>ENA-UEOJ01002370-UEOJ01002370.1-human-gut-metagenome-genome-assembly--contig:-NODE-2370-length-11295-cov-5.307631_pt1 | contig 11295 bp, 17 predicted proteins | sample MGYA00242885_ERZ507886 | MGnify/ENA primary metagenome ERZ507886 (study PRJEB26167, sample SAMN06115505) | human gut metagenome | host: Homo sapiens | place: China:Anhui | collected 2015-08-07... | reverse complement strand
AGAGGAGACTACAAAATCAGGTATCATCCTTACAAGCAGTGCACAGGAAAAACCACAGGAGGCAGAGGTTATAGCAGTTGGTCCTGGCGGCATGAGGTGATGGAAGGAGGGTTAAAGTACCATAGATGAAAAAAATCAGACTAGGAATTTATATTGAGGATTCAGAATATGGCGACAGACTGACATGCTATTTCATGAATCATTATAAGGATCAGCTGGAGATACATATGTATACCATGAAAGAGCAGCTGGAACACTTAGAGGGCGAGATAGATATCATGCTTTCAAGTGAGCTTGACCAGTGGAATAACAAGTATATCCCACTGATACAGATTGTTGAGGAAACACCTATTGAGAGTGAGGAGGGTATATACTTTGTGGAAAAATATCAGGAAGTAAACCGCATAGTGGAAGAGATTTTAAAGCATGTGGGCGGTGAGGTAAGAGACCTTAAGAGTGAGGGCTCTTTGATAGGTCAGACGAGGCTTATAAGCGTGTATTCACTTGCTGATAATCAGTATCAGATGCCTTTTGCGATGACTTTGTCCTCTATTTTGAGTGAGAATGAAAAGGTACTGCTTATGGATTTTCAGGAGAATAGTGGATTATCGCGGATGCTTGAGCAGAGTGTGGAGCATAATCTGGACGAGCTATTGGTGATGGCCGAATCCGGACGATACTCGACCAACAGGATAAACAGCTGTATCGGAAGAAAGCATAAGCTGGATTATGTATATCCGATTGAAAATACAGAGTGTCTGTGTGAAATAAATACGGTAATATGCAACAATCTGCTTCAGATGCTTGGCAAGGAAATGCACTATGACTGCATAGTTCTCAATATGGGAACAAGATTTAAGGGCTTTTTTGATATTCTTGACAGATGCAGTGATATCTACCTGGTACAGAAAAAAGGCGGAATCAGCCAGTGGAGAGAGTACGAGTTTACAGAGGAGCTGATTGAAAGAGGCTTAAGCAATGTAGTTGAGAGGATTAAGCTGATTGAGCCTCCGGTCATCACGACACCGGTATCTACATGCGATAAGCTTGTAGAGCTGTGGAAGTGGAATGAGTTTGGAGATGTCATAAGAAACATGACTCGGGGTATTTCGTGTGCTGGATGATTTTGGACAGAGAATAAGAGATATTATACTTTCTGAAATGGATTTGTCCAGAGAGCTGAGTGATGAGGAAATCTGCGATTTAATCGGAAGTGTGGTTTCAAGAGAGGCACGCGACAGACCTATGACCATAAAGGATAGGGCAGAGCTTGAGCGCACCATATTCAACTCTCTGCGTAAGCTTGATGTGCTGCAGGAGCTGGTGGATGACAGGGATGTGACCGAAATTATGGTAAACGGTCCAAACGATATATTCTATGAAAAAGCCGGAAGAATCCAAAGGTTCAAAGGGCATTTTTCATCGGAGGAGAAGCTGGAGGATGTAATACAGCAGATTGTAGGACGCCATAACAGGGTTGTAAATCAGGCATCACCGATAGTTGATACCAGGCTTAGTGACGGCTCCAGGGTAAATATAGTGCTAAACCCCATATCTATAGGCGGCTCGGCTGTATCAATCAGAAAGTTTCCGGAGCATCCTATGAGCATGGAGAGGCTTGTTGAGATAGAAGCTCTTTCGCCGGAGGTGGCAAGGCTTCTACAGATACTGACGCAGGCCAAATACAATATATTTATTTCAGGTGGTACAGGCTCCGGAAAAACGACCTTTCTGAATGCTCTGTCACAATATATTCCTGATGATGAGAGAATTATTACAATTGAAGACTCAGCGGAGCTGCAGCTTCTGGGAGCTAAAAATATAGTAAGGCTTGAGACCAGAAATGCAAATACCGATGGGGTTACTCCAATTACAATAAGAGATCTTATCAGGACGGCTCTTCGTATGAGACCGGAACCCCACCATTATGAAATAGTGAGGTTTAGAGCGTAATAAAAAGCCGCTCCCCGTCCCAAGTACACTCCTGAATCACAGCGCGAGCAATCGCGTTTTTTTCTTTGTCGTCGAAGCCATCCAGGCCATGAATCAGCTTCGCGATTTCCGCAGCCGTGGCCTTGGCATCCTTCGCACTGGCAGCAGCCCGGTGGCTTTCCATCTCGGCCAGCGAGGCTTCGCGCTTCAGAGCACCCAGCTCAACGTCCAGGCGTTCCATTTCCGCGATGATATACTTTGATGCAGCGGAATCCTCGGCCAGAGCTAACGATGCAGCCAGGCGGCCGATCTTACGCTCACAGGCAGACACGCGAGCCTGCGCGGCCTTCAGATCAGGAACATCGGCCGGAGCTTCCGCTTTGACGAATTTCTGAATCAAGGCAGGATCCGCAGTGATGCCACGGAATAGCTCCAGGACTTTCTCATCCAGCAGATCGCATTTGATCTGCCCCATGTCGCAGGCGTCCACGCCCTGCCGCATTCGCTTCCTGCAGTAGTACCAGGAAGAACAGGTACCGTCGACCTTTTTCTTTCTGGAGACCTGCATCAAGTTTCCGCACTTGCACCGGAGCACGCCCTTCAGGAGAGGCACCGGCCACTTTGCATCCTTGATGCATTTATTCTGAGTAAACCGGGACTGCACCGCGAGCCATTTCTCAGCAGGCATGAAGGGCTTGTGCTTTCCAAGGCACACAGTCCACTTCTCCGGCGGCTGCGCCTGGTGCTTTTTGTTTTTCTCGGTTGACCGGCCATAGATGATCACACCGACGGATCCGTCCCACATTTCACGCGGGGAGCCAGGATCCATGATGCAGCCCTTCGCGGCATAGAAGTCGTACACTTCCGGAGTTGCCTCGACACAATACGGCATGGTCAGCATTTTATGCAGCTGCGTGGTCGAGAAGAACTTCCCGCTTTGCGTCCGGATGCCCTGGTTTTTGAATCGCGTCTCCATCCCCTGCAGGCTGCAGTTATAAGCCAGGAAGGTATCGAAGATCTGCGTCACGTAGCGAGCCCCGTCCGGATCCACCTCAATGGAGCAGTGCTTCTTCCCATTCACAACAATATGCTTCCTGACGTAACCAACCGGAGGATTGCCGCCGGTCCAGTATCCCTTTTTAGCAAGGCCCAGCATATTATCCGTAACACGGGCCGCGATGGTTTCACGTTCCATTTGAGCAAAGACCACCGTGACATACATCATGGCGCGTCCGATCGGCGTCGTGGTGTCGATATTTTCCTTTATGGAAATAAACATCACGCCATGCTCCTCCAGGAGCGCGTAGATATTCGCAAAGTCCCGGACGTCCCTGGAAAGACGATCCAGCTGATAGACTACCAGGACATCGCAGAAGCCACCCTTTATAAAAGACAGCATGCGCTGCAGATCCGGCCGGGACGTATTCGCACCAGTGAAGTCTTCATCAGAGAACTGCTGCCAGGAATCCACCTGGCCGGAAAACTTCGACTCGCAGTATTCCCGGTTCATCCGGAACTGATTATCGATTGAATCTGATTTATCAGAAAATACGGATTTTCGTCCGTAAGAAAAGAACCTCATCGTCTCACCTCCCAAAAAAGAGTATAAAAAATAAACCCTTGCGGATTTATCGGAAACGCTGTAAAATTTATTCGTAGAGTTTACAGCTTCCGCAAGGAAGAACAGGTCGCCTGGTGTTCGCAGCACTGGGCGATTTTTTTATTTGCAATTCTTAATCAAAGCCCGTAATCCGGGAAAGTTTTCCACGAATTCATCATCCAGATCCGACAGAGTCAGCCAGGAAGATAAAAGCAATTTGTTGTCGATTAAAAATTGAAGTATTGGCCGCGGCAGGCCCCGATCTGGAAATAGCGGCTTTTCGTCAAGAGCGTGCTGGATCAAAGCTGACGCATCAGCACGATACATCCCATCAAGCATCGGAACTCCTAACTTTTTCATAAGCTCAAGCTGAGCCTCCGTAACTTCTGGCATTTCCAATTCATGAGTAAACGGAGGAAGCAAGCCCGTACGCGCTTCCACATCGGAGATCGCCTCCCAGGAACCACAGAGAACACGTCTGGTGTTTTTTCTCCTGGTCCCTGGGTTTATTCCGGTAATCTTATACCGAAGAATGCGATCGTCAGGCAGTACGGATACGGATCGTCGCGGAACAATTCTATCAAAAAATCCCACGACTACGCCTCCTTTTTATCGGTTCCTCCGTTTCCACCATTCAAGAGAGATGATCCTGCCGCCGCTTTTTTCTGGAGCTCAAGCTGCTGCCGGTATGCCTCCACTTCCGCATCGATATCCAACTCCGAAGCAGAACCCGAAGGAAAAGCCTTCGCATTCGGATCCAGGTCTTCAAGAGCAGCCACGACATCAGTAATGAAGTCGATAATCGTCTCGCGTGAGCCAGCCTTCAGGTTTATGTATTTTTCAATCAGAACCTGGTCAGCATTGGAAAGATCGTACCTTTTAACCAGAGCCTCCAATTCATCGCTGGCATCCGGAGCAAACATCTCGCCGGTTCCATCACGGAGCCATTCTTCGTTCACACCGAACTCCCTACAGATAAGAGAGACCACAGAATCGATCGGTTCATTTCTTCCAGTTTCGTAATTAGCGATAGTATTTCTTTTTATTCCGATACGATCAGCAAACTCCTGCTGAGTTAAGTCAAGATCGCGCCGGATTTTTCTAATTCGGTCTTTCACGATTTCACCACCTTTCATGAATGATTATACAGCAAAAAAGTGCGTTCGTCAACAAAAAGTCACGCAATCAACAAAAAATGCTTGACGATTGTGCGGATAGGACGTATAATAGTCCCAGAAGCACAAAAATAGAGCACCAAACGGAAGGAGGAAATACCATGGCAAAAGCTAAGAGATACACAGCCGAGCAGCTCAGCGACGCTGAGAAGATGGCAGCAACCCTCGCGAACGTTCCGGAGGAAAAGAGAACCCTCGTCATAATGATGACAAACTCATTCATGGCCGGAATGGAAGCACAGAAAGCCATTGACGATACAGCCAAAGCAGCAGCGCTGGCATAAACACACAACTGAATAAGAAGCAAGAGGAAGCATGACACCTCAATAAAAACTGTCTGGTCTGGCGGAGCCGATGCAATAAATCCGCTCGGCGGATAACCGGAGCCTGCGGCCAACCGTCGTAATTGGGAGAGATAGCGTGAGCCCAAGTAAAACAATGGCGGCTAGGAGGCAGATGAGAACACCAGGAGAGAGAACATCCGGAGCATGGACTGGTGGGTGCGCAATACACCCGGATGGCGGCGATGAAACAGACCGCACTGCAGGCAACAGCTATACGGCTACCCCACACAATACTCAGGGAGCAAACAGCGGACAGGTTCTTCTTCAACCCTATGGAGAACCTGTCACAGACTGCCGGGCCCAGCCAAGCCTAGAGAGCAATATAAACAGCTCCGGAAGTCAACTACTAAATTAAAGAATTTATAAGAAGGAAGTGAGTAAGATGCAGAGGTATCAGACAGAGGATGAACACCGGAAAGCAATGAGAGCTAAGATCAATAAAACAATAAAGAGAGGAAAACGCCGGAAACGAATCATCCGAAGATTGAGGAAGGCAGTGCCAGGAATCTGCATCGGAGTACTTATCGCAGGCATGGGAGCCTGGTGCATAGCAGCTCCACTCCCGGATCCAGACGACTATGAGCCCTACCGATTCCAGGCAGAGAACGGTCAATGGTACACCCAGGAAGAATATGAACAGATGAGCCGAGAAAGAGATGCATACCATCAGCGGGAGCGTGAGGAAGCAGAGAAGGAAGCTCAGATGATCAGAGACTACCAGGAACAATACCAGAAGGACCAGGAAGCAGAATGGAAGCTCTACCAGGAGCAAACGCGGACAGGGCTGATACATAGCATGGACTTTGATGCAAGCGACGCCTACCTGCTAGAGAAGATCGCAATGGCCGAAGCTGAATCAGAGGACACCGAAGGCAAGGCGCTGGTCATGCTGGTGGTTCTGAACCGGGTATGGGATGCAAGATTCCCGGACACGATCGAAGAAGTGATCATGCAGGACGGAGCATTTACACCGGTGAGCAATGGCAGATATGACAAGGTGGAGCCGGATGCCGACTGCATGAAGGCAATGGAGCTGATCACAGTAGAGCACTGGGATGAAAGCCAAGGAGCCCTCTACTTTGAAAAGGCCAGCGACGAAAGCACCTGGCATAGCAGGAACCTGCAGAAGTTATTCACACACGGAGCGCACACCTTCTACACAGAGAAAGAGTGAGGACAATGGGAATCAGAATGGAAGTCAAGCTGACGGATGGGTACCAGCAGCGCTTCACAAGTGCGTGCCTGGCTCAGATCGGAAGCAGAAAAGAGGTAACGAAGATTGAAAATGGCAATGAAGGATGGAAAGATCATGCTGATCGAGGTGGACAATACACAGATGGCAATCATAAAGTCCTGGAACTCAATGAAGTACGACCGGCGCAAAAACATGATGATCGGAGACTGCAGCAAGGAACTGCTGGACAAGCTCTCCAAAATTGTGAGACTGCCACCGGCCATAGAAAGCTACAGGCAGCGATTGGATGAAACACAGCGAGCCGTAGATAAGATGCGAGTCGAGAAGGAACCGGAGGCCCTGGTCAAATACCCGGTGCAGGGCAGCCTTTACGAGCATCAGGTAAGAGCAGCCAACATGGCGCTCCTGACGTTCGGCCTCGCGGATCCGAAGGAGGTACTGAAATGAAAGACGCAAGCATGTCGCTCGGAATTTACTTCGAGATAAAGGATGCAGAGTTATACGGAGGAGAAGGAACCACCGGATACGCGGCCACGATCGTGGAGATCTCGATTGAAGGACTGCAGAATGCTGACTTTGAGAAATACGCAGACAGCCAGCTAGAGGCGATGGCCAGCATGGCCAAGGTTCCGAAGGAAAAGGTGCGAATCATATCAAAAGACGAATATGAGGAAAACACCGAGGAAGAATAGGAGGCAACTATGACATACGATGAAATCATCGAACAGCTGGAGATCACCAAGAGCAAAATCAAAGAGATCGCCAGGAACGAATATGGTGGAGAGTCATGGAACGACGATCTGGATGCGTTGACAGAAGCAGCGGACATCGTCGCAGACTACAGCAAAGTAACAGCTCAGGCATCAGAGATGAGCCAGAAGTACGAACAGCCAGCAATGGCGGTCAGACGTGCAGCAGGGCTTTATACCTGCCCGCTTTGCGGCAAGAGAACACAGGTCGGCCATACGCACTGTCACTGGTGCGGAAAGAAGCTCTCCTGGGACAGAGAAGCATACGCAGACCGCGACTACCCGCATATGAACACGAAGGGAGGCAGAAGACGATGATCATACAGTTAGAGATTCCAAAGGAATTCGCAAAAGACTACGCAAACAATAGATTTGATGACTTCTTCAGGAGAGTCTATGCGGATATTGACAACGAAGGAATGTGCGGCAACTACGAAGGCGAAACAGCTCAGATGATGGCGCGCGCGTTCAAAGAATCGAGGTGCCTGGACTATGAGAAAACTCGTTGATGCACCCAGGAAAAAGAAGCAGTGGACCGAGAAAGAGGAAGCCTACCTGCAGGATAAATGGGGCACGGTCTCCATCAAAGGACTGTCCAAGGCTCTCGGCCGATCGGAGAATGCAATCATCGTCAGAGCGCAGCGGCTCGGATGCGGCGCACACCTGGAAAGCGACGTCCGGATCTCCCTAAACCAATTCATGCTCGCCCTTTACGGTGGAGCGCAAATGGGAGGCTACACCACCAACCGACTGATCCAGAACGGACTGCCAGTCAAATGGCACCGGGTAAAGAAGAACCGCTTCAGAGTGATCGACATCGAGGACTTCTGGAAATGGGCCGAGAAAAACAAGAGCCTGCTGGACTTTTCGAGATTCGAGAAGTATGCGCTCGGAGCAGAGCCGGACTGGGTGGATGAAAAGCGCAAGGCGGATTATAAAAAGCTGCAGCTTCACGGCCAGCACAACGCAGCCTGGACAAAGGCGGAAGATGACAAGCTCCGGTACCTGCTGGAGAAGAACCGGTATACATACAGCGAGCTGGCGCAGGAGCTCAGACATTCAGAAGGAGCCATCAAGCGCCGGATCCTGGACCTTGGCATCGAGACTCGGCCAGTTCGGTGCCCCCCCCGAAAATGGACAGAGGAAGAAGTGGAAACTTTGTGCAGCATGGTAGACGCAGGATACGACTTCACTCTGATCGCAGAAAAGCTGAACCGCACAGCACTGGCCACACGCGGTAAATTCGAAAGACTGCAGAACCCGGAGTACAACAAGCGCTACAATCGCGGCCAGAACCGGGACTATGAATACCAGGGAATCAGAAGCATAAGCGGAAAGGGCATCCTGAAAGACAGAAAGCTGATGGATGGCGTAGAGTTCCAGGAACTGCAGCCAGTGGAAGGAGAAAGAACATGTGGAAAATAAGAATTGAATACGACGACCACAGCAAGCTCACGCTTACCGGAAAGCACAAGGACATACCGTATCGGCTCGCTATTAAATATTTAGATCAATACGGAAACAGCCCGCACTGCATCAAGTGTGAGTACCAGCAATACCCGCTTAGTAAACACAAGGCAATGGATCTAATAGAGAAGATCGATGAGTTAGAAGAAGCGGAATGCAACGAATAGGAGGAACAACAATGGCAGCCAACACAAATAAGGGCTTCGGCCTTTTATTTGAAATGGGATGCGGCAAGACCAGAACTGCGATCGCCATCGCAGGAGCCGCATATGAAAAAGGCGCGATCCAGAGAGTCCTGGTAATCGCACCAACGTCCGTCGTGTCGGTCTGGCCAAAAGAGATCGCAGAGGTCGCAGACTTCAAAGTGACCTGCAAGGCGCTCCTGGGAACGAAGCAACAGAGGATCCGAATGATTGAAGACCTGCAGGCGTTCCCGTTCAAAGCGCTCAAGGTCGCCGTGATCAACTACGAATCAACCTGGAGAGATGGACTATTCGAAAAGCTCCAGGAATACGACGCTGACCTGATTATATGCGATGAGAGCCAGCGAATCAAGACACACGACGCAGAACAGAGCAAAGCAATACATAAGCTAGGAGACCAGGCGAGGTACAAGCTCATCCTCTCCGGAACACCGGTGCAGAATGATGCAATCGACATATGGAGCCAGTACCGGTTCCTGGACGCTTCGATCTTCGGCCGGAACTTCTACCAATTCAGAAACCGGTACGCGATCATGGGAGGCTTCAACCGAAAGCAGATCGTCGGATACAAGGACCTGGACGGTCTGATCCGAAAAGAGCACTCGATCGCATTTAGAATCACGAAGGAAGAAGCAATCGACCTGCCGGAGCAGACGTTCATCAAGAGGAAGGTCCAGCTCGGCAAAAAGGAAAAAGACCTATACAACCAGATCAAGCGAAGCAGCTATGCAGAGTTATCCAACGGAGACAAGATCACGGCCACAACCGTACTGACAAGGCTCCTGAGACTGCAGCAGCTGGCCGGAGGATTCCTGGTCACAGACGACAGCGACAAGCCAGAGCTCGTCAACACAGCGAAGCTGGATGCGCTCCAGGATATCATCGAGGACTACGTACTAGGCGCAGGAAAGAAGCTGGTAATTTTCGCAAGGTTTATCCCGGAAGTAACCGCCATCATGAAAATGATAGATAAGACCTTTCAGAAGACAGGAAAGAAGCAGGTGGCCATCTATGGAGCAATTAAGAAGGAAGACCGCGGACCGATCATCAAACAGTTTCAGGAAGATCCGGACACCGTGATCATCGTCGGTCAGATCGACACCCTCGGCGTCGGAGTTACCCTGACAGCTGCAGATACATGCGTCTACTATTCGAAAAACTTCAACTATGCCACATACGAACAGAGCCTCTCCAGGATCCACCGAATCGGCCAGAGAAACACATGCACATACATCGACCTGGAGACCGAAGGAACCGTGGATGAGATGATCGGAAAGGCGCTGGCCAGAAAAGAAGACATGGCCAAGACGGTCGTGGATGACTGGCGCGCGTACTTTGAATAGGAGGTAGAGAGATGAAACTGAATGACGTATACACAAAGCCACTGAAAAACGTCGTAGAGGAACTGAACCTCACGGACATGAAGGTTCACACAGACGATGATGGAGAAGTGAGATCCATAGAGCTGAAATATGAGCCGAACAATCGCATCACGAAAGGAGCTCAGTCATGCTATTAAAAGAAATCGGCCGCAAGATAGCTCAGGCATTCAGATTAGCAAGGGCCGCGGACGAGAAGGCAGCGTCCAGCATAGCTGCGGCGCTGGATGCCAAGGCGGAGCAAATAAAGGAATACGAAAAGCGCTTCGAACCAGAACATCCGGAACCATTACCAATGCAACAGGTGATTCAATCATTAGCGGCGTATGGATTTAGTACAGATGAAGCAGCATGCGCAATCGCGAAAGCCATGGCACAGAAGCCTAAGCCGCTGCGCAACCTAACAAACAACTGGCGCAAGATGCACGGTCTGCCGATGCATCGAAAACCTGCATCGTTCAGGAGAAGGAGGAAAGTCAATGGAACAGGAAAGCAGAGTAAATAATCCAAAGCCGTGGATCGCGCAGCTATTCTGCAGACATCATGGCGAGTGGTTTAGAAGACAAGAGCCGTACTTCAACCTGAGCGGCGAGACGCAATATAAAGTCTGCACAAAGTGCGGAAAGAAACTAGATGAGAGATTTATTCCGAACTTTGACGGAAGCTAAGGAGGTGCCTAGATGGGCGGAAGGGCATGGAGCCAGGAGGAACTGATCCGGCTCGAAGAATTAACAGAAACATATCCGCTCGCCACGGTAGCCAGGAAGCTGAACCGCTCAGAAAATGCGGTCTTTCTTAAAAGGCAGCGGACCGGTATCGGAGGATTCATGGCGAACACAGATATGCTGACCAGGAACACCCTCTCGCGGATCCTGGGAGTTGAGAACCGGACAATCCAATACTGGGAGCGAAAAGGACTGAAAAGCGTCCGGAAAAATCCATACGTGATGTACCGGCAGCAGGACATCATCAGATACATGAAAGAACATCCGGAAGATTGGAATGCGGCCAGAGTAACCGATGACACACTGTTCATGCAGTACCCCTGGTTCAAAGAAAAAAGGAAGAATGACATATCACACAAATACAACTGGACGCAGACCGAAGTAAGCCAGATGAAGATGCTCCGGAAACAGGGATTCACAATCAGAGAGATCGCAGAGAAGATGAACCGGCAGGTCAAGGAAACCAGCAAGTCGAAGGTATCGAACCGCCACGACGGATACGGTATCGCTTCAGAATTCTACGCAG
>ENA-UEOJ01002369-UEOJ01002369.1-human-gut-metagenome-genome-assembly--contig:-NODE-2369-length-11300-cov-45.890136_pt1 | contig 11300 bp, 8 predicted proteins | sample MGYA00242885_ERZ507886 | MGnify/ENA primary metagenome ERZ507886 (study PRJEB26167, sample SAMN06115505) | human gut metagenome | host: Homo sapiens | place: China:Anhui | collected 2015-08-07... | reverse complement strand
GTTTCACGGAAGGAAGTATGCAAGTCAGTCTGGAATTAATCCATATCATACGTGCCAACGGCGGTACGGTGCTGAACCGGAAAGAAGTGACCCGTATCCTTGTCAAGGATGAAGCCATACAAGGAGTGGAAGTGAACCATGAAGAGATACTGGAAAGTACCTACGTCATATCCAACCTGCATCCGCAACTCACCTTATCCCTGCTGGATAAGAACCATTCCATCAAACCGGCTTTTGTGTCTCGCATCAAGTCACTGGAAAACAGTTACGGGATATTCACGCTCAATCTGATGATGAAAAAAGACTGTTGCCCCTATCAGAACCATAATATATACCTGCACGGCAATGAGGATATATGGTATGACAAAGAGATGCACAAAGGGAATACCCCCAGTTGCATGATCTCCATGCAAGTACCCCGCGGCAACAGCAAATTCACAGAGGTGGTTTCCATACTGACCCCCATGTATATGGATGAGGTCAGCAAATGGACGGATACGCCCCCCGAACACCGTGGCGAGGCATACCGCCAGTTCAAAGAAGAAAAGACGGAACAGATCTTGCAGCTCCTGAGGCGGTTCGGATTTCACTGGAATCATTACATTGAAAAGATCCATACCACGACTCCGCTGAGCTATCGGGACTATACCGGAACCATAGACGGTTCGGCATACGGCATTGTCAAAAACTACCAGTATCCGCAAATCAGTTTTGTTTCCACACGCACCAAACTGAAGAATCTGTTCCTCACGGGGCAGAATCTGAATGTACACGGCGCTTTGGGCGTGACGCTGACAGCCATGCTCACTTGTTCGGAATTTGTAGGTCAGGAATATTTAGCAAAGAAAGTAGGCAATGCATAAGATTCTGAAGAAAACCATAAAGTACGGGGGGATGGCCCTGTTGATTCTGATAGCGGCGATCATGATAGGCATGAGTTATCTCTATCTATCTGCCGATATGATGACTCCGCAATTTGCGTCTACCCCTGAAACGGATCGTGTGATACGGAAAGACAGTCTCCGGCAGTATGGCGGAAACTACCTGCGGCACAGTGAGAGCGGACTTTGGGAACTGAAAGTCAGCGGACCTGCCTACGAAAGAGGCAAAGCCATCGGCCAACTGACTTCCGACTTACTTTATTTTCAGGAAAAAGTATTTGTGGATCAGATAAAAGAGATAGTCCCCTCTGAAAGTTATCTTAAATTCCTCCGTTTCTTCATTGTCCTTTTCAACCGGAATCTGGGGAAAAATGTGCCGGAAGAGTACCGGGACGAGATTTATGGCATCTCCCTCTCCTGCACCCATGAGTATGATTTCATCGGCACCCCCTACGAGCGTCAGTTGAATTACCACTCCGCCCACGACTTGGGACATGCCATGCAGGACTATATGCTGGTAGGATGCAGTTCATTTGCCTGCTGGGGTGAGAACAGTGCCGATTCTTCCCTTATCATCGGCCGTAATTTCGATTTCTACATGGGTGACGCCTTTGCACGCAACAAGCTCGTTTCGTTTTACCAACCCGAAAACGGATATCGCTTCGCATCCGTGGGATGGGCCGGAATGACCGGTGTCCTTTCCGGCATGAATGAAACGGGGCTGACTGTCACCATCAATGCCGCCAAATCGGATCTGCCTGCCGCATCCGCCACCCCTATTTCCATTCTGACCAGGGAAATATTGCAATATGCTTCTACCATTGAGGAAGCATACGCTATCGCCCGGAAACGGAAAACATTTGTCTCGGAGTCCATACTGGTGGGTTCGGCCAAGGACGGCAGAGCCGCAATTATCGAGAAATCGCCGGAGAAAATAGCCTTATTCACAGGAAACGGGCAGCAGATCATCTGTACCAACCACTACCAGTCGGAAACCTTCGGCCATGACAAACGGAACCTAGAAAACATAGAAACTTCGGACAGCCCCTACCGCTTTGCCCGCTTGCAGGAACTGCTGAAAGAAAACGCACCGATAGATGCCCCCAAAGCCGCCTCTATCCTGCGCAACCGGAAAGGAGTGGGAGAAGCGGAACTGGGCCTTGCCAATGAAATGGCCATCAACCAGTTCATCGCCCATCACTCCGTCATTTTCCAATCCGAGAAAAAACGGATGTGGGTATCCACCGCTCCCTGGCAATGCGGCAAGTACGTGGCATACGACCTGAACAGGATTTTCAGCGACTCCATCGATTTCAACCATGAAATCTATACCGAAAACCTGACAGTGCCTGCGGACTCCTTCCTGCAACAACAGGAATACCAACAGCTGATGACTTACAAAAGACTGGCTCCTGTACTACGGAAGCAGATTAAAAAGAAAGAACGGCTGGACGAACAGACCCTGCATGCCTTCCAACATGCCAACCCTCATTTCTTTTATGTGTACGAGTTGCTGGGAGATTACTATCATGCCACAGGACAGCAAGACAAAGCCCTGCGCAATTGGAAGAAAGCCCTCTTGCTTCCTATCCCCAAGCGAAGTGAATCAGAACGTATAGAACATAAAATAAACAACTAAAATGAATAAGAATCCGGAAATACAATTCCGCTCCCCTGAAGAAATCAAAGCCTATCAGGAAAGCCGGCTGGCTGAGGAACTGCTTTATTTGCAGAATCATTCACGATTCTACCAACGTCTGTTCCAAGCACATCACATCGATATACAACAGATAAAAACCATAGAAGACTTGCAACAAATACCTGTCACGACCAAGACAGACCTGCAACTTCATAATGAAGATTTTATTTGCGTGAGCCGCGATGAAATTATTGACTATGTCACCACTTCGGGAACCTTGGGCGACCCCGTCACTTTCGTATTGACTTCCGAGGACCTTGACCGGCTGGCCTACAACGAATATCTGTCATTCACCACCACCGGATGCAGCAGACAAGACGTACTGCAACTGATGACCACTATCGACAGACGTTTCATGGCGGGTCTAGCCTACTATATGGGAGCCCGTGAGCTGGGCATGGGGGTAGCCCGTGTGGGAAACGGCATTCCCGAACTGCAATGGGACACTATCCGGCGCATCCATCCCACTTGCGGCATGGTAGTCCCTTCCTTTCTGATCAAACTGATTGAATTTGCCGAAAAGAACCATATTGATTACCATCACTGCTCCATGCAGAAATGTGTATGCATAGGCGAAGCACTCCGCAATCCCGATTTCACCCTGAACACACTGGGTAAACGGATACACGAGAAATGGGATTCCCTGCAACTTTACTCCACCTACGCATCTACCGAAATGCAATCCTCGTTTACCGAATGTAATGAATTTCACGGTGGCCACCTCCAGCCGGAACTGATTATCGTAGAGTTTCTGGATGATAACAACCAACCTGTAAAAGAAGGGGAAGCAGGCGAAGTGACCATTACGACTTTGGGAGTAAGAGGAATGCCGCTGCTCCGCTTCAAGACCGGAGATATCTGTTACCATTATACCGAACCTTGTGCCTGCGGACGTAACACCATCCGTCTCAGCTCCATACTGGGCCGTAAAGGACAAATGATAAAATATAAAGGTACGACCCTTTACCCACCCGCTTTATTCGATATTCTGGATAACATCCCCCATATCAAGAATTACATTGTAGAGGTTTATACCAATGAACTGGGAACGGATGAAATACTGATCCGCATCGGAAGTGAAAACCGCAGCGAAGCCTTCGCTAAAGAAATCAAAGACCTGTTCCGTTCCAAAGTACGGGTGGCTCCGAGTATCAATTTTGAATCGGCAGAGTATATCGCGAAAATACAAATGCCGCCCATGAGTCGAAAAATAGTTAAATTTATTGATTTGAGATAATATTTTTCTACCTTTGGCAGCAGCAAAACAACACTTAAAAAAGAACTAATATGAAACAGTTACTCGTTTTATTGTTCCTTGTAAGCAGCATGGCTTGCTTCGGGCAAAACAAAGACGCATTGAAAGACATCTCTTCCGTGACATTTTATGGCATAGACTTTACCCGTGCCAAAGTGTACGGAGCAAAAGAAGGCCCCATGCAGTTCAAATATACTTTTGATGACATCAACAAGCTTTTCATCACTGAGCCGAAGAAGTATGATATTGGCAAAAGACTGGGTGTCAATGTAGAAGTAACCTCATTGGAGGCAGTAAACGATGCCAACAAGACCATCAATCCCGATGAGATCATGACGACCAACAGCGGATACACTCTGGATGAAAAACAGATAGAAGAAGTCATCAAGACACTTCCTATCCTCTCTCAAGAAGAAAAAACAGGATTGATTATGATTGCCATGCTTTTAAACAAGGCAGATGCAAGAGCGACCTATCAAATTGTATTCTTCAACACGAAAACCCGTGAGATTCTGTATAGTGCACCGACTAACGGCAAAGCACGCGGTTTCGGACTACGCAATTATTGGGCAGGTTCCGTACACAGCGCCATGAAGAAACTAGACTAACATATAATCCCGGTTCACTGTAGGGGTGAAATGCTCCCACCCGATACCACAAAATCAATGTATCCGGATGAACTCAATTCACCCCTACAGCTATAAACCTTTATTAATCAAACCCCTCTACGGTACCAGAATACTACCAGCTATTTCCTGATAAGGATAAGTAAACCAAAAGCAAGAGCCTTCTCCTTCTTCTGACTCCACACCGATAGTTCCACCCATCTGTTCCACCAGACTCTTACAAATAGACAAGCCAAGTCCCGTACCATGAACAAAACTGTTCAGTTTCACAAAACGGTCAAATACTGTTTTTATCTTATTCTTCGGGATTCCCATTCCTGTATCACGAACATAAAACCGCAGATACCCATCTGTCTGCCTATAATATCCTAACGTTATGCTGCCCGAAAAAGTGAACTTCAAAGCGTTATTAATGAAATTGGAAATGACTTGATTCAAACGATTCTTGTCTGCCCATACATGACATCCGGGCAAGCATTCTTCAAACACCAGCTCCACACCGGCCGGCACTTTCATGCGTAAAGAACGGATAATCTCACTGCAAAGCAGATTGACATCCGTATCACTCTTGACAAATTCAAAAGCTCCCGACTCCATCTTCGATAAATCAAGAATATCTGAAATAAGCTGAAGAAGCAACTCCGTATTCTCCTGTACAATAGCCATGTACTGCTTGCGGTCCTTCATATCTTCCGTTTCCGTTAAAAGGCTGGAAAACCCCACTATAGCATTCAGCGGAGTGCGGATCTCATGACTCATATTAGCCAGAAAAGCGGATTTCAAACGATCCAGTTCTTCCGCTTTATCTCTTGCCGCTATTAACTTCCGCTCCGTTTCTTTCAGTTCAGTTATGTCATAATTGACACAAACCATATCAATAATCCCGTCTTCCGGACGAAAATCGCGTACCATTACATTGACTCTTGTCCATGTATACGTGCCATCTTCACGTAATATACGCACATCACGCCTCAGATGGCTAACTTCCCGTATCAATACCTGATCAAAGAAGCGAAGCATCATCCTGCGATCATCCGGATGAAAATGAGAATGCACTTTGATAATCTCATTCAATGGAGTTCCTTCTTTCTCACCTACATTCCGATACCAGCTATTCACAGCATAGCCATCACATTTCAAGGCATTAAAATGGGCATATCCTACTTTGGCATAGTTACCAATCAATGTGAAAAACTCCTCAAAGTCCTGTATTTTGCTATATGCATTTGTTGTTTCCGTATTATCAATATTGATCAACAATATATTTATCAGATTGCCCAAAGCATCATAAAGTGGAGCGAATTTCGAGATCAAACTGATAGTACCGGTGCGAGAAGTAGAATAATAGCCGTCCAAACGGTCGAAATCATAATTAAACGACATATCAATAGGTGCTCCTGCTTTCAACTTATCTTTCAATCCCTGCGGCAGCAAAGGATTATCAAATAAATTCAATCCTATCACATCCTCCTTATGCCGGAGACCGAAGATTTCCATCTCCTTGTCATTCAAATCTGTCATAAACCCATCCTTATCATACAACTCGATACCAGCAGGAAGATTCTTATAAATATTCTGCAAATAAGCTTTTTCCAGCCGGGCTTCAGATTCAGAGCGTCTCAATTCCATACAAATACTGATAATATTACCCAAAGAGACAAACCATTGATAATCCTCATTGCACCAATTCCGGTGTTCACGCACCATATCCACCCCTATATACCCCCACACTCCGTCTTTTGAGTTCAAAGGCACCACCATAGTAGATTTCACTCCATATTCCTCTAATCTACGCTTATCCGCCCCGGCTGAATCAGGAAGCAAATTTAATGTAAAAAGAATGATAGGATTACCAGCCAATATCTGTCCTGTCCACCAGGAGGCATAATCAATAGAAGATTCCGACAATAAAACCTTACGTTCTTTTATACCCTCCACTGCTATTTCATAGGTACAGACTTCCGTATGCAATTTCCTGTCCAATTCAAAAATATAAGTACGATCTGCTTGAAATTGGCGCAATACTTCCTTTAAAATCTTATTGATAACCAAGGTAATATCATCAGAATGCAAAAATCAAGCAATGACTTGGAAATGCCGTTCAAACGAGATAATAAAGAGTTCAACCGGTCTACCGTCTGCTCCTGCATATTCATCCGTTGCCGGGAAATACATTGCAACATACCCATGACGCGGACATGACCTTCTTTGGTAATACGCTTCTCACCGACCTTGGTACTGACCCACATCATCCCATATTTGGAATGTATCGGAAAAACCTGCTCATAAATCTCCATCATCCGGAAAGAGCGAAATTCCTCCAAAATACGCTCCCGATAATTCTCACAAATCAGATTCGTGAAATCTTTAGCAGAAATCTTATTCCCTTCTATTCCTAACAAATCGGCTACAAACTCAGAACAATAGTAAACTCCTTCATCAAAGTCCACCTCCCACCATCCTATGCGTGCCATTGATACAAGCTGCTGCAACCTTGCATCATTCTCTTGAATCTTCCCCATATACAAGCTACCTTTTTAATTTATGCACCAAGATAATCATTATCTGCCAATACCAAATACTTAAACATGAAAAAATAAACACCGGCAATAAATAATCAATGCCCGAAATCTATTTTAACGCAGTTCACTTGCAAATAAACAGCGAACTGTGTATTTTCGTAAAAGAACTACATTACAAACCTTACAAATTCGTATAACCATGAAACGTAATATCCTATTATTAATAATTTTGACAGTCATATCCTTAGAAGCATCCGGACAAAAATATACGATTTATGTGGATGACTTCAATAGTGAGATCAAAATACCCAACAGGGCGATCAACCTGATTCGTCTCGCATTTATCGATGGTATCCGCAACACCAACCGCATCAATGTAGTGGACGCCGTTTCGGCTGGAAGTGATCTCAGTCTGAGTCCGCTGGAAGATGCACGCCGCTTCAGAGCAGAGTACCTGTTAAAAGGAAACCTGATACAAAGGGAAGCAACCGATGACGGAAGCTCTCACAGACGTTACCACAGCCGTGAGAACAGTTATAAAGAGAAATTCACCCTGCGCCTTGATTTAATACGGACCAGTGACGGAGTAACTATCAGCACACGCAATTATGAAGAGACAGGCTCAGCATCCGGTAAAGATGCCACCCAATATAGCGCTTTAGAGAATTCATTAATCAATGTGCCATACGAAATGGGACTTTTTGTAGAAAATCACTTCAAAGTATACGGTTCAATACTGAAAGTGGTATCTACCAAAAGAGACAAGGCAAAAACCATTTATATCAACTTGGGATATGATGATCCTATCAAAGAAGGATTACGCTTTGATGTAGTGGAAGATGGCATACTGGAAGGACATAATATAGAAACCAAAATCGGTGAAATACGGATTACCGAAATCATGGGACCGAAAATCTCTTTATGTAAAGTGAACAAAGGGGGTGAAACTATTCTTACTGCATTAAATGAAGGAAAGACCTTGAAACTTATTTCCAGACAGGCCAAACTGTTCGATGAATAACATACCATTCATAATGAATATACAACAACACAACCGCCGACCCGGCATCTGCCAAGGCCCGGCGGTATTACTATATCAAGACAAACCGCTACTTTTCTATAATGGAAGTTAGAGGATGACGGTTCCCCTTTATCTCTCTCAGAAATGCTTTTGCCGAACCAAAATTCAAATATAAATCCAAACGTACCGGCAAATGGTTTTTATCATCAGTTACATAAAAGGTTATTACCTCTTTTTCTTTTCCTTTTTTATACTCTACCAAGGAAAAGACCAAACAACGGTATTTCACACCATTCTCCGCCTTAAAATTCTTCCGGCCACGATAAATCAATGTTTGCTGCTCTACTTTAGTACCTGTAGCCATATCAAACAATATTTTATCGCCGACTTTATAGTCACTTACATCAAATGAACGTGCCCTCATCAATATGCTCAGCATATCAAAGATACACTCATCACTTTGGTCTTTCGATTTCACCGTATCCCGTTCCCTCCTCATACGACGCTGATCGGCAATACATTTCCCGTTTTTATAACTGAACCATACTTCGTCCACCGTATAGCGGTCGCCCTCTTCGGCTCCTTTACGAAAATAAACAGGTTCCAGACGACTGCTGGTAATACAAGTCAATGTATCACGCATCTTAAAAAAGAAATCAACTTGTCTGTTACTGACAGAAATCAAGTTACTACGAAAACAAGGTTTCCCCTGATAGGTAATAGCCTGCATGTCCATTTTTGCCTGTCCGGCAGCAACCCAAATGAATTTCCAGTTAAACTTTAAATCGTACACTAATTCTTCACCTGCCTGGATAGCTTCATTTTGTGCCGCACATTGCGCCCTGGTTGCCATAATGGCAAACCAGCCGCACAATAATATGAGAATAGTTTTTTTCATCGGCCTAGTTTTCTAGCTCTTTCTTTATTTCTATCTTGCACCTTTTTGGTCTCTTCCGGTTTTTGTTTCTTTATTTCATCCAGCTTTTGCTTGTCTATAGGAATAGCATTCACATCCCAATTCTCTTCAAATTCAAAATTAGCTTTCATTTCCCAAACTTTCGGGAAATAGAAAACCTCTTCAGGCTGAATCTTCTTATCATAATCTCCCGTATCCCAAACTCCGTTATTATTATGGTCGTTAAACAAACGTATATAATATTTCGTACCCGGATTCAAGAAATAGAAGTCCGCCGTTCCTTCCTCCGTTACCGGTTGTTGGCGCAATACATTTCCATTCGCATCCAACAACTCGGCAACAGCATGGGGAGCAGCTCCTTTTATATTCAACAAGATAGTTCCGTACTCGTCCATTTTCTTCACTTTCACCGTTTGCTGGACTTTGTCCGTATGCAGCCCATAAATACCAATAAACGCCAAAGAATCAATAGTCAACTGATATTCCTGCTCCGGTTGCCAATCTGCCAATATCTGATATTGACGTGGCATCAACGAGTCAGCCATAAAGAAGAAAGGAGCCGGTTGCCACACACTATCCACCTTTACTTCCATATGAATGGCCGCCGTGTCTATGCTTGCCACAGGTTCTTCAAAAGATAGATAGATATTCCTGTATATATCGAATGCTGACGGAGCATCGACGTTCATAGTCAGGAATTTAGTTGGTTCCACCCTGATGGTATCTCCTTTTTTCTCCCTTTTTTTACGTTCCTTCTCCTTTTCCTCATTCGCTTTTTTCTGCAATTTTTCCCGTTGCTCTCTTGTCAGTTTATTAGCCAGATAAATGGTATCGGTTTTGGGAACCAACCGGTTTAGTGTATCCGTATATAAATAATCCAACTGAACCTCCAGCGTATCCATCTGATAAACCAACGAATCCTTGATCCAATAACAAATTGAGTCGTTTCGTGGAGTCGTTTCTATAATAAACGCATCCTTCTCATCAAAGTTCAATCCTTTCAAAACAGGCAACGTATCGGCCGGCGCACTGAAAGATAATATAAAATGATTCTCTTTATCACGCTCGCTCTTGGACAGATACTGGCGGTTATTTATTCCCTTAAATGCTCTTAGAACAATATTATCCGGCAGAAAACGGGTATACCCCACTGTTTTAATCGTATCGATAGTCGCTGTATCCTTCCACAACGTATCCTGACGCACAGCAGCCTCCATGGAAGGAATAATAATAGAATCACAAAAAGCAATCATCTCGGTCTTGGAGTCATACAAATAATTCTGGTTACCATCCATCAAACCAAAGATATGATATTTACCAGGTGCGATACCGCGGATGGTAAAACGCCCTCGGCTATCAGTACGGGATACACGGTCAAACGGTTTCTTGACAAAAGCGCTATCGCTCAGATCTGCATGCAATCCCACCATCATACCTTTGACAGGTTCCAAATCAGCAGCAGCCAATACATTTCCGGAAACTTCCAGTGTATCACATATCTCCTTCGAATCATCATAAGTCTTAGGTCTTATTACACGTAATTCCATCTTACCTGCGCCCCCCTGAATAGACTTCATATGAACTACCTTGCCATAATTTTTCCTTGGCTGCCTTACTTCCTTCTGTTCTGCCACGTCCTCATAAGAGTCCTCATCGCTGTCCTTCTTAGAGAAGAATCTCCGCTTGGCAGCTCCATCATCCAATTCCTGAGAATCGTCCTCTTCCTCTATTATCCGCTTGCCCTTCTTCGCAGGCTTCTCGCCCCAATCATATCCCTCATCCTCGAAATCATCTTCGTCATCAGTGAGATTCAATTTGTTCAAAATATCCTTAAATACGTTAGCCACTGTATTTTCACTCCTATTGCACATTATAGTTGCGGGCACCGAATATACCTGTACCTACTCTCACCATGGTCGCGCCTTCCTCAATTGCAACCTGATAATCCCCTGTCATTCCCATGGACAGGACATCCATATCTGTATTATCAATGTTTTTTGCTTTCAAGTCAACACATAATTGCTTTAATTTTTTAAAATATTGTCGATTTTCCTCACAATTTTCCACAAATGGTGCTATGGTCATCAGTCCACACACATGAATATTGTGAAGCTTTGCGCACTCTCTGACTAAATCCCCGGCCTCGTCACAGGATATTCCGAACTTACTCTCCTCCTCTGCCACATTCACCTCTATGAGAATATCCATAATAAGCCCTGCCCGTGCAGCCTCTTTATCTATAACCTGTGCAAGATGAAGTGAATCCACTGAATGAATCATAGCGACCTTATCAATGACCTGTCTTACCTTGTTAGTCTGAAGGTGCCCTATCAGATGAAAAACAGCTCCCGGCAGTTCTCCTATACGTTCATATTTTGAA
>ENA-UEOJ01002366-UEOJ01002366.1-human-gut-metagenome-genome-assembly--contig:-NODE-2366-length-11307-cov-3.977649_pt1 | contig 11307 bp, 10 predicted proteins | sample MGYA00242885_ERZ507886 | MGnify/ENA primary metagenome ERZ507886 (study PRJEB26167, sample SAMN06115505) | human gut metagenome | host: Homo sapiens | place: China:Anhui | collected 2015-08-07... | reverse complement strand
TCGGGGTAGCGGGATTCGAACCCACGACCCCCTGCTCCCAAAGCAGGTGCGCTAACCGGACTGCGCTACACCCCGAAAACTTTTAACCGAACTTCCTTTTTTCTTTGTAGTCGGGGTAGCGGGATTCGAACCCACGACCCCCTGCTCCCAAAGCAGGTGCGCTAACCGGACTGCGCTACACCCCGCTACTTTTTGAAGGGTTGTTCTTTTCAAAAGCGGTGCAAAGATAGGGAGTATTTTTTAATTAACAATAGGCAAACGAATGTTTTTTATTGATTAATTCTCAATTCATTGAATATCATACTCTTGTACCTGTACTTTTTTTCTTTTTAGAAATCAGAGATATTATAGAGTGATATAATTTGGTGTAACAATGAACTATCTTTTATCATTTTCTGTTCTTAAGATAAGAAATAAAAATAAGGAGATATATGAAGACTAAAAATCAAAAGAAGGTAGATGAGAAAGAAATGCCTTTGTTGGAACAGAAGGGATATGAGAGAATGCTGAATGAGATTGTTCCTGTACAGCAGACAGAAACTTATAGGAATCCGACTCAAAGGGTGGTAAAAGAGGCTGTCAGGGAATTAAATCCTGATACGAACAGCTTGGGAAGCAGAGGATGAGTTCATCCTCTGCTTTTTATTTATGATTTCGAGTGCTGATTATAAGAGGTCTAAAGCCTTGAATGCTTTTACTAATTTCTCTACAGCACGGTCAATCTGTTCTTTTGTATGGGTAGCCATCAAAGCCACACGTACCAATGTGTCTTGTGGAGCACATGCGGGCGGAATAACCGGATTGATAAATACACCTTCGTCGAAAGCCAGTTTGGTTACCATGAATGTCTTTTCCGTATCGCGTACGTAAAGAGGGATGATAGGTGACTCTGTTGCGCCAATCTCAAAACCGGCTTCACGGAAACGTTTCAAAGCATAATTGGTAGCTTCCCACAAGGCTTCGAGTCTTTCCGGTTCATTCTGGATGATGTGGAGAGCCTCCAAAGCGGACGCGGTAGCGGCCGGAGTGTTGGATGCACTGAATATATATGTACGTGCGTTATGGCGTAACCAATTAATAATAGAAGAGTCAGCAGCGATGAATCCACCGATAGAAGCCAATGATTTACTGAAAGTACCCATGATTAGGTCAACTTCGTGAGTCAGACCGAAATGGTCACAAACACCACGTCCCTGTTTTCCGAATACTCCCAAGCCATGTGCTTCGTCTACCATGATGGTCGCATTGTATTTATGTTTCAAACGTACGATTTCGGGCAGGTTTGCCAAGTCGCCTTCCATAGAGAACACACCGTCCACTATAATCAGCTTCACTGAATCCGGATTACACTTTTGAAGTTGTTTTTCCAAATCCGCCATATCATTGTGTTTGTATTTCAATTGCTGTGAGAAGGAGAGGCGACGGCCATCTACGATAGAGGCGTGGTCGCGGTCGTCACAGATGATATAATCGTTACGGTCGGTCAAAGCCGGAATAACACCTGAGTTTACTGTAAAACCGGTAGAAAAACAGAGAGCTTCGTCCTTTCCAACAAAAGCGGCCAACTCTTTCTCCAATTGAACATGCAGGTCAAGTGTACCATTCAGAAAGCGTGACCCTGCGCAACCGGAACCATATTTGTGCATAGCTTTGATACCGGCTTCAATCACTCTTTCATCTCCCGTAAGGCCAGTGTATGCATTGGAACCGAACATCAGCACTTCGTGTCCGCCCATTTCTACCTCTGTACCCTGTTTTCCTTCAATCTCACGGAAATATGGGTAAACGCCCTGTGCCATAAACTTTTGTGGCAGGTCGTACTTAGCTAACTTCTCTTGTAATAATCCCATGAATTATAATTTATTATACTCATACTCAGACCATTCGCTGATGATCCAATTTCCTTTTATCTTAACAAGTGTTTAAAACAGGGGGCAAAGATAACAAAATTTGCTTTTATCTGTTCTTTTTAAAAGAAAAAAGTTGCTCTCATGAGATTAGAAACCTCTAATAGCTCAAAATTTAATATATTTGTATTACTTTTGTCGTCTACAATTGACAAAGATTAGCATGAACGAAAGAATGAAAAGAATAATATTCGTCGTCAATCCTATTTCGGGAACACAAAGTAAAGAATTGATTCTTAGCTTGCTGGATGAAAAAATAGATAAGGCGAGATACACTTGGGAAGTAGTGTATACAGAAAGGGCCGGTCATGCAGTAGAGATAGCCGCCAAAGCTGCGGAAGAGAAAGCAGACGTGGTGGTCGCTATCGGGGGGGACGGAACAATTAATGAAATAGCTCGTTCGCTGGTACATACGGATACCGCATTAGGAATTATTCCATGCGGATCGGGTAATGGACTGGCCCGGCATCTGCATATACCCATGGAACCTAAAAAGGCACTGGAAGTGCTGAACGAGGGGTGTCTGGATACAATAGACTATGGTAAGATCAACGGCACAGATTTCTTTTGTACGTGTGGAGTAGGGTTCGATGCATTTGTCAGTTTGAAGTTTGCCCATGCCGGTAAGCGCGGACCGTTGACCTATCTGGAAAAGACATTGCAGGAAAGTCTTAAGTATCAGCCCGAAACGTATGAACTGGAAACAGAAAACGGAGTCAGTAAGTATAAAGCTTTTCTGATTGCCTGCGGAAACGCATCACAATATGGAAATAATGCCTATATAGCCCCGCAGGCTACATTGACGGACGGTTTGCTGGATGTGACGATTCTGGAACCTTTCACCGTTCTGGATGTGCCTTCGCTCGCTTTTCAGTTATTCAATAAAACAATCGATCAAAACAGTCGGATCAAGACATTCCGTTGTAAGAAGTTGTGCATCCGCCGGGCTGCACCGGGAGTCGTGCATTTTGACGGTGATCCGATGCAGACGGAGGCAGAAGTGAATATCGAACTTATCAAAAGCGGACTGCGGGTAGTGGTTCCGAAGACAGAAGAAAAAGATGCAGCCAATGTTCTGCAGAGGGCACAGGAATATGTGAACGGAATAAAGCTGATTAACGAGGCAATCGTGGACAATATAACAGACAAAAACAAGAAAATATTGAAAAAGCTGACAAAGAAAGTCTGAAATAAATGCCGAATTCTGATTTATTGTGTACTTTTGCAAGCTACTTAACGAAAAATATCATAAATATTAGAAAATATGTTCAGAACGCACACATGTGGAGAACTGAGAATCTCCGATGTAAATAAACAAATCACGCTGTCTGGATGGGTCCAGCGCAGCCGTAAAATGGGAGGTATGACTTTAATTGACCTTCGCGACCGTTACGGTATCACCCAATTGGTTTTTAATGAAGAAATTAATGCTGAACTTTGCGACCGTGCCAATAAACTGGGTCGTGAATTCGTCATTCAGATCACAGGAACAGTGAATGAACGTTTCAGCAAGAACGCAAACATTCCTACAGGAGACATTGAAATTATCGTTTCCGAACTGAACGTTCTGAATACTGCCATGACTCCTCCGTTTACGATTGAGGATAATACAGACGGCGGCGATGATATCCGCATGAAATACCGTTACCTGGATTTGCGTCGTAATGCCGTGCGCTCTAATCTGGAATTACGTCATAAGATGACGATCGAAGTTCGTAAGTATCTTGATAGCCTGGGCTTTATAGAAGTAGAAACCCCTGTATTGATCGGCTCTACTCCGGAAGGTGCACGTGACTTTGTGGTGCCTTCACGTATGAATCCCGGACAATTCTATGCACTTCCTCAATCTCCGCAGACTCTGAAGCAGTTGCTGATGGTGTCCGGTTTCGACCGTTATTTCCAGATTGCAAAGTGTTTCCGTGACGAGGACCTGCGTGCCGACCGTCAACCGGAATTTACACAGATTGACTGTGAAATGAGTTTCGTAGAGCAGGAAGATATCATCTCTACTTTTGAAGGAATGGCCAAACATCTGTTCAAGACGCTTCGTGGCGTTGAACTGACTGAACCGTTCCAGCGCATGCCTTGGGCAGACGCTATGAAATATTATGGTAGCGATAAACCGGATTTGCGTTTCGGCATGAAGTTCGTAGAGCTGATGGATATCATGAAAGGACATGGTTTCTCAGTATTCGATAATGCTGCTTATGTAGGCGGTATCTGTGCAGAAGGAGCGGCAACTTATACCCGCAAGCAACTGGATGCTCTGACTGAATTCGTCAAGAAGCCTCAGATTGGTGCGAAAGGTATGGTTTATGCTCGTGTAGAAGCAGACGGTACGGTGAAATCGAGTGTGGACAAGTTCTATACACAAGAAGTGCTGCAACAGATGAAAGAAGCATTTGGTGCCAAGCCGGGTGATTTGATCCTGATTCTGTCCGGTGACGACGTGATGAAAACACGTAAGCAACTTTGCGAACTCCGTCTGGAGATGGGAGCACAGTTGGGATTGCGTGATAAGAATAAATTTGTTTGCCTTTGGGTTATTGACTTCCCGATGTTCGAATGGAGCGAGGAAGAAGGCCGTCTGATGGCTATGCACCATCCGTTTACACATCCGAAAGAAGAAGATATTCCATTGCTGGATACTGATCCGGCTGCCGTACGTGCCGATGCTTATGATATGGTTGTCAATGGTGTGGAAGTTGGTGGAGGATCAATCCGTATTCACGACGCCCAGTTGCAAGCCAAAATGTTCGAGATTCTGGGCTTCACTCCGGAGAAGGCACAGGCTCAGTTCGGCTTCCTGATGAACGCATTTAAGTATGGTGCACCTCCTCACGGTGGTCTGGCATACGGACTCGATCGTTGGGTTTCTCTTTTCGCTGGTCTGGATTCTATCCGCGACTGTATCGCATTCCCGAAAAATAACTCAGGACGTGATGTAATGTTGGATGCTCCTTCTGAAATTGATCAGACTCAACTTGATGAACTCAACCTGATCGTTGATATCAAAGAAAATAAGTAAACGATGAACAAATATCGTTCTCTTTATAATACCACCCTGTCACTTATAATTAATTTATTATTGGTGATGGGGTGCTTTATTCTCTGTCGTGTCATCTTTCTGATAGAAAATCTGAAGGCTTTTTCCGATCTTACTGCCGGACGAATCTGGAGGATGTTTGAAGGAGGATTCCTGTTTGATACCTCAGCCATTCTTTATACGAACCTTTTGTATATCTTCTTGATGCTGATTCCATTGCATTATAAGGAAAATGCGATATATCAGAAGATAACCAAGGGGATTTTTGTGACAACCAACCTGATTGTCATTATAATGAACCTGATGGATACGGTTTATTTCCAATATACGCATCGGAGAACGACCGCGTCTGTATTCAGTGAATTCAAGAATGAGGGGAATCTGGGAGGTATTATAGGGACAGAATTGGTGAATCATTGGTATCTGACTCTGTTTGCCATTGCCTTCGGGTATGCCCTGTTCAAGCTGTATCGCAAGCCGAAGCCGGTAAAGGTAGACCGCCTGCCGCTTTATTATGGCGTTCATTTGCTTACTTTGGCACTTGGAGTGTACTTGTGCATCGGCGGAATGCGCGGTGGATTTACCGGTATGGTTCGTCCTATTACAATCAGCAACGCCAATAAGTATGTAGACCGCCCGATGGAGACGGGAATCGTACTGAATACGCCTTTTTCTATCTTCCGTACGTTTGGGAAGACTTCATTTGCCATCCCTCAATACTTCGATAAAGAGAAAATGGAGGCTTTGTACACTCCCGTGCACATGCCTGCAGATAGTGTACAGTTCCGACCGCTGAATGTCGTTGTCTTTATTCTGGAAAGTTTCAGCAAAGAGAACAGCGGCTTCCTGAATGAAGAACTGGACAATGGGACATACAAGGGCTATATGCCTTTCCTTGACTCATTGATGGCTGAAGGGCTGACTTTTAAATACTCATTCTCTAACGGAATGAAAAGTATCGATGGAATGCCTTCCGTATTATCGGGAATCCCGATGTTTATAGAGCCGTTCTTTCTGACGCCTTCTTCCTTGAATACAGTATCCAGTATAGGCGGAGAACTGGGTAAAAAAGGATATTATACCGCTTTCTTTCATGGGGCGGATAACGGTTCCATGGGATTCGAGGCTTTTGCGCGGACGGCAGGATATACTCATTACTTCGGTCGTACGGAGTATAATGAGGCTAATCCGGACAACAAGGATTTTGACGGCCATTGGGGAATTTGGGATGAAAAGTTTTTTCAGTTCTTTGGCAATACCTTGTCCGGCTTTCAGCAACCCTTTGCAGCTGCACTGTTCAGCCTTTCTTCCCATCATCCGTTTGCAGTTCCGGCGGAATACGAAGGTGTTTTCCCGAAAGGAAACAAACCTATTCGCCAGTGTATCGGATATACGGACAATGCTTTGAAACTATTCTTCGAAAAGGTATCAAAAGAACCGTGGTACAAGAATACTCTGTTCGTTTTCACAGCAGATCATACAAACTCTCCGGAACGTCCGGAATATGAGACGGAGAGCGGATTGTTCTCTGTTCCTGTCGTGTTTTATCAGCCGGGAAGTGACTTGAAAGGTTTCCGCAAAGACGTGATTGCCCAGCAGATTGATATTATGCCTACCGTATTGGGCTATTTAGGGTACGACAAGCCTTTCGTTTCCTTTGGATGTGATTTGCTGAATACGCCTGCCGAGGATACTTATGCTGTCAACTATATCAATGGAATCTATCAGTTCTTTAAAGGTGATTATTTATTGCAGTTTGATGGCCGGAACACCGTAGCCATGTATGCATTCAAGACGGATAAACTGTTGGAACATAATCTTCTGGGACAGGTGGATGTGCAGCAGTCGATGGAGGATGAACTGAAAGCAATCATCCAGCAGTACATGATACGGATGAATAACGACGAACTTGTGGTGAAATGAAAGAATCGGTGCGCATATTTCGCTTTATAGTCATCGGAACGATGAATGCTTTGATCATGGCCCTTGTTGTGTGGCTGATGATGAGAGAAATGTCATTCGAAGGAGACTATATGGTAGCTAACGTAACAGCGTATGTTATAGCCCAGATTCATAATTTTATCTGGTGCAAGTATTGGATATTTCCTGTAGAAAAGAGGAAGAACAATGTATGGAAACAAATATTGTTTTTCTGTTCTGCCTTCGGTGTAGCTTACACTGCGCAGTTTTTATTCCTTGTTTTGTTGGTAGAAGGGTTGGATGTCAATGAGTATCTGGCTCAGTTCTTGGGATTGTTTATCTACGGGGCCGCTAATTTTATCGCTAATAAGAAGATTACTTTCCAATAAAAGAGGATATAAGTGCGGAGGTCCGCAAGAGTTGCCGTTCAGGCTTCTGCTCTTGCGGACCTCTGTATTGTTTTATCTATCGTTCATGGTGTCATTCTTCAATCCAGAAACCGTTTGGTCAGCCCGTCATATTCATCAATTCGGCGGTCGCGGAGGAAGGGCCACCAACGGCGGACGTTCTCCGAACGTTCCATGTCTATTTCAACGACTATATTTTCCGGACAATCGTTGCCTGCCTGTGCCAGAAACTCTCCCTGTGGTCCGGCTACGAAACTGTTTCCCCAAAACTGGATACCGTTGGTTTGCCCGGAAGGGTCGGATTCATGTCCTACACGATTGACGGAGATAACCGGAAGCCCGTTTGCAACTGCGTGAGCACGCTGGGAGATAATCCATGCATTGAGCTGACGGGCTTTTTCGTCATCCGTATCGCTGCTTTCCCAGCCGATGGCGGTAGGATAGATCAAAAGTTCGGCACCTTTCAGAGCCATCAGTCGGGCAGCTTCCGGATACCATTGATCCCAGCATACCAGTACGCCCAGTTTCCCCAGGGAAGTCTGAATGGGTTCGAAACCGATGTCTCCGGGAGTAAAATAGAACTTCTCATAATAGGCCGGATCATCCGGAATGTGCATTTTCCGGTATTTTCCGGCAATGCTTCCGTCGCGGTCGAAAACGACAGCCGTGTTGTGATACAGTCCCGGCGCACGTTTTTCAAAGAGTGAAGCAACGAGCACTACTTTATTGGCAGCTGCCAGTTCGGAGTAGAAGCCTGTGGATGGTCCGGGAATAGGTTCAGCAAGGTCAAACAGATGGGTGTTTTCTGTCTGACAGAAATAAAGCGAATTGTGCAGCTCCTGCAGCACGATCAGTTGCGCTCCATGAGCGGCACACGCTTCAATGCTTTTAGCAAGGTTCATCAGGTTCACCCGAATGTCTGCGGTATTGGATTGTTGGATTAATCCTACTTTTATCTTTCTCATGATGAATAATTATTAATATGCTGATTGACTGAAAAGTCCGTTATAGGATAACGCCTAACGGATATTGCATCGTAACACAATGCAGGGAACCGTGCTGTTTGATTAATGCCCGGCAGTCAATCCCGATGATTTCATGTTCAGGGAATGCCTGCTGCAATACTTCTGCCGCTTTCCGGTCGTGATCCGGCTGCTGATAAGTAGGGTAAAGAATGGCATCATTCATAATCAGGAAATTGGCATAGGTGGCAGGCAGCCGTTCACCGTCTTCTTCTATCTTGTCTGCCATTGGCAATGCCAGCAGGCGGTAGGGTTCTCCTGCCAATGTACGGAATGTTTTTAATTGTTCCTCCATGGCACGCAATGCTTCATAATGTTCGTCTTCTTTGTTGTCACATTTTACGTAGGCAATGGTGTCTGTGGAACAGAAACGCGCTAAGGTATCGATGTGACTGTCGGTATCGTCGCCGGCCAGATAGCCGTGATCCAGCCAAAGCACTTTTTGCAGATGGAAAGTTGATTTGAGGTATTCTTCTATTTCTACCTGATTCAGTTTTCCGTTCCGGTTGGGAGAGAGCAGGCATTCGGTGGTGGTAAGCAGTGTGCCCATGCCGTCACTTTCGATAGAGCCTCCTTCAAGAACGAAGTCCAGGCAGTCGATGTACTGACCTCTCAGAGCTCCGGCTTTTACGGCCTGTCCGGTGATCAGATTGTCCAGCTCGGAGGCAAATTTCAATCCCCAGCCATTGAAGGTAAAGTCGAGCAGGGAAGGGTTGCCGGTATCTATCATGGTGATAGCTCCGTGGTCGCGTGCCCATGTATCGTTCGTTTCGCATTTCAGAAAGCGTACATTGTCCATGTTTACGGTAGAGGCAATCTGCTTCTTAACCTCTTCGGGCTCAGGAGTCACAATTAATAATAACTCACGCTTTGCTATTTCTTTGGCAATGTTTACAAAGCATTCTTGTACTTCTGTCAGCATATAGGCCCAATCTGTACCGGCATGCGGCCATGTCAGCTGTATGCCGCTTTGCAAGTGCCATTCGGCAGGCAAATGAGGTGCTCTCATCTCTACCTGTACAGTCATATTCTTACCAAAGTTCAATTGCAAATCTTTTTCCGAGCCGCTGGGGCTGGGAAGTCCAACCATGATTCCCATTAGATTATAATCTATTTAGTTATAAAATCAGTTTATAAAATGAGGATGTATCATCCTTTTGACACATCTGTTATGCTTTAGCTTCCTGTTTCGGTTTCCGGTCGAAGAACGGATTCTTTGAAGACGCACTTACCGGAATGGCCATAACCATCTTGCAGTCTTTCAGCCAATGAAGGCGTTGTGCTGCCAGTCCGGCAGAGAACATGACACGTGTGTCTACACGCATATCGGCTGCTGTGGCACAGGCGGAACCGATGGCGATGCCTACATCGATGCTGTTCAATGCGCAGGGGACGTCTTCCGTACGTCCGGCACATGTCGCAAATCCGCAATGTCCGCAATTCAATCCTTGCGCTTGTTCGCGTGTACCTATCAGTACAACACATTCGGCACTCAGGATGTTGTCGGCATCCCGAAGGAAAAACTTCATGCCGTGTTCTTCTACCATAGCTATCATTTTGTCCGACAGCAGTTTGATTTCTTCATCCGTGATCAAAGCCACTTCAATGACATCTATTCCTTTCCCTTTCGGAGCAGTACGTGCGGCGGTCATCATCTGGCGTGCTACCTGTAATATATGCTCGTGACGGGCATCTCTTTCATTCAGTATCATAACTTTTCTCGAATTAATTAGTGAGGCAAAGATAACGTTTTTCAAGAAAATAGTACCTTTGCCGGAAAGAAAGAATTGAAAACACCATGCTACATATCAACAATGCTTGTATCGCTTTTGGGACAGAAGTGCTTTTCTCCGGGTTAAATCTGAATCTGGAGAGGGGAGAAACGGCCTGTATTGTAGGACAGTCCGGTTGCGGAAAGACTTCATTGCTGAATGCGGTGATGGGTTTTGTTCCTTTGAAGGAAGGGACTATCAAAGTAGGGGATACCTTGCTGGACAAATCAACGATTGATATAGTCCGCCGGCAGATTGCATGGATTCCACAGGAATTGGCTTTACCCTTTGAATGGGTAAAGGAAATGGTGGCTCTTCCGTTTGACCTGAAAATTAATCGTTCTGCTCCTTTCTCGGAAGAGAGGCTTTATGATTATTTTGATGAGTTGGGACTGGAGCATGATTTATATGCGAAGAGGGTGAATGAAGTCTCTGGTGGCCAACGGCAGCGTATCATGTTGGCGGTAGCTGCCATGCTCAACAAGCCTTTGATTATTATTGATGAACCGACATCGGCATTGGATGCCGGATCAACGGACAAAGTGCTGGCTTTCTTCCGGCGGCAGGCAGAGAAGGGGGCGGCTGTATTAGCTGTATCCCACGATAAAGACTTTGCTTCGGGCTGTCATTATTTAATAGAACTATAAACGAAATTTAATACTAGCATAAAGGGGATTTATTTTGGGAACCATCGACATATCATACTATAATTTGTTTATCGGCCTGCTTTTGCTTGCCATTCCATTCTTTTATCTCTGGAAATTCAGGACCGGTTTGCTGAAACCTGCTGTGACAGGTACGCTTCGAATGATTGTCCAGTTGTTTTTTATCGGCATCTATCTGAAATATCTTTTCTTATGGAATAATCCTTGGATCAATTTCCTTTGGGTGATTATTATGATATTCGTTGCCGGGCAGACAGCACTGGTACGTACTCAACTGAAACGGAGCATTCTGCTGATCCCTATCTCGGTAGGCTTTTTTTGCAGTGTGGTAGTGGTGGGATTGTATTTTATCGGTATTGTCCTCCAGCTGGATAACATATTCAGCGCTCAATACTTTATTCCGGTATTTGGAATTTTAATGGGAAATATGCTTTCGAGTAATGTGATCGCATTGAATACCTATTATAGCGGATTGAAACGGGAACAGCAGTTGTATCGCTATTTATTGGGGAACGGTGCCACACGGCAGGAAGCTCAGGCTCCCTTTATAAAACAAGCTATTATCAAG
>ENA-UEOJ01002364-UEOJ01002364.1-human-gut-metagenome-genome-assembly--contig:-NODE-2364-length-11320-cov-3.475051_pt1 | contig 11320 bp, 9 predicted proteins | sample MGYA00242885_ERZ507886 | MGnify/ENA primary metagenome ERZ507886 (study PRJEB26167, sample SAMN06115505) | human gut metagenome | host: Homo sapiens | place: China:Anhui | collected 2015-08-07 | study... | reverse complement strand
CACGGCGCAGCGGGTGGTAGAGCAGCAGCATCAGCACAAAATTGCCGACGCCGTGCAGTGCATCGTAGCTCAGGCCGCTGAGCCACCAGCTCAGGGCAAAGGCAGGCGTTTTGGCAAACAGATACACCGCCGCGCACAGCCCGCCGAAGCACAGGCCGTACAGCCCGCTGAACACCGCCCAGAAAAAGGCGTTGTCCATGCGGCGCAGCAGCCATGCCAGCAGCGCCAGCAGATACCACACATACAGGTACATCACCCACCACAGACCAAAGCCGTACAGCACGCCTTGCAGCAGAATGAATACCGTGATGGCGCCGGGGGTCTCTCGGGGCAGCTCCAGTGCAAACAGGATGATGAGCAGGCTTACCGGCTCCAGATTGGGCAGGCCGCTCATAGCCTGCTTGCTCACCACCAGCAGTGCGCCCATCAGGCCGCTGAGCACCAGCCGCAGCACCCGGGTGTGCAGCGCCACCGGCTTTTTACCCCTTGGTGTAGGTAAAGGCATAGCTGTCACCGTCGTGGAGTTCAATGTCGGCCACGCCCACCGTGGTCATCTCACCGGCAGCGTCGGTCAGGCACCACCATGCCTGATCCTTATCATAGTCGGCAGTCTCGCCGTTCACGGTGGTCACAAAGCCGGCATCAGCCTCTTCCTGACTGATGATCCCGGCCTCGGCCAGCGCGGTGCTCAGCTTTTCGCCGTCGGTCACGTTCAGCAGTACGCTGGACACGCTGCCGTCCGCAGCGGTAACGGTGAACTCCACCGTGGCCTGTGCCTTACTGGCAGCGGAAGAAGCAACCTCAGAAGCGGCCACAGAAGAAGCCACAGAGGAGGCTGCGCTGGAAGCGGTAGAGGAAGCGGAAGCGCCGCAGCCTGCCAGCAGGCAGACGGTCAGCACAGCACTGAGGGTCAGAACGGCAAATTTATGCAGAGTGTTCATGGTTCAAAATCTCCTTGTTTCGTGTTTTGCGTGCAGAGCACACGGCAGATATAGTACCATGAAACCGGCTGGAAATCAACATTTTTTCTGCATGGCTTCAAAATATGCGGCGGCAACGCCTACCTGATTAGCCTCGCTGCTGAAGGCGCAGGGCACGATCTGGCAGCGGGGTAAGCCCTCCATGTAAGCTTGTCCCGCCCGGGAGGCGTACAGTCCATCGTAGGCGCTGCGCAAGCTTTCCAGCAGCAGGGGCTGCTTGCTGATGCCGCCGCCGATGGCCACTTTTTCCACATCCAGCAGAACGGTCAGGTTGTAGATCTGCACCGCCACCGCGTGGCAGAACCGCCGCAGCACCTCTAAGGCCTCCGGCTCTCCGGCATTGGCGGCGGCAAAAAAGCTCCGACCGTCCAGCGGGGCATCCTCCGGCAGTGCCTTGCGGGCGCGGTACCATTTAAGCAGATTGCTGGTGCTGCACTGGCAGGCCATGTTCTGGTCCGGGGCGTCCCACGCCTCGGCGTTGGTGTTGACAAAGCTGTACTCTCCGGCGGTAAAGTGCACCCCGCGCACCAGCTGCCCATTGGCAATAATGCCGCCGCCCACGCCGGTGCCGATGATGAACACCGCAGCGTTGCAGCAGTCCTTCAGCGCGCCGTTTGCCAGCTCTGCCATGGCGGCGGCTTTGCCGTCATTTTCCAGTATGACAGGGCAGCCGCACTTTTCCGCCAGCAGCTGCCCCACCGGGGTGGCGGTGTTGTACAGCAGCGCTCCGCCGTTGGAAACATAGCCGGTGCGGTTATCCACAAAGCCCGGCAGCGCCATGGCAATGCCGCTCACCTCGTCCTTATGGGGCGCATACAGCCGGTAGACTGCATCCAGAAACTGCGCCTGCGTATCCTGCGGCGTGGGCACCGCGCCGCTGTTCGTGCGGTGCATCTGCTCATCCATGACCGAGTATTTGATCTCGGTGCCGCCTACATCAAAAACCATGATCTTCATCTTGTAGCCCTCCCGTAAACGGTCGTTTTCTGTCCCTATTATGGCAAATCATCGCGGGAAAGTAAAGCCCCGGCGGTAAAAAAGAAAACTGCAAAAACGCACCGGCTTGCGGTTGCAATCCACCCCGCCCTGTGATATCCTGAAAAGAGAGTATCTGTTATATAAAGGAAGAAACTGCCATGGATTGCAAACTGCGTGCCAAAAATTGCGGCGGCTGCCCCCTGCTGGGGCTGGACTATGCCGAACAGCTGAAACAGAAGGAAGAAAAAGTGCGTGCTCTGGTGGGCAAATACGGCCCGGTGCACCCCATCCGGGGCATGGAGCAGCCTTACCACTACCGCAATAAGGTGATTTCCACCTTTGCTCCCGGCTTTGGTGGAAAACTGACCTCCGGCATCTACGCGGCAAACAGCCATAAGGTGCTGCCGGTGGAAAGCTGCCTGCTGCAGGACGAGGTGCTGGACAAGACCATGCAGGCGGTGCGTGCTGCCGCCAACGCCTGCCGCTACCAGCCCTACGACGAGGACAAGGGCACCGGCCTTGTGCGCCACTGCCTGCTGCGGCGGGGCGTAGCCACCGGGCAGGTGATGGTGGTGCTGGTGACAGCGCAGCCGGTGCTGCCGGGGGCCAAGAACTTTGTCAAGGCACTGCTGGCCGAAGCGGCGCAGCGCGGCGTGACTGTGACCACCGTGGTGCAGAACGTGAACAGCCGCAAGACCAGCGTGGTGCTGGGCGAAGCGGAAAAGGTGCTGTACGGCAAGGGATTCATTCTGGATACCCTCTGCGGCAAGACCTATGCCATCAGCCCGCGCAGCTTTTATCAAATCAATCACGCCCAGACCGAAGTGCTGTACGGCCTTGCGGTGGAGGCCGCGAAGTTGACCGGCAAAGAGGTGGTGTTGGACGCCTACTGCGGCATTGGCACCATCGGCCTGACCGCCGCCGACCATGCAAAGCAGGTGGTGGGCGTGGAACTGAACCGGGACGCCGTGCAGGACGCCATTGGCAACGCAAGGCACAACGGCGTAAAGAACGCCCGCTTCTTTGCCGCCGACGCCACCCGCTGGATCCGCGAAGCGGCCGCAGCAGGGGAGAAGGCAGACGTGATCTTTATGGACCCCCCGCGCGAGGGCTCCACCCCGGAATTTCTTGCCAGCGTGGCCCGCATGGCACCGAAGCGGGTGGTCTATGTCAGCTGCAACCCCGTCACCCTCGCCCGCGACCTTGCCACCCTGACAAAGCTGGGCTATAAGGCCGAGGGCTTTACCCCGGTGGATATGTTCCCGCATACGGAGCATATCGAGACGATCACGGTAGACCTGAAGATGGATGAGTTGGACGTGACTGCTGCGGAGACCAAGGCTACTTATGAAGAAATCCGGGAGTACGTCAAGGAGCACACCGGTCTGAACGTGAGCGACCTCTATATTGCACAGGTCAAGCGCAAGTGTGGCATCAAGGAGCGGGAGAACTACAACAAGCCCAAGGCTGAGAACCCCAAGCAGCTCAAGTGCCCGACGGAGAAGGAAAAGGCGATCCGGGAAGCGTTGAAGCATTTTAAGATGATATGAGAGGCAGTCCTATCTACAAAAAGCAGAAACCTCTTGCAGGAACAGGAAATTTTCAGTATACTGAAAGTATGATGTCGGATGTTGGATCAATGCGAAAGAAGGACTAGAATGATGCAAAATAACGAGATGCTTTCCACCATGAAGCATATAAAATCCACCAACCAGTCTTTGCCGGAGCAGGTGGCGGCGCAGATCAACCAGTTGATCATTGATCAGAACATCGGCCCGGAGCAGAAGCTTCCGAATGAGTTTGAGCTTGCTGAACGCCTGAATGTCGGTCGCGGAACCATCCGGGAAGCGGTAAAGCTGTTGGTGGCCCGGAACTGTCTGGAAGTCCGTCGCGGCAAGGGCACTTTTGTGGTGGAAAAGACCGGCCAGATCGAGGACCCTTTGGGATTTGCCTATGTAAAGGATAAGATCACCCTTGCGGAGGATCTGATGGAACTGCGTCTCCGGGTAGAGCCATGGGCCGCCCAGCTGGCGGCTCAACGCATCACGGATGAAGAAATGCCGGAGCTTCAGGCTCGGTGTGAGGAGGTTACCCGGATCATCCGCAGTGGGGAGGATCATGGTGCGGCAGACAAGGCGTTCCATGCCTATATTGCCCAGTGCACCCACAACAGCGTTATTACCGAGATCATGCCGGTGATCACTTACAGCATTGAGATGTACACCCACTTCCGCTCCAAACGGCTGCTGGAAGATACCATCCGCACGCACACGCAGATCACAGAGGCTATCTGCGCCCGCGATCCCCAAAAAGCATACGAGGCAATGTACAAGCATGTGGCGCAGAATCAGGACGGTATCGATATGGCAAAGCAGGCTGTTGTGGAAAACTGACAAAACCATGCTGTTAAAATTGTAGCAAACAGAGAAAACCACAGAACACCGTTGACAGTTCCTGTCGGCGGTGTTATATTTTTGTCAACGAATGACGTATGACGTCGCACGACATACGTCGAACAAGCTGAGAGACCGAACAACAGATTCCGTACTAATCCGTACTAAGAAGAAAAGGAGAAACATCATGAAAACTTTGATTTCCCGCCGTTCCTTCCTGAAAGCCGCCGGTGTTCTGGGTGCCGCAGCCGCTTTGTCTGCCTGTGGCGGCAGCAATAGTTCTGCTTCTGCCGGTGCATCTGCAGGTGGTGCAGTAAAGCTGACCATGTCCCTGCAGGACAACACCTCTTCCAACTACTATCAGGGTGCTCTGAAGATCGCAGAGTGCGTGGAAAAGGCTACCAACGGCCAGATCACCATGACGGTTCAGGCTGGCGGTACGCTGGGCAGCGAGGGCGACTGCCTGGATATGGCCATTCAGGGCGACCTCGATATTGCATCCTGCGCAAACTCGGTGCTGGCAAACTATATCCCGGAGATGACCATTCTGGATCAGGCCTTTCTGTGGGATACCGCTGCGCAGGCAAACTACGCCGTCACCCATGAGCTGGGCGAGCTGATTCAAGCCAAGGCCAATGCACTGGGCCTGCATGTGGTTGGCTATTTGGAATCTGGCTTCCGCGATGTATTTGCTACCCGCGCTGTTGATTCCATGGCTGACTTCAAGGGCCTGAAGATCCGCGTGATGCAGAACGAAGGCCAGCTGACCGCCTTCACCTCCTTTGGCGCAAACCCCATCGCACTGTCCTCCTCCGAGCAGTTCACCGCTCTGCAGCAGGGCACTATCGACGCCTGCGAGAACGCCGTTTCCAACTGCTGGATCAACAAGTATTACGAGGCAGGCGCTACACATGTCATCAACACGCATCACTGCTTTGTTTACATTCCCATGTGCATGAGCGATACTGCATGGAACAAGATCCCCGAAGACCTGCGGGAGACTTTCCTTGCTGCCGTGCAGGAGGGCTGCGAGGCACAGTGGCAGTACCTGATCGACGCGAATGAGGAAGCCATCAAGAACCTGAAGGAGGTCGGCGTTACTTTCCACGACATTGATTTGGAGGAGCTGAAAGCCGCCTACGACAAGGTGAATACCACTGCCTACGATGCAGACTGGGCAGCAGCTGTGGATGCTGCAAAAGCAGCCGTCTAAGAGAAGGGGATGCTTTATGAAAAAGACAAAAAAGGTCCTTGAATGGGTCACAAAAGTGGAATACGCCATCATGATCGTAGCGTTTGTACTCATGGTCCTGTGCTATTTCACCTCGGTGGTGAACCGCAACTTCATCAAGGCTTCGATGCCATGGGCGGAGGAGCTGGCGCTTTACAGCATGACCTTCATGGCTCTGCTTGGCACGGAAGTTGGCCTGCGTGACGGCACGCAGGTGGCGGTGACTGCCGTGATCGAAAAGCTGCACGGAATGACCCGCAAAGTCGTGGATCTGGTCAAGCAACTCGTTCTGGAACTGTTCTCCTTTTCCATGTTGAACGCAGGTGTTCAGCTGGTGGCAAAGCAGCTGCAGCATGGTCAGACAACGCCTGTCCTGAAGATCCCGATGTCGTTTATGTATTCGTCTCTGGTTCTGGCCTTCGGACTGATCCTGCTGGTGCAGACCGTGACCTTTGTTGAAATGATCCTGAACTTTAAGAAAAAGGAGGCAGACGTATGAATGCAGCTGTGATCCTGTTCGGCGTATTCGTTGTATGCCTGATCATTGGCGTGCCGGTGTCGGTATCTCTGGGCACCGCTTCCCTGAGTGCTGTGATGCTGGGTGATCTTGGAGCGTCTTCCACGGTCATTGCACAGCGTATCTTCGGTGGCCTGCAGTCCACCTCCATCATGGCCATTGCATTCTTCGTATTGGCCGGCAATCTGATGACGAAAGGTGGCATCTCTCGCCGCATCGTTAAATTTGCAAACTGCTTGGTGGGTAATGTCCGCGGCGGAATGGGTCTGGCACTGGTTTTGGCCTGTGCATTCTTCGCAGCTCTGTCCGGTTCTGCACCGGCAACCGTTATCGCCATCGGCACCATGTTGTACGGTGATATGGTCGATCTGGGTTACCCCGGTGACCGCACTGCAGGTCTGCTGGTGGTATCCGGTGGTCTTGGCCCTATCATCCCGCCTTCCATCATCATGGTCATCTACTGCACCCTGACGGGCGCATCGGTCAGCAATATGTTCTCGCAGGGCATGATGATCGGAGTCACCATCATGGTGGTGCTGATGGCAGAAGTCCTCTTCTTTGCCAAGAAGGAGAACTGGCCCAAGCAGAATATCCACTACACCGGCAAAGAGATCCTGAAGATCTTCCTTGATGCAGTCCCTGCGCTGATGACCCCTGTTATCATTCTGGGCGGCATCTACTCCGGTCTGCTCACCGCAACCGAGAGCGCCGCTGTGGCAGTTGTCTGGGCAACCATCGCCGGTCTGTTCATCTATAAAGAACTGACTTTCAAGGATCTGATCCCCATTCTGAAGGATTCTGCCAAGAGTGCAGCTATGATCCTGTTCATCATTGCAGCTTCTACCGCATTTTCTTGGGTGTTTACCTTCTCCGGCGCTTCGCAGGCTTTGGTGGATGCCGTGGTGGCTATGCACCTGAACAAGACTCTGTTCTGCCTGGTCGTGGCTATCATCCTGCTAATCTTCGGTACTTTTATGGAGGGCACGGCAATTGCTGTTCTGCTGGTTCCGGTGCTGTGGCCTATCGCACAGAGCATGGGCATCGACGTCATTCACTTCGGCATGATCGTCTGTATCTCCAACGTTGTCGGCACCATGACCCCGCCGGTGGCCGTCAATATCTTCTCTGCATCCACTGTTTCCGGCCTGAAGATGGGCGATATTGCCAAAGCCGAGATCCCGTTCCTGATTGGCTATGTGGCTGTGTTCTTCCTCTGCGTGTTCTCGGAAACATTCTGCACATTCCTGATCCACTGATCGTTTGAAAACAAATCATCTTTAAAATAACAGAAAGAAGGCATTTATCATGAGTTTCAATTACATGGAAAAGTTTAGTGTTGCTGGCAAGAAGTGCATCGTTACCGGTGGCGCACAGGGTCTGTCCCGCGGCATGGCTGAGGGTCTGCTGGAAAACGGCGCTGAGGTCGTCCTGATGGACCTGCAGGCAGAGAAGCTGCAGAAGGTCGTGGACGAGTACAATGCCATGGGCTACAAGGCTTACGCCGTCTCCGGCAACCTGTCCCAGAAGAGCGAGATCGACCGGATGTTTGACGAGGCTATGCAGTATCTGGGCGGTGAGCTGGATGTTATGATCCCCGCTGCCGGCATCCAGCGCCGCTATGAGCCGTGGGAGTTCCCCGAGGAGCAGTGGCGTCTGGTCATCGATGTTGACCTGAACCATGTCTGGTTTATGTGCCAGAAGGCTATTCAGGTCATGAAGGACCGCGACACTGTGGGCAAGATCATCAATATCGCATCTATGAACTCCTACTTCGGCGGTACTACCGTGCCCGCTTACTCCGCTGCCAAGGGTGCCATCGTCTCCCTGACCCGCAGCATCGCATCCGACTGCGCCGACCACAGCATCTGCTGCAACGCCATCGCTCCGGGCTACATGGATACCGAGATGTGCGCCAACATGACGCAGGAGCGCAAGGACGAGTGCACCGCACGCATCCCCGCAGCCCGCTGGGGCACTCCTGAAGATGTGAAGGGGCCCATCCTGTTCCTCGCATCCTCTGCAAGTGATTACCTGAATGGTGCGACCATCCCCGTTGATGGCGGCTTCCTGACCAAATCTTAACGGTCTCCTGACGAGGTAAAGACAATGGAACTTCGCTCACAGAACGTCCGCACATTAGCACCCGAGAATGACCCGCTGAAGATGGGTATGGGCTGGAAGGTCGAGGACCTTTCCAAGCCACAGATCATGGTGGAGAGCACCTTCGGCGACAGCCATCCCGGCAGCGCCCATCTGGATCAGTTCGTCAAGGAGGCTGTGCAGGCAGTCAACGACAACGGCGGCAAGGCGGCCCGCTACTTTGCCACCGATATGTGCGATGGCATCGCACAGGGGCATGACGGCATCAACTACTCGCTGCCCCACCGTGACGCCATTGTGAATCTGGTGGAAGCACAGGCCAACGCCAGCGTCTACGACGGCGGCGTGTTCATCGCCAGCTGCGACAAGTCCGTGCCCGCCATGCTGATGAGCATCGGCCGCCTGAAGGACATGAGCGCCATCGTCGTCACCGGCGGCGTCATGGAGGCTCACACCCTGCCGAAAGAGTATGTGGTCAACGACCCGGCCTGCGCCATCAACGAGCTGCTGACGTTGGAGCAGATCGGCAAGTTTGACGCCTGGGAAAAGACCGGCGTCATCCCCAACAGCCAGCTGGACTACTACAAGCACAACGCCTGCCCCAGCTGCGGTGCCTGCTCCTTCATGGGCACTGCCTCCACCATGCAGGTCATGGCCGAGGCGCTGGGCCTGATGCTGCCGGGCACCGCCCTGATGCCCGCCACCGCTCCGGAGCTGAAGCAGGCTGCCTACGACGCCGGCAAGCAGCTGATGGAGCTGGTCAGGAAGGGCATCACCGCCAAGGACATCGTGACTAAGGAGAGCTTTGAGAACGCCATCATGGTCCACGCCGCCATCTCCGGCTCCACCAACGCGACCATGCACCTGCCCGCTGTCGCGCATGAGTTCGGCATCGAGATCGACGCCGACACCTTCGACCGGATGCACCGGGGTGCGCACTACCTGCTGAACATCCGTCCCTCCGGCGACTGGCCCGCACAGTACTTCTACTATGCAGGCGGTGTGCCCCGCGTGATGGAAGAGATCAAGTCCATGTTGCATCTGGACGTGATGACCGTCACCGGCAAGACGCTGGGCGAGAATCTGGAGGAGCTGAAAAAGAACGGCTTCTACCAGCACTGCGACGCCATCCTGGCCGAAAAGACCGCCGGTTTTGCCCGCCCGGTCAGCCGCGAGGATATCATCCACAGCTTCGACAACGCCAAGGGCACCGACGGCAGCATCGCCATCCTGAAGGGCAATCTGGCTCCGGAAGGCTGCGTCATCAAGCACACCGCCTGCCCCAAGAACATGTTTGAAGCCACCCTGCGCGCCAAGCCCTACGACAGTGAGGAGGAGTGCATCTCCGCTGTCCTGCACGGCGAGGTGAAGCCCGGCGACGCCATCTTCATCCGCTACGAAGGCCCCCGCGGCAGCGGTATGCCGGAGATGTTCTACACCGGCGAGGCCATCTGCGCCGACCCGAAGCTGGCTTCCAGCGTGGCCCTCATCACCGATGGCCGCTTCTCCGGCGCAAGCCGCGGCCCGGTCATCGGCCATGTCAGCCCGGAGGCTGCGGTGGGCGGCCCCATCGCACTGGTGGAGCAGGACGACCTGATCCAGATCGATGTGCCGGGCCGCAAGCTGGCCATTGTGGGCGTGAAGGGCGAGCCCAAGACCCCCGAAGAGATGGACGCCATCCTTGCCGAGCGCCGCGCCAACTGGAAGCCCAAGGCTCCCAAGTACACCAAGGGTCTGCTGAAGCTCTACTCTCAGCACGCTGTCAGCCCCATGAAAGGTGCATACATGGAGTAAACCGTTCCACATAAACAACAGAAAGTAAACTGTCCGGTGCGTTTTTCCGGACGGCTTGGATAAGTGCAACCAAAAATCACGAAACGGAGGAAATTTCTATGACAGCAGTTGCAACGCCCGATGCGGCACGGCTGGTTTTTGCTGCCGTGGCAGGCCTGATCCTATTGCTCATCCTTATTATCAAGTTCAAGGTCCACGCCATGATCTCCATCCTGATCGGTGCGGTGGGCATCGGTCTGATGGCCGGGATGCCCCTGTCCGACATCATCGGCTCGGTGAACGAGGGCATCGGCAACACCTTAAAGGGCATCGCCCTTCTGGTGGGTCTGGGTTCCATGTTCGGTGCCATTCTGGAGGAGTCCGGCGGCGCACAGACGCTGGCTGTGACCATGGTGCGGAAGTTCGGTGACGAAAAGGCCGCGTGGGCACTGGGCATCACGGGTCTGGTGGTGGCCATGCCGGTGTTCTTTGATGCAGGACTTATCATCCTCATTCCGCTGGCCTTCTCTCTGGCAAAGCGCACCAAGCGCTCCGTGCTGTACTACGTCATCCCCTTGCTGGCCGGTCTGGCGGTCGGCCACGCCTTCATCCCGCCCACGCCGGGTCCCGTTCTGGTGGCTACCATGCTGGGCGTTGACCTTGGCTGGGTCATCCTCGTCGGCATCTTCTGCGGCATCTTTGCCATGATCGCCGCCGGTCCCATCTGGGGCAGCATCTGCGGCAAAAAGTACATGGTTGAAGTCCCCGAGCACGTTGCACAGCAGGCAGACATTGACGAAAGCAAGCTGCCCAAGTTTGGCACCATCGTGGGCATCATCATGATCCCGCTGCTGCTCATCATCGCAAACTCCGCGGCAAAGGTAGTGCCCGCACTGGCAGGCATCCAGCCCGTTCTGGCCTTCCTCGGCGAGCCCTTCATGGCGCTGCTGCTGGCTACCATCGCTGCTATGTACCTGCTGGGCACCCGCCACGGCTACACTAACGCCCAGCTGGAAAAGATCATGACCAAGTCTCTGGAGCCCACCGGTATGATCCTGCTGGTCACTGCCTGCGGCGGCGTGCTGCGCTATATGCTGCAGAACTCCGGTCTGGGCGATGTCATCGGCAACGCCGTGGCAAACGCCAGCCTGCCGCTGGTGCTGGTGGCCTTCATCGTGGCTGCTCTGGTGCGTATCTCGGTGGGTTCCGCTACCGTGGCTATGACCATGGCAGCAGGCATCATCTCCGCCATGCCCGGCCTCAGCGCGCTCAGCCCGCTGTACCTCGCCTGTGTCACCGCTGCCATTGCAGGCGGCTCCACCGTCTGCTCCCACTTCAACGACTCCGG
>ENA-UEOJ01002335-UEOJ01002335.1-human-gut-metagenome-genome-assembly--contig:-NODE-2335-length-11483-cov-4.040856_pt1 | contig 11483 bp, 10 predicted proteins | sample MGYA00242885_ERZ507886 | MGnify/ENA primary metagenome ERZ507886 (study PRJEB26167, sample SAMN06115505) | human gut metagenome | host: Homo sapiens | place: China:Anhui | collected 2015-08-07... | reverse complement strand
AAACAAGAGCTGAGATTGCATAGAAAAAGGTTGTTCTTTAAAGAACAACCTTTTTCTCTAATATCCATATTCTTTTAAGATTAAATCAACAACTTCTTTGAAGCTTACCATGTTAACTTGATAGTCTTTTCTCTTAAAGTCAGTGAACTTAACAACTCCAGTCATTTCACCATTTTTAATTTTATTGCTTACTCTGGTACCTAATGCAGTGCCTTCTGTATTGTCGTCACTTTTACCTTTTCTGTAATAATTACTCATTAAGGTGTCTACAACGTGGCTTGACGCACTTTGTAATTTTGTTGCATCAAGTCCTTTGCTGACAAGAGCATTTACTATATAGCCGCATAATTCTGATAATCTATTTTTTACAGTATCGGTGTAAGTGCTGTTATTATTCTTCATATGAAGCATAATAACGGCATTGTTATTGTATAAGTCGGCAAAACTTTGAGATGTTACTTGTGCCCCGCCGTCACCAACTCCAGGCAGACCGTAAACTTCAAGGTGCTCTGACGTTCCACCCCAGGAATCGTAACCAATGTTGTTTACTAATCCACTTACAGTTTTTTCACATTTTATAGAAATAGCCTTTGTGCCAATTGTGATACCATCTACTAGTACTGCAACTTCTAGATTTATATATCCTTCACTTGAACCGGCTGTAATACTTAAATCTCCGAATTGTGAGCAAGTTGCTGTACCACCTGAAACACTTACTAATGAGTAAGAAATATTCTGCTGGTTTGCTCCGTGTGTATCAACAGTTGCCGAAATTGAATATGTTGCAGAGCTGCCTGGATTTAAAACTGTACCATCTGCAGGAAGACCATTCCAAGCGCTGACTGTAAATGTAGACGCATCACCAATCTCAAGAACCTTGGCTTTTAATTCGCTCATTTTCTCTTCTATTTCACCGGAAAGAAGTTTGTTTATATTAGTCGCATAACTGTCACCAAAAATTTCTTTTACAGCGTTTGCTAAAGATGTGCTTTTTGAAGAAACTGCTTTGCAATATGAAATGGCTGCTTCTTTAATCTTTGATGCATCCTTATTTTCTTTAGCAGAAGCAACTAATGCATCGTACATTGTATTCATGTCTTCCAATGGCATATCACCAAATCCGTTAGGATAAAATTCTGCTAGATTTGATTTAGCCTGTTCAACGACCCAATCAATAAGTTTTTGAGTATCTAATTCGCCAGCCGTATCAAAGTCACCGTTTTGAGCCTTGGTTTTTGCTTCAGCTAATAATTTATCATAAGCTTCAAGTTCTCCAGGCATAATACTGTTGAGTCTTTCTGCAAAAGATTCACTGATTGCACTAGCTAAAGCTGATTTTAACTCTTCACTTCCAAAAATGTCTTCAGTTGCAATTGCTTTAACTACGCCTTTATAAGCATCAGAAGCTTCAAAAGCACCTATTGCATTGCTGTTTACTTCTTCAAAGTCACCGAATTTTAGTGTACCAAGATAAGTATTCATAGCTTCTTCATACAAATCTTTATGGGTTTCATAATCATCTAAAGCTTGAACATTCTGTTGCAGCTTAGTTTTGATGACAGCTTTTTGCAGGTCATTAAGAGGGCTGTTAGCGGTTGGTGTATATCCGTAATCACCCATATCTACAGAGCTTTCATCTCCCAGACCGGCAGTTGCAACATAAGCGTCAATTATGCCCTGTACTGTCTGCTGGATAGTTTCTGCATCACCACCTTCGGTCATGCTTTGGATATATGAATTTATCATGCCTTGAAGTGTCTGGTCAGAGCCATATGTATAACCATATTCTTTGTTTACATCACCCATGATTTCTGCAAGATATTCATTTGCACAGTAATCTGCAGTTGCTTTTGCTTCAATCAGAGGAGCTTGTTCTGCAAGATAAGCTGGTAAATCTTCAGGAGTGCCCCCATTTTTTATGTATGGTTCAATAAGTGCACCTAAGCCTTCTGATACTGACTTTTTCCAGTTTGCACCATCACCGACTACGCTCGGAGCAGTAAGCTGAGATGTAAATTCGTTAAGAATTTCATACATTTCTATTCTATCTTCCATTGCAGCAAGCTCTTTTTTATCAAGCGCGTTTTTATTCTTAAGTTTTGTTCCGCTTACTTTGCCGCTTTGATTTGTATCAATAGTTTTCCAGAAGCTGTTAATAAGGTCATTTTTTGCTGAGTCAGTTGATTCTTCACCATTCCACTCAAAGTTTTCTTCCATAAAATCTCTAAATTCAGATTTTATGACGGCTCCATCTCCGTTCTTGTCAGCTTCGTTGACCCAATCTCCTTGTTTAGCAAGAAATGCGTATACTCTTGAAATATCTGTTGACATTTGCTGCTCCTTTTACTTTTTCCCTAAATTCTATATTAGTATTTACGGCATTTTTTATTAAAACTTTAGTGTAAAAGGAAATTTTGTTACAATTCGTTACATACTTTTGAAATATTCAATCGTTTTTTCAAGACCTTCATAAATATCAATTTGAGGAGTCCAGTCAAGTTCTTTTTGTGCGCGGGTAATATCCGGACGACGTTTTACCGGATCGTCAGATGGCAAAGGTTTATGGACTATTTTGGAGTTAGTTCCTGTTATTTCTATAATCAATTTAGCAAAATCTAGAATAGTTCGTTCAGAAGGGTTGCCAAGATTGACCGGTCCTGTAATATCAGATTCCATCATCTTTACAAGCCCGTTGACTAAATCGTCAACATAGCAGAAAGAGCGCGTTTGGGTTCCATCTCCATATATTGTTATATCTTCTCCTTTAAGAGCCTGAATTATAAAATTAGAAACTACACGTCCGTCTTTAGGATCCATGTTAGGACCATAGGTATTAAAAATTCTGACAATTTTTGTGTCGATGTTATACTGGCGATGAAAATCCATCATAAGAGTTTCTGCGCATCTTTTACCCTCATCATAGCAGCTTCTTATTCCAATCGGATTAACATTTCCCCAGTAAGTTTCAATCTGAGGATGAACCAGAGGATCTCCGTACACTTCGCTTGTTGAAGCTTGAAGGATTTTTGCATTATATTTTTTTGCAAGCTCAAGCATATTAATAATGCCTAATACTGATGTTTTTAATGTTTTTACAGGGTCGTATTGATAATGCGGAGGGCTTGCAGGACAAGCAAGATTATAAATTTCATTAACTTCAGTATCAAATTTATTAATAATATCGTGTTCTGCAAGTTCAAAATTCGGGTTAGCTAGCAATGTTTCGACATTGGTACGCAAACCTGTGAAAAAATTGTCAAGGCAAATAACTTGATTGCCTTCATTAAGTAATCTTTTGCATAAATGTGAGCCTATAAATCCGGCACCGCCTGTTACCAATATTCTTTTCATACTAATATGATAGCATGAAATAAATATTAAAATTTTATAAAATTTTTATTAGATATCTTTATTTAAGAAGTATTTTTGTGTAAACTGTTGCTGTATGGTTATAGGAGGGCACAACATGCCAAAATTTAATTTGATGTCGTATATTATGCCGCCTGAGGATAAGATGTTTTTCACTTTATTTCAAAATAGTGCGGAACTTTGTATTGAAACGGCGAGGTTATACGCAGATATTATAGAGTCGGGGCTCACGACGGAAAAGAAAGAGCAAATTCTAAAAGCCAAGAAAAAGGGGTCTATATCATTAAAGCTAACTTTAAAACAGCTGAATAAAAGTTTTATAACTCCGTTAGAACGAGAGGACATCCAATATATAGCTGTTAGGTTATACAAAATAAATAAAAGAATTGCAAAAGCCTGCTTAAACTTAGAAGTATACAGATTATTAAAGTATACAGAAGAAATGAAAGAGCAGGCTTCTATTTTGGTTAAATCAGCTGATAAATTAGGGGAAATCATCAAAAATCTTAAAAAAGTAAGTGATGTAGAAGCAATAACAAAATTAAATATAGAAATGAAAGAGCTTGAAACTTACGGCGATGAAATTCTTAGAAAAGCAATTTCTGATTTATTTTCAGGTAAGTATGAGGCTCTTGAAGTAATTAAGCTAAGAGATATATACAAAGAAATTGAAAATTCGCTGGATACTTGTTATCACATTTCAGACATGATTTTGAATATTGCTTTTAAACAGAGTTAGGGTTGGAATTATGATAACGATTTTATTATTAATAGCTGTAGTTGCAATCGCACTTATCTTTGAATTTATTAACGGATTTCACGATTGTGCAAACGCCATAGCAACGGTTGTTTCAACAAAAGTTTTATCACCTAGGCATGCTGTATTATTTGGTGCGGGACTGGAGTTTATAGGTGCTCTTACAGGTACGCATGTTGCAAAGACTATTGGGGCAGGTATTGTCAACTCTGATATGATAACTTTGACAGTAATCTTCTGTGCTCTTTTGGCAGCAGTTCTATGGAATTTATTAACCTGGTATCTAGGATTACCTTCTAGTTCCTCGCATGCACTTATCGGAGGGCTTCTCGGAGCGACAATTGTAAAAGCAGGTGTGAGTGCAATACATTTTACAACTCTTATGGATAAGGTGATAATACCGATGTTTACCTCTCCGATATTAGGTTTTTGTGCAGGGTTTTCTCTTATGCTTTTCCTTATAAGGATTTTCTATCGTGCAAATCCTCAGAGGGTTAATAAAAGATTTAGAAAGCTCCAGCTTATTTCATCAGGTTTGATGGCATTAAGCCATGGCTCAAATGACGCGCAGAAAACAATGGGGATAATAACGCTGGCCCTGCTAGCAGGCGGTGTTTTGCATAAAGCCCCTAATGGAGATTTTGAAATTCCTTTATTTGTAATCCTTGTCTGTGCGTTTATGATGGCTGCTGGTACAATGAACGGCGGATGGAAAATTATTAAAACAATGGGACATAAGATTATCAAACTAAAACCTATTCACGGGTTTGCAGCAGAAACATCTGCAGCAGGTTTAATTCTAACAGCCTCTCACTTCGGTATACCACTAAGCACAACGCATGTTATTTCTACTGCAATAATGGGAGTAGGGTCAACATTTCATGCGCATGCTGTTAAATGGAGAATTGTTGGTAATATTGTAACAGCTTGGGTACTTACAATTCCTGCGTGTATGCTGCTTTCTTCTATAATTTACTATTTAATTTATAAACTTGTATAGAAAAAAAGCTCCGGTTTTAACCGGAGCTTTTTTTTGATTATCTTTCCATTGGTGCACCTATACGGTGTACTCTTATGAAATTTGTTCGACCTGTTATTAATTTTGGTATTGAACCTATGATAATTATTCTTTCGCCCTTTTTATAATCAGTTCTTGTAAGAATATATTCATCAATTTTTTCTAATAAATCAGCGTCAAGAACAGTATCCCATTGTTTATAATCGGCTACAATGTCCCAGTATAGACTTAAACGTCTACAGGTTGATTCCATATCAGATATTGCAATAACAGGAACAGTAGGCCTTAATTTTGAAAGTAATTTCGGAGTATAACCGGTATGAGTGAAAGCAAGTATTGCTTTTGCATTCAAATCTTGTGCCATCTTGACAGCTGCATTTGATATAGCCTGTGGAGAAAGATCGTATTTGTCATTCATTTCCAAATCGAGATTTGAAAGACAGAAATTGCAGTCTTCTACATTAGTTGCAATCTTTCTCATCATTTTTACTGCTTCGACAGGATGTTTACCCATTGCTGTTTCTCCGGATAACATTATTGCATCCGTGCCGTCCAGAATTGCATTTGCAACGTCACTTGCTTCTGCTCTTGTTGGTATAGGATTTTCAATCATAGATTCAAGCATTTGTGTTGCTACTATACAAACTTTTCTTTCACGGATAGTCTGGTCAACGATGTATTTTTGTACAATAGGAACTTCTTCCGGTGACATTTCAATGCCTAAATCACCTCTGGCAACCATAATACCATCTGTAACCTTTAAAATCTCTTCCAGATTTTCAACTGCCTGAGGTTTTTCAATTTTGGCAATTACTGGTATGTTTCCGCCGTAATCTTTAATGTACTTTTTGGCAAGTTCTATATCCTTTGCTTCTCTTACAAAAGATAAAGCCACGTAATCAGCATCATATTCTACTGCAAAACGAATGTATTCAACATCTCTTTCTGTAACAGCGCTTAAGCTGGCTGTTGCTCCAGGAAGGTTAATTCCCTTTCTAGGTTTAATCAGTTTGCCATACAAAACTTTAGCATGGACCTGATGGTTACTTACTCCTGTAACTACAAGTCCAATATTTCCGTCATCAAGAAGTATTTTATCGCCGGATTTAACATCATCTGCAATTCCTTCATAGTCGACCGGAAGAATATCTGGATTATTAACCTCATCAGTAGCTTCAAGTATAATCTCCTGACCTTCTTTTATTTCAATAGGATTTGGTATATTACCTACTCTTATCTTAGGGCCCTGCAGGTCAATTAGAATAGGTATATATTTGCCTGTTTCTTGGGAAATTTTTCTTATAATTTCAATATTTGCAGCATGACCTTCTTCTGTTCCATGTGAAGTATTAAGTCTAAACATTGAGGCTCCTGCATCAACAAGCTGAGAAATCATCTCATAATTTGAAGTTGAAGGGCCAAGTGTAGCTACAATTTTAGTTTTTTCTCTCTTGATTTTAGAATCCATTTTACTATTGTCCTTCTGCTAATGTGTCTTCATTCAAGTCTATTATATAACAAGAAAAACGACCGTTGTAATTCAGCCGGTCGTTTATACTTTTATTTTTCACTTGATTCGGTTAATGTTTTTAAAATAGTATAAGAAGCATCCCAGCCGCTCAAACCGCCGGTAGCTTTATATTGTGCAATATTTTTAGCTCTTAATGCTTTGTTTTTTGCCTGATCTTTATTAAACTTATCAAGCTTCTTTTTATTAGAATTTCTGTCTGCTACTATTGGATCAGCATATGTTAAAAATGCTCTATACTCTTGACATCCATATCCGGCTTTAACTTTAGATGGGTAATTGTAAGTTAGATAATCATAAATATTCATTGCTCTTTCTGAGTTAGCAGGTTTTCCTTGAAGAATTTCAAGTGTGCTTCCTGGCATTTTTGTTACTACTACAATCATTGCAAGCGGGTTATAACCGGCTTGAATCATCAAGTCAACCCCTGTAATATCTGCAGCTTTGTTATCACTAAGGCTTGTTTTGTTAGAAACATATTCACTGTTAGCCGCAGTAGTTATTATATTGTCAGAGCTTAAGTTACTTGTAATTGCATTTTTTGCAATTTTTCTAAAATTATCTTTTGCCGATTTGCCGTTAATTATTTGTCCAATTTCGTGTGAAATAACAGCTGCTACTTCAGTGTCTGTTCCAGCATATGTTAAATCAGTACTAGAAATTTGAACAATATTGGTTGTAGAAGTATTAGTATTATCTGCCGCTCCATTTACAACTTTGAATGTTGTTTTAGCTGGCAGGTTATTTTTTGTAATAATAGTTTTGCCAACGGCAGCAACTCTGTCAGCAGCAACCCAGGTAGCTGCTTGAGCAGGCATAATCATCAATGCTGCTGCAAAAATTGTAACGAAAATCTTTTGCATAAATCCTCCTTATTAATTAAAAAGTTCTTTTTCTATTATTTCACAAATAATATGCCCGACAGCTATATGCATTTCTTGTATATTATTTGTAATATCTGAAGGAACCTTGATAGTGACTTTAGCTTTATATTTAATAGAACCGCCGTCGGCTCCGGTTAGTGCTATTGTTGTTAATCCCAATTCGTCAGCTCTTTCAACAGCTCTAACAACATTAATACTCTTACCACTCGTGGAGAGAGCAAAAAGTACATCGCCTTTTTTTCCAAATGCTTCTACTTGACGTTCAAATATATAATCAAAAGCAAGGTCATTAGCAGCGGCTGTAAGTACAGAGGTATTTGTTGTAAGAGCTATTGCCTCTAGTGCAGCACGCTCTTTTTTATATTTGCATACAAGTTCTGCAGCAAGGTGTTGTGAATCCGCCGCAGATCCTCCATTTCCACAGAAAAGGATTTTGTTTCCGTTTTTTAAAGCCTGAATACAAATATTTGCGGCCTCATTAATAACAGGTGCATGAGCTTTAAGCTGTATAAAGTTTAAGGATAGTTTTTCAAATTCTTCTTCTATGTGGCTTATCATTTTCACCTGCTCTCTTAATTTTTATATAATAGTAGCACAAAATTAAATAATATTTTACTTAACCTTGTAATTATAATATAATCAAAATATTAAAAGGAGAGTTTTATGTTAAAATACTTTTTGGGTTCATATCTGGTAACAATATTTGGACTAATATGTGCATATTTATGGGGGGAACATGTGCACAACGGCACCGGCTTGACCTGTGTTTTTATAGCATTTGTTCTTGCCGTTCTTGAAATAAGTCTTTCATTTGATAATGCTGTCGTAAACGCAATGAAGCTTGAGCATATGTCAGAAAAATGGCGTCATCGTTTTATAACATGGGGTATTCTCATCGCCGTATTTGGTATGAGATTTTTATTTCCTCTATTAGTCGTTGCAATTTTTGCTAAATTAAGTATCTTAAAAGTATTAAATATGGCACTAAATGATGTTCACGAATATGCGCATTATCTTCATTTGACACATGCGCCAATTGTCGCTTTCGGCGGATCTTTCCTTTTAATGCTTTTTATGGATTATTTTACAGAAGAAGGCAAGAAGGTTCACTGGATAAAATTTATAGAAAACAGACTTCAGCGTTTGTCAAAATATCAGGGTGTTTGTACTATTGTAACATTAGTTATTCTGGGGATTTTAATGCTTAAAATCGCTCCGGAAACAAGAGCATCTGTCTTTATGTCAGGTGTTTCGGGGATAATTACTTACCTTGCGATTGACGGACTTGCAGAATGGCTTGAAAGACGTCAGGAAGCCAGAGCTAAATTATGTGCTGATACTGTTAAATGCTCTGGTATTGTAGGTTTTATGTACCTGGAACTTATAGATGCTTCCTTCTCGCTTGATGGTGTGTTAGGTGCTTTTGCTCTGAGTCAGGATATTTTAATTATTACAATTGGTCTGTGTATTGGTGCGATGTTTGTAAGATCACTTACTATAATGCTTGTAGAAAAGAAAACATTAGACCAGTATTTATATTTAGAACATGGTGCACACTGGGCGATAGGAACACTTGCTATATTAATGTTTGTATCAACTTTCCATGAAGTACCGGAAGTTGTTACCGGTGTTATGGGGCTTGCGTTCATTGTAGGTGCGTTAATATCTTCTGTAATTCATAATAATAAGGTTAAAAAAGGTGAGTCTTAAAGATGAGAATCTGTACTTTATAGGCGGTGTTGTCCGTGACGAGATGCTCGGTATTCCAAGTCTTGACACGGATTATTGCTATGAAGGTGATGCAATAGAATTTGCTAAACAAAAAGGGTTGAATATTTTAAGAGAAAATCCTGCTTTCGGCACAGTACGGGTTTTGTTTGAAGATAAAGAAATTGATATTGCATCGACAAGAGAAGAATTTTATCCCCAAAAAGGTCATTTGCCTGTTGTTTCAAATATTGGCTGTGCACTAGAAGATGATTTAAAAAGACGTGATTTTACAATCAATGCAATGGCAAAACGAACTACTGACGGTGAAGTTATTGATATTTTTGGTGGAATGGATGATATAAAATCGAAAAAATTGAGAGTTTTGCATGACAAAAGTTTTGAAGATGATCCGACACGGATTTTGCGTGCGTTGAAATTTTCACTTCGCTTTGGATTTACGCTTGATGAAAGTACTGCAAGATTTCAGAAAGAATATCTTAAAAATATAAATTATGATATGAGTTATCACAGGCTGAAAAAAGAACTTGTAGAAACTTTTAATCTCAACAGTCAGGAAGCTTATGATAGATTTACATCAGAAGGGATTTATAAATTACTGGGTAAGTCTGTTCTTTTGCCGGAGTACCATCCGGATTTTAGGAACTTAAATTATTCCGGCAGACACATTTGGTTAATCTATTTATCGTTCTTTAATTTAGATAATCTTGAATTAACGAGAGCGGAAAAAAGAATTATAGAGTGGGCTGAGAGGCTTAAAACAGAGAAGCAGACTAATAATACGCCGATTGAAAGTATTATAATAAATGAAATTTATAAAGAGGCAGTGAGTTGAAAAAAATATTAAATACAAAACTGCATCTAAGGTTTGTTTTCAATCCTTTAATAAGACTTATGGCAGATAACCTGGGAGCAGAATGCTGCATTAATAAAAAAACGCGTAAACATCCGGTCATTGTTTCACTTACCTCATATGAAGAACGTTTTGACGACTTAGTTATATCTCTTTATTCAATTTTTAAACAAACTTTAAAGCCGGATCGTATAATTTTATGGCTGGCTGACGAGTTTAAGAGTCTTAACGATTTACCATATGAAATAACCCGTTTTCTAAAAAACGGGCTTGAAATTCGCTTTGTAAAAGAAATTCGTTCTTATACAAAAGTAATTTATGCATTTAAAGAATTTAAAGATTCTGTTATAATAACTGCTGATGATGATATATATTATCCAAAGGATTGGTTAGAAAAACTTTATTACTCATATATTGCTCATCCGGAGGATATCCAGCTTCATCGTGCTCATCGTGTGAAGGTAAAAAACGGGCAAATTCAACCTTACGAAAGCTGGAGAAAGCATGTTGAAGAGGAAAGTGCACGATATGATAATTTCCTGACAGGTGTCGGAGGTGTTCTGTATCCGCCTGCTTGCTTTTCAAATGAAGTTTTGAGAGAAGATATCTTCTTGAAATATGCTCCTTATGCTGACGATATATGGTTATGGGTTATGGCTCTTGTTCATAACAGAAAAATAAGAGTTGTACAAAATCACATAAGAACACTTGCTTGTACTGATATATTCAGGCAGATTTTTCAGCACAAACGAACTCTGTATGCCCATAATTCAAAAGGAGCCAATGACAGACAGCTTCAAAATCTTATGAAATACTACGGACAAAATATAATGAACAGGCTAGGGTAGAAATTTCTCAAAAATATATCTATTATTGAAAAGGCTAAGTTTTATACGATTTTTGCTGATGTTGAAATAAATAAGCCGTTTTCGAATAGAATTAGCAATAATAAAAAATTGTTGTATCCTATTTTTATTTTGTACAGTTTGAGCAAATATAGAAATACTAAATAAAAACTTCCTTAACCAGCTATACTGCTTTCGATTTAAGTAGCTATCATTATGCAGGCGCCAGAGAGTTAACTTTTCATGTATATAATAAATTTTGTGAAAACACAGCTGTGCCCATAGGTAATAGTCGAGTGCAGTTTCGCACAGCGGATTAAAATTACATCCGGCTAAAATTTCTTTTTTTACCATTACAACAGAAAAGGTCGGTATAATATTAGTTTTGTATACAAAATTTGGAAAACCTTCAATGAACATTGATTTATCAAGTTTAATAATATATTTATTAATGTCATCAATGTGCTTCTCAAATTTTTGTATTTTATTTTTATTATCAAA
>ENA-UEOJ01002330-UEOJ01002330.1-human-gut-metagenome-genome-assembly--contig:-NODE-2330-length-11497-cov-126.452277_pt1 | contig 11497 bp, 11 predicted proteins | sample MGYA00242885_ERZ507886 | MGnify/ENA primary metagenome ERZ507886 (study PRJEB26167, sample SAMN06115505) | human gut metagenome | host: Homo sapiens | place: China:Anhui | collected 2015-08-07... | reverse complement strand
AAATTGCCCAGCTCGTAATTCTTCCTTTACCTAAAATCGTGATGGTTGAAGGAAAAGTTATAGGAGTTAAAACTGATCGAGGTGATCGTGGTTTTGGCTCTTCAGGTAAGTAAAATTAAAATATTTAATATAATCTGATATAATTAAATATATCAGCAAATATATAAAATATCATGTATGAGGTTTTTATGGTATCTTCAGTCAATGTTTCTACTTTTGACAATAAATCAAATCACAAGCCATATAATGCTATTACCTTAAAAAAGGCAGTATTTCCTAAAAAATTTACAAATGCTTACGTTCTGTCTTTTAACTATGACGCATCTACTGTAGATCTCATTAAATCTCTTTCTAACAGAACTTATGTTCCTGATACACATGAATGGGAAATTCCCGAATCAGAGTTAGTAAATGTTGGTAAGATGTTCAGTAATCGTCTGTTTTTTGAAGATCCTTCTTTAGAAAAGAAGGTAATAGCTTTGATTGCTGAAGATCTTACATCTTGTCTTAGTGCAAAAGATCGCCTTCATGGTATTAAGCCAGAATCAGATTTTTGTTTTAAAACTAAGCCTTTACCTCATCAGATTGAAGCTTTTAATTATGGTTTAAAGCGTCACCAGCTTTTATTATGTGATGAACAGGGTTTAGGTAAAACTAAAGAAAGTATTGATATTACAGTAAATAAAAAAGCTGAATTAAATAAAGTCCTGGTTGTATGTGGTGTCAACTCAGTTCGTTTTAACTGGGCTCAGGAAATTTCCATTCATTCTAATGAAAAATCAATCATTTTAGGTAACGAAAACGATGTACTTGCCGATCTTGAAAAATGGCTTAATGACGATACCTATTTTGGAATTATCAACATTGAGAAATTAAGAAAAACTGAAATTATTAGCAAAATTTCTGAGTACATTAAATCTCAAAAAATTGGTGGTGTAATTGTTGACGAAGTTCATAAAATCAAAAATCCTAAGACTCAACAGGGTAAAGCTGTAGCCAATAATTTGCGTGATGCAAAATTCAAAATCGGTCTTACAGGTACTCCCATCACTAACAATCCTTTAGATTTATGGAATATTCTTAACTGGTTAGGCGCTACTCGTGATAATTACTTTGCTTTTAGAAATAAATACGTGATTTTAGGCGGTTGGGAAGGTAAGCAAGTTATGGGATTTAAAAATCTTAATAATTTAAATGCTGATCTGCAACAAATCATGTTAAGAAGAACTAAAAATGATGTAATCGATCTTCCTCCTAAGATTTATAAAAATGAGTATATTGAATTATCAGCACAGGAAAAGAAAGAATATAAAGAACAACAAAATCATATTTCTATGATTATTAAAAAGATTGAAGATGAAAATGGTGATATTAAAGAAAAGGAAGTTCCAAATATTTTAGGTCTTTTGATCCGTTTAAGAGAAGCTACCTCAGGTATAAATTCTTCCGTTAAATCTAAAATTGAACGTCTGGTTGAATTATATACAGAAGAATATTTACCTCTTAAACGTAAAATCATTGTTTTTACTAATTTTACTGAAACAGTAAAAGACGTTGTAGATTCTTTAGCTGAATATAATCCTTTGTTTGTAACAGGTAATGTTCCTTTAGAAGAAAGACAACAAAAAGTTAATCTATTTCAAAGTTCTCCAGAGCACAATATTATTGTAGGTACCATCGGCGCAATGGGCACAGGGCTTACTTTAAATAAAGCCAGTGCTGTGATTTTTATTGATAAGAGTTATTCTTATGCAGATAATTTACAGGCTGAAGATCGTGCTCATCGTATTGGAACAGAACATTCTGTTAATGTAATTTCGTTAATTGCTAAAAATACCATTGACGAAAATATCGAGTCAATCTTAGCAAATAAAAAGGAATACTTTGATAAAACTGTTAATACTTCTAATAGTAATAATGGACTGTCAAAGAAAGAATTAAAAAAGATTTTAAATAACTTAATCAAGCAGAAATCCTTATATAAATAGTTAAATTACATTAAAAATGAGCTTTATAAAGTCCTTTACAAATGGCTTTTTTGCCATGGCAGATAGCCTGTTTCCAAAATGTCCATCATTTGGAAAAGGCTTTGCTAAAGATAAGCAATTTTTAGCAAGAGACTTCAATATGTTTAATTCTGATTTAAGAAAAGGAATGAACAAAATTATACAAAAGAACAAAAATCACAATTTAAATAAATTACTAACGAAGTAAAAAAAAGGTGGAAAAATGAAAATTAGTGAACTTATAAAAGAACTTGAAGAAGTAAAAGCCTTTGTTGGCGATATACAAGTATATTTAGAACGTAGATATAATGAACCTTCTATGGTTTATAGTCGCTTAAAAATTGAGGAACATACACTAAAAGTTGTATCCTGTAAGGATACCTATCTTATTTTAAGAACTAAAAAAGGCTTCACAAAGAAACAAAAGAATATTTTAAAATCTCTTGGGCTCGAAGATGAATTACAGACATCAGACAATAAAGATTGTTGCATGGATCTTTCCCCATGGGGTGTTGATGACAATTTAGAGAAAAGAAAATAAGGTAAAGTTAGCTATTCCTAAAAAATATATGGTTTTAATTAAATAAAATTTAATATAATTAAAATTGTAGTAATATATCTATATAAAAATCAATAATTTCAATTAGTTATTGCATTTTATTAAAAATGTACCTATAGTTATCGCGGGTGCTCAAAACACTTAAGTAAAGCGCAGTGCTTGCGATAACAGTACATTCTCACATTATCACTCATGTGATCTCTATGCCGAGAGTGCGACTAATACAATACCTGAAAAGGAAATATGTCCGCTGCTTCTTTACTTGCAGTTTTGAGCTCTTGGCTTCCAAATTTCTCAAAAAAGTTTGGGCTTTAAGTCTTAAAGTAAAGGAGATCTATCATGATCAGTTCATTTTTACCTGCACAGCAGGAGTCTTTGTTTTCTTATCATTCTCAAAAAATCCGTACTGTTATTATCAATGGTACACCTTGGTTTTGTGCTAAAGATGTGTGTGATGCTTTAGGTTATCTTAGGGCACGAGATGCTATTTCATTACATGTATTCACAGAGGATGCGGTAAAATACCGCACCCTTACTAAGGGTGGAAATCAGCTAATGACATATATCAATGAATCAGGTGTTTATGCTTTAATCTTCGGTTCTAAGCTTCCAGCTGCTAAAGAATTTAAGAAATGGGTAACGTCAGAGGTATTACCAACCATCAGAAAGGAGGGGCAGTATTCTGTTAATAACAGCTTGGAATATGAAGAACAAAGACACCAGTCTTTAGCTATACCTATCTTTACAGTTGATGACTTCAACCAGGCTAATTTCAGCTTAAAGAACTATCAGAAGATTATGAGTGAGTCTTTTAAGTTCTTTACAGATGCTATCTTTAATGTTGAAGTAAGCGACCAAAAGTTAGCTCATACTTTAATAGAAATGTTTAATCAGCTAAATCTTGTAGCTAGAAAGGCAGGCGGTCAGGAAAGAACTAAACTTACTACATTCTTTGTAGCTGAATTAAGAAAGATGTTAGCCACTCTATATAAAGAAAGGTATCAGCTCTTAGAAGATAATCGTGAGTTAAATCATAAACTGCAACAGGTTAAGCAGGTGTTTCATCTTTAATTAGCAAAAAAGGGGAGCTGAGGCTCCCTTTTATTTTGAGTTACTTAATCTTAATTTAAGTGAATACTAATTTTAAAGTTAATGTTTAAAAAAAAACGGTATAGAATATACTTGAAAAGATAAGTAGATGATCTATAATTAGAGTAGAATAGGTTATAAGTTTTTTTTAATGAGGGCTTAATTATGACAGACATCAATCATCTTCCAAACGGTTATGAGTTACCTGAAAACAGAATGACCAGAGAGGAATGGAAACACTATTTTGAATGCAGAGAAAAGTATGATGTTAAATATACAAAAGTCGAAATAAAAAAAATTTTTGACAAGATAAAAATAGCTTGCAATAACGATAATTTGAAAGATATTTGCGATCTCGCAAAAAAAGTGCCTTATTTGCCTGAGCTTGCTTTGCAAATTAAAAAAACTCAAGGTTTACCTGCTTTAATTTATGCAAACTTAAGTAAGGCTAAGGAGGTATATCCAGATGAATTTTAATGAAATTAATTCAAATTTACATGACTTAAGCAATATTTTTTGTACCAATATTATTGATAATTATTTTACAAAATCAGAAGCTCTACCTCTTATAAGAACTATTAAAAAGTTAATAAATTCTGAGAAAACTGATAATCCAAAAATTTATCTTAATTATATAGATGCAATAAATTCTGGAATTATAACTGCTTTTAATACATACAATATGTCTGCATGTAATGCTCTATTTATGACCGCAAGCTATGAGGATGATTACAAAAATTCGATTCAGACTTATGATAATCTGTATTCGAAATTTGATAAAAAACATGATCCTTACATTACAGAATTTCATATTGAGCGTAAAGAAAACAGTTTTGATTCATTAGGTCTGCTGTTAGATCCTTTCAGACATTTTCTTACTTCAAACATAGATTTATTCCGAAAGAACAGCTCCTGTTTTGATTTGAGCAGCCAGGATTGTGTGACCTCTGATGAAGGAATATCTGAGCTGTACAAAATCAACAAAGAGTTACTTTTAAAAACAGAGTATCTATACATACAGAAGCAGCTTGAAAGACAGATTTACAACTTTAAGCATGAGCCTGCCGATCTTTATAATCAGCGGTTTAATTCTATTACAGAGAACAATCTTAAAGAGATCACAAAGAGTCTTAAAGGAAGAGATATATACAGCTTAAATGATAAAAATAAGCTTCAGGAAATCAGCTCACTTAAGGCTTTGCAGGAACTGTTATATCAATGTCACATCAAAGAGTTAAATTCAATAGTTATCTTAAAGGATAAAAGAGACAGCAGGGAGCCGTCTGTGGTGATTGATGATGAGGTGAGATTTAAGATGCTGCATCTTATAAAACCATTTGAACAGAAGATTAAAAATGTTGTAAGTCTTAATAATCAATCATGTCATAAATAGTAAAGGATCAGTAAATGAGAAAAACTAACACGATTAAGATGAGAAGCCTTGATGAAATAATTAACCTTGTTAAAAATAAAATTCTTCATTTAACAGATCCAACCATTTTTTTCTTTGAATTAGAAGGAGAGTTTTATTTAAACAGCAGAGACTATAAAGATGTTTTAACATATTTAACTGAACTTAAGTATTTACAAGAAACCAAGAAAAAAGAATTAGCTACAGAAAAGGAAAATAAAAAAATAGAACGTAAGAAAAAACTTAAGAAATTTTTTAATCTAACGGTAGCTGTATTCCTTGCAGGTTTTATCTTTGCAATGGGAATGCAAACTGGTCTTACTTTGTTTGAAAAAATCTTTAACTCTTGATGATTGAAGATGTGATCTGTTATAACTAAATCTGTAGCCATAGCTACGGTATTTTGAGGATAGAAATATAAGTTATTACGCTAAATTGACTTTGGATTTTTCTAAAATGCCTGAGCCATTGGTTAATAAAAAGAGGTAATTATTTTGGAATATCTTTCTAATTATGAAAAAATGGTAAATACCATTGAAGAGACAGCTTCTAAAAATTTTTATTTTTCTTTTTATCAATGGCTGATCCAACATGCTGAAGAAAAAATTGATGATATTAACTCCCTTTTTACCTCTTGTGGGCATATCAGCACTTATAATGAGAATGCGCTGAAATTCAGAGGTAAATTTGCTGATGATGTAGTAAAGCAATGCTCAAAAAATGAATTCAATTTTTTACCTTGTGATCTTGTTGAATTGTTACCTTTAGATCCAAATCTTGATTTTGTAAAAAGTTATGATGATCTTTACGATTGCATATGTGAATTCAAATATTCAGATCCAAAATTACATCCTTATTTTAAACCTTACTACGAACTTATATCATTATCTAGATTCATTAAGGACGAAAACTTTAATGATCTATGTAAATGGATAAAGGCTGATCCTATAATCGAGCCTTCTGGAATTTTGGCTGACAAGAAAAAGTTTGAAGATTTTTCTATGGCTTTGTTTACATATGTTCAGCAGTCTAGCTATATCACAACAATTGATTTAACAACAATAAATAATACAAAAAAGTTCGCACAACAGGAACTTATTAATCAAGTAAAAAAACAGTCCGTAAGTAAAGGAATAAAGATTTAATTTTGCCAGGGCTACTGATTTATTAAAGGTGTGAATTATGAATTTTAATGAGATTTTATCTGGTGATCATCAGTGGGATTTTTCTGCTGATGAATATGAATTAGGTTAAGCAGGTGTTTCAGATTTAAAAATTAAAAAATGAGGGGCTAAAAATCTAGCTCCTCTTTAACCATATCTAAAAAAATTCATGATATTCAAAATATATGTCTAGCCATGGCTAGGTTAGTTAATTTTTTTTTATGATAATTGAATATCAATAAAAAATTAACTATACTATATTGCATATATATTATTTTTTTCGGAAGAAAAAAGATGAATTTTTCAATTTTATCCACGTTTCTTAATCTAAGTCTATTTAATTGGGCTTAGATTTTTTTGTTTTTTTATAGTGAGGTTTTATATGGAAATTTCTTTAGATCACATGACAAATGAAGATGTACTTAAAGATGTTTTAAATCTAAATGACGATGATAAGATCAATTTTGATGTCGTTAAAAACAACTTCAAAGACATCTTGGGTGCAGGTTGTTATGAGACATTTTTTAAAATTACAACTGTACCAGAGCCTAAAGATCTTAATTCTTTTTTAGTATTAGCTAATAACATTGTATGGAACACTGTTGATGATCCTCGCAATCCATTTATTGGTAAAGGTGTAAGTGTTTTTAATACCGAACCTACTGAAAAGATTGCAGCTGATAATCCTTTTTTAATGGATTATGTTCGTGATCTTTATAAACAGAAAGATCATTATGTCGTAAAGCAGATGCGTGAAGCTGGAATTAAGGCTTCAGAAATGACTAATGATTATGAGCCTTATCAGACCGAAGCCTATTTTGCTTTCATTGAGCATGTAGGTGACAAGATCCGCAATTTAAGTACCTCAGAAGTATTTAATAATGCTTTAGAACATACCTATGTTAATACCAAAGAGAATACCCAGTCTGTAAATAATACTCATAAACATGGCAGAAGTCTTTAAAGTTAATTTTTAAAGATAGTCTTAAAGTAAAGGAGCTGCAAAATGGGAATTAAGGATTTTTATAATAAAACTAAGAAAAATGTCTTAAAGGTATTTGGTTATAGACAACCTGAAAGTTTGGAAGAATTAAAAGCTTTAGTAAATGATCCTAAAGTTGATTTAGGGAAGATTGATGTTTCTAAAGTAACTTCTTTTGAAGGTTTATTTAAAAACTCTACCAGAACTGACTTTTCTGGTATCGAAAAATGGAATGTCTCTCATGTAACAAACATGAGACAGATGTTTTATAACGCCAAATTTTTTAATGCCGATATTGGTGGTTGGGATGTATCTCATGTAACCGCAATGTCTCAAATGTTCTATAAAGCTAAATCTTTCAGTCAAGATTTAGGTTCATGGGATATGTCTGGTATGAAAGGTCACCTGAACGGTAGATTCCTGAACAATATGTTCAAACATGCCGATAAGATGAATCAGCGTGTATTTAATGAATACATGGAGTTAGGAAAGCAAAATATTGTTCCTGAAGAGCGTTTTAACTTCTTATCAGTTCCTAGACCTCGTGATTATAAAAAGCTTATTGTTCCACATACTACAAATGACGTTAAGGAGATCTTTGAACGCTTAGATGATTTCGCTAAGATGGATACCTCAGCTGTAACATCTTTAGATCATGTCTTGGAAGATTCAAAGAAGAGCCACTTAAAAGAGTTTGAATCTCTTGATTTTTCAAGTGTTAAATCTGCTAATGGTCTTGGTAAAAACGCAGAAAATTTAAATCAGAAAATTCCTAATTTACCAGATGTTATGTATGCAAATGAAGTATTGAAAGGTGCAACTTCATATCAGCAGCCTGTTCCTAAGATGGATCAGGTTAAACAGCTAGATGGTTTATTAGCTGATGTGCCTGATTATGCAGGCGAAATCGTAGCATCTTTAAAAGATGCTAATCCTAAGTTTGTTAATAACATTTTTAATCAGGTTGATAAATCTCATCTGCTTAAAGAAATCGCTAAATTACCTAAAGACAGTAAAATCACAGCAAGTATTGTTAGCGATATTACTAAGATGGTTGATATTTATCGATTATCTCAATTACAAGGCAGGGGAGATGATAAAAAAAGAGTATTTGGATATTCAACTGATGCTCCTTCAGTAAAAAATAAATTTAATGGTGACTTTTATAGTGTACAAGGAAATGATTTACATCATAAATTAAAAAAAATTAATACTGATAATTTTTTATTTTTACAAATGCCAACAAATACATTCAATGAGTTAAAAAGTATAAAGCCTGATTTTCCTGGATTAGAAATTTACAAAACTAAAGCAGATCAATATTCTACTGAGCATGTTTTCGATCCTGTTATTTTGGATAAACTACAAAAAAATAATTCAGATCTAAATACATCTTTTGTTCTTATTGATAAAAAAGACTATAAGTCATTTTTAGAAAATAATCCTAATTTAAAAGTGCATAATTCTTTAGCAACTTTAGATAATAAAGCTATCAGCTTAGATAGAGCTTGCATTAAAGTAGGAGGTGAATCAACATACTGTGATCTTGGTGGTTTGTGTGAAATTATCAATCCAGTTCCAAAAAATTCTATGCAAAATGCTGAAAAATGGAAAATTCCTTTTACTAATGATTATATGAGATTAACAGATAATCTTTATGATAGAGCTTTAGATCAAGCTAAAAATAAAGGTATTAATTTAGTTAAAAACAATAAAGAAGTTGATTTAACAAGATTAGCTACAGACTCCTATAAAAAAACAGTAATGCACATCTTAGGTGAACCAATATTAAGTAACTATATTGATGGAAAACAGTTCATTGATTTTGATAATTCTTCATTTAAAGAATTTAATGATAATCATCCAGGCATTAAAATTTCTTCTAACGATTTGAATAGTTTGCACAAAAAACATCTGTTACTAACTGACGATAATGGTGACATTAAATATCGCATTCCTAATGATAGAGATGATGAAGCTTATTCAAAAGTTATTCATCGTTCTTATTCTTTTGAAGAATTTTCTAAACTTTTAAATAAAAAAGGTGTTTTGGATATTATCCAGAAAACTAATCAGAATAAAACAATTAAAGAGACTAAATCTCATGGTAGAGGGAGGTAATTTATGAAATTTAATACAGATGATGTTTATAAGTTTAAAAAGCCAAAGACATTTGAAGAATTAATTCAAAATGATCCTTTTCATTTACTTGATAAAGAACATCAAGAGGTTTCAGAACCTAGTAAAGATGAATCTTTAGCTCCTGAATTTATCAAAAATGTTATTCATAATAATTCTTATTATCATGCGCTTGATAATACTGAGTTTTGTGTTAATGAAGATATTGATTCATTTTTGAATTATTTAGGTGAAGAGCCTGATGAAATTTTAAATGATCAGGAAAAACTTAAAGATTTAAGCGATGCTTATATGGTTTATGCTAATAATCATTCATATTATATGAAGCCTATATCATCAGCTAAAAGAGCTTACGATTTATGTAAAGAACGCCTTGAATATACTAAAACTGCTAGACTTATTGATGCTAAATTTGAAGTTTTAGGTTCTTATCTTAGAACTGAAGATCCTCAGTTTATCAATCAAAGTAAGAGAACCTGGCACGAAGCTGAGGTCTTTACAGGTTCTCACAATATTATGCAGTGTGAAGTACAGAATAAGCTTGTTTGGGCAACTGATAAATTTACTGATCATCTTCCAGAGTTTGTAAAGAAAGCAATTTTAGATATTCATAAAATCAATGGCATTGATGAACCTTTAGAATTTAAAGAAATCAGTAAAGAAAGAACTGAGTTTGTACAGCAGTGTCTTGATGAGCCTGAGAAGTTTTTTAAGAAATATAACAAATTATCTCAATATCAAAAAATTAAGCTATTTAATCTTTATCATCAGGATCTTTTAGTTGCTCCTGGCAGTTCATTTATTAAAAAATTTAATAAAAATGAATACTGCATAAATATTTATAATGAGTTTCCTGATCTTATTTCTATTAACAAAGCTACCGCTTATGTTGATGATTTTGTAAATAACAAAGTTTCTGCTTTTTTAGAACGCAATGACTGTGGTTTTGAAAAACTCATCAATAATTCTCTAGATCATAAAATCATTAAAATTGATGATTTAGAACTTAGTAGTTCATTAAATGAGCAGAAACAAGTGAATACTGATGTTAAAAAGAAATCATCAGGTGTTCATTTATAAGTAATTGTGCCATGGTTTTCTAGCCATGGCTAGGTTTTTTTTGAGGTTTTACTACGTATGACACAAGCATATTATTTTACTAAACAAAATGTAGATTTTGAAAAATTCTCTGATGTTACAAAAGATGTTTTATTTAATGAGTTTTTAAAAAATGAAAAATATTCAAATATTATTAATCCATTCTTTAATAAGATAAAAGATGAATTTATATCTACTTATAATAATATAAAGGATATACAATTATATATACCAAATGATAATTTGTTTAAATTTAATTATGAAGATAATAAATTTAGTTTTCATAATACATCTTCATATTGTAGAGTTAAATCTTCATTTTTTTATAATGAATTATTAGCTCAATTATCTTCCAAGTCTCCTTTTAAATTCTTTTCTCAAAAAGAATTAGAAACTGGATTATCTAATTCTTATTCTTTATCCTTAGCTGAAACTATTCGTAATACCAATTCTGGACTCATCAATAACATCGATGATCTTAAGATTATTATTAAATCTCCTTTATTAAATAATATATGTAATTTAGTAAATAAATCTGATTCGCTTAGTGCTTTTTTTAAATATGATAGAAACTCTAATAATTTAAACTTATTACAAAGTAACATCCTTCAATATATTGAAAACAAAGCAAAAAATATCAGTTTTGATAAGATAAATGTTATTGAAAAACATTTACAAGAAAATATAAATAAAGAAACTTTAGATTTTTTCAATAAAAATATTTATTTAACATTTAATAACATAATGCTAAATATTATTGATTGTAAAAACAATTCAGATAAAGATTTAGAATCATTCTACAATTATGTCTATGATGATTTATGTACAAATGCTAAAAGTTCATCTTCTAATGACGATTATAATATCTACACATATGAACAGGATGATAATGAATTTATTAGTTCTAACGAGTTAGGCTGTAAAACTTCAACCCAATTTATTAGAGAATGGTGTGTTAATTTAGATTTACCCCTTGAGCCATCTCGTTTTTTTCCAAATATCATAATTGATCAACGTGATCCAGATAATTCAAAAATTTTCCCTACCTGT
>ENA-UEOJ01002326-UEOJ01002326.1-human-gut-metagenome-genome-assembly--contig:-NODE-2326-length-11521-cov-2.995194_pt1 | contig 11521 bp, 9 predicted proteins | sample MGYA00242885_ERZ507886 | MGnify/ENA primary metagenome ERZ507886 (study PRJEB26167, sample SAMN06115505) | human gut metagenome | host: Homo sapiens | place: China:Anhui | collected 2015-08-07 | study... | reverse complement strand
GGGCGCTGGTGACGGTGCCGGTGATGCTGGTGCTGTTCCGCAGAGAGAAGGGAAAACTGCGGGTGGACCGCCTGACGCCGGTGACAGACTATCTGCCCACATGGCTGCTGCTTGGAACGGTCCTGAGCCTGATCGCGGCGTCCTTTATCCCCAACAAGCCGGACATCACCAACGGCGTGATCTGCATGGTGTTCTTTTTGGTGGGATTGCTGCTGGAGAGCGGAAAAAGCAAGGAAAAATCCCTGACAGCCGATGTGCTGAAGGCCATTGACTATGAAACGCTGGGCCTGCTGGCAGGGCTGTTTATCGTGATTCGGGGCATTGAGCGGGTGGGCATCATTGACGATATCAGCCGCATCATCACCGGCCTTGGCGGTGGCAGCCTGTTTTTGACCTACACCATCATCGTCTGGGCCTCGGTGATCATCTCCGCCTTTGTGGACAACATTCCCTACACTGCCACCATGCTGCCGGTGATGGGGGGCGTGGCCGCCTCTCTGGGGGTGAACCAGGCGGTGCTGTGCTTCGGCCTGCTGACAGGGGCCACTTTGGGCGGCAACCTGACCCCGGTGGGGGCCAGCGCCAATATCGCCGCCTGCGGCATCCTCCGCCGGGAGGGCTACGAGGTCAGCACCGGCCAGTTTATGCGCATCGGCGTGCCCTTTACCCTGGCGGCGGTGCTCACCGGCTATGTGCTGGTGTGGCTGTTCTACGCCGGACTGTAACGAAAATACGAAAGGAGAGCCGTCCAGCTCTCCTTTTTCTTGATGAAACGAGAAAAAAGATCCCGCCTGCCGCAGCAGACGGGAGCTTTTTTAGTCTACAATGTCGACCGAAACCTTAACGCCGGTGCGCTGGGCGTAGGACCGGATCACAGTCCGGATCTCCTTGGCGATGCGGCCCTGACGGCCGATCACCTTCCCCATGTCATCGGGGGCGACGCGCAGCTCCAACGTCAGCTCCTGGTCGCCCTGAACCTCCGTCACAGAGACGCTGTCAGGATCGTCCACCAGGTTTCTGGCGATGTAGAGCAGCAAGTCCTTCATGCTCCGCCCTCCGGATTAGAGGACGTCCACTTTTTTCAGCAGAGCTCTCACGGTGTCGGTGGGCTGAGCGCCGGACTTGATCCACTCCTTGGCGCGGTCAGCGTCGATCTGGATGCTGGCGGGAGCCACGCAGGGATTGTAAGTGCCGATCTCCTCGATGAAACGGCCATCGCGGGGGAAGCGGGAATCGGCCACCACAACGCGGTAGTAAGGAGCCTTCTTGGCGCCCATGCGGCGCAGTCTGATCTTAACCATTTGTCTGTACCTCCAAAATGTTGTCAATAAAATTGATGTTTATAATAAATGTCTGCGACATCTAATATACCGATATACTTGCTTTCTTACTTTTTCTTGCGCTTCCGCAGGCCTTTGCCGTGCATGAACCCGCCGATGCCGGGCTTCCGGCCGCCGGTGACCTGCTTGATGATCTGCTGCATCCCATCAAACTGCTTGAGGAGCCGATTCACATCCACCACGTCCAATCCGCAGCCTGCGGCAATCCGCTTTTTCCGGCTGGCTCCCAGAACCTGGGGATTTTCCCGCTCCGCCGGGGTCATGGAAAGGATGATGGCCTCTGTATGGGACAGGGCCTTTTCGTCGATCTGGGCCCCCTGGAGCTTGCTGCCCAGGTTGCCGGGCATCATGCCCGCCAGCTGGCTGAGGTCGCCCATGTTTTTCAGCTGCTGAAGCTGGTCAAAATAGTCTGTCAGGGTGAAGCTGTTCTTTTTCAGCTTTTCTTCCAGCTTCTTGGCCTGCTTTTCATCATAGTTCTGCTGGGCCTTTTCAATAAAGGAGAGCATATCGCCCATGCCCAGAATACGGCTGGCCATCCGGTCAGGATGGAAGGGCTCGATCATATCCAGCTTTTCGCCGGTGCCCACGAACTTGATGGGCTTGCCGGTGGCGGCCTTGATGGAAAGGGCCGCGCCGCCTCTTGCGTCGCCGTCCAGCTTGGTGAGGACCACGCCGTCGATGCCCAGAGCCTCGTCAAAGGCGCCGGCGGCGTTGACGGCGTCCTGGCCGGTCATAGCGTCCACCACCAGCAAAATCTCGTTGGGATGGACTGCAGCCTTCATCCGCTTCAGCTCGTCCATGAGGGCTTCGTCCACATGGAGCCGGCCGGCGGTATCTAAGAACACCAGGTCATTGCCGTGATCTCTGGCATAGCGGAGGGCGTTTTCGGCGATTTTTACGGGATCGCCCTGGCCTTCTTCAAAAACCGGAAGTCCCAGCTGTCCGCCAACTACCTTCAACTGTTCAATAGCAGCGGGGCGGTACACGTCGCAGGCGGCCAGCAGGGGCCGCTTACTGTGGAACTTCTTCATATAGCCCGCCAGCTTGGCGGTGGTGGTGGTCTTACCGGCGCCCTGAAGGCCCACCATCATGACGATCGTGGGGCCGTTGTTGGCGAAAGCCAGCTTTGCGGTGCCGCCGCCCATGAGGTTCGTCAGTTCCTCGTTGACGATCTTTACCACCTGCTGGGCGGGAGTCAGGCTGTCCAGCACGTCGGTGCCCACAGACCGCTCCGTTACGGTGGCCACGAATTCCTTGACCACCTTGTAGCTCACGTCGGCCTCCAGCAGTGCCAGACGGACCTCCCGCATGGCTTCCCGGACGTCATTTTCCGTCAGCCGGCCTTTGCCCCGCAGACGCTTAAAGGCCGCATTCAGTTTTTCACTCAGTCCCTCAAATGCCATGGGTTACTCCTTCAACGCGGAGACCTCCGCCGTGATCTTGTCAGCCAGTTCCGTCAGGCGGCTGTCCTCATACTGCCGGTAGTTCAGGGTGCGGATATCCTCAGCGGCGCTGCGGATGGCATCCAGATGCCCCCGGAACTGCTCAAAGCGGCGAATCAAGCCGGTCTTGTCTTCAATCTCCTGCATGGCGGCCTCCGCCCGGACGATCACATCCCGGACGCCCTGACGGGAAATGCCTTCGTTTTCGGCAATCTCAGACAGGGAGAGGTCCTCATTGTAATAGAGATCAAAGAACTCCTTCTGACGGTCAGTCAGGAGTTCGCCGTAGAAATCAAAGAGCATCGTCATCCGATAAGTCTGATTTTTCATGTTGAACTCCTTTCCTGTAAAGCTGTGACGCTTTACAACAGGAATCAGTTTACAGGATTTTTGCCGGAAAGTCAAGGGGAAAATGGAGAAAAACCCGGAAAAATTCAAGGAAATTTACAGTTGCACCGGGATGAACAGGCAGATATACTGTATAAGGAAGAAAGGGGAGACACCAGATGATGATTTTCGACGGACATGCGGACCTCTTATATGATGTGACCAAGTGGCGGCAGGCCGGGGAGGACCGTGTCTTTGAACGGCGTCACCTGCCGAGATTGCAGGCGGGGCAGATCGGCGGCCTGGGGCTTTCCATCTGGACAACGGTGGAACAGGACTCCATCTGGTCCGCTCACCCGGACTGGGACGGCTGGCGGCGGACGGAGGAGATGATGGCCTGCGCTCGGGAGGAGCTGGCAGAGTGCCCCTGGCTGGCGCTTGTACGGACGGCGGCGGAGGCCCGGAAAGCGCAAACGGAGGGAAAGCTGTTCGCCTTTTTGAGCGTGGAGGGCATGGAGCCGGTGGGTGACCGGCTGGAGCGGCTGGAACAGTATGCACAGTGGGGGGCCCGAATGGGGATGCTGACGTGGAACGAGGAAAACCTGCTGGCCTGCGGCGCCGGCGGCGATCCGGACAAGGGCCTGACGGAGCTGGGCCGGGAGGCGGTCCGCCGGATGCAGCGGCTGAACATCCTGCCGGATGTATCCCACACCAGTGACCGCAGCTTTTGGGATATTATGGATCTGGTGGAGGGGCCGGTGATCGCCTCCCACTCCAACTGCCGGGCCTTGTGCGATGTTCGCCGGAACCTGACGGATGAGCAGCTTCGCGCCATCCGGAATACCGGCGGTGTGGTGGGGGTCAATGTGTCCCACGACTTTGTACATAAGGAGCCCCGGCAGCAGACGGCGGCTATGCTGGCCCGTCATGCCGCCCACATGGCTGAGGTGATGGGGCCGGAGCATGTGGCCTGCGGCTTTGACTTCTGCGAGTATTTCGGCTCCGGCTATGAGGGGTGCGAGGGCATGGAGGACTGCGGTCAGGCTCAGAATTTCTTTTTTGAACTGGAACGGATCGGCTTTTCGGAGGCGGAGCGGCAGGCCATCGCATCGGAAAATCTCCTGCGGGTGCTGGAATAAAAAAGAATCGTTTTATGCGGAAAAACTGGCGGGAGACCGCCGGTTTTTCCGCTTTTTGCGCACAGTGGCAAAAATGATGGAGAGGCCCACAGAAAAAGGTTTGAATTATTCATATATTTGACATATAATAAACTCTGTATTGACATTGAACGGGCTGCCTGCGCGGTCCATAAGGAGTTGATGATTTGGAAGCGACACGCATCCGGCTGGCGGAGGGCGTCCACCTGACCTATCTGCCGGCGAGAAAATTCAAAACCAGTTTGCTTTCCGCACAGTTCGTCACGCCTTTGCGGCGGGAGACGGCGGGAGCCAACGCATTGCTGGCGGCGGTGCTGCGGCGGGGTACGGTAAGCTGTCCCGATATGGGAGCGCTCTCCGCAAAGATGGACAACCTCTACGATGCCTCCATCGACTACACAGTGCGAAAAAAAGGCGAAAACCAGTGCGTGGGCTTTGTGGCCAGCTTTATTGACGATCGGTACGCTCCCGACGGCGAACGGCTGCTGGAACCGGCGGCGGCGCTGCTGGGCGAGCTGATCTGCGATCCTGTCACCTACCACGGCCGGTTTGTGCCGGAGTATTTTGAAAGCGAAAAGACCAATCTGCTGGAGGCCATCCGGTCTCTCATCAACGATAAGCGGGATTGGGCGGACAGCCGTCTGCTGCGGGCGTTGTGCGATGGAGAGGCCTACGCCGTGCCCCGTCTGGGCGACGAGGAGACGGTGGACAAGCTGCAAGCGCTGAAGGTCTATACCCAGTACCGCGATCTGATCTCCACAGCGCCGCTGGAGATCATATACAGCGGCAGCGCCGATCTGGAACGGGTAAAGCAGGCGTTGGCGGCGGCATTTGCCACCCTGCCCCGTGAGGAGGTCCGGGTGATCTCCACGGCGGCGCCCCACGTCTGCCGAGAATCCGTGCAGCATGTGGAGGATGTGCTGGACGTGACCCAGGGCAAGCTGGGCATGGGTTTTTCCTGCGGCAGTGACGATATGCCCGCTCTGCTGATGGGTAATACCCTCTTCGGCGGCTCCAGCAACTCCAAGCTGTTTTTGAACGTCCGGGAGAAGCTGTCCCTCTGCTATTACGCGTCCTCCCTCTACCACCGGCAGAAGGGCCTCATCACCGTGTCCTCCGGCATTGAGTTCCAGAACTATCAGCGGGCTTACGATGAGATCATGGCCCAGCTGGAGGCCGTTCAGAAGGGTGAGTTGGAGGACTGGGAGCTGGAAGGCGCCCGCTCCACGCTGCTGAACAGCTATGCAACTGTTGGCGATTCTCAGGGCAAGCTGGAAAACTTTTATCTGGGACAGGCTGCCACAGGGCAGCATGAGACCCCGGCGGACCTGGCCCGCGCCATTCAGGACATGACGGCGGAACGGATCTGCCGGGCCATGAGCACCGTGAAGCTGGATACGGTGTATTTCCTGAAGGGGAAGGAGGGGGAAGCGTGAAAGAGACTTTTTATGAGCGGATCGGCGAGGCAGTCTGCCGGGAACGGCTGACCAACGGGCTGGAGGTCTGCGTGGTGCCTAAGCCCGGCTACGCCAAAAAGTACGCCTTTTTCTCCACCCGCTACGGCGGTATGGATACCCGGTTCTGTCTGGACGGGCAATGGCTGAACACCCCGGCGGGCATCGCCCATTATCTTGAACACAAGATGTTCGATACCCGGGAGGGCAACGCCCTGCAGGAGCTGGCGAAAAACGGCGCGGAACCCAACGCCTTCACCGCCAACGCCATGACGGCCTACTATTTCGATTCCACGGAGCATTTTGAGGAAAACCTGCGGATCCTGCTGTCCTTTGTGTCCATTCCCTATTTCACCGACGAGAGCGTTGCCAAGGAGCAGGGCATCATCGGTCAGGAGATCCGCATGATCGAGGACAACCCCGACTGGCAGATCTACACCCGGATGCTGCGGGCCATGTATCATCGCCATGCGGCCCGCACCAGCATTGCCGGTACAGTGGAGAGCATTGCCGAAATCACTGCGGACACGCTGTATGACTGCCATAAGGCATTTTATACCCCGGCCAACATGATTTTGACGGTGGTGGGCGACGTGGACCCGGTCCATGTGATCGATCTGGCCAACCGGGTGCTGCCCAAGCTCAGCGGCCCCATCATTGAGCGGGATTACGGCACGGAGCCGGAGACCGTGGCGGAGAAGGAGACCGTTCTGGAGATGGAGGTCTCCGCACCGCAGTTCCTGGCGGGCTTCAAGTGTGCCCCGGCGACGGAGGGCGACGATTATATGCGCGCCGCCATTCTGGGCGACATGGCCAGCGATATTCTGCTGGGCGAGTCCAGCGCGCTGTATCAGCGGCTTTATGAGCAGGGCCTCATCAACCCCAGCTTCGGCGGGGCCTTTGAGATGATGCCCGGCGTGGCCTATCTCTACGCCGGCGGCGACAGCAAGGATGCCAGTGCCGTCACCGACGCCATCCTGCGGGAGGCTGCCCGCATCGCGGCGGAGGGCGTGGACGAAGACTACTTCCGGCGAATCCGCAAGGCATCCTTCGGCGCCAATCTCCGGGGACTGAACTCCTTTGAGAACATCGCTGTGACCTTGACGGAGGGCTATTTCCACGGCTATGATCCCCTCCGCTTCCCGGAGGTATTTGAATCCATCACGCCGGAGGACGTTGCGACGTTCCTGAAAACCAATGTCACGGCGGAGCGGATGGTCCTCAGCCGGATCGTGCCGAAACAATAAGTCTTTGGGAAGAGACGAAAAGGCCCGTTGGGTCTCTTGCAGAAAACATATGCGGCGGGGTAAACTCTTTGCCGCCGAAAGGAAGAACCTGTTGTGAGCGCACTGAAAAACATGCCCATCAGCTTCCCCGGCCTGTTCGGGGATTGGGAATTGAACATTGACCCGGTGGCCATCCATATCGGCCACGGGATCTACTGGTACGGGATCATTCTGGCATTTGCCATGCTGGCGGGGCTGTATCTCTGCATGAAGCAGGCCAAGCACTACGGACTGACGGAGGACAACGTCATGGACATGGTGCTCTGGGCCGTGCCCTGCTGCATCATCGGCTCCCGCATTTATTATGTGCTCTTTTATCTGGACCTCTACCGCAAAGCGGACGGTTCGCTGGACTGGGGCGCCATGCTGCGTATTTGGGATGGCGGCCTCGCCATTTACGGTACGGTGATCGTCGGCGTCCTTGTGGCGCTGATCTACACGAAGCGGCATAAAATCCCCTTCTTTGCCATGACGGATCTGGCGGTGATGGGTTTGATGCTGGGGCAGATCATCGGCCGCTGGGCCAATTTCATCAACCGGGAGGCCTTCGGCACGGAAACAACCCTGCCTTGGCGGATGAAGCTGTGGGTCACCAGCTATACCAGCATTGAGGTGCACCCCACGTTCCTCTATGAGAGCCTTTGGAATTTGATCGGCCTGCTGCTGATCGTGTTCATCGTGTCCAAGGGCCGCCGCTTTGATGGGGAGAACACATGGTTCTACTTCCTGTGGTATGGCCTTGGCCGGAGCTGGATCGAAGGCCTGCGGACGGACAGCCTGTACCTCTTTAACTGGGAGCTGTTTGGCCAGCGCATCCGCGTTTCTCAGGCGCTGAGCATCGTTATGGCGGCGGTGGCGGCCTTTATGCTGGTATATAACATCGCCGTCAAAAAGCGGTCGCCGGAGGGCCTATGGGTGAACCGAGTGGCCGCCGAGAAGGCCCGGGCTGCCGCAGCGGCATCGGAGGACGCGGTTTTAGCGGAAACGCTTTTGAGTGAGGAGCCCACTGCCGGTGAAGAAACGGACGCCGTGGAAACGGAGGCGGAGACGGCGGAAGCCGTCGAGACCGAGACCGAAAATCGGGAGTCCGCGGAAACGGAGACCGCCGATGAGGAAGACCATGGCAGTGCGGATTGACGGAAAGGCACTGGCGGTCAAGGTCAAGGCCCGTGCTGCGGCAGCGGCGGCAGAGCTGCCCCGCCGTCCGGGGCTGGCAGTGGTATTGGTAGGGGAGGACCCTGCCTCGCAGGTGTATGTGCGGGGCAAAGAGGCGGACTGCGCGGAGTGCGGCATCCGCAGCTTTCCCTACCGGCTTCCGGCGCAGACAACACAAGCAGAGCTGCTGACGCTCATTGACCGTCTGAACCGCGCCCCGGAGGTAGACGGGATTTTGGTGCAGCTCCCTTTGCCGGAGCCGCTGGAAGAAGCAGCGGTCATTGAGGCCATCGCGCCGGAGAAGGATGTGGACTGCTTCCACCCCTATAATGTGGGGCGACTACAGGCCGGCAGTCCGGTATTTCTGCCCTGCACACCGGCAGGCGTCATGGAAATGCTGCGGGAATACGGCATTTCCCCTGCGGGGAAGCGGTGCGTGGTGCTGGGGCGCAGCAATATTGTCGGCAAACCCATGGCGGCGTTGCTGACGCAGGCGGAGGGGACAGTGACGCTGTGCCACTCTAAAACGCCGGATTTGGCGGAGCTGACCCGACAGGCGGACATTCTGGTTTCTGCTGTGGGGCGTGTGAACTTTGTCACCGCCGATATGGTGAAGGTCGGAGCGGTGGTCATTGATGTGGCCATGAACCGCAATGACGCGGGCAAGCTCTGCGGCGATGTGGATTTTGCAGGTGTAGAGCCTATTGCGTCCTACATCACCCCGGTGCCGGGAGGCGTGGGACCCATGACTCGGGCTATGCTGATGAGCAATATTGTCACAGCCGCACGGCTGCATACGAAGTAAATAAAAAAACAGGCGAACACTCTTTAAGTGTGTTCGCCTGTTTTTTTGCGTGACTACAGGGAGATTCTGGTGCCGGTTTTACCGTCGATACCATCCCGGGCCTTTTCCAGCAGTGTGATAAGAGCGGTGCGGCCGGGCTTGGATTCCGCGAATTTCACGGCGGCCTCCACCTTTGGCAGCATGGAGCCGGGGGCAAACTGCCCCTCGGCCATATAGGCGCGGGCCTCATCGGGCGTCATGGTATCCAGCCATTTCTGGTCAGGCTTGTTGAAGTTGACTGCGACCTTTTCAACGGCTGTAAGGATGATGAGCATATCGGCATCCAGATGCTCCGCCAGCAGCTCCGAGGCGAGATCCTTGTCAATGACTGCGGCGGCGCCCTTGAGATGGTGATGGTCCGTGGCGATGACGGGAATCCCACCGCCGCCGCAGGCGATGACCACGTTATCTGTCTCCGCCAGCGCCCGGATGGTGGTCAATTCCACTACGGCTAAGGGTCTGGGAGAGGCCACCACCTGCCGCCAGCCCCGGCCTGCGTCCTCCGCCACATGCCAGCCCTTTTCGCGGGCCATTTTCTCGGCTTCTTCTTTGGACATAAAGGCGCCGATGGGCTTGGTGGGGTGCTGAAAGGCCGGATCGTTTCCATCCACTACCACCTGCGTCAGCACCGTGGCGACGCCCTGCTGAAGGCCACGATTCAAAAGCTCCTCCTTCAGGGCATTTTGCAGATCGTAGCCGATATAGCCCTGACTCATGGCCACGCACATGGACAGGGGCGTCACATCGGCGGACGGCTCCTGCCTGCAGTAGGCGGCGAAGGCATTCTGGATCATGCCCACCTGGGGGCCGTTGCCGTGGGCCACCACCACCGTGTGCCCGGCTTCTACCAGATCCGCAATGGCCTTGGAGGTCTCCTTTACCGCCAGCATCTGTTCCGGCAGATTTTTGCCCAGCGCGTTGCCGCCCAGGGCGATGACGATTCGTTTACCCATACTGTTGCTCCTCATTCCTGACAATTTCTGACAATGGATAATCATAGCGGGGATACTGATGCAATCAGTATCCCCGCTATTGTTGCTTTTATGAGGGGCCAACAGAAAATATAGACTTAGAACCGCTTGCGGCTGTCATTGGCACCATCCAACGCCCGCAGACAGGAGACAGGGTCCTTTACCTGACTCATGAGGATCATGGCGGCGATGATATAGGGCTTGAAGCTGGCCTCCTTGTAGAGGGGTACCAGATACCGGTCGAACACGGAGGCGTCCACCTCGCCCTCCTTGCAGGAGACACCGGTGATATCGGCGGGCAGGCAGTGGAGATACAGCGCTTTGCCCTCCTTTGTCCGCTTCATCATGTCCTCGGAGCAGGTCCAGTCCTTGTGCTGTGCGTTCTGCGATAGCAGGCGCTGCTCCAGCGCGTCAATGCCCGCCTGATCGCCGGCGGCATAGAGCTTGGGATAGACGATATCCGCGCCGTCGAAGGCCTCCTCCATGGTGGCGACCTTCTTGTAGCTGCCGCCGGTGGCAGCGGCATTCTTCTTGGCAATCTCCTCTACCTCAGGCATGACGTCATAGCCTTCGGGGTGAGCCAGCACTACGTCCATACCGAAGCGGGTCATCAGGCCGATGACGCCCTGAGGCACGGACAGGGGCTTGCCGTAGGAGGGAGAATAGGCCCAGGTCATAGCGATCTTCTTGCCCTTCAGATTCTCCACGCCGCCGAACTGGTGGATCATGTGGAGCATATCCGCCATACACTGGGTAGGGTGGTCCACATCGCACTGGAGGTTCACCAGCGTGGGCCGCTGCTCCAGAATGCCGTCCCGGTAGCCTTCATCCAGGGCATCCATAAAGGTTTTCTGATATTTGTGACCCTCACCGATGAACATATCGTCCCGGATGCCGATGACGTCCGCCATGAAGGACACCATGTTGGCGGTTTCCCGAACGGTCTCGCCGTGGGCGATCTGAGACTTCTTTTCGTCCAGATCCTGAACCTCCAGACCCAGCAGATTACAGGCGGAGGCAAAGGAGAAGCGGGTGCGGGTGGAGTTGTCCCGGAAGATGGAGATACCCAGACCGGAATCAAAGATCCGGGTGGACTGATTCCGCTCCCGGAGATCCCGCAGCGCATCGGCTACGGTGAAGATGGCCTCCAATTCCTCATCAGTCTTGTCCCAAGTCCAATAAAAGTCGGACTTATACATATTGTTGATGTGCAAACGCTCTAAACGGCGGGCCAATTCGATCGTTTTAGACATAATTCCATCTCCTATTCATGAACATAGTTACTGGATGTCATTGTCGGTCAGGGACTGACGGAATTCCGTGGCGTCCTCGGTTTTCTCCTCCGTTTTGTACAGGCCGGGCACGGCGGCGTACAGGGCGGCGCAGGTCACGAGGTCCTGCTTCCAGGTGATCTCGTTGGGCGCATGAGCCTGCGATTCCGCGCCGGGGCCGAAGCCCACGCAGGGAATCCCGTACCGGCCCTGAATGGACACGCAGTTGGTAGAGAAGGTCCACTTGTCGATGAGGGGGCGATTCCGCAGGTGC
>ENA-UEOJ01002315-UEOJ01002315.1-human-gut-metagenome-genome-assembly--contig:-NODE-2315-length-11567-cov-6.699217_pt1 | contig 11567 bp, 7 predicted proteins | sample MGYA00242885_ERZ507886 | MGnify/ENA primary metagenome ERZ507886 (study PRJEB26167, sample SAMN06115505) | human gut metagenome | host: Homo sapiens | place: China:Anhui | collected 2015-08-07 | study... | reverse complement strand
AACGACGTACGTTAACGTCACCGTTTGGCTTACGGCTCCAAGGACAGCCCCAGTGTTCTAACTGATATAACTCTTCACGTGCTGCTAATGGTGTGATCATTATTACGACTAAAAGAGGATTGAGCGAAAGGCCGGTAATCAATGTGAACTCGAGTTGGAACTTTTCCGGTTGGTCTCGTATGCCGAAAATGGTGACGGATGAAGAAAAATTCTTCCGCAACCGTTTCTATGCAAAACAGGCAGGCGGTAGTATTCCTTCTGATGCTGTCTGGTCATCTGATTTTGATAGAGCTCAGTTGATGAATACGGTTGAGTATGATGCTTATAATGAGGGTGTTTATACAGACTGGCTGGATGAAATCTCACGTACCGGTTTTGGCCAAAAGTATGACGTGAGTGTTTCCGGTCGTTCAAAAATTGTGAACTATTATATTTCAGGTGATTATACGCGCCAAAAGGGTATTCGTAAAGGGGATGATTATGAAAAATATAACATCATGACCAAGTTGGATATTCAGGCAAAGGAATGGTTGAAAATTGGTTTGAAGGGGAATTATTTAGGTGCTAAAGAATGGGGAGTTCCTGCTCGTATTCAGAACGCCACTTGGATGACACCCTATTCTTATACGCATGCGCGTCAGCCGGGGTACGAGAATTGGCCGAATTCCAGACCTGACGGCAATTCTGCCAGTCCGTTTTGGGGATCTGGTGCTGGTGACTCTCATTTGTGGACAGATGATCAGAAGCGTAATTATAACATCAATGGTGTTGCGTATGCACAGGTAGATTTTCCATTTCTACAAGGGTTGTCTTATCGTATTTCATTGAATGCCCGCCGTAATTCAGCTATGCGTGATGTTTTTAATGATCCTCGTATTTGGGTGAATACGGACAATACTGCTGATATGGACAATCCGGATAAATTTGGGGTGAATGTTGAAGGTTATTCCTATACACAACTTTCTTCTACCTGGAACGTAGATAACATCTTTACATATACGCGTGATTTTAAAAACCATCATGTGGATGCCATGATTGGTTATACACGTGAAGCATCCAACAGCGAATTGCTCCGTACCGATTTTAAGGGATTTTCTGTTCCAACTACGTTAGGGGTTTATAAACAGGACTTGGCTAATACACGTACAATTCGCCGTGAACGTACAAGTAGTTCTGCCATAGGTATATTGACTCGTGTTAATTACAATTATAAAAGTACTTACTATGCGAATTTCACGTTTCGCCGTGATGGTTATTCAGCCTTCTCTGCTGGTAACAAGTGGGGTAACTTCTATGGTGCCTCTGCAGCTTGGGTGTTGAGTAACGAAAATTTTGTCAAAGACAACGCGGATTGGTTGGATTATCTGAAGCTCCGTTTCTCTTGGGGACAGAACGGTAGTCGCTCCGTTTCTCCGTATGCGACGATTGGTTCGGTTGGAACCACTTATACTTGGTTTGGAGATTCTGCTTCCGGTAGTGCTTTCGGACTGGTTCCTTCTTCCTTGCCGAACCGTTCTTTAACATGGGCGACTGTTGAAAAGTTTAATGTAGGTATTGATTACAATGTATTGGCCGGTCGTTTGGGAGGTGCCGTTGATGTATATGCGGGTAAAACGACCGATATGTTGATGGATCGTTCTGTTCCGTATCCTACCGGTTTCCAGACTGCTAAAGCAAATGCTGGTAAAGTGACGAATAAAGGTATTGAAATCACATTGAATTCTGTGAATATTGATGGTGATGGTAAGGAAAAGTTCCGGTGGGAAACTAATGTGGTATTTGATTTGAACCGTAACGAAATCAAGAGCTTGTATGGTAAGAACTACAAAGGTGAAGAAGCGGATGATGTGGCCAATGCGGTTGCCTACGGTTTTGATAGTTACTATGCTTTAATTATCGGCAAACCGATCGGTGCAGCATATGATTTGAAGAAAGTTGGGGTTTTCCAGAGTCAGGAAGAAGTTGATAATTATGTGGACAAGGATGGTAATAAGATCATGCCGAATGCGGTTCCTGGTGATTTGAAGTTCGAAGATTTTAATGAGGATGGCAAGATTGATGCCAATGATCGTCAGTATTTGGGATCAATGGACCCGTTGTTCACAATTAATTTAGGGAACACATTGAGTTATAAAAACTTCTCTTTGTATTTCAACTTTCGTTGGATGCAGGGCAATGATACTCATTTCTTAGGCTATAATCCGCACGCTTACAGTATAGGTGGTAGTGGTGCCCAGCTGGATGCAGTTGATCCTTGGACCCCGACAAATCATACCAACGATTATCCTCGTTATGGATACAATAACTCTTTGAACTATCAGTACTGGAGTCCGCGTTCCTTCTTAAAATTGAAAGACTTGGTATTCTCTTATAATTTTGATCAAAAATTGATTAAACCTTATGGAATCGAAGGCCTTCGTTTGTATGTCTCCGGTACAGATTTGTTTACAATCACAGGCTGGACAGGTTTGGATCCTGAAGATGGGGGTACGATTGCGGGTGGCCCTACATCCAGCAGTATGGGTAGTAAAGGAACCTATCGTACATTCACAGCCGGCATTAACTTGACATTCTAATAGTAAATAAAAAAGAATTACGTATGAAACTCACGAGATATTTTTTTGTAGTAGCTGTTAGTACAGCATTGGCAACCGGTTTGACCGGGTGTTTAAGCCAAGATGAATTTTTGGAAGAGCATTCTTATAAATTCGATGACCAGACATTTTATCAATCAGAATCAGATATGGAATTGGCTCTTAACGGTTGTTATCGCCAGATCCAGTCTTTGATGATGGGGCAGACGCATGGATCTCACTCTTGGATGATTGGGGGAATCGGATTGGACACATATAGTCAAAAAGGAGGAAATGATCATTTTTCAAATTGGAATACATTGACTTCTGAAAGTGGATATACACGTCATTGGTATGATAATTTGTTCAAGTTGATCAACCGGGCCAATACTGTCATTGATATGATAGACGAACGTGTTAATATCCAATATTCTTCTGAAGAGAAGAAACTGGCTATCCGTGCAGAGGCTGTATTTTTCAGGGGATGGGCGTATCGTGTATTGGCCGGTATGTATGGCAATGTGCCTATTCTGGAACACCATGCGACAGAAATTACTACGGGATATACACCAAGTAATCGTCAAACTGTATGGGAATTCTGTAAGAAGGATTTTGAATATGCTGCAGTTAATCTGCCAAAGACAGCCTCTAAACCGGGCAAGCTTACACGAGCTGCCGCTGATCATTATTTGGCGGAAATTAGTTTAGCATTAGGGGATTTTGATAATGCTGTGGCTGCCTCTACTCGTGTTATCGATGGTACGGACGGAGATTATCACTTGATGACGACTCGTTTTGGTTCTCGTGCTGGAGAGGCCACCGATCGTTATGGTAATTCATTGGCTGCTCCCGCTGGTGCTTATTGGGATCTTTTCCGTGAAGGTGGCAACCAGAACTCAACAGATAACAAAGAAGCTATTTGGGTTTGCCAATATAATTATGGAACTTACTCTACCGGTGGCGGCGGTAATGAATGGTGGCGTATTAATGCCAATAATATCGAGTCGGTTTGGATGTCTACGACTGTTCGGAATGATACGAAAAAACGCACTTTGTCAAATGGAACTCAGATATATTTATGGGGTGACAATGTGGCTTGTTTTCAACCAGGTATTATGGGTAGTGCGAAATCGAATGTACCGAGTGCGAAAGATCGCTATGAAGCGAATATTGCCCGTGACTCGATGGGGGGGAATGTGGCTTATCAAGGAACCGGTATTATTCCAACCTATTATGTACGGGATCGTTTATGGGAAGAGTCTTGCAAAAATGGTAAGGTAGATTTTCGTGGTTCTGAGGTCATGATTCAGCGAAACTGGTATACGCCGGGGGGAACGCGTTGGCTGGATGAAAAAGCTGCTGCTTATGCACGGGCAGAAAAGGCTAGAGGCACGGCCGATGAGGCGGCTTATGCTATTACGGCTTCTGATACAGTTGAAATTTTCCCTCGTTTTTGGAAATTTTCTGATGACAGACATCCGAACGGTGACAACAAAGCCTATGACTGTGATTGGTATATGTTGCGTATAGCTGAAACTTATCTGATTCGTGCAGAAGCTTATTTGGCATTGGGAGAAAAGTCGAAAGCTGCTGCTGATATCAATGTATTGCGTGATCGTGCTAATGCATCTTATTGTACAGCTGCCGATATCGATATTGACTATATTTTGGATGAACGTGCTCGTGAGTTGTTGGGAGAGGAAAACCGTTGGATCACGTTGAATCGTTTATCTGTCAATCCGAATGCAACGTATATTAGCGATTGTCATCCGATTCAGGATGAAACGACGGGTAATACGATGTATGATCGCGCTCGCAAATATGCTTTCGGGTATGAAAACTTGTCTGGTTCTAATCAACCGCGCGAATGGGATCCAGTAGAAAAACGGTATATTTCCAACTTCCATCCGTATAATTATCAGTATCCGATTCCGACGCAGGTAATTCAGTCTAATACAGGTATTGAATATCCGCAGAATACTGGATATTAATAAATTGGAAAATAATAATATTAGAAAAGAAAGGGTGGTAAAAATGCTGCCCTTTCTTGTTTATGTTGAACATCGGAAAAGTGAATACAAGTGGGAGATGTATATGTGGATGTTGTGGATAAAGAATAGGAAAAAAGAGTTTTTGGAATATCGGTATGTTTTTCTTTGGGACTCGTTCTCCCTGTTAAAAATATTAGAAAATGAAGCGAAAAAAAATAATTGTTGGAAGGATAGGATTTATTGCAATAGGTTTGTTCTTGCTGAGCCTGTATCTAAAAGAAACTTTTCAGTATGCTTTTTTTAATCGGGAACAGCAACAATTATTTCTTTTTGATTCCGATTATGTATCGGGCCTGCTTTTGCAGCCAGGTGGGGTGGCACTTTGCTTGTCCCGTTTTCTTGTCCAGTTTTTTTATTCAACTGTTTGGAGTGTCTCTTTGACTGCGCTTTTGCTTCTTTCTATCATCTTGGCAAGTATGGGGATTTTGCGTAAGTTGGGAGGAAAATGGTTTTTGGCCCCTCTTGCGTTTTGTCCGGCGGGGACTTTGATTTTGTCTTTGTTTGATCCTTGCTTTTTTTATGAAGGGCTGATTGCCTATGCTATGGCTATGGTTGGCCTTTATCTTTATTTGTCTACAGCCAGAGAAACTTTGCGAATGCGATTGTGTCTGGGGGGGGCGATTGCGTTTATTCTGTTTGGGTTGGCAGGAGCGGTTGCCTCTTTGTTCGCATGTTGTGCCTTTTGCTGTGATTTGGCTGGAAAGAGCAAAAAAAGTCTTTGTTCGCTGTCTTATGTTCCATTTACATTGTTATTGGCTTGGGGAGCTGTGCGCAGCGGCGTGATGGCTCAAATGGAACGAGGATGTACTTCTGCCAATTATTATGAATGGACATTAGAAATGCCTGTTTTCCATCATATCAGTTGGGTGGCACTGTTGCTTCTTCCGTTTGGGGTTGTGGTGGGGCGAATGTCGCTGTTGCATGGTAAATGGTTGCAAAGGATTGTTTTCTTGTTGCTTTTGACAAGCGAAATAGGACTTTTTTCCTTCTTGCAGGATCGGAGGATGAATCAGGTTCGAGTTTCTTTTGAACAATATCGATATGAATATTATACTGTTATGAAACAATGGAAAGATCTGCAACGGGAAGCTTCTAAGCGTATTATGCACTATCATGATGCGAATTATTTGAATCTCTCTTTGGCAGAGCAGGGAGTGCTGCTTGACCATTTGTTTACTTATCCTCAATATGGTCCGCAATCGCTTGTTTATATCCCGAATAATAAATCAGCCGATGTCCGTTTGGCTCATTTGTGGTTTGCGATGGGAAATATAGCTGCTGCTCAGAATGTGGCTTTTAACTCTTTATTCGCGTTGAATGGATATAATCCGACCATGCTTCAGATGTTGGTGCGGATTGAACTGATGCGAGGGAATTATCTGGTTGCGTTGAAGTATATAACCTTGTTGGAAAAAACAGTGCATTATGCCGGTTGGGCCACTGCTCAACGTCGTTTTTTGTTTGATGATGAAGCTGTGGAGCAAGATCCTTCTTTAGGCACTGGACGTGCCTCTTTCCCCTTGGATGATTCATTTGTTCTTTTGGCGTCTCCTATGGACGATCTTTATAAAATCGTAGCGGTTAATCCTGCGAATTCAAATGCGATGCAATATGCACTTGCTTATTTGCTTTTGGCGAAAGACTTTAATCATGTGCAATCGTTCGTCGATACTTATTATGGAACTCCGGCTCTTCAGTATTTGGCCGAACCGGTACAGGAGGCCCTGCTTTTCTTTTCAGATTATTATCATACATTGGAGGAGGACTATGCTCTCCGACATGGTATCTCGAATGAGCAGTTATCCGCTTACCAACAGGTTGATTGGGAATACTGCAAGGCACATGGTGTCGAATCGTCCACATTGGATCGGTTTGTGCAGTTTAAGAAAGGATATGAACAAGTACGACAAGGAGCTCCTCGTTCCTTGTTGGATGGTTTCAAGCATACATTTTGGTATTATTTACTTTTTGCTGAGATTGGATGATGGAAACAAAGATTAATTGGATGATATGTCTGCTTGCAGGACTGTTGTTTGGAGCCTGTAGTGGAAACAGACCCGTACAAATACAAGGAGTGTTGGAGGCTGACCCTGATATATTTCCGGATTATAAGGGTGTGACGGTTCCGATGAATATCGCCCCATTGAATTTCTCCTATTTAGGGAATGAACCTTGCCGGTTGGTCGTTGAAGTGGCAGGGCATGAGCTGATGCAGATGGAGGGCAGACGAGGGCTTTTTTCATTTCCGGTTTCCGATTGGAAGGATTGGATGGGTCGATACGCTGGTGACTCGCTTCTGTTATCCGAAATTTCGGATAACAAAATTTATCCAAACCAAAATATTATCCCAACTTGACTTTTTATTGTATTGAATATCAGTAAATTGTTATATTTTAGTAGCAGATAATAAAGAGTGATTGTTCCATTATTCAAGAACAGTCACTCATTTATTACTAAGTATTATCTCAATCCAAGAACTGTTGCTAATGAATCTTTATTTCTGATTTTCTTATATTTCTTTTCAACGCCTAAAGTCAGATTGTCTTCCATAGAGCATAAAGCTTGTACCATTTGTTCTGATGAAACTCCTACGTATTTCATTGTCGTTTCGATGCTCTCATGCCCCAATAGTTTTTGTATCTGCGCCAAGTTTACACCGTCTTCCAACCAATGGGTAGCCCGTGCATGCCGAAAACTATGGCAATGAAAATCCGCAGGAATTTCAAGTAGCCCCTGAGACGCAATTCTAACATACATTTTCAACCGCTTGCTAATCGCTTCTGAAGTGATTTTTTTGTTTGCATGGCCATATATGGGGAAAAATACAAAATCAGAAGGTAACGGATTGGCCGGATGGAACAACTTCACATAATGTTTCAGTATTTTTACCATGCTGTTCAACAAATAAATGGTACGTTGTTTATTCCCTTTACCCAAAACAAGAATGTAACTTTTCGTTTCATCCAGGTGCAGTGCCGACAGCCTTAATGATAATATTTCATCTATTCTTGTTCCGGTACTATATAAAAGATTGAACAAGGCAAAATCCCTCTTACCTATCAATGTCCGTGTATTGATGCTTGCAAAAATCCGTTTGATTGTATCTTTTGTGATTACTTCCACTTGTTTTTTAGGTTGCTGCATTCTTTTTATTTCAGCGGCATCACAATCATATTTTATGAATTGGATTTTCTTGTGCGCAAGGAAACGGAGGAAATTTTTCAATATGGAGAGACGATGATTGCATGTTTGCGGGCTGCATTTTCTTACTTCTTTCAGCCACGCAATCCATTCTTCAATCCAGTCCTTACGGAAGCATTCCCCACAAATGGTATTTGAGGTGACTCCCTTCGAGGATTCAAGGAAATCTATATAGATTCCCATTCCCTCTCCGTATGATTTTAAAGCGTTATGGCTCAGATTCCTTATACACGGAAGATAAACCGTATGCCACTCATGGATGGCATCGGCGATAATTGAATGTTCTGCTTTAGTCTTCATATTCAAAATAGTCGTTTAAATCAGGTAAAAGTTCTTCATACCCACCTCCTGTCAGATTTTCCAACTGGTGTGCAAACAGCGGTACAAGCCTGTAATAATATAATGTGTTTTGAATGTAACGGTGTCCCATGGAACGGCTGAGATATAAGAGTTTGTCCATCCATTCAATGCCGCAGTGATCCCAACCGTTTATGTTCACGACCGCATAGTGACTGCGAAAATCATATGCTCTTGCGTGTGCCGTACTGACTTTCTTCCATACTTTCTTAAAACTTGCCGTTACCCATTCTCCGGAATATGGTTTGTCGTACTCGTTAGGAAAGAATATCTTTCTTCCGGGCATGAGATTTTCCATTTTGACATTATACATCTGCAATAGCGACCACATGGATTCGTGCAAGGCAACCCGATGTTCATCTATGCTCTTTGTGTATCTTATATTTATAACACCGGATTGCAAGTCCACATCTTCTACTCTGAGCAGACGGGCTTCTGTTGTACGCATCCCTGTACTGTACAAAAGTCGGAAAAAGACCGGAACTTCCACTTTCATAAGCGCAGCCCTCATGTCACGGCAATTTATTGGAGGTTCGAGATTGTCCGCTTCATTAAAGAATCTTGCAAGCTCTTCTGGAGTAAACGGATGTGGTTCGAATGATGTGACATTGACTCTTGGAATGGTGGATGGAAGAGGAATATTTACGAAACCACGGCTATTCGCATATTTCAGAAATCCTCTGACACCTACAATTCTGTTATTGCATGACTTTGCGGATTCCGTTTTTTTCTTCTTGCAATAATCAAGGACAATTTCTTCTGTAAGAGCTTCGGCTGACGGATAATTATGGGCGCAGAAGTCATTGAAACGGCGAATCTTGTCCATTGTCCGCCTACTGAATTTTCCAGAGGCTCTTTTGTAAAGTTCATATTTCTTGACTATATGGGATATTGCGGAATAAGAGTATGGCTGTTCTGAAACAAGAATACGCTTTGGCTTAGGTGTGTATTTTATGTCCGGAGGATATGATGGCAATTTGAACGGTGCCCCATATTTCGACCGGATATAACGGATGAAGCGCCTCAAAATAATGCATCGGTTACGGTTTGTATAATAGCTTTCCTTATCTGTCCTTGATGCCCATCCGGAGATAATATCATCCGACAGCACTCCGCCATGATTCATACAGTACTTGGCGAAAGAGTTCAGGTATATGCGGGTTATATAGTCACATTTTCCGATACTAGAGATGAAATTGACATATTCAGACATCAAATCTGCAAATTGGGGTAGATGTGAATCTGTTTTCATTCGAACAACTCCTTTCTTATTGGATAACATTCAATATTGATTCCGCATTCTCTCAGATGAGGGATGTCAGCATCTATATATGGGACTATAGATGAAGAACAGATATGTCCTAAAATATGGCTGATGACCCTAATCTCGGTACCTTTACCAAGTAATTTAGAGGCGAGGTTGTGCCGAAATACGCTGACTCCACGCCCGGATTCACCTTTTCTAAGGTTTAGTTTCTCAAAGACTGTATTGACAATGGTGCCGATACTTTTGTTCTCCAACCTTTCTGTCGCATTCTTCTTGTTGGGAAACAGATACACGGATCCGGCCTCATTGTCCCGTTCATTACGTATGTAATCAAACAATGAGTTTCCAACATGAGGAAGAAGGGGCAACACTATCGGATTACCAGTCTTTTCCTGGACGAAGCTGACTCGTTCCTTCTTCCAATCTATGTCTGTCAATTTCAAGTTGGCAATGTCGCATCCTCTTATGCCAGTATATAAGGCCAATGAAACTATAGCTTTTTCCCTGAAAGTCAAAATATTGTTAGAGTCTGACAAAGCATTTTTTATCACATTGATTTCATCATCCTTAAGATAGTTGAAGTTTTTCCTTTCATATTTCAAATCAGGGAAATAACCTAATACTTTTTTCATGTCGTATAAATCCCCCAACTCTTTAAGGGCTGACGCTATGTGACCGCAATATGTCCTTGAACGCTTTTGCTGTTCTTCTTTAAGGAAAAAGGACAAAACATGTTCTTCTTTGATTTCATCCAATGAAGAGACGTGGAACTTTTGCATCTCAAAAAGGAACATTGTAACGGCATCGGTTTCCATTTTTACTGTGGACTTCTTTTTATGTTCTGCGGCACGTTTCCGGTAAATGTCTATAACTTTCTGAAAACTGGGGTTAAGCATATTATACCTGGAAGGATAGCATAACGGAACAAAGGACTTCTTGTCCGGGTAGTGCCCAAATTCATCATATGCTTGGATAGTACGTAAATGCATCATCCTAAGATCCAATGTCGCTTTTGTATATCCCCTTGTACGGATAAACTTTTCTGCAAATTGTTCATACGAATGAAAACATCCTTCATGTTCAAAAAGAAGTCTTAAAACAAATTTTACTCCTTTGATGTACTGAATGTCATAACCACGGGAAACGAGGTTGTCCAGTAACTTCTTCTGGCTTAATTTTAACTGTGCTATATTCATATTCTTCCTATTGGCTTTAGTGCCATTAGCAAAGATATAGGAATGTATTATCCAAACCTATTCATCCTATAACAGAATGATTTACAGAATAAAAAACTGTATTTTTAGGATAATGCTGGGGTTTGGATAATTATCAGTCGCAGTTGTAGCATACCATGTATCACGCCAATAAGCCTGATAGCGGGAATCAATAGAAGAGTCGTATAAGTCCGACATGAACTGAGTCGGTTTAAAACGAGCATAAGGACGCCCATATTCCACAGTACGAGTCATTCCCGGAATATTAGCATCATATTTCGGAACAAAATATAAATGTGTCTGATTTCCATTTTCCCTTAACGATTCATCTTCCGAGAACTGTAAACTCCAGATAATTTCTTTATTCATATCATTATTCTGATTAAAGACCATATCTCTTGTTTCTTGCAACGTATATTGTGACTCATTAATAACGCTAGACGCTAATCGAGCAGCTTCTTCAAACTCGACTTTGCTGCTCCTTTCATCAGATAACAAAACATAAGAGAGAAAAAATTTGGCACCATACACATCAATACGTCCATAATCAGTTTGTTGTGTAGGCAAATTCTCCACCGCATAACGCAGATCCGGATAAATAGCTTCATCCAATATTTGTGCAACCGCAGTTCGATTAGCTTCCGTCTGTACACCAACCGTCGGTTCAAGAGACAAGTGCACATCTCCAAACTGCATAATTAAATGATAATACATATAAGCCCTCAAAAAGCGAGCTTCCGCTTCACGTAACTTTTTATCTGAATCAGACATATCTGAGACAGAGTTAATAAAATAGGTTACATTATTACATGCATTAATACCTATATAGCATTCTTCCCATATTTTTGTGATTTGGCCAGCCGTAAGAGAGATGTTATAAGTATCAAAATTCACATCTCCATCC
>ENA-UEOJ01002297-UEOJ01002297.1-human-gut-metagenome-genome-assembly--contig:-NODE-2297-length-11680-cov-3.962510_pt1 | contig 11680 bp, 7 predicted proteins | sample MGYA00242885_ERZ507886 | MGnify/ENA primary metagenome ERZ507886 (study PRJEB26167, sample SAMN06115505) | human gut metagenome | host: Homo sapiens | place: China:Anhui | collected 2015-08-07 | study... | reverse complement strand
AACATGTAATAAAAACAACAACTTATGTAGAATTGTGTGAAATTTTCTCTTTATTTGGTATCATATTAAACGAAATGATGAGCGCGCCATCAAAAGAAATGTCAACATGTACAAAAAGAGGAGGAATAACAAAATGCTGTCAATCAACATGGATGACGTTATTAACGTTATCAACTCCATCAAAGGATATTTGATTGGCTTTGGAATTGTGGCTGTGTTGCTGATTGTGGCAATGATTGCATGTCGCAAGATGAAAAAGTCCAAAAAGTATCTGATCCGTTTTAATGCAGTATTGGGCATTGTACTTGCGTTGGGTGTTACGGTAAACCTGATTCTTGTCGGCCCCATGTACTCCATGGTCACCCTTGCCACCGGCGGCGGTAAGGTCAGTGAGGAAAATGGCGCGCTTGCCACAGAACTGTGCGAGGACATTGCTGATGAAGGCATTGTGCTGCTGGATAACGCAGGGACTCTGCCGTTGGCCAAAAACAGCAAACTGAATGTTTTTGGCTGGGCCTCTACCAACCCCTGCTACGGCGGCACCGGCTCCGGCGCACTGAACGACGGCTATCCCGTCACCGATCTGCTCACCGGCCTGCACGATGCGGGCATTGAGACCAACGACGAGCTGAGCAAGTTCTACACCGACTACTGCGCTACCCGTCCCAGCGTCGGCATGGCACAGCAGGACTGGACCCTGCCTGAGCCGAATGTCAGCCTGTACACCGACGAGATGATGGCAAACGCCAAGGAATACTCTGACACCGCTATGGTGGTCATCACCCGCGTCGGCGGCGAGGGCGCAGACCTTCCCACCGATATGGCTGCTGTCGTGGACGGCAGCTGGGTCCGCCGTGTGGCAGACTACCGCGGCTCTCAGCGCGGCGCTGGCTATTACAACGGCTCTTATGACGACAGCCTGAACGAGGGCAACGACTGGGATGCAGGCGACCACTTCCTGCAGCTGTCCAACCGCGAGGAAGAGCTGATCGATCTGGTCACTTCCAACTTCGACAACGTCATCGTCGTCTACAACGGCGCAAACGCATTCGAGATGGGCTGGGTCAAGGATTACCCCCAGATCAAGGGCGTCCTGCTCTGCCCCGGCACCGGCCAGTCCGGCTTTGAGGGCTTTGGCCGCGTGGTCGCCGGTGAGGTCAACCCCTCCGGCCGCACCGCAGATACCTATGTCACCGACCTGACCGCCTCTCCGTGGTGGAACAACTTCGGCGACTTCAAGTACACCAACGCTTCCGAGTTCAACTCCAATGCAAGTATGTTCGACCCCGAGGGCACCACTCCCTCCTTCGTCAACTACGTCGAGGGCATCTACGTCGGCTACAAGTTCTATGAGACGGCTGCCGATGAGGGCCTCATCGACTACGACAAGGAAGTGGTCTATCCCTTCGGCTACGGCCTGAGCTACACCACCTTCACCCAGAAGATGAGCGACATCACCAACGATGGCGCAGACCTGAAGTTCTCCGTCACTGTCACCAACACCGGCTCTGTTGCCGGCAAGGATGTTGTCGAGATCTACAGCGATCCTCCGTATACCAACGGCGGCATCGAGAAGGCCTCCGCAAACCTGCTGGACTTCGCCAAGACCGGCGAGCTGGCTCCCGGCGAGAGCGAGACCATCGACTTCACCATCCCGGTGGAGGAGCTGGCTTCCTACGATTACCAGAACAACGGCTGCTATGTGCTGGAGGCTGGCGATTACGTCATCAGCACCAACGCAGACTCCCACACCGCTCTGGATTCCAAGACCTGCACCTTCGCTTCGGACATCGTCTACAACGAATCCAACAAGCGCGAGAGCGATGAGGTCGTGGCCACCAACCAGTTCGATTTCGCTGAGGGCGAGATCACCTATCTGTCCCGTGCAGACGGCTTCGCAAACTACGATGAAGCCACTGCCGCTCCTGCTACCTACGAGATGAGCGACGAGGTCAAGGCTGGCTTCGAGAACTGCTTCACCTACACCGAGTCCGGCTACGAGAAGGACGAGGACCCCAACGCAGAGGACATTACCACCGGCGCAAAGAACGGCCTCAAGCTGGCTGACCTGCGCGGCGTGGATTACAACGACTCCAAGTGGGATGACCTGCTGGACGAGATGAGCATCGACGACCTGCAGCAGACCATCGGCTTCGGTGGCTATCAGACCGCAGCGGTGGACAGCGTCGGCAAGGTGCGCACCAACGACTGCGATGGCCCCGCCTCCATCAACAACAACTTCACCGGCGTCGGCTCGGTCGGCTTCCCGGCTGCTACCCTCATCGGCATGACCTGGAGCAAGGATCTGGCCCATGACTTCGGCGACAGCATCGGCAAGATGGCCAACGAGATGAACACCTCCGGCTGGTACGGCCCGGCCATGAACATCCACCGCACCGCATTCTCCGGCCGCAACTTCGAGTATTACTCGGAGGACGGCGTTCTGTCCGGCGAAATGGCCGCAAGCGCCATCGCAGGCGCACAGGAGCACGGCGTCTACGCTTACATGAAGCACTTTGCCCTGAACGATCAGGAGGGCAACCGCAACTGCATGGCGGCCACCTGGTCCAACGAGCAGGCCATCCGTGAGATCTACCTCAAGCCCTTCGAAATGTCGGTCAAGGATGCAGACTGCCACGCAGTCATGTCCTCTTTCAACTACATCGGCAATCGCTGGGCCGGCGGCTGCTCCGAGCTGCTGCAGAACGTCCTGCGCGGCGAGTGGGGTTTCCTCGGCTTCGTCGAGACCGACTACTTCGGCGTCTACGGCTACATGACCGCCGATCAGGCTGTCCGCAACGGCGGCGACCTGATGCTCTGCACCACCGGCAACGACTTCAACACCGTGACCGTGCTGACCAACAGCAGCAAGCAGGCCCTGCGTGAGGCTTCCAAGAACATCCTCTATACCGTGGTCAACAGCCGCGCTTATGCTGCGGAGAACCTGAACCCCGGTATGGCAAAGTGGGAGATCATCATGATCGGCGCTGACGTGCTCGTTGCACTGCTGATCGTTGCTCTGGAGATCAAGACCTTCAAGAGCTACAAGAAGCGCAAGGAAGAGGAAGAAGAGAACGCCTGATGAAACGGCCTCTCGCTTTTGAACCGACGCAGCACCTGAACTGAACCAAACGGCAAAGGCCCGCTGCAAAGAAACAGCGGGCCTTTGCCCTGCTCAGGAAACAAAGAGGAAATTGCGATGAAACACGCAGACATCATTCAAACACTGAATCTGGAGCAGAAATGTGCGCTGCTGTCCGGCGGCACGGTGTTCGATACCCGCACCCTGCCGGGCAAGGGCATCCCGTCCATCACCCTGTCGGACGGCCCCAACGGTGTGCGCAAGCAGGCCGGTGCGGCAGACCACCTGGGCCTAAACCCCAGTGTGCCGGCCACCTGCTTCCCGACTTCGGCCACCGTGGCCAACAGCTGGGACCCCGCCTTGGGCGAGGCCATTGGTGAGGCTCTGGGGGAAGAGGCCGCCGCGCAGGAGGTGGCTGTGCTGCTGGGCCCCGGCCTGAACATCAAGCGCAGCCCGCTGTGCGGCCGCAACTTTGAGTATTTCTCGGAGGACCCCTATCTGGCGGGCAAGATGGCCGCAGGCTACGTCCGCGGCATCCAGAAAAACGGCATCGCGGCCTGCCCCAAGCACTTTGCCGTCAACAGCCAGGAGCTGCGCCGCATGGCCAGCGACTCCATCGTGGATGAACGCACCCTGCGCGAGCTGTACCTGACCGGCTTTGAGATCGTGGTCAAAGAGGCAAAGCCCAAGACCATCATGTCCTCCTACAACCTCGTCAACGGCACCTACGCCAACGAGAACGCCCACCTGTTACAGGATATCCTGCGCCGGGACTGGGGCTTCGACGGCGCAGTCGTCACCGACTGGGGCGGCTCCAACGACCACGCGCTTGGCGTGAAGAACGGCTCCACGCTGGAGATGCCGTTCCCCGGCGACGATTCCGTCCGCGAGCTGATGAAGGCTGTGGAGAGCGGCAAGATCTCGGAACACGATGTGGACGCCCGGCTGGACGAGCTGCTGGAACTGGTGTTCGACACCAAGGCCGCCGTCGAAAAGGCACCCCGCACCTTTGACGCCGCCGCGCATCATGCGCTGGCCCGCCGCGCCGCCGCCCAGAGCATCGTTCTGCTCCGGAACGAGGGCGCGCTGCTGCCGCTGAAGAAAGGCGAGAAAATCGCTGTCCTCGGTGACTTTGCCAGGACGCCCCGCTATCAGGGCGCCGGTTCCAGCGCCGTCAACTCCATCCAGGTGGATTCCTTCCTGGACTGCCTGACCGAGAGCGGCCTGACCAATGTCGGCTATGCCCAGGGCTTTGACCGCCAGGGCAAGGCCGACGAGGCTCTGAAGAAGGAAGCCGTCGCGCTGGCGCAGAACGCCAACGTCGTCCTGCTCTGCATGGGTCTGGACGAGATCAAGGAGAGCGAGGGCCTCGACCGGATGGACATGAAGCTGGCGCAGAACCAGCTGGATCTGCTGGCTGCGGTCGCTGCCGTCAACCCCAACGTGGTCGTCCTGCTCAGCGCAGGCTCCTCGCTGGAGACCCCGTGGCTCAAAGACTGCAAGGCGCTGGTCTACGGCTGCCTGGGCGGTCAGGCCGGTGCGGGCGCTCTGGTGGACGTGCTGACCGGCACGGTCTGCCCCGGCGGCAAGCTGGCCGAGACCTGGGCCAATGCTTACAGCGATTCCCCGGTGAAAGACCACTTCGCAGGCGAGGGCCGCACCGTCCAGTACCGCGAGGGCCTGTATGTGGGCTACCGCTACTTTGAGACGGCGGGCAGGCCCGTGGCCTTCCCCTTCGGCTATGGCCTGAGCTACACCACCTTTGCTTACAAAGACCTCAAGGCAACACCGGAGGGCGTGACCCTGACCGTGACCAACACCGGCAAGTGCGCCGGTGCCGAGATCGTCCAGCTCTACGTCGCCAAGCCCGACGCCAAAGTCTTCCGCCCCGCACAGGAGCTCAAGGGCTTTGCCAAGGTCTGGCTGGAAGCGGGCGAGAGCAAGACCGTCTCCATCCCGCTGGACGACAAGGCCTACCGCTACTGGAACGTGGCCACCGACCGCTGGGAGGTCGAGGGCGGCAGCTATCAGCTCCGCGTGGGCGCTTCCAGCGCCGACATCCGCCTGACGGCGGAGGTCGTGGTGCTGGGCTCCGGTGCGCCGGACCCCTACCAGAGCGTGGATCTGCCTCATTACAGGACGGGCGAGATCACCAGCGTTCCGGATGCCGAGTTCGCCGCCATGCTGGGCCGTCCCATCCCGGAGGACAAGATCCGGATCGACCGCAACATGACGCTGGGCGAGCTGGGCCACGGCCACAGCCCGCTGGGCTGGCTCGTGGCGGCGGTGCTGGGCCTGCTGCTCAAGCGGAGCATCCAGCGCGGCAAGCCGGACCTGAACATCCTGTTCCAGTACAACATGCCGCTGCGCGCGCTGGCCAAGATGACCAACGGCGCCATCAGCATGGGCATGGTGGACGGCATCGTGATGGAAGCGCAGGGCTTCTGGATCATCGGTCTGCTGCGGGTCCTCGTGGAGGCTGTGAAGAACATCGCCCAGAACAGCGCGATGGAAAAACGCCTGAAAAACAGCTGAAAGGGAAGAACTGCTATGAATTTCTGGAACAACTTCGCGGCCAAGCACCCCGCCGCTGCCAAGTGGGTGCGTGAGGGCGGTCTGTTCGTCATCGTCTCCAACCTCATCACGGTGTTCAAGTACCTGCTGCTGCAATTCCTGCCCAAGGCCTTTGCAAGCCTGCCGGTGGTGGACTTCGGCTGGCCGGGCATCGACATCACCCTCTTCGGTGAGACCTTCAAGTGGAACATCCTCGGCTATGACGCTGCCCACGGCGGCCTGCCCTACTTCTGCGCCTACATGGTCGCCATGATCGTGGGCGAGTGCATCAACTTCCCCATCCAGCGCAATTTTGTGTTCCGCAGCAAGGGCAATCTGGCCAAGCAGATCGGCTGGTACGTGCTGGCGTTCTGCGTCATCACCTGCATCGTCAACTCCATCAACTGCATCTGGGTCGCGGTGGCCGGTCTGCTGGTGCCCGACTTCATCTACAACATCGGCACCACCGTGCTCAACGGCGGCATCTCGATGATCATCTTCTTCTTCGTCAACAAGATCATCTTCCCCGAAGGCGAAGCCAAGAAGAACTGAAAACAGCCATCCACCTTCATCATTTTCATTTCTCCATAAAGACAAAACGCCCGGTGCCGCACAGGAACCGGGCGTTTTGTTGTGCCGGGCCGTTCTGCCCCGCAGAAGGAGCGCACGGGCAGAGGGGAACGGCGGGTGCGTTGTGGTCGTTTTGCGGGTTTTCTGTGCGTCGGCCGCGGACTTTTTGCCAATAGGGCCGAAGTTTTCAAAAAGCCTTGCACTTTGATGCTTTACTGTGGTAAAATCAGAGCATCCTTCCAAATGGGAAAGTAGAGGAGGAAAGGAATATGAGCAATCTCTGTATCATTGTTACCATCGTTGGTTATCTGGCGGCGATGCTGCTCGTTGGATTTGCCTACAGCAAGTCCAACAACGACAGCACCGATTTTTACTTGGGCGGCCGCAAGATGGGCCCGCTGGTCACGGCCATGAGCGCCGAGGCCAGCGATATGTCCAGCTGGCTGCTGATGGGAATGCCCGGCCTTGCGTACCTGAGCGGCATCGCGTCCCCCGGCTGGACGGCCATCGGCCTGGCGCTGGGCACCTGGCTGAACTGGCTCATCGTGGCCCGGCGGCTGCGGCGGTACTCGGCCAACCTGGACGCCATCACGGTGCCGCAGTTCTTATCGCTGCGATTCCATGACCAGCGCAATCTGCTCAATGCACTGGGCGCGGTCATCATCATCGTCTTCTTTGTGCCCTACACGGCATCGGGCTTTGCGGCCTGCGGCAAGCTGTTCCACAGCCTGTTCGGCGTGGATTACATGGCGGCGATGCTGGTCTCGGCTCTCGTCATCGTGGGGTACACCATCCTGGGCGGTTTCCGCGCCGTGACCACCACCGACCTCATCCAGTCCATCGTCATGTCGCTGGCGCTCATCGCCGTTCTGGTCTACGGCGTGGGCGTGGCAGGCGGCTGGGACGCCGTGGTCGCCAATGCGCAGAGCCTGCCCGGCTACCTGACCATGCTGGCCAGCCACAATGCGGACACCAATACGGCCACCTCGTACAGCCTGCTGGACATCGTGTCCACCATGGCGTGGGGTCTGGGCTACTTCGGGATGCCCCACATCCTGCTCCGCTTCATGGCCATTGAGGACGAGAAAAAGCTGGTCCTGAGCCGCCGCATCGCCTCGGTGTGGGTGGTCATCGCCATGACGGCCTCCATCGTCATCGGCATGGTGGGCCTCGGCATGACCAGGGCGGGTGCTCTGGAGTTCCTGAGCGGCTCGACCAGTGAGACCCTCATCGTCCGCATTGCCAGCCTCATCAGCGCCCACGGCGCACTGGCCGCCGTGCTGGCGGGCCTCATCCTGGCCGGTATCCTGGCCGCGACCATGTCCACCGCCGACAGCCAGATGCTCGCAGCGGCGTCCAGCGTCTCCCAGAACATTTTGCAGGAGTTCGCGCACCTCAAGCTCAGCGAGAAGCAGAGCCTGTTTGCCGCCCGTCTGACCATCGTGTGCGTCAGCGTGGTGGGCGTGGTGCTGGCCCGCGACCCGGATTCCAGCGTCTTTGGCATCGTCAGCTTTGCGTGGGCCGGGTTCGGCGGCGCATTCGGCGCGGTGATGCTCTGTGCGCTGTTCTGGAAGCGCTGCAACTGGCAGGGCGCACTGGCCGGGATGCTGGCCGGAGGTCTGATGGTCTTCGTCTGGAAGTACCTCGTCAGCCCGCTGGGCGGCGTCTTCGGCATCTATGAGCTGCTGCCCGCCTTCCTGACCTCGCTCGTCGTCTGCGTTGTCGTCAGCCTGGTCACCCCGGCTCCCTCGGCGGAGATCGAAGCCGAGTTCGAGGCAGCGAAGTAAAGAGGAAAATAAGAAATGAGCCTTTGCAGAAAACGCAAAGGCTCATTTTGTGTCCGGAAAATCAATTCATCACGATCAGGAGGAACTCGCAAAACGGCACCGTCAGACCGCAGCAGAAAAAGAAGAAATAATCCAGTGCGAACTTTACAAGGCGGACGCCGGGGGAGAGAAGATCCAGCGAGTTTGTAAGGACTGCATCCCACTCGCCCCAGTGGCGAAAATATCCGGTCTGCTCAAAGAGACGCCAAAGGTTCAGGAAGAAACACTCCAGCGCCAGAAGCAGCGGAAAGATCAGGAGAGACTGCATCCAGCCGTCTGCGCGGAAATCTCCATTGCCAAGGCCGTGCCAGTGAACGGCAAGAACACCGGGGTGGAAGCATACGCCCCAGACGGCCAGCAGAATGCTCAGGCAGAGCAGCGCGGCCCGGACGGAGTGCCAGTCGATGCTGTGCGGACGGCGGAGCATGGTCAGGAAATCTTCCAGTGTGGGTTCGGCGTTTGGCAGAGGAGCTTCCTGCGGGTCGCGGCAGTGCATCAGGTCGGAGAGCGTCAGGCCCAGTGCGTCCGCCAGTGGTTCCAGCGTGTTGATGTCCGGCAGACCGACGCCCCGTTCCCAGCGGCTGACGGCCTTGTCGGTCACATGCAGCTGTGCGGCCAGGTCGGCCTGCGTCAGCCCGCAGGCCTTGCGGGTCTGGGCCAGAAAGGCCCCGAAATCTTTGGCGTTCATACGGTTCACATCCTTTGAGGACAGGATAGCATACCCGGCTCCAAAACGCAACCGACGCTTCGTTTACCCGCGCTGAAACGCAAAACCCCCGCCGTGTGCTCGGTCAATGAACACGCGGCGGGGGCCTCATTTATATGGAGTTCAGAAGAAAAATGCGGGTGTCAGAGCTTACAGCTGGGGGCCTGCGGAGACCAGAGCCTTGCCGTGCTCGTTGCCTTCGTACTTGGCGAAGTTCTTGACGAAGCGGCCAGCCAGGTCCTTTGCCTTCTCTTCCCACTGGGAAGCATCTGCATAGGTGTCGCGGGGATCCAGGATGGCGGGATCAACGCCGGGCAGCTCGGTGGGAACTTCGAAGTCGAAGTAGGGGATCTTCTTGGTGGGAGCCTCGTTGATGGCGCCGCTCAGGATGGCATCGATGATACCGCGGGTATCCTTGATGGAGATGCGCTTGCCGGTGCCGTTCCAGCCGGTGTTGACCAGATAAGCCTTGGCGCCGCTCTTCTGCATCTTCTTGACCAGCTCCTCAGCATACTTGGTGGGGTGCAGCTCCAGGAAGGCCTGGCCGAAGCAGGCGGAGAAGGTGGGGGTGGGCTCGGTGATGCCGCGCTCGGTGCCTGCCAGCTTTGCAGTGAAGCCGGACAGGAAGTAGTACTGGGTCTGCTCCGGGGTCAGGATGGAGACCGGGGGCAGAACGCCGAATGCGTCAGCAGACAGGAAGATGACGTTCTTGGCTGCGGGTGCAGAGGAGATGGGGCGGACGATGTTCTGGATGTGGTCGATGGGGTAGGACACACGGGTGTTCTCGGTGACGCTCTTGTCCGCGAAGTCGATGTGGCCCTCAGCATCCAGAGTAACGTTCTCCAGCAGAGCGTTGCGCTTGATGGCGTTGTAGATATCAGGCTCGGAGTCCTTGTCCAGGTTGATGACCTTTGCGTAGCAGCCGCCCTCGAAGTTGAACACGCCGTTGTCGTCCCAGCCGTGCTCGTCATCGCCGATCAGCAGACGCTTGGGATCGGTGGACAGGGTGGTCTTGCCGGTGCCAGACAGACCGAAGAAGATGGCGGTGTTCTCGCCGTTCTTGTCGGTGTTGGCAGAGCAGTGCATGGAAGCAATGCCCTTCAGCGGCAGGAAGTAGTTCATCATGGAGAACATACCCTTCTTCATCTCGCCGCCGTACCAGGTGTTGACGATGACCTGCTCCTTGCTGGTGATGTTGAACAGCACAGCAGTCTCGGAGTTCAGGCCCAGCTCCTTGTAGTTCTCGACCTTAGCCTTGGAAGCGTTGTAAACAACGAAATCAGGCTCGAAGTTCTCCAGCTCCTCAGCGGTGGGCTTGATGAACATATTGGTGACGAAATGTGCCTGCCAGGCCACTTCCATGATGAAGCGGACGGCCATGCGGGTGTCCTTGTTGGCACCGCAGAAAGCATCCACGACGTACAGGCGCTTGTTGGAGAGCTCCTTCTTGGCGATCTCCTTCACAGCTTCCCAGGCTTCCTGAGAAGCGGGGTGGTTGTCGTTCTTGTACTCGTCGCTGGTCCACCACACGGTGTCCTTGGAGTTCTCGTCCATGACGATGAACTTATCCTTGGGGGAGCGGCCGGTGTAGATGCCGGTCATGACGTTGACAGCGCCCAGCTCGCTGACCTGGCCCTTCTCGTAGCCTTCCAGTTCGGGCTTGGTCTCCTCCTCGAACAGCTGCTCGTAAGAGGGATTGTACACGATCTCGGTCGTGCCGGTGATACCATACTTGCTCAGATCCAACTTTGCCATGATACTTATACCTCTTCTTTCGTTCAGGTCATCGCCCAGACACCAGCGGTAAGCTGCCCTCAGCCAAAAGGACACCGCAAAAGGACGATGAAAAGAAATACAGATGCGTATTCTCCTGTATATCATTATACATAAATCGGGGCTGAAATCAACCGGCGGAGCGGTTTTCTTCGGGTAAAAGCAACAAATCTTATTAAGAATCTTTTCCATTTGAGGCGATTTCGTAAAAAATCCGGCCCCGTTTGGCCGCACAAATTAAAGAAAACCGGCCAAAAACGAGTCTTTGATAAAATTTTATCGATTTGGGATACAAGGGCGGGAAATGAGAGGGCAGCGCGGTGCAATTTTTGGCGGCGGAAGGCCGTATTATAAATAGAGACACAAATATTGTGTATATTCTGCGATGCATCTGGAAAAAAGACGCAGCCTATGGTATACTGAGCAGACTTGACTCACGGCCATGAGCCGCCAGCATGGAGAAACAACGATGAAGACGCTTTACATATTCCTCACCCGCTCCGGGACCCTGCTCTCGAACCTCGTGTACCGCCTTACCGGGGCGCAGTACACCCACATCTCCCTCGCCTTCGACGAGGACCTGAGCACCCTCTACAGCTCTACCCGTAAGAACGGCTACACCATGTTCCCCGCAGGTCCCAGCCGGGAGTACCTGAACCGGGGCGTGTTCCTCATGCGGGAGAACATCCCCTGCGCCCTCTATGCGCTGGAAGTGACCGACGAGGCCTACATCCGGGCCAAGCGCCGCACCCAGCACATGATGCACCACGGCGAGCTGTACCGCTTCAATTCGCTGGGCCTGCTGCTCTGCTGGATGCATATCCGCTGGCAGCGCCGCCGGCATTATTTCTGCTCCCAGTTCGTCAGCGAGGTGCTCCAGAAGAGCGGCGCGCTGGACCTGCCCAAGCCCAGCACCCTTATGCACCCCAGCGATTACGCCGAGCTGCCTCAGCTGCGCTGTCTCTACCGGGGCACGCTGGCCGACCTGCCCCAGCGCCAGAGCATGGAGATGGGCGAGGTGGAGAGTGTCATGGGCCTCTACCTGAGCGTCCTTCTGGGGGCTGTCAGGGGCGGCGTGCGGCATCTGTTCTGATTTTTGAAGAAATTGCCGAAAAAATTGAAAATATCTGTTGACAAAGCGGGGAGGCTGTGATAAACTAATAGAGTCGG
>ENA-UEOJ01002281-UEOJ01002281.1-human-gut-metagenome-genome-assembly--contig:-NODE-2281-length-11735-cov-3.100017_pt1 | contig 11735 bp, 6 predicted proteins | sample MGYA00242885_ERZ507886 | MGnify/ENA primary metagenome ERZ507886 (study PRJEB26167, sample SAMN06115505) | human gut metagenome | host: Homo sapiens | place: China:Anhui | collected 2015-08-07 | study... | reverse complement strand
ATTGGTTGCGCAGTTCCTGTATCATAACTGGCGGAAGTTCCCGACAACAGAAACTTCTTCAAACCATAAAACTGATTTTTCAAATCAGCCTGTGCATCATCAATAGCAGCCTCCCCGATATGAGCTGCCATCCGCATGGAATCAACAGGAAGTTGCATACTGAATGATACATTCTTTAATTTCAACTGATGAAGATCCACTTTCCAGTTTACAGGAGCAGAAGCTGTTGTATCTTTAGGCGTAGTCGTAGTATCGTTCATCAACATTTGTACGTGAGTGTCCGATAATTCCGTCTGGTTGATAACGGCCAGCTCATTAGAAAGATCAACTCCATGACTTTGTAAAAAGAAACGTCCCAGTACCCCCTTTATCTTCATGCCTTCTATTAGATTAGCCGAATTGAACGCTACCTGACTTAATGTTACTTCATCTACCTCTACCTTTCCCTTGACGAGCGGCCATGCCTGTACACGCACGTTCAGACTTTCCAAAGACAACAGCGTATCCGGTTGCTGGATCACTTCCACGCCACGAACCAACAGATTGAGCGGAAAACGAAGGTCGATTCGTTCCACCTGAATCTGCATACCGGTTGCTTTGGAAGCGTATGCTGTCACCTCCCGACGCAAAAGATTCTGAACGGGAGGTATATAAAGTAATATCATTAGTATTACAAAAAGCAATACAGGAGTGAGCAATATCCAACTCACCCTTCTTATCCATTTTCGTTTCATGTAAAATGTGCCAGTGTATTAAAAGGTGACACAAAGTAAACAATTAATTCTGAAAAAAGGTTGACGTTAGGAGCAAAATGTTCAATCACAAAAGAAATACAAGTATTATGGTTTTCTTTCTTCACCTTCTTTACCGGAGCTCTTGTCACTACTTCAAGCCACTTATACCTTACGAGCTTCTTCCAGAACCTTCTGAATCTCCAGAAGTACACAAGCCGTTTTTTCACCTATCTCCTCTGAAAAACATTGCCCACGTTGTGTTTCCAGCCAGTTCAATAAAGGCACAGCTTCCATTGCCCCAATTAAAGTGAAAAGCGGAAGTAGTTTGTGAGCCATAGCCGCTATTCCGTCCACCTCCTTGCCTGCCAATGCTTGTTGCATCCGATCGGCATTCTTTCCGGTTTCTTCGATAAAGGTCTGAATAATGGAATGTGCGGCATCAGCATCGTCTTCAGAAAAGGCTGTTAATGCAGAAAAGTTCAAGGAACTTACAGTCTGCATATCCTCAGTAATGTGTGCTTCGTCAGCGGCAAGCTGTCCTTCGTTGACTGTGAGCAATAGTTCTTTCACCGTAAAAGGTTTGTGCAGGCAACCGGCAAAACCGTGTTCTTGTAAAGCCTCTTCATCCATTTCGCTTCGTGCAGTAACAGCTATAATCGGAATAGTCCGTGCTTGGGAAATATTGGATGCACGCAATAGTTTCACCAAGTCAAATCCATTAATAGCAGGCATTTGTATATCAGTCAGCAATACATCGAAAACAGAGGTACGGAGCTGTTCTATCAACTCCTCCAGTTGCTCACAACAAACGGCGTCAATTCCATGTTGCTTTAACATGGCTGCCGTCAAGCTTAATTGAATTTTATCATCATCAATCAACAGTACACGTATCACTTTCATCGGTGGAAGCGTGACAGGGTCTTCTGCCGAAATTGTTTTTTCTTCCAATGCCCTTTCGGACACAGATTTTCCCACCGGATAAAGAGGGAGAATGACTGTGAAGCAACTTCCCTCCCCCAGCTTACTCTGCACATCAATCGTACCTTCAAGCAAAACAACCAACTTCTTCACAATAGACAATCCCAAGCCGAAGCCTTCTTCTCCTTGTGCACCGGATAAACGGGTAAATTCCTGAAAAATCCGTTCGCGGTCTTCCGTAGCCATACCTTTTCCGGTATCCGAAATCGCTATCGTCAGCTTGGAAGAATCATATTTAGCCGTTAATGCAATCTCGCCTTTCGGAGTAAACTTCACTGCGTTAGACAAAAGATTATTCACTATCTGCCGGAGCCGTAAAGGGTCGCTGATGTATCTCCCATTTAATTCCTGAGCGACATGGCATTGCAAGGTTAATCCTTTGGCGGCTGTCAATGGTTCGAAGCTAACATGGATTTCTTCGAATAACTGCGAAGGATTGAAGGTGACGCGGTTCACTTCCGCTTTATTAAGGTCGAGCCGATGAAAGTCGAGCAAGTCGCTGACCAATTTCAAAAGATGTTCCGAAGAACTTTTCATATTGTCAAGATAGAAGCGCTGCCGTTCGTCCTCCGTCAGTCGGGAAAGTAATTCGGTATATCCCATAATAGAGCCTAACGGTGCTTTAAAGTCGTGAGTAATGGCGAGCATCAGCTTTTCACGGGCAATAAGCAGGTCTTCCGCCCGTTTATTAGCTTCTTCCAATTGCCGGCGGTAACGATTGCTGCGGGATATGTCACGCACTATCAAAATCAGGAAAAAGACAGAGAGCAGCACTGCTCCGATAGCTATTCCACCAATGGTGCGTGCTGAACGCATTCTTACCTCCTGTTGCATTTCTGCATCCTGGCGGGCACGCAAGGTCATTTCCTCCTCGTATTGTTTTATCAGGCTATCCATTCTTGCTGTCAACTGCGAATTCATACGCTGATATTTTGTACTAGTCCGCCGGATTGTTTTTCGCCGCTGCAACCGTTTTTCCTCTGTAGCCATACGAATCTTTTGCTGAAGGGAATCTTTAGAAGTGGTCGGTTCCAGAATAGTATCCGTAGCAACCTCCATGGAGGTATTAACAAGCACGGCACTGTCTTGTTTAGTTGGGACAAACACTTCTGCCAATCTCTTAAAGAAACCTTTCTTCTTAGGCGTAGTCAGTAAAGAATCCCGTTTAGTGATAACTCGGTGTTGTACCCGTTGCTGAGTAATGACAGAATCTTGTTCGGAAATTATTTCTTCAATCTCCGAAGCGGAAAGTAAGCTGTCATTCGCTTCGCTCAATACCCGGAGCATCTGTATCGTATTCCGGTCTTTCTCGTGCAGCAGGGTCAACAGGCTGTCTGTCCGCAGATTCTCCTGGTCATCGGCAGCCGACAATGTCTCCATTTCGCGATGTACAAATACCAGAGAAAAAAGAAGAATTGCAAGTAATAACGTATAACCGATTGTTACTTTCAACTTTGTGGAACGATAGGAAGCCATACGGTAAAGTTTTAAGTATCAAGTATTCACTTGGGGAGTGGGGAGTTTCGTCATGTAATGAAAACGCCACCAAAGCATTAATCCTGCACTTGTCAGACCGAAAGGGAACGCCATCCAGACACCTACCACCCCCCAGCCCATTACGAAGCCGCAGAAATAACCTACGGGAAGTGAGATGATAAAGTAAGCGATAAAGGCGATGAGCATCATCAGTTTTACATCCGAAATGCCACGCAAGGCATTAGCAAAAGTAATCTGTAACCCGTCCCCGAACTGATAAACGAGGAAAGGAAAAATGAGAGAAGTTACCATAGCCGCCACCTCAGGACTGTCGGTAAACCAACCTCCTAAATAGTTACGGCAAAGAAAGACAATAAAAGAAAGCACTACGCCCAATGTCATCATCAGATGAAAACCGGCATAGGCCGAACGACGAACGTTCAAAATACCGTTCTGACCTTTGAAGTTGCTGACACGAACAGCTACGGCAGCTCCCATGCCATAATACATCATAAACGTAAACTGTGAAATAGCCAACATAACCTGATGCGAAGCCAGTGCAATGGTCCCCAACCAACCTATCATTATGGCACTCAGACTAAAAGAAGCTGTTTCCATTCCCATTTGAAAAGCAACCGGCCAACCAAGTCCGTTCAACCGACCGAATATAGCCCGTGACCACCCCAAACGGAAGAAGCCAACTTTGTAACGGATAAAACGAGAACTACGCAAGAAGATAATGATAAACACGAGCACCATCATAATACGCGAAAACAATGTGCTGATACCGGCTCCCAACAATCCCAACTCGGGCAAACCTAACTTTCCGTAAATCAAAAGATAATTTCCTATGATATTCAATACATTTCCTCCCAAGAGTATCCACATGGCCGTCTTGGTATCCGTGATTCCATCCGTAAACTGCTTGAAGCCATTGAAAAGCATCACAAAGACAAGTGAAGCCAGCAGAACCAGATAATAAGGTTTAATCAGAGGAATAAGTTCCTCCGGCTGCCCCAGATTCTCCACATTGAAGTAAAGGACAGTCATAGCAATTGTGAGTAAGAGTGCTACCAATAAATTTGCCAGCAAACTGTTGCGCAATGCCTGTCCTGCCGGAGCATACTGATGAGTTCCATACAAGCCTCCTACAATAGGAGTCAGCCCATACGAGAAACCTGTGCTGAAAATAATCACCAGATTGAATACATTATTAACGAAGGAGGCAGCACCCAGTTCTATCGTACTATGGTGTCCAATCATCAACGTATCGGCAAAACCAAGCACGATAACTCCTATTTGCCCGATTACAATGGGCAATCCGAGAGAGAGCAGTGCCTTGTAATGTTCCTTATATATACTATAGATATTTCTCATTTATTTTTCCGTAGTTAATCGCATATCCCGGCAACTTTGCATCCCGATGTTGCCTCTATAAAATGTCCCACTCCAAAGGAGAGAATCAGGACACTTGTTTTTTATAATAAAGTATCACTCCATTCTCTTGCCGGAAAGCAGACTGGGCAACTCTTTGCAACTGTCCGGCAGTAACAGCGCGATAACGGTCCACTTCCTTTTCCATGTCTTCCGCTCTGCCTAACAGTTCGAACCATGCCAGATTGGTAGCGACATTCAAATAATTGATATTGCCGAATATCTGTGTCGATTCGAATTTATTCTTTACTTTTTCCAGTTCCTGTTCGTCTACAGGTTCTTGTTGCAAACGCTCCAGTTCTTCACGCACAGCCGCTTCCGCCTGTTCCAGCGATACACCTGCCGAAGGTTTGCCGGAGATATGGAATAATCCGGCATCCACACTACCGGAGATATAAGCGTCAATACTTGAAAACAGTTGCTTTTGTTGCACCAGATGCTGATTCAAACGACTGGAACGACCGTTACTCAACAAATCCGACAATATATCAAAAGCATAATAATCCGGATGATCATGGCTGCACATATGATACGCCATGAATAAAGAATCAAGGGGTACGTTTCGCTCTACCGTCAACCGCCTTTCTTCCGTCTGCTCCGGTTCCTGCGGAAGATTCCGTTGAGGAACCTCCCTGCGAGGGATAGGCCCAAACCATTTCTCCGTCAATGCGACTGCTTCTTCAAAAGCAATATTCCCCGTTACAGCCAAGATTGCATTGTTCGGGGCATAGAAACGGAAGAAGAATGCTTTCACTTCTTCCAGTGTCGCATTGGCTATATGCGACAAATCTTTCCCAATGGTAGGCCACTGATAAGTATGTGTCCGGTATGCCAAAGGGCGCAAAAGATGACCAACATCTCCATAAGGCTGATTCAAGCAACGTTGCTTGAATTCTTCCATTACTACTCCACGCTGTACTTCCAGACTCCGCCCACTGAAATCGAGGCTCAGCATACGGTCAGATTCCAGCCAAAAACCGGTTTCTACATTTTGCCGGGGTACAGTGAGGTAGTAATTGGTGATGTCATTATTGGTCCAGGCATTATTCTCACCGCCTGCCAGTTGCAGCGGCATATCATAATCGGGGATATTCACCGAACCTCCGAACATCAAGTGTTCGAACAAATGGGCGAAGCCGGTATGTTCGGGATGTTCGTCGCGTGCTCCCACATTATATAATATATTAAGAGCTACCATCTGTGTACTTTCGTCCTGCGAGTGTACCAAACGCAACCCATTATCCAGAATATGCCTGTTAATCTTCATTCTACTTAATCTAGTACTTCTACTTTTACTATTTTCACGTCTTCTTCGGGGCGGTCGCTACGGTCGGTTTTCACCTGCTGGATTTTATCCACAATATCCATCCCTTCTACCACTTCGCCGAAGACCGTATATTCGCCGTCCAAATGCGGAGTACCTCCTACTGTCGTGTAAGCCTCGACCTGCTCCGGTGTGAAATGAAATTCCGGTTGCTTGGCAGCTTCTTCCTGAGCCTGCGCAAAAAGTTTTTCCTGCAATTCATAGAGACCGTTTTCATCGTTCTCTTTCCGCATCTTATAGATTTCCTTCATATGCTTCTGAGCCAATGTATTGAAAATAACATTGATCTTATTTTCATTCATCTGGCTTTCCATGCCCAGCAAAGTGGAATCATTGTAGACTTTACCTGTTACAATATAGAACTGGCAACCGGAAGATTCCTTCTTCGGATTCACATTGTCTCCCTGACGGGCAGCCGACAAAGCACCTTTTTTGTGAAAATACTTCGGATATACAAACTCAGCCGGAAGTGTGTAACCCACATCTCCTGCTCCCAGCATCTTTCCTTTCGGTGCATTCTTTGAATCCGGATCACCTGCCTGAATCATGAAATCTTTGATAACACGATGGAACAGCGTTCCTTCATAAACACCCTCTTCCGCCAGTTTAATGAAATTATCACGATGTTTAGGCGTCTCGTTATACAACTTAACCTTGATGTCTCCCAAGGTTGTTTCAATCTTAACCAACGTTTCGTTGTCCATATTTCCTCCTTTTTTTGTTCCGGTTTTGCAGGCTGTAAGTCCGCAAAACGATATGGTTAATAGTAAGTATGCAATCTTTTTCATAACACTTTTATTTAATTTAAGTTTGCAAATATACTACTTTCGCCCAAATCCTCTTACCTTTGCAGCATTAAAAAGAGGCAAAAGAGAGTATGATGAAATCCATATTAATTATTGAAGACGATATCACTTTCGGAATGATGCTGAAAACCTGGCTAGGAAAAAAAGGGTTTGAAGTATCGTCAGTGAGTAACATTGCCCGTGCCCAGAAGCACATTGAAGGACAAGGAGCAGACTTGATCCTGTCCGATTTGCGTTTACCCGATCACGATGGTATCGATCTTCTGAAGTGGATGAACGAAAAGGGAATCGATATACCTTTGATTATTATGACCGGCTATGCCGATATCCAATCGGCAGTGCAGGCTATGAAACTGGGAGCACGTGACTACGTTGCCAAACCGGTGAACCCGGAAGAATTGCTGAAAAAAATGTCGGAAGCTTTGCAAGCGAAAGAAACCTCAGCCGTTCATAACACTGCCAAAGCCCCTGCAAAAAAAAGTACTTCTGCCGTATCCTCCAATAATGCCGAGACTCATCATGCTTATCTGGAAGGAGAAAGTGATGCCGCCAAGCAACTCTATAATTATGTAGGTCTGGTCGCTCCAACTAATATGTCCGTACTGATCAACGGCTCCAGCGGAACGGGAAAAGAGTATGTGGCACACCGTATCCATCAACTGAGTAAACGAAACGATAAACCGTTTATCGCGGTAGATTGCGGTTCGATTCCCAAAGAATTAGCCGCATCCGAATTCTTCGGTCACGTGAAAGGCTCTTTTACAGGAGCACTGACTGACAAAACAGGAGCGTTTGTTGCAGCCAATGGCGGTACTATCTTTTTGGATGAGATAGGCAATCTCGGCTATGAGGTGCAGATACAACTTCTCCGTGCCCTGCAAGAGAGAAAGATCCGTCCGGTCGGTTCCACACAGGAAGTAGCGGTTGATATCCGTCTGGTTTCTGCTACCAACGAGAATCTGGAACAGGCCATCGAAAAGGGAACTTTCCGTGAAGACCTTTTCCACCGTATCAACGAATTTACCCTGCGGATGCCCGACCTGAAAGAACGAAAAGAAGACATACTGCTGTTTGCCAATTTCTTCCTCGACCAGGCAAACAAGGAGCTTGACAAACACCTGATCGGTTTCGACTCGAAAGCATCACAAGCTTTGCTCAACTATCACTGGCCGGGCAACTTACGCCAGATGAAGAATATCGTTAAAAGAGCTACTTTACTGGCACAAGGCAGTTTCATCACTCTTCTTGAATTAGGAACCGAATTGCTGGAGACGACTACTGCTTGTCCGGCAAGTATGGCGCTACGCAATGAAGAGACGGAGAAAGAACACATTCTGGAAGCATTGCGCCAGACCGGAAATAATAAAAGTAAGGCAGCACAATTGCTCAATATCGACCGGAAGACATTATATAATAAACTGAAACTATATAATATCAACCTATAGAATATAAATCAGCGCTATTTATATATTTAGAGGGGGATACGCCAAACTGTTCCATAAAGTGCTTACGCAAAGTACGGGTGTCGGAATACCCAACCATTTCCGAGATTTCCTGAATTGAATAGTGGTTCTCCAGAATTAATGTTGCCGCCTTGCTTATACGTATACTGCGGATCATATCAATAACCGACAATTCACTGCGCTGTTTCACCTTCCGGTATAAGGTTGGCTGACTCATGTTCAATTGCTCCGCCAACATCTTTACATTAAAGTCTACATTAGAAAGATTGGCTTCTATTATAGAGATAAGCCGCTGCAAAAAGGCATCTTCTTTCTCTCCTTCTTCTGACTTCCGTTTCAGCATCAGAGCTTTTGTATAAATCCGTTTCAATCGCTCACGCTGCAAAATCAAGTTATCCACTTTTGTTTTTAATACCTCCGGATTAAACGGTTTCATCATATAATCATCCGCTCCGCTATTGCAGCCCTGCATGATATCAATATCCTCCGCTTTAGCGGTCAACATCAGAATAGGAATAGGAGCAGTCTCCTGCTGCCTACGAATTTCCCGACAGCAAGTAAAACCGTCTTTTACGGGCATCATCACATCCGAGATTATAAGGTCGGGCAACTGTTCTTTTGCCACCCGCACTCCTTCCTCCCCATCCCCGGCTTCATAGACAGTATATCTGGAAGCAAATAAGCTCCGGATATATTCACGGACATCTTCATTATCTTCTATTATCAGCAGACTCTTTTTAACTCCCGCCTCCTGCACATTATTTTCCGACGCCGGAGAAAACGACTCTGGTTCCAAATCCTCATCCTTTATTTTTTCCTGCTGAGCGTCTACAAGCTCATAAGTATCTTTTGCAAAATGCGCTTTTCCTTCGGGAATATAAAGGGCAAAGGTACTCCCTTCATCAGGCACGCTCTTTAAAGTAACCAATCCATGATGCAAGTCCATCGTAGTCTTCACAATATGTAGTCCCACTCCTGCCTTTGTTGACATTTCCGGTCTATTATCGCCTGTTATGAACGATTCAAAAATATGTTTCTGCAACTCTTCCGGAATCCCCGCACCCGTATCCGAAACCGTTATCCGGCAATAGCCTTGACCGTTTCTCATGGCAGGAGATACGGAGAGCAGAACATGTCCTCCCGGAGGCGTATACTTAAAGGCATTAGAAAGAAGATTCTGCACAGCCGAAGTAATCTTTCCCTCATCTACCCAATACAAAAGCCTCTCATCGGGTAAATCAACATCAAAGTGCAGTTGTCTAATTTCGGACATCTGCCGGAACGGTTCCGACACATTACGAACCAACTGCACCAAATCAGTCTCTGACAATTGAAGCCTGACCATTCCAGCCTCTATCTTTTGTATATAAAGCAACTGATCGACTAAAGTATGCAGTGAAGTCGCATTCTTATATATGAGTTGCAATTTCTTATAAAAGTCCTCCGACGGACTATACCGTTTCATCAGTTCCTGCACCGGAGCAAGAATCAGAGTCAGCGGTGTACGCAGTTCATGGGCAACTCCCGTAAAAAAGTTCTCACGTTCCACACGTATCTGATGTTCTTTCTCACGCTCCAGGCTGACCGTCAGCAGTTCATGCTTCATCTGCATTTCGTGTTCCATTCGTTTTTGGCGAAGTTTTATCAACCGCATTCCATAAGCTACTCCTCCCAACAATAACAGAGAGACGAAAAGCCGAAAAACAAAAGTCTGGCTCCAATGAGGGAGAATAACAATCTTCAATGAAGTTACCTCCCCAGTCTCACCATTCGGATAAATATTCCTCACTTCAAACACATAATCTCCGGCAGGGAGATTGGTATACGAAGCTCTCTCTCCCTCATCAGAGATCAGCCAATTCCCCTGATAAGGTAAAAGCCGGTAGTTATATTTCTGTCGTTCATCCGAATAGGACAAGTTATTGAAACTCAAGGAGAAGTCCCTATTATCATTATCCAGTACAATCCGCTCTGCAGAAGAGATTATTTGATTGAGTATAATCTGATTATTTACCTTTTCCCCTATCCCAACAGGACGGTTATCAACTTCCAAACCAGTTATCAATACACGCTCATTCGTTGGATAAGCATTTATTTCCTCCGGATTGAAATAAGTCAGGCTCTGATTATTCCCGAAGAATAAAGTCTTATCACTGAATATAGCAGAACGGTTACTACCCGCTATGTAGTAGTTATAGAAAAGATGCTGGCGACGGCCATAACGCGATATGCCGGAGTTACTTCCCAGCCAGACATGCCCCTCGTTGTCTTCTGCCATACAGCCGATAAAGTTACTGCACAATCCGTTATTCGTTGTATAATGCGCGCTGATTGAATTCTCTCGGGGAGACAGGACAGCAAAGCCATCCGTATAACCTATATATAAATTTCCATCCGAAGATGCCAGTAATGAGCGTACCGAACGATATTCCATATTCATTCTTCCCTCATATCCGTTTTCTACGGATATATCTCCGGAAGCAGATTCAACCAATCTGCAAACTCCCATATTACTTGTCCCCAGCCATATTGTCCCATCCTTGGTCTGAACAATCGCACGGATAAAGGGTTGTCTTTTCTCATTCAAATACCGTTCAGCAGATAACTTGACGCATGTACTCTCCTGATGATTATACAACAGCAGCCCATCGCCCGTACCTACGTAGAGCCTGTTCTTATTATCCATATATAAAGCCCATACCGAAGCCCTGTTGGCAACACCATCCACCAACAATGAATGAACAACAAAACGACCGGTCCGGATGTGGCAGACAGTCAAAGTGCCGTCTATATTGCCAAACCACAGATTTCCGTCTGCGTCTTCCAGAGCACATAACATCGTTTCTTCGGATTTTCCACTTCCTGTATCTACTTTAGAAAAACTAAGTTTTTTCCCTTGTACGTATGGCATGTCACTTCGCATGATTCCTTTATGATAGGTCGCTAACCACACTCGATGATTATCATCCAGAAGGATACTGCATATTTCGTTATGTCTGTCCTGATAATAACGGTCATAGAACTGTGACCTCAAATCCGAATACATCACCCCTCCCCCATTAGTTCCAATCCAAAGAAGGCCATTCGGATCATAATAAGCAGAAATCATACGCGTTTCCAGATTCCGGTAAATCTGCGTATGTGTATTGCTATAAATCTCTGATGTCAATTCTTCCGGCTGCTTTTCATCCGGCATCAATAGTGTATAGCCACCCCATGTCACTGCCAGATATCGATTGTTACCAACAAATACAATCTGATAAACATCTGTATGGGAAAGGAGATTCTCCTTTCCTGTTCCACCAAACGAAATTCGGTCAATATGTCCCGACTTCGTATGATAGCGTACAATACCTTTGGCAATGGTTGAAATCCAGACGATACCGTCTTTATTTAAAATGGAAGTAACTTGTAACGGTTTTCCGTCTGCCAACGATATCTTTTGATGAATGGTTTGATAAGAATCATTATTATAATTGCTATACTCGTAGAATGGAACCTCTTTCTTGCTGGGTTACTC
>ENA-UEOJ01002280-UEOJ01002280.1-human-gut-metagenome-genome-assembly--contig:-NODE-2280-length-11738-cov-4.707744_pt1 | contig 11738 bp, 8 predicted proteins | sample MGYA00242885_ERZ507886 | MGnify/ENA primary metagenome ERZ507886 (study PRJEB26167, sample SAMN06115505) | human gut metagenome | host: Homo sapiens | place: China:Anhui | collected 2015-08-07 | study... | reverse complement strand
AATATATGCAAATCCACGATTGCTTTTAACCGATATTTTTGACACCACGACAAAGCATTATGCAGCAAAGAAAAAGCTTCTTTTTCTTTACTGCCATCGGGCGCAAACATCTGTTCTTCATCCACAGGCAAGCGCAAATGGTCAAATCCTACTTCTGACAAAAATTTAACATCAGCCTCCGTAAAAAAGACAGCTCTATTTTCACCTCTTACATTACTTTGTGACAACCAATGACTGATATTGACGCCTCTCTTAACCGAAAAATTGTTCTTTTTCGGTGCAGAAACACCACACATACAACAAAGACAACAAATACAAATCAACCATGCTTTCTTTTCCATAAAACTATTATATTTAGATTATCAACACTTTAGCTATTATTCCTTATCAAAAACTTTGCATATCGCACAATCTTTTATAATATCCATCCAATGCAATCAGCTCCTCGTGCCGTCCGCGTTCCACAATCTCCCCTTCATGCATCACGCAAATCTCGTCCGCATTACGAATCGTCGAGAGCCGGTGTGCAATCACGATCGTCGTACGGTTACGCATCAGGTTCTCCAAAGCCTCCTGCACCAAGCGTTCCGACTCGGTGTCGAGCGCCGAAGTCGCCTCGTCGAGGATCAGGATCGGCGGGTTCTTCAGAATGGCACGTGCAATACTGATACGCTGGCGCTGTCCGCCCGACAACTTACCGCCGCGGTCACCGATATTAGTATCGTATCCATCTTCGCTCGCCATGATAAAATCATGCGCATTGGCGATACGGGCCGCCTCTTGGACCTGTTCGAGTGTAGCCCCTTCCACTCCGAAAGAGATATTATTGAAAAATGTGTCGTTAAAAAGAATCGCCTCCTGGTTGACATTCCCCATCAGGCTGCGCAGATCGTACAAGGTCGCATCACGCGCATCCGTTCCGTCGATCGTTATGCTCCCCTTGTCCACATCATAGAAACGAGGCAGCAAATCCACCAACGTGCTCTTTCCCGACCCCGACTGGCCGACCAGCGCTACCGTGTGTCCTTTCGGAATCGTCAGGTCAATGCCTTTCAGCACCCATTCATGCTGGTACTTGAACCAGACATCCCGGTAGCAAATACTTTCCGTCAGAGCAATCGGTTTCGGATCCTCAGGATCGTTAATATTGCTTTCCGCCTTCAGGATCTTATCGACGCGATCCATAGAGGCAAGCCCTTTCTGAATGGCATAAGAGGCCTTGCTAAGATCCTTCGCCGGATTGATTATACTGTAAAAAATCACCAAGTAGTAGATGAAAGTAGAGGCGTCGATCGGACTGTTACTGCTCAGGATCAGCGTACCGCCATACCACAGCACGATCGCGATCGTGGCTGTCCCCAAGAACTCGCTCATAGGATGCGCCATCTGCTGGCGGCGGTAAATGCGGTTCGTCAACCGCCGAAACGTTTCGTTGCTTTTCTCAAAACGGTCCTGTATCTTCGCCTCCGCATTGAAAGCCTTGATAACACGCAGGCCACCCAACGTCTCCTCTATCTGACTCATCAGATACCCCCATTGTTGCTGTCCCTCGAACGATTTCCGTTTCAACTTCTTTCCGACCGTTCCCATCACATATCCGGCGAAAGGCAGCAGGATGAAGACAAAAAGCGTCAGCTGCCAGCTGATGGCGATCATCCCGATCAGGTAGATCAGGATCAGGATCGGGTTTTTGAAGAGCATATCAAGCGAACTCATGATCGAAGTCTCGATCTCGTTCACATCTCCCGAAACGCGTGCGATTATATCCCCCTTCCGCTCTTCCGAGAAAAAGCCCAGAGGGAGTTCCGTTATCTTGCGATTGATCTGGTTGCGGATGTCGCGGACGACACCCGTACGGATCGGGATCATCGTATAAAAAGCCATATACATCGTCCCGACCTTCAAGAAAGTAGACACGATCAGGAAAACACCCAATATGATCAGCGTGAAGGAACCGCCTTTCGTCTCGATCATGTCGGACACGAACCAAAAGAAGTTGTTTTTCAGCAATTCCGGAGTCGCTTTCCAGGCTTCGAACGAGAAAGGGGCGAACGTCCAATCCGTATAGGTATAGGTTTCGTCACTGATTTTAAACAAGATATTCAGAATCGGGATGATTAATGCAAAAGAGAACAGGTTCAAAATGGCAGACAGGACGTTAAATATCACATTCCACACCATAAATTTCTTATAGGGAGGCACAAAACGCCTCAGTATACGCAGAAAATCCTTCATGTTTGATCGATCAATTGAATTTGGGGCGCAAGTTACTCAATATCCGGCTGATTCCGGGCATTCCCGCTGTACTTTATTTCGTCCATCCTTATTCTTTAGCCCGCCAGCCCTGCTCTTTTAGGGCTTCAGATTACTCTCATAAGTCGTCCGCCGCCAAGCAGACAACTTATGGATCGTATCCGAAAAACGAATCTATTCCATAGAAGAATATAATATATCCAAAAGAAAATGATAAAGAAGCAACTATAAAAAGTATATTTGCATCAATATAGTATAAACAAATGCTATAAAAGTATGAAAAAGATCTCTTCCTCCTTCCTAAAAAGTCTCAATTGGCTATTAACCAGCGTACTAATGCTGCTAGGTTTCTCCACATGTGACTCTGAACCGGGAGCCGCCATGTACGGTACTCCTCATGCCGACTTTACAATCAAAGGAAAAGTCGTAAACCAAGAAAATATGCCGATTCCGGATATTGAAATAAAATGTCTGGTAGAACATCATGGCGATAACAGACATTGGTTTGACACGATACCAGCTGTTTCCACAGATCCTGCTGGAGTCTTTCATTGCCAGTTTGAAGAATTTCCAACCGACAAATTACGGATCATAGCAACGGATATAGACGGTCCCCAAAACGGTTCATACGAAAAAGACTCTACGAACCTTACACTTTCCAGCGATGATTATAAGGGAAACACAGGAAGTTGGTTTAAAGGCTCTGTCGAAAAAGAAATAAAGTTCAACCTTAAAAGAAAAGACAAAGAATGAATAAACGTCCCGGATTACGCAAACGCCTTGCATTAGAATTATTCAGAAGCATCCGGAAGAACCGAGCCAAGATACATGAATTGCGTACGCTCTTTTGGGAGTGCACGCTCCGTTGTAACGCCTCCTGCCTCCATTGCGGTAGCGACTGCCATGTCTCGTCCGCCCATCCGGACATGCCGGTCGAAGATTTCCTGAAAGTGATAGACGAAATCACGCCTCACGTGGACCCGCATAAGGTGATGATCACGTTTACCGGCGGAGAAGCATTGGTCCGTAAAGATATCGAAGCATGCGGGCGGGAATTGAACAAACGCGAATATCCCTGGGGAATCGTCTCCAACGGATTGCTGCTCAACCGCACACGACTGGACTCGCTATTGGCGGCCGGAATGCACTCCATCACCATCAGCCTCGACGGGTTCGAAGAGGCGCACAACTGGCTCAGGGGAAACCGCCGGAGCTTCGAAGGCGCTGTCAATGCCATTGCGATGCTGGCAGAAGAGAAGGAAATCGTCTGGGACGTCGTGACCTGCGTCAATCAGAAAAACTTCAAGGACCTGATGCTGCTCAAGGATTTTCTGATCGAGCTGGGAGTCAAGAACTGGCGTATCTTCACCATTTTTCCTGTGGGCCGGGCGGCAGAGACACCGGAATTGCAGATCGACGACACACAATTCACTTGGATCCTCAAATTCATCCGTCATTGCCGCGCCGAGGGAAAGATACATGCTAGTTTTGCCTGTGAAGGTTTCCTCGGCAATTACGAGGGGGAAGTACGCGACCAGATTTTTCACTGCAATGCTGGTATCAGCACGGCATCGGTACTGATCGACGGATCTATATCCGGCTGTCCGAGCATCCGTGCCAACTTCCATCAGGGAAATATCTACAAAGACAGCTTTGTTGATGTCTGGAACAACGGCTTCAAAGAATATCGCAATCGGGAATGGGCACGAAAAGGACAGTGCGCAGACTGCGACATGTTCCGCTATTGCGAAGGAAGCGGTATGCATCTCCATGACGATAGCGGCGACCTGATCACCTGTCATTATCGGAGAATTGAGAATTGACAAAGAGCAATTGACAATATCTTTCCCTCCCTAATTATCAATTCTCCATTGTCAATTGTCAATTGTTTCCTATCTTTACCCACGTAAACTAAAAAACATCAATCATTTCATGAAAAATGCTCTTATCCTATCGGCCTTGCTGACATTAGGGCCGGTCTGTTTCGCTCAACAGACAGAAAAGTATCCTTTGGGCAATTATGAGGAACTTACAGACACCAAACCGCATGACGGCGCAGAAGTCTGGAACAAAATGACAACGCCAACCTGCCTCAGCTGGGGAACAACGGATATCCGCTACAAAAAACTGAATGTCCCCGACATCAAGAAGACAACCCGCTGGCAAGGGAAAGCCTGGAAAGGGGAACGTATCAATGCACAAGCCGTGTTGTGGACTAAAGAAGCGTTGGACGACGTAACGGTCACCGTCAGCGAACTGAAAAGCGGCTCGGCCGTCATCCCGGCTTCTGCCATCACGACGAACTTCGTACGCTATGTCATGACCGACGAGCTGAACAAGGACCGCAAAGGTGGTTGCGGACATCGCGAAAACAAGGCCGAATGGGATTCGTCTGTCGTAGCCGATGTCTTGGATATTGTAAAAATACAGGATATCAAAGCTTGTACGACACAACCGATCTGGCTGAACGTATGGGTTCCATCAGATGCCCGCGCAGGGAAATATAAGGGGACGTTGACCGTTTCAGGAAAGAATTTCCAAGATATGAAACTCCAGGTAGAAATCGACGTGCAGAACCGTACGCTGCCAGCTCCGCAAGACTGGGCTTTCCATCTGGACCTGTGGCAAAATCCCTATTCCGTAGCCCGTTACTACCAGGTTCCTCTTTGGAGCAAGGAGCATTTCGACGCCATGCTTCCGATCATGAAGATGTTGGCCAATGCCGGACAACGGGCCATCACGACCAGCATCATGCATAAACCTTGGGCCGGCCAGACGGAAGACCATTTCGACAGCATGGTAACCCGTATCAAGAAAATCGACGGGACATGGGTATACAGTTATGACGTATTTGACAAATGGGTGGAATTCATGATGAACGAAGTGGGGATCAAAGATATGATCAGTTGCTACACCATGATCCCTTGGGCTTTGACTTTCGACTATTACGATGAAGCGACCAGCCGGGTACAGTTTATCAATGTCAAACCTGGCGATGCCGAATATACCGAATACTGGGGTTCGTTCCTGAAAGACTTCTCCCGTCACCTGCGTAAAAAAGGCTGGTTTGAAAAGACTGCCATCTCTATGGACGAACGTCCTATGGAAGCCATGCGCGAAGCAATCAAAGTCATCAAGCAGGCCGATCCCGAATTCAAGATCACGCTGGCGGGCAACTATCATCCTGAAATCCAATCCGACTTGTATTACCTGAGTATCCCTTACGGCCATAAATTTCCAGAAAACGTAAAAGCCGAACGCGAACGCAAAGGACAGATCAGCACGGTCTACACGTGTTGCTCGGAAGCCTTCCCGAACACCTTTACTTTCTCCGATCCGGCCGAAGCTACTTGGACAGCCCTGCATGCCATCGCCGGAGGCTATGACGGTTACCTGCGCTGGGCCGTAAACAGTTGGACAGCCGATCCCTTGCGCGACTCACGCTTCCGCACTTGGGCAGCCGGCGATACATACAGTATCTATCCTGGCCCCCGCAGTTCGATCCGTTTCGAACGTTTGGTCGAAGGTATTCAGGACTGCGAAAAAATCCGTATCCTCCGCGAAGAGCTGGCAGCCAAAGGGGCTAAAGGCAAATTGAACAAATTAAACAAAGCAGTGGCTAAATTTACCCCGGAAGGCCTGTCCGAAACTCAACAGTCAGCAGCCGAAATGGTAAATGAATTGAATAAATTGCTGAACTCGCTGTAAGCATTCGCCGCTTAAAAACAAAAAAATCATAAAAAAATCCCCGGAGAGTGCATGACTCCCGGGGATTCATTTTATCTTTACAGCATCGGAACCGTTAGCTCAGCTGGTTTAGAGCGCTGCCTTGACAGGGCAGAGGTCGCCGGTTCGAATCCGGCACGGTTCACACTCCGCCATAAAGCGCCAACCGGCGCTTTTCTTTTTACTTTTCCCGAATAAATACATTAATCGGCGTTCCCGTAAAGTTCCAGTTTTCCCGGATCTTGTTTTCCAGGAAGCGTTTGTAAGGCTCTTTGATCCATTGCGGCAAGTTACAGAAAAACACAAACGAAGGAACCTGGCCGGCAGGAAGCTGCGTAATATATTTAATCTTGATATATTTTCCTTTCCAAGCAGGAGGCGGATAGTTCTCGATGATCGGCAGCATGATTTCGTTCAGCTTGGCTGTCGGAACACGGCGCTGACGGTTTTCGTATACATCTTTGGCTGTTTCCAGCACCTTCAGAATGCGCTGTTTTGTCAATGCCGAAATAAACAGGATCGGAAAATCGGTAAACGGAGCCAGACGCTCACGAATCGCACTCATAAAGGTATCAATCACCTTTTGGCTTTTATCTTCCACCAAATCCCATTTGTTCACACAAACGACCAAGCCTTTCTTGTTCTTCTGAACCAAAGAGAAGATGTTCAAATCCTGACTTTCGATACCTCGGGTGGCATCTAGCATCAACACGCAGACATCCGAATTCTCAATGGCGCGGATCGAACGGATCACGGAATAGTATTCCAGATCCTCATTCACCTTCCCCTTCTTACGGATACCCGCCGTATCCACCAAATAGAAATTCAGGCCGAACTTGTTATATTTCGTGTAAATAGAATCACGGGTCGTACCAGCAATATCCGTTACAATATGGCGGTCTTCACCGATAAAGGCGTTGATCAAAGAAGATTTGCCTGCATTCGGACGGCCGATGATGGCGATACGGGGCAGCTCTTCTTCGAGCATCTCCTGCTTGTCATCCGGAAGCGTAGCAACGATTTTATCCAACAAATCGCCTGTACAAGAACCGTTGATAGCAGAGATACAGAAAGGGTCACCTAATCCGAAAGAATAAAATTCGGCAGAGGAGGGATGCAATTCGAAGTTATCCGCTTTATTGGCCACAACAATCACAGGCTTCTTGGCACGACGCAGGATAGCAGCTACTTCGTTATCCAAATCCGTAACTCCATTCAAGACATCAACGACAAACAAGATCACGTCTGCCTCTTCAAGAGCGACTTTCACCTGCTTGTTTATCTCTTCTTCAAAAACATCATCCGAATTAATCACCCATCCGCCGGTGTCAATCAGCGAAAATTCTTTACCTGTCCACTCTGCCTTGCCATACTGACGGTCGCGGGTAGTGCCTGCTTCCTCGTTGACAATCGCCTGGCGCGTCTGTGTCAAACGGTTGAAGAGAGTGGACTTTCCTACGTTGGGTCTACCAACTATTGCAACAATATTTCCCATAAACAACTTTTTCTGTCTGTGCTGTTAATTAATCCAGCTGATAACCGAAGTTCTTCAGCATGTTGTCCCGGTTACGCCAGTCTTTTTCTACTTTGACAAACATTTCCAGGAAAACCTTCTTATCAAAGAAGCGTTCGATATCCTTACGTGCCATAGCACCTACCTTTTTCAATGCCTGGCCACGATACCCGATGATGATTCCTTTTTGGGAATCGCGTTCAACAATAATGAGCGCTTTGATATGAATCAGCTCGGCTTCTTCTTTAAACAGCTCAACAACGACTTCCACCGCATACGGGATTTCTTTCTGATAATACAGGAGAATCTTCTCGCGAATGATCTCCGTCACAAAGAAACGGGCCGGCTTATCGGTAAGCGCATCTTTCTCGAAATAGGGAGGAGATTCAGGCATCAGATCTTCTACCCTACGTTTCACGTAATCTATATTAAAATTCGAAAGGGCTGAGATCGGAATGATCTCAGCTTTCGGAAGAAGTTCTTTCCACTCGGCTACCAGCTTTTCCAATTCTGGTTGGGTAGTCGTATCAATCTTGTTAATCAGTAACAGGACCGGACATTCCACTTTCTGGACCTTCTGGAGAAATTCTTCATTCTTGTCGATCTTTTCGACAACATCGGTTACATAAAGCAATACATCGGCATCACCAAGTGCCGACTGAGAAAAATTAAGCATAGATTCCTGCAACTTATAATTCGGATGCAGGACTCCCGGCGTGTCAGAATACACAATCTGCATATCTGCGGTATTCACGATCCCTATGATTCGGTGCCGCGTTGTCTGTGCTTTCGAAGTGATGATCGAGATACGCTCTCCCACCAAACGGTTCATCAACGTAGACTTCCCGACGTTCGGATTACCGACAATATTAACAAAGCCGGATTTATGCTTGTTTTCCATTATATCCCCATTTAAGATAAATTGCACCCCAGGTAAAACCGGCGCCAAAAGCGGCAAGAATCAGATTATCGCCTTTCTTCAGTTTGTCTTCCCACTCCCAAAGGCAGATAGGGATTGTCCCGGCGCTGGTATTTCCGTATTTCTGGATATTGATCATCACCTTTTCCATGTCCACACCCAGACGTTTTGCTGTCGCATCGATGATGCGCAAGTTTGCCTGATGAGGCACGATCCATGCGATATCATCGTGTGTCAGCCCGTTCCGTTCGGCAATCTCGGCAGCAACATCAGCCATATACGAAACTGCGTACTTAAAGACATATTTGCCATCCTGGAAAACGAAATGTTCGCGATTATCCACCGTATCGTGTGAAGGAGGATAGGCCGAACCGCCGGATTTCATAATCAGATGTGAATAGCCTACACCATCGGTACGCAAGATCGTATCCATCACACCCACTTCTTCCGTTGTAGGTTCGAGCAGCACAGCACCACAGGCATCGCCGAACAAAGGACAGGTAGAACGATCTTGATAGTCCGTTATAGCAGTCATTTTATCGCCTGCCACAACAACCACTTTCTTATAGCGTCCCGAACGGATATAATTGGAACCTGTTTCCAAGGCATACAAAAAACCGGCACAAGCCCCCTGCAAATCGAAAGTCATTGCATTCTTGCAACCGGTATGGTAAGCTATAATGGAGGAAGTGGTCGGGAAATGATGGTCAGGCGTAGTTGTTGCTGTGAGGATCACTTCTATCTCTTCCGGGTTCACATTTGTCTTTTCGAGTAACTGCTTCACAGCCCGTATACCCATATATGAGGTTCCCAAGCCCTCACCTTTCAAAATTCGGCGTTCTTTGATGCCAACACGCGTCATGATCCATTCATCCGTCGTATCCACCAACTTCGAAATATCTTCGTTCGTCAACACATCTTCGGGAACGTATCCGCCTACGCCTGTTATTACCGCATTTATCTTATCCATATCTTTAAAAATAAAAAGGACTATATATCCCAATTAAAAAAAAGCCCTAAAAATACTTTTAGGGCTATTTCTTGGTTTATCAAAACTTAATCAGTTAGGATAAACTTACACAGCTGCTTCTTTTTCGATAGCTAACTTACCTCTGTAATAGCCGCATTCGCCGCATACAGTGTGATAAATGTGCCATGCGCCGCAGTTCGGGCAAATAGCCATTGTGGGAGCAACAGCCTTGTCATGAGTTCTTCTCTTGGCTGTTCTTGTCTTACCTTGTCTTCTTTTAGGATGTGCCATGTTTTAATTTATTTAATTGTTATCATTCTCAAGTAAACCTTTCAGACCATCCCATCTCGGATCTGTTGCCACAGGTACGTCGTCATCAATCGCGATATCTTCTTCCACGCTATCGTCTTCGTACTCTTCATCTCCGTCTTCAGTGCTTCTGGCGGTATGCTTCTTCAACTTGGACGACATAGCCTTATTACATTTTCCCGGAGCATGTACATGCTTCATAGGTATTGCCAATGCAATAAATTCATACAGGAACCACGCGAGGTTAATAGCACCTTCGTCTTCCGGTATAACCACTACTTCGTCACTTTCTTCGGCATATTCTTTACCGAACTTTACCACCAGGCGATTATGCGTGTCGATTGGGATTTCCATATCGTCCAGACATCTGTCGCACGGAACCATAACAACACCTTCAATCTGAAAGTTCATTTCAAACATCATGGAAGACCGTTTTACCGTGAGGTTAACCTTCACTTTGCCCTTCTGGACTTGGTCTCCATCAATATCCACAAAAAACTTATTCTCCAATAAATACTCGAATTCGTGTATTCCTGGAGTGAGATTTTTCAAATCTACATTATATAATTTAAACTTTCCCAAAGCCTTTTAGTGTAAAAACCTTGCAAAGGTACGAAAAAACTAAACACAAATGCAACATCTTTGCAGTTATTTTTTACTATCTAAGATTTTAGCCCTTATATTTCCGAAGCTCAATTCGAAAAGTCGTGCCTTTGCCGACTTCCGAACTCTTAACAAATATCCTTCCGCCGTGATAAGATTCGATAATACGCTTTACCAGAGACAAGCCTAGCCCCCACCCACGCTTTTTGGTCGTATAACCGGGATTAAATACGGTTTTAAACTTAGATTTGGCGATCCCCTTCCCGGTATCGGTCACATCGATACGAACGACTTTATCACGTTCCTCCACCTGAAACGTGATTTCCCCCTGCCCTTCCATTGCATCTACCGCATTTTTTGTCAGATTCTCTATAACCCAAGCAAAAAGAGAGTCATTCATCAACACCGGAACCGGCCCGTCGGTAAGATGCGTATAAATCTTGACCTTCGAAGAAATACGTGTGCTCATATAGCTCAAGGCCGAACGGATAGAATTATTGATATCCACTGGGACTGGGTCCGGATTGGAACCGATCTTGGAAAAACGCTCCGCAATCGTTTCCAAACGCTTCACATCTTTTTCCATCTCGTTCAAGAGAGAAGAATCTATATCTTTTGTCCGCAGATATTCCACCCAAGCTATCAAAGACGAAATAGGCGTTCCTAACTGATGAGCCGTTTCTTTAGACAGTCCAACCCACACTTTATTCTGTTCGGCCTTCTTCGTGCTTGCAAGCGCCAGAAAAGCAATCACAATAAAAACGAATACAACCGTAAGCTGCGCATAAGGATAAATCAACAATCGCTTTAGGATGACAGAATCGTCATAATAGACATATTGGAAAGTTCCATCCTCCATATCGATCACAATCGTATTTTTGCTTTTCAGCTCCTTTACTTTTACTTTCTTAAATTCTTCCACATCATTTTCGGGGAAGCTTATATTCTTTACGAACATGATGCTGTCTTTGTCATTACAAAGTACAACCGGGATAGTCGTATTTCCTTCCAGGATTTTCAAAACAAGAGACAAATCCACAGCCGTGTTCTTACTTGCCGTCAAACGAGTAGCCTCCGCCCATACTTCCATTTTCTGGCGTTCTTCCTGGGCCAGATCTTTTATCAGCATATCAGAAACAACAAGTGAAGCGATCGCGATCAGGATAGCCGTAAAAATAAATACAAACTTCAACCGTTGGCGGGAATCATATATACTTTTCATATCGAAATATTCAGTCAATATATATTGAACGATAAAGATAGAATAATATTATATTATACCAGAAGAATACGGAAAACCAAAAGGGAAAGGGCAGAAATACTGTTTAAGGAATACCCTGACATCCACATGGCTTATAGGCTGTCGGGAACGAAAAAAGCCGACTCAAAACTGAATCGGCTTCCTTCACGGAGAACTTTCGCTCTCACTCCTAAAAAACGGCGGC
>ENA-UEOJ01002264-UEOJ01002264.1-human-gut-metagenome-genome-assembly--contig:-NODE-2264-length-11785-cov-3.636573_pt1 | contig 11785 bp, 10 predicted proteins | sample MGYA00242885_ERZ507886 | MGnify/ENA primary metagenome ERZ507886 (study PRJEB26167, sample SAMN06115505) | human gut metagenome | host: Homo sapiens | place: China:Anhui | collected 2015-08-07... | reverse complement strand
ACGGGTCTCAGCGGTCTGCAGGCGGTGGATCTGCTGAAAGAGGACGTACAGGTCTGCGGTGTGTACGCACTGGATGAGGCTGGTGCCCCAGTGATTGTTCATGCCGGCAGCGTTGTCCTGGCCACCGGCGGAGCCAGCCGCCTTTTCCGGCGGAATATGTATCCTCGGGACATTACCGGCGACGGATACGCAATGGCCTGGCGGGCCGGCGCCCGGATGAGCAACATGGAGTTCATTCAGGCGGGGATCGGCGTGGCGGCACCCTTTATCAACCTTTTCGGTAACTACCTCTGGGAGGCTAACCCCCAGATCGAAAACGCAGCAGGGGAGCCTGTGCTGGAAAAATACCTTCCGGCCGAAGTGACGCCGGAGGCTGTTATCCGGGAGAAGACCCATTTCCCATTCAGCACAAGAGATCTCTCCCGATATATTGAGATTGCGGTTCAGAGCGAGTATAATTACGGCTGGGGAACCGCCGGCGGCAACATGCTTCTGAATTTCCGCGGAACGGATTTTGACAGTCTGTTTCGGCGGGATCCGGTATTTGCCTCCATGTGGAAGGTTACCTATCAGTGGCACAAAGAGCGGGGGATCGACCTCTATCGGGATCCGGTGGAGATTGCCTGCTTTGCCCATGCCCTCAATGGCGGTGTCCTGATCGACGAACATGCCGCCGCCAGTCTCCCGGGACTCTATGCGGCAGGAGAGACGGCCTCCGGCCCCCACGGAGCCGACCGGCTGGGGGGCAACATGTCCGTTACTTGTCAGGTGTTCGGCAATATTGCCGGCCGCAGCGCTGCCGCCTATGCAAAGGGGCTGAAGGCTCACCCAACTGGAGAGGCGTCGGCAAGAGAGATCGCCCGGCGGCTGGAGCAGCTGACCTCCGGCACCAGACGGGAATGCAGAGACCTGCTGGAGACCCTGCAGGAGCGCTCGGACAAAGCCCTGATGATTATCCGCAGCCAGACCGGACTTCAAAAGTACCTGACGGAGCTGGCAGATCTGAAGGCGGAGATCGCCCGCGGCGGAACGGCTGGGTGTCTGGGAGAACTGGTACAGCTGGAAAATTTGGCAGAGGTCGGCGGACTGATCGCCCGGGCAGCGCTGGAGCGGAAGGAAAGCCGGGGCAGTCACTACCGGGCGGATTATCCAGATGCAGATCCGGCCCTTGCCCATCCCATTATCCTTGAAAAGGCGTAAAAAACTACATTAAATATAGTATGGACAGAGAAGAAAGGACGGTTTCCATGAAAAAAAGACTTGTCTCCCTGATGCTGGCAGGATTGCTGACACTCTCCCTCACCGCCTGCGGCGGACAGAAGAGCGATTCCCCCGCTACCAGCGGCAATGGGGATGCCGCTCCCTCCGGCACAATCGTGCTTAAGTGCGGCCATGTGCTGGCGGATGGCAGCCACTTTGACTTTGGCGTGGACAAATTCGCCGAACTGGTAAACGAGAAGTCCGGCGGCACCCTTCAGGTGGAGGTACACACGGACGGCACGCTGGGGCAGGAGCGGGAGATGATGGAGTCCCTTCAGATCGGCAATCTGGATCTGGCGCTGGTTTCCACGGCTCCCATCAGCAACTTCTATTCTCAAATGTCCGTGCTGGACATGCCCTACCTCTTTGACTCCAAGGCCCATGCCTATGCGGTGCTGGACGGCGAGATCGGCCAGAGCCTCTTTGATGGTCTGGAGAGTCAGGGCATGGTGGGCCTTACTTACATGGAAAACGGTTTCCGCAATGTCTTTTCCACTAAGCCTATCACCAAGCCTGCTGATCTCAAGGGTGTGAAAATCCGTATCATGGAAAACCAGATCCAGACTGCCACCTTCAGTGCTCTGAACGCCATCGTCACCAATATGGCCTCCGGCGAGGTTTATACCGGCCTGCAGCAGGGAACCATTGATGCGCAGGAAAATCCGTATGAGGTCATTGTTTCTAATAAATTATATGAGCAGCAGGATTATGTCGTGGAGACAAACCATCTGCCGCATCTGATCTCACTGATCGTCAGTGATGAGTTTTTTGAAGGACTGACCGGCGAGCAGCAGGAAATCATCTGTCAACCAAAAGCCTATCTGAACGAACTGATGAGCGACGACAGCCATGAACAAGCACCCGGCAATGATGATTTCGATACAACTCCATATACAGTTTTAGTTGTAGACGACAATCCGGATTTAACAGATTTCCTGAAAAAATCGTTGGGAGAATACTTTAAACGGGTAGTGATAGCTTCGAATGGCGCAGAAGCCCTTCAACTTATCAGAAGTCACACTCCGGACATAATTGTCAGCGATGTAATGATGCCTAGAATGAATGGATATGAACTCTGCAAAAGTATCAAGGAAGATATCACAATCAGCCATATCCCTATTATTCTGCTGACGGCAAGAGACGACCAGCAAAGTCAATTAAGCGGTTACAAGAATGGAGCGGACGCCTATCTGACAAAGCCTTTTGAAATAGAAATGCTTATGGAAATCATTTGTAACCGATTGAAAAACCGTGAGTCTACCAAGAAAAGATACCTAAATGCCGGAGTAATCCCTGCACCGGAAGAAAGTACGTTCAGCCAGGCAGACGAGACCTTCCTGCTCAAGTTGAATAAGATCATTCAAGAAAATCTGGACAACAGCAGTTTGGATATAGCCTTTATCTGCAAAGAAATCGGTATGAGCCGGGCTTCACTTTACAATAAGTTGAAAGCCCTGACCGATATGGGGGCTAATGATTATATCAATAAGTTCAGAATGGAGAAAGCAATAGCATACATTACCGAAACGGATATGACATTTACAGAAATAGCTGAGAAGGTCGGCTTCACCACTTCACGTTATTTCAGTACAGCCTTCAAACAATATACAGGGGAAACTCCCACACAATACAAAGAGAAACGAAAAAAGTGAATATTCACCGACTGTTGACACAGTCACCGGAATATTCACTTTCCTATAATCAGTAATCAGGCAATAGTAATTGCCGGATCAAGATAAACATCCTGGATAGCATTCAATAATTCGACACCTTTATTCATCGATTTTTGGAACGCTTTACGTCCGCTAATCAACCCCATACCTCCGGCACGCTTATTGATTACGGCTGTAATAACCGCATCACGTAAGTCGGAAGCTCCGTGCGACTCACCACCGGAATTGATTAAACCGACACGCCCCATATAACCATTGGCAACCTGATAGCGACAAAGGTCAATCGGATGTTCCGAAGCCAGTTGGGTGTACATACGTTCATCCGTCTTACCGAAACCAATTGCTTTGAAACCACCATTATTCGTAGGAAGTTTTTGTTTGACAATATCTGCTTTGATCGTAACTCCGAGACGGTCAGCCTGTCCGGTCAAGTCGGCAGCAGCATGATAATCCACACCATCTTTCTTAAAATCACTATTACGCAGATAACACCACAGGATAGTGGCCATCCCCAATTCATGAGCATACTCGAAAGCCTCAGCGATTTCCACCAATTGGCGACGACTTTGTTCCGAACCGAAATAGATAGTAGCGCCGACAGCCGTAGCTCCCATATTCCATGCTTCTTTCACTGTGCCGAACATCACCTGATCATACGAATTAGGATAGGTCAGCAATTCATTATGATTCAGTTTAACCACAAACGGAATTTTATGGGCATATTTGCGTGCCACCGCTCCCAAAATGCCGAATGTAGAAGCGACCGCATTACAACCGCCTTCAATAGCCAATTTCACAATATTCTCCGGATCGAAGTAGATAGGATTCGGAGCAAAAGACGCTCCGGCAGTATGTTCAATATCCTGATCGACAGGAAGAATGGATACATAACCGGAATTAGCCAAACGTCCATGTCCGAGAATAGCTTGCAAGCTGTTCAGCACTTTTATATTACGGTCGGAATCAACCCATATTTTATCTATCGTATCGGGAGAAGGCACATAAATCAAAGACTTATCAATCGTCTTACAAGTGTGATCCAGATAATATCCGGCTTTATCTCCTAACAAATCAATTACTTTACTCATAACTTTACTTTTTTTAATATACAACACTTTATTTTTTCTTTCCTTGATTGGCTACCGCTTCCATCATTTTTTTGATTTCTTCCGCATTTCCAAGAAAATAATCATTAGAGACATTCAGGTTCTCGTCAAACTCGAATACATAAGGAACGGCAGTAGGCAGATTCAGTTTTACAATTTCCTCATCAGAAATATGTTTCAGATGTTTGATGATACCTCGCAGACTGTTACCATGAGCCACAACCAATAAAGTATGGGCTGTTTTCAGGTTGGGAAATATATCCGATTCCCAATAAGGCATAATACGTTCAATGGTATCTTTCAGTGATTCGGTACGGGGAAGTTCGGCATCTGGAGCTTCATGATAACGGTAGTCAAAACGCGCATTCCGCAAGTCACTTTCCGAAAGCGAATTAGGGGCAATATCATAGCTACGACGCCAGATCAGCACTTGTTCTTCACCATATTTCCCGGCAGTTTCCGCTTTATTCAATCCTTGCAAATCGCCATAATGCTTTTCGTTCAGACGCCAGTTTTTTTCAACAGGTAGCCAGTCGAGATCCATTTTATCAAGTACACAATTCAGCGTCTTGACAGCTCTTTTCAAGTAAGAGGTATAGGCTTTATCGAAATTGAAGCCATACTCCTTCAATGTCTCGCCTGCTTTCTCAGCTTCGGCAATTCCTTTTTCGGTCAGATCGACATCTGTCCAACCCGTAAAGCGGTTTTCTTTATTCCAAGCACTTTCTCCATGACGAAGCAATACTATTTTTCTCATTTTTTATTAGTCTCCTTTCTTCTTTAGTTATATATAGAACAGTTTGTTTCGCTACAAAGTTCACCAAAGAAGAAGGAGTTGCCAATACCTAAAAATGCTGATTTTATTCTTTCATCGGTTTCTCGTCAAGAAAATACGGTTTGTAATTGTATCAGGAAGTTCCGATTCATAATGTGTCACCATAATCATCGTCTTATCTTTGCGTCGACAGAAAGCCTCAATCACTTTCTTTACCCGGCGACGATTATAGGTATCCAATCCATGAAGCGGTTCATCCAGAATCAGCAGTTCCGGGTCTTTGACGAAAGCTCTTGCCAGCAAAGCCAAACGTTGTTCTCCACTGGATAGTTGCAGGAATGGTTTATCTTTTAAATCTGCAATACCGAATATATCCATCCACCACTCACAGATAGCCATCTGTTCCGGTTGAGGACGTTTATACAGACCGATACTGTCGTGCAAACCACTGGCCACAATCTCAATAGTCGGCAAATTCTTGAGATAGGCACGATGCATCTCCGGACTGACATAACCGATATGTTTCTTGATTTCCCAAATACTTTCTCCCGTTCCTCTTTTCCGCCCGAAAAGACTGATATCACAGGCATACGACTGCGGATTATCTGCACAAACCAGACTCAATAGAGTCGATTTACCCGCTCCGTTTTCCCCACTTAATGCCCACTTCTCACCACGACAAACTGTCCAGTCCAATTCTTTCAGGATAGTACGGTCATCATAACGAATACTCACCTTATTCAATTTCACGACTTCATCCGAGTCGTAGGTATTTCCGTCATAAGCCAAATTGATAATCCGTTTCTGCAACTCCTCAAAAGAATCAACCGTATCTCTGTCATGAAAAGCTTTCAGATAAGCCTCACGTGCCATTTTAGGAAAGACCTCCATCTTATCCACAGGAATGACATGAGTAATAAACGAAGGTATATCATCCAGCATAGAAAGGACTAAGACGATCTGCACCGACGACATCTTTGTCAAACGCTCAAGCAAGGAGAACAATAATTCGCGGGTAGGTGCATCCAAACCGATGAACGGATTATCCATAATCAGCACACGAGGTGCTGTCAACAGAGTTTTGGTGAGTTGGAACTTACGTAGTTCACCACTGGAAAGTAAAATTATCTTTTTGTCAAGAAGAGGTTCGATATGGAAAAGTTCAAACAATTCATTTTTCAGCTTGTCGTCTTTGATTTCGCCCAACATATCACGAACATCCGGCACTTCATCCTGATCATGAGCATTCCAACGCTGCTGATAGTAGTAATTGGTATCGGCTGCCCCATAAGTATCACGGAAAGCAATATATTTCACATTATCATAAACAGTCTGAGTGGCCGAAGGAGAAAAATCATATTCAATCGTTCCCTCACGCAAAGGATATTTTCCTATCAAAGTATCTACAAAAAGACTTTTACCACCACCATTAGGACCTACAATAGCTATATGTTCATTCGCTCCGATAGTTGACGTGATGGGTTTGGCTAAACGCACAAGCGGGTTGCGTGCTACGCCCCCCGCCATGCTAAATGTATTTTGACTCATATTCTTATATTCTGTTTAATTATCGACCGCAAAGGTAACAATTTTACAGCAAAACAAGACCTATCACGAACATTTTCCCATTCATACAACCGATTTGTTTATCCAACGGGGTTATTCATCCATTCCGTCAATAGTAATGATTTTCCCGTCCGCATCATATTGCAGTTCGCAAACCTTCATGCTGCGCAACCAAGTTTTCCCTCCTGATGGCACACAATCGTGATGGAACAAATACTACTTTCCTTTGAATTCAACAATGGCATGATGTGTAGTCCATCCTACTACCGGAGTCTGAATGACTCCCTGATAAGTAAATGGGTATCTCCCGTAGAATAAGAGAAATAATATCTCCCGTTATACTTGTGCATCCACGAAGCTTCAAAAAAAACAGCGACCGTATCTCCGGCTGTCAACGGTTTCCCATTTTTATCGATTATCACCACCGCGTGGTTCTTCGGCAAACTCCATCATGTCCTCTCTCAAACGGGCTACACGTGTGGGCAAGGCTTCTTCCGTACCTTCCGGCAAAATGGCAGATTCCAACGCCTTATTATTCCTGTAACGTTGAAGTTGACCGCCCCACAATCCACCAAAATAGATATAATAGTTACGCCCAGCCATCGGCCAATCATTACGCCAAGAATCCGGATCGGCCTCATGTGCATATTGAAAAGCCAACGGAATTGTTTTGCGCAAAAGCTACTTCACCACCATAAGTAAGAAATGCCGCCATCACAAGCAAAAAAATATTGATCCGTTTGTTTTTATATACAACAATTTTTAAGTAAATATTCTTTTATTTATTCGCCCCCTTTGTGGCGTAATTCTATCTCTCTATTGATGTTATCAATCACATCGTCCTCTAGTCCATACTTAGATATAATGAACATAGCCACCAGAAGCAGCAAGGCAGGAATAACAGCTACAAGCCACAGTATCCCCTGTTCGGCAAAAGGTGATTGTGACACCTCATTAGTCTGATCAAATCCGACAAATGCCATGACAAGTCCCGGCACCACACCTCCAAGAGCCATACCCGCTTTGTAGAAAATACCTGTCAATGGAATCCCTCCCAATATAAGGTATGAACGGTATTTGCCGAGTTTAGGATTGTGCTTATCAACAAAAGCCCCTACAAGAGGATCCCAAATGACATCCACTATCCTGACGATAAGGAACATCACGGCGGCCACCTCCGATTTGAGACCATATACATTCGTATAAAAAATCAGCAAATACATACATACGGTCTGATAGATTAAGGTTTTGCGCCAAATCACCGGAGCCGAATCCTATACGCTGGAGCCAGGAGAGCTTGTAGAAACCTTTAGCGTCATTCATTTTCATTGTAGAGTCCATTTCATTCTGGCTTTTCTTTTACTTCTTAGTTATTTCGCGATAGTTAGAAAAAATGACGAATCTTGCCGACTATCACGTTGCAAACTTAAGAAGTTTCTTGCCCTCCACCGAAGAATTACGATTCAGATTGTTTCTCGTCTGTTACATCATCGTATGCATATGTTACAAATAGTTGTTGTTATGTTACATTCAAGCTGAAAAAGCTGGCTACCGATACATAATCAAAGCCGATTGACCGGGAATAATCACTTCCGCTCCCGTCTGTGTTCCCAGTCCGCGAACATCTATCCCCCCGTCTTTACACACCACTGTATACTTTCCGGCAGGCACTGCCAAACGCGCAGGGGTCATACGGGAATTAAAGGCCACGATAATATCTTCCCAACTATCTCCGTTCGCGTGATCCTTCAGGCGGAATGCAATCAGGTTTTGTCCTTCCACTGGAAGAAACTCCAGATGCTTCCGAACCTTTTCCGCATCTCCCATACGGAAAGCGGGATGGGACTTACGCAGATCTATGAGCCGCTTATAATACATGAAAACATCTCCGTTCATCGTCTTGTGTCGCCAATCGATAGCATTGACTGCATCCGGACTCTTATAACTATTATCCACCCCTTGTTTATCGCGCATCACTTCTTCTCCTGCATAGATAAAAGGAATACCTTGCGAAGTGAAGACTACCGTCTGCGCAAGCTTATCAAGCCGGACCAGTTGCTCGGGAGTAGCTTCTGGCATACTTGCTTTCAAGCGATCAACAAGGCACAAACCGTCATGGCAGGAAACGTAACTAATCATTTGGGTAGGCTGTCCGGCCCAAGCTTGCCGACTGTAATTCACCGAATCATAGCGTACTTGCGGATGTTCGATAGCTCCCACAATACCAAACTTAACGCTGTTCTCCCCTCCCGGCACTCCGGCAAGAAAAGCTCCCTTACCTTTCTCCCAAACAGAACCGCAAAGTCCGTCACGAAACTCGTCCGAGAAGACTGCAATTCCGGGCATATACGCCACATTCTTTTTCATAGCCAAAGAATCAGCAGGATATTGAGGCATTTCAGCAGCCCATCCTTCTCCGTAAACACAAACAGTAGAGTCCACTTCATCCACTGCCTTCCGAATCTCGTTCATCGTTTCAATATCATGCACTCCCATCAAATCGAAGCGAAAACCATCGATATGATATTCCTTCATCCAGTAAAGCACGGATTCTATCATAAACTTACGCATCATAGGACGTTCACTAGCCGTTTCATTTCCACAACCCGAACCGTTCGCCAATGTCCCGTCTTCTTTCTGACGATAAAAATAACCGGGTACTGTACGTTCAAAATTACTCTCCGCCGTATTAAACGTATGATTGTAAACCACATCCAGAATCACCCGGATGCCGGCTTTATGCAACGCCTGTACCATTTGCTTGAATTCTTTCACGCGAGTGGCGGGTTGATAAGGATCTGTTGAATATGAGCCGTCCGGAACATTGTAATTCAACGGGTCATATCCCCAATTGTACTGATTTTCATCCAATTTCGTTTCATCTACGGAAGCATAATCATAGGAAGGAAGAAGATGCACATGCGTCACACCCAACTCTATCAGATGGTCGATTCCTGTCAGCAATTTGTCCGAGTTCATCGTTCCATGCTCAGTCAAAGCAAGGAACTTTCCTTTATTCTTTATTCCGGAAGTAGAATCGACCGAAAAATCACGATGATGCATTTCGTAGATAACCATATCGGCAGGAGATTTCAGCGGAGGACGTTGATCATTCTCCCATCCTTCCGGATTCGTTGCTTTCCAATCGATAATAGCGGCACGTTTTCCATTCACCCCGACAGCATGAGCATTAATTCCCGGAGTATCCCCTTGCCATTTATCATTGATTTTCACATTGAAAGTATAGAACTTATTGAGCAAATTCTTGTTAACCACAGTTGCCCAAGTTCCATCCTCTCCAAGTTCCATCTTCACTGTTTCATAAGCATGACCTCCTTCACCTTCATCATAAAGCATCAGGCGCACTTCTTCTGCTGTCGGTGACCAAAGGTTGAATTTCGTAGCTTCCGGAGTATATTCCATTTCCGTAAGGCTTCCCGTACGGACGGGATACAACTCGAAGGAAGCATATTCCTTTTTCGCAGAAGAACAACTCATCACTGTTGCCACTGTAGTCACTCCTATTATTGAATTAATTCCTATCTTCATCTCAAGCTCTCCTATGATACTATTTTTCGTAATCTGATTTATTGTTAAAGTTTACTTCACTTTATCCGGATTCTTCGCTATAAAATCCTTCCAGCTACTATATCCCTTCTCTACGGCAGGCCGTCCCATTTGCAGGAAATGGCAATAGGCGGCAGCCAGACCGTCGGTCGCATCCATAAAAGTGGGTATATCCGCTTTTGAGAAATGAAGCATTCTCTGCAACATATCCGCCACCTGCTCCTTCGATGCTTGTCCGTTTCCGGTAATAGCCATCTTTATCTTCAACGGGGCATATTCGGTGATCGGTATATCACGACTTAACGCTGCTGCCATCGCTACTCCTTGCGCACGTCCCAATTTCAACATAGACTGAACATTTTTGCCGAAGAAAGGAGCTTCAATAGCCAGTTCATCAGGCAAATAGCTTTCAATAATACTCAGCACCCGCTCATGGATATGGCGCAATTTCAAGTAATGATTGGCAAACTTACGCAAGTCGATAATCCCCATAGCAATCATTTCGGGTTTGGTTCCTTTTATTCTCAGCACTCCATATCCCATGATTGTCGTACCGGGGTCTATCCCCAGAATTATCTTCTCTTTTACCGGTTGAATCACTCTATCACCTCCATCAATGTGGGAAATCCGATTACCTTATCCTTAAATATCTTAGTCAGTTCGTCATTCAATCGTATCCCTTGTTCCAAATGCCAGCGGTGCAACAATCCACTACTCTCTACTTCCCACTGTAAAGAATAGGCGCTCCCATCTTCCCGATGGCTCAATATACGACAAATACGTGGTGTTTTCAGCGCTCCGTGCTTCTGTACTTCGGGAATATAAGATTCTTTTATCCAAATCAAAAAATTATCGTGAACATCATCGTCCACTTGAAAAGTGGTGTTATAAATCAACATATTTTTCCTTCTAATAGATTATTTACCGCAAACATAGCAATTATTTCAGAATATTGCATTATATTTGCGGCAACAAAAGAGATTCGTTTACAAACGTTATCATATAAGAGAAAAAAGGGGCGTTAGCTCATCTGGCTAGAGCGTAACACTGGCAGTGTTAAGGTGATCGGTTCGAGTCCGATACGCTCCACTTCCTTTCCAATATTGGAATTTAATAAATTACAGGATTCAGATTTTGAAATAAAAAAGGGCCTTTATTCAAGGTCCTTCTTTATCACTTCATCTATTTCCTTTATACGTTTCTGACGGTCTTTGTCGGGACCGTCTTTCGTATCATTCTTGAAAACATTGTCTGCACGGTCAGAAACTTCACTGCTCCATTCTTCAAAATCATTCGTGGCCGGACGACCATTCGGTTCGATATTTTCTTCTGCAATCGAATCGTGTCTGTTAATCATATCATCCATAAGTTCTCATTTTATATATTTATGGTCATAAGACAATCAAGAACAAGAAAAGTTCTTTGTTTTAATGATTTTTTGAATCTGATTATACATGAGTAACTATCTTGCCAAAACATCTGTCACCCAATACGACCATACGATTTGCCTAAATCGACTATACGATTCACCTAAACCAACCATATAATTCATCCCAAGCATACGGAGTAGAGTCGTGTTTCAACGGCTTGAGACAAAGTGTTCGACAGTGCGAAACAAAGTGTTTAGCAGCGTGAAACATAATGCTTTCCACCGTTAAACAAAATGTTTCAAATAGCTATGAAACAAAATAATAAATAGTAAGAAAGACATTCTACCGATTACTGTTTTCAGAGAAAGCGGTGATAGGTGACAGGTGCGGTGATAGATTACACACAACCTATCACCTTATTGAAAGCACGATGAATAAAGGAATTCAGAGCAACAGGTGATAGGTGAT
>ENA-UEOJ01002249-UEOJ01002249.1-human-gut-metagenome-genome-assembly--contig:-NODE-2249-length-11857-cov-4.610696_pt1 | contig 11857 bp, 8 predicted proteins | sample MGYA00242885_ERZ507886 | MGnify/ENA primary metagenome ERZ507886 (study PRJEB26167, sample SAMN06115505) | human gut metagenome | host: Homo sapiens | place: China:Anhui | collected 2015-08-07 | study... | reverse complement strand
TAATTTGGTGCACGATACTGTTCACGAACTTTATTCTCTAAGTATCGTTTTTCAAAAAATTTTTCGATAAATAAAAAGGGGATGTTGCAAAAGTCCTGAGAAGGACGGTTAGCGCATCCCCTTTCTTCTATACCCTCTTTTGGCTATTTCATTTGGTTGTAAATTCTTTCGCTTTTTAAGCCTATTTGCGATTCTTTTTGCAGAAGGTTTCTTAAATGTTTCTGCCTCTAAACCTTCCGGAACTTTCCAGTAGGTCGGCAGCTTGCCACTTTTTTTGAATTTAAGAAATTTCCTAATGTTTAGGCCGAGGCAGGTTAATGCAAATTCAAGCCTAACTTTTGCGAGCTTGCGTCTGCGGAACCTCGTATAAGCCATATTTTGCTTCAAGACGCCGAAGGTTCCCTCTACTTGGCAGCTCCGGTTCACTCTCATTTCAATTCCTTCAGGCCTTAACAACCGATCTCTAGCTCCTTGTTTTAAGGTCACGTATTCAGGCATGACTTCGAAGATCCTCTCGTTGCCTTCTTTTTCCTTCATAAACCTCCTGCAGTAGGCCATGAACTGGCAATTCGTACAGTTCTCAACTTTATAGAAAGCAGATTGTTGAGTTTTGGGGTGACGGTTTGGGATTTCAACTCTGTTACCCGTCCTTCCTCCTAAGCAGGATACGGTTCCGTCCTCTAAATACTCATAGACGGCCGGATACCTTCCGGTACGTTCTCCATTCCAGGAAGGGTATTTAATAAAAGCCTCTATTCCCTTTGTGTTGCAATATTTGTAATTTGCAAAGCTGCCATACCCCGCATCTGCGCATATTCTCTTTGGATAACAACCGTACATGGACTTAAACCCCTCTAATGTCGGGATCAGGGTTCGGGTGTCAGAACGGTCTTGAGATAGATAATAAAAAACTATGATGCCTCTGCAAACCACTATCTGAGTGTTATAGGCCGCATGCATCTGACTGCCGAGCCCACTGTAGTAGTCCTCTTTCAAACACATTGCGGTAGCATCGTGATCCGTTTTGTAATAAGAGTTTCTGTCGGGGCCGCAAATTGCTTCTTTTTCTTCATATTCCACCGACTTGATCAAATATTCATAGAGCTGAGAACGCATTTTCTTTAATGCTGTTTCTCCTCCCTCGATTAGCTCGGGATCAATTTTCTGGCTCTCGGTCAATTTTTCCGTGAGCAATTTCGAGGAGATTATTCCATCCTTAGGAACATCGTCGCTCAAATGCATCAGTCGTAATAAATTCAAAGCCTTTTCACTGAGCCTAAGATGGAATGTGGTCGGCTTCCAAACGAACTTATATTTGTTGGAATTGGCTTCAAACTTACTACCGTCTAAGAAAACAGTATCGAGACTGATAGCAAACTCTTCCACGATTGCCTGGACAATGCTGATAAAAATCGGGGTTATGCAGTTCTCCAATAAAGAAATAAATCTAGATATTGTTGAACTACTGGGACGATCCTCCCCAATTAAGTAAACAACTCGCAAGTCGTAATAGCATGCGGCTTCGATTTCTCGTAAGGAAGATTTACCCAATGCAAAGCAATATACGATTGCGGAAAATAGACGGAATTTGTTGATTTGCGGTCGTCCTAACTCGGAGTCCAGTCGGACTTCATTTAGGTATTTCCACGCACCTGACTTCTCCAAAAGTAACAAGAAGGCGTCTAGTTTTTCCTGTTCCTTCGCCTCGAGTGGGAAGGTATAGAGAAGGAGAGGCTCAGAAATTGTAAAATGAGTCATGGTATGTGATTCTTGGCGGAACACATCACCATAGCACAGCAGGGGGTTCGATTCCCTCTGCTTGCTTTTAAATCAACGAGTTATCGTTTTTTCTAATTTAAAATCCTCAGATACAAAAAGAGCTGTTGAAAGTCTGCTTTCGACAGACTTTTGCAACAGCCCCTTTTTATTTTCAGCGGCCCTTCGGCCACTCCAAAATACTATTCCTGATTACCTTGAGCGAAAGGGCTGTTCAGATAGTTATCCAAGTCTTTATCGCCTCTTCCGGAAATATTGATCACAACGACGTCGTCTTTTCCGAACTTTCTCTTTTCCAAGACAGCAAGCGCGTGGGACGATTCAAGAGCGGGAATAATGCCCTCTTCTCGTGTCAGCATGAATGCGGCCTTTAACGCCTCATCATCTGTCACTGCTTCAACTTCCATTCTTCCGGTCTTTGCCAAATGAGCATGCAACGGTCCGATACCGGGATAGTCCAAGCCGGCAGACAGAGAATAAGCCTCCTTAACGTTGCCCTGTTCGTCTTTCATCAACATAGTCTGAGAACCATGGAGGATTCCTTTTTCGCCGATAGTCAGAGTGGCGGCAGTTTCTCCGCTGTCAACGCCCTTGCCTGCTGCTTCGGCTGCAATGAGATGAACTGACGGCTCGTTGATAAAGTGGTAGAAAGCGCCTGCCGCATTGCTTCCGCCGCCCAAACAAGCGACGACGTAATCAGGATTTTCTTTACCGGTCTTCTCTTTGAGCTGCTTTTTAATTTCTTCGCTGATTACGGACTGGAACCGAGCCACCATTTCCGGATACGGCTGGGGACCGACAGCTGAACCGATCAAATAGAAGTTTTCGGGGTCTTTCATCCAGGCTTCGAGGGCTTCGTTGACGGCGTCGTTGAGTGTTTTCGATCCGCTGGTCGCCGGAATCACCTTTGCGCCGAGCATCTTCATTCTTTCCACGTTCGGTCTTTGACGCTGAATGTCGAGCTCTCCCATATAGACAGAGCATTCAAGCCCCATAAGAGCACACACGGTAGCGGTAGCAACGCCGTGTTGGCCGGCGCCGGTCTCGGCAATGATTCGCTTTTTGCCCATGCGTTTGGCTAAGAGTGCCTGACCGATTGCGTTGTTGATTTTATGTGCACCGGTGTGATTCAGATCCTCTCTCTTGAGATAAACATTGGTGCCGTATTTTTCGGAAAGGCGCGGAGCAAAGTAAAGAGGGGACGGACGACCGACGTAATCTCTTAGAAGGTCATTGAATTCTTTCTGGAATTCGGGGTCATCAACATAACGAAGATAAGCTTCCTGCAGCTCATCGATGTTTTTCTGAAGCTCGGGAGGAACAAAGCTGCCGCCGAATTCACCGTAAAAGCCCTTTTCATCAACCGGAAGAATAGATTTATAGAGATTCATTTGAGGTACCTATTTAATAAAAAACTGGAAAATAAAAAAACCACCGAGTTTTTTGCTCGATGGTTAGATTGGTTCTTTAGCTTCTAGGCCGAAGATTTTAGTAAGCATTACTCCAGCACCATCGAGTGAAATCGATGGGCCACCACCAACTGTGAGAAGCAACGCTGAAGTACATGGCTGCAAAATGAACTAAGTTATATCCGTAAGAAAAATATTATCAAGAAAAAAGTGAAATTCGGTTCTTTAGAAAAGTTTTTTCGTTTTATGGTCTGAGGATTTTCCCGAACTCAAGAACGACAGGACTACTGAAGTAATAGTACAAAACCTCAGTCATCCAACCGTCCGGGTAAAGAAAAGTCCCGGAGCGAAATCACGGGACTTTTGGTTTTTGGCTAAAACCATTTACGCGGTTTCAGCCTTTAGCACTCAAATACTTGCTTTTGATTAGTACAAGCCGATGAACTTCCACCAGGTCATACCGATGGTGAGCCAAATCACTACATTAATTGTTGTGATGATGAAGCCGTTGCGCCACCATTCACCTTGAGAAACATAGCCGGCACCGAAATAAACCGGGCCGCAGCCGTTGCCGTAGTGAGTCAGTGAAATCGGCAGGTTAGCGAAGCAGCCGAATGTGATGGCAACCAGCATGGCCGGGACACCGCAGGCGGCGGCAACTGCTACGAATGCTGCGTACATCGCTGAAATACGTGCTGTTACGGAAGCGAAGCAGTAGTGCGAATAGATATAAATAAGCGAAATAAGCACGAAGGATGCAACCCAACCCATATCAGCGGCAGCAACTGCTGTACCGATAAGTTTGGCGATCCATGCAATGAAGCCGGACTTAGCAAGTGCAGTAGCCAAAGCAACCAAGCCGCCCATCCAGAACATTGCGTCCCAAGCACCTTTTTCGGAGAGGATGTCTTTCCAGTCCAAAACTTTTGCAATCAGCATGATTGCCACAGCGAGCATGGCAACCGGTGTTGCGCCGAGTTTTGTCCAAGAGCCTGTAGCCCACAGAGCCAAGCACATGACGAATACGAATGCGAGGACTTTTTCCTGAAGGCTCATCGGACCCATCTTTTCGAGCTCGTTGATAGCTAAGTCGCGAGCATCGGGAATGTCTCTGATTTCAGGAGGAGAAAGTTTGAGCATCAGAACCGGAACCAGGAACAAGCTGATCAAACCCGGAACGATAGCGGCAACTGCCCAGTTCATCCATGTAATTTCGACACCGACAGCGGTAGCAGCCAAGCCGACGCACAGCGGGTTGCCGGCCATAGATGTCAGGAACATTGTGCAGGTCACTGCGTCAGTGTGATAACCGACCTGCATGAGGTACTTACCGATTTTGCCGGCTGTGGACCCGGGCTGAGAACCGAAGGCATTCGCCAAAGACTGAACGATCGGGTAGAAAACGCCGCCTCCTCGAGCAGTGGCAGAAGGCATAGCCGGAGAAACGATCAGTTCGGACAACGCGATGGAATAACCAAGGGTCAGCGAAGAACGACCGATGTATTTAATAATAAGGAAGGCAATACGACGGCCGAAACCAGTTTTGATAAATGCGCGGGAAAGAAAGAATGCGCAGACGATCAGCCAGATCGTGCCGTTGCCGAAACCCATCAGAGCCTGACCGGTCTTTAAAACACCGGTGATGGCGCAGAATGTGAGTGCGATAAATGCAACCGCACCCATTGAAATCGGCTGAAGAATGAAGCCGGCGATGGTTGCAGCAAAGACAGCAAACAAGTGCCAGGCATTAGGCGTCAAACCTTGCGGCGTTGGGCAAACCCAAATCACAAAGCCTATCGCCAGAACTATGATCCAGTTCCTTAGACTTTTACTCATAAGAATTCCCCTGAGGTTGTTTTAGTGACTTCTTTTGGAAGTTTCTTTTTATTGCGTTTCTAACCCTAAGTTAACAATTAGAAACACTCTTGATTCTAGGCTTTATCCTTTAAGAATTCTCCCTTAGGACCTTTTCTCTAAGTGAAACCACTAACGAAAAGGAAGGTTATTTACTTACCGCTGAACCTCTTTTACAACAATTTTCTTTGAGCATTCTTTCGTCTTTGCTCTCTTGTTTCAAAGGACTAAATCGATAGGAATGCATACCTGGCAATAAACTTTTACAAGTGAAATTGATTCTGAGTTGCACCTTTTCGAAATTTATGTAGAATTTCGACTTCTCCGACAGCGCGAGCGAACGGAGAGACGAATGGAGTGGTAGTTCAGTTGGTTAGAATACCGGCCTGTCACGCCGGGGGTCGCGGGTTCGAGTCCCGTCCACTCCGCCAAAATTCCAAGCCTCAGATTTTCGAATCTGAGGCTTTTTCGTTTTTCCGAGAAATTTGGTTCCAAACTAATTATCTGTTAAATTCAATTAGTTATATTAATATCTCAAGGCCTCACAGCCTTTTTCACGCTTTCTCCACGCGCTCTGAGCCATTTCTGAACGACTGTTCAGGACCTTTCAGTTAATATTGGCATCGTCATTCGTGGATTTTTGCTATGAGAGTTCTGGCTGCCTCCCTTCTCTTCGCTGCTACCTTGCTTCAAGGATGCACGCTGTTAGGCATCGCCAGCACAACCGCTTCCATCTCTTCTCCTAAGCATGGCTGGTTCGATGTCAATGCCAAACTTGTAGAAAAATCCGAAATTAGGCGCCCTGCTGTGCCTCTCAATCTCACGCTTCATCTAAGAGTCATTGTCCAAGGCGTCGATACAGGCAAAGAAGGCACACTTGAAGACTCTTTCGAATGGCTCTTTGCCGATGAAACCCGCAAAGAAATGGTCGATCTTCTTGAGAAAAACGGCATCGCCCTCATTACCGATCGAGGCCTAGACGGCGCCGTGTATATCGAAATATCAGACACGATGGAAGATATAGGGATGCGTTACCTTCCGATTATTCCAACCGTCCGCTGGACAGAACGGAAGATCGGCAAAATGCGCATCACTTTTATCAACTCTGAGAACCACAAAGTATCTTCGACTCTGACCGAAGAAAATGTCTTCATCCAGTCAGGGCTCCTTTCTGACTCTCCTCATTCTGAATATAAAAAGAAGCCTTTCGAATTAAGCCGCTGGGACTACACGATTAAAGGCGACGGTATTGGGCTGCATGAGCTCAATGAGCAGCTCTTTTATCAGTGCATGAAGAAAATTCAGGACAAAGTCTCATTAGAAGAATTTTTCGGCGTTCCGGAAGGTTCGTCCGATGAACCCAATGCTCCGGATCCGGTCGACGGATGGCACAACAACACAGGCGGTGAGCTCGTCGAATAACTCCAAAAACTTTTGGCCAAGTTGGATATACTCCATCCCGTACGTATTTACTCTTACAAAGGTCATTATGTCTTCTTCTAAGATCGCTGCAGCGGTAGCAGTTTGTACCGCGGCCTGTGCCTGTGCTTACGGCGGACTGGTTTATTACCAGGGCCAAAAATTCCAAGAATACGCATCCGATCTTCCCAAATATTTGGGCAGTGAATGGAAGTCCGTTAAAGTGGACATCGTCAACAACGGATTTTTCAGCAAAGAGTTTGTTGTCCTTAATAAAAATGCACAGCCCAAGGATAAAGACACTGTCACGCTTCCCGGTAAAGTAAAGTTCGGCTGGTCGCCTGAAAGCGAGATCACGATCAAAGGAGACGGAAATGAAGTCTTTAAGAAAGTCGTAGAAGTTGCCCAGCCGGTTCTTAAGACGACCTTTAACTATCATTTTATTCCTCAGTTATTGGTTTTCAGCAGCAAAGCAGTTGAAACAACCGTTGACGGCGAAACTTTTAAACTCGGCGCGATTCAGTCCCAAGCCGTCCCGAAATTAGTAAAACAGGCTGACGGAAGCCTGCTCATTGAAAATCTAGATTCTTCCATCAAGACAGACATCTTCTCTTTGGCCTCAGAAGAAAGCAATGTTGCTCTAAGCAATCCGGAATTTAAATTTTCTGTCAAAGGCGGAAATCTCAAAGCCGCCGCTCTGTCTTTTTCGGTGAGCGGAATCGATTACAGAGACAGCAGTACACAGTTCACCCTCGGCAAGACTTTGGTTTCTATCAACCAAAGCCAAAACAAATCTGAAATTACAGAAGGCATCAAAATTACTTTTGATCACCTGAAAGTCGGTGGGTTCTTAAAGGTCGGCATTGACAGCTGGAATACCGGCTTAACAGCGCATTTTCCGCCCGAACCTCTGCTCTTTGACTTCTTGGTGCAAGAGGCTTTCGGAACAGACTTCTGCGCTAACTTCCCGCTCATTTGCTCTCCTGAGCCTGTGAACGAAGCTCAGGCCGAAGAGATCTTAAGAAACAGCATCCTTGCCAGTAAAACCTGGGCCGCGGTTGAACCCTCTGAAATTAAAGTCGGCAAAGAAAGCCTTTCTTTCAGCGGACAGCTTAAAAAGCAGCCCGAAGGCAATACGTTGGGATCTGTGAAATTCAGACTTCAGACATCCGACGGCGGCCTCGGACAATTTGCGCTCATGGCATTGCCGCGCAACTCTTACTTAAGCGAAGGGAAAGGTGTTTATACAACTGAAATCGTTCCGACACTCACGCCGAACGGCGATTTGACTCTCACGGCGAACGGCGTCCGTCTTTTCTAAGCAATCTCCGGACAAAGAAAATCCCGCTCGTTCTTTAGGAACTGCGGGATTTTCTGTTTTAGTCAGAGACTAAATTACTTGGCCAGTTCAATCGGTTTGCCATCCTTGCGAATGGTGAAGTTATGGCACTGGTTGCACATAAGAACCGGTTTAGACAGGTTGGCCTTATGGCAGTCTTCGCAGTTCACCTGACCCAAGTGAGAATGATGGGGATTGGGAACCAGATCGGCTGTCTGTTTAGCCAGTTTGTCATAGTCACCGTGGCACTGCATGCACTGATACTTAGTGACATAGCCGTCTTTGCTCTTCGGCCACATAGCACCGTGAATTTGTCCCAGTGTCTTGGCCTGAGCAGCAGGAGCAGCAGCGGCAGGTGCCTGATCAGCTGCATAAACGGAAAGACCGACGCTCATTCCGAAAAGAGCGGAAGCTAAAACGAGTAATGTTTTTTTCATTTTTGATCTCCTCTTACTTTGCAGCAGCGGCTCTCTGAGCCATTTCTTTACCGGCAATTCTTCCGAATACGGTGGCTGCGCCTAACTGAGCGCCGCCGGCATAGTTATGGAAGAAGATACCGCCGGAAGAGTTGCCGACTGCATAGAGACCGGGAATGGTCTTGCCGTCCAAGTTCTGAACTTCAGCCTTCGTGTTGATCAGCGGGCCGCCGAATGTAGCGGTCATACCGCCCTGCAGAGGAACTGCATAGAACGGAGCTTTTTCAATCAGATGCGGTTTCTTGTAGGTGTTCGGCGGATTCATCTTGCCTAACGTACCGTTCTTGACCGCTTCGTTGTATTCCTTCACGAGCGCCACAATCTTGGCAGGAGGCAGACCGGCCTGCTTAGCCACTTCTTCGATCGTGTCGGCCTTACCATACGGGCTGTTCAGCATATCGAATTTGGGAATAACTTTATCGAGAACCGGGCAAGTGGAGTCAACGATAACCCAGCCGGTATTGTCCAGTGTCTTCTGAGCGGTTGTTCTGGCTTTAATCACATAGGTGTTGTTTTCATCCATGTAACGGTTGCCGGAAGTGTTGACCTGGATGCCGTAGCCGGAGTTCAAGACGTCTGCAGGGTTGACGTGGGTTGCGCCGATAATCGGGCCGGCATGGAACTGGTCCATGTTGACGCACTTGGCATAAAGCGGAAGCGTCAGAGAAATGTTTTCACCGGTTGTGGACTTGGAGCCGCGGAGCACCATGCGGGTAGCCCAGCCGCCGATGTATTTGTCAACCATTTCAGGGTTAGCGGAGAAACCGCCGGTTGCAATTGCAACGCCGCCCTTGGAGAAATATTTTTCCTGTCCGGCAGGTGTCTGAATCTTGACACCTGTGACACGCATCTTGTCGTCGTGGAGAAGTTCAATACCTTTGTGTTCGAACTTAACTTCAACGCCTTCTTTAGCGGCAGCCGCAAGAAGTTTCTTCACGAGCTGGGCTCCGCCGGTGAGACCTTCGCCGTCAACACGGCATGTACGGCCGAGACGCGGATACGGCATCGGACGAATCTTACCGAACTTCACGCCGATGTCTTTTTCCAGCCAGTCAATGCCGGCAGAAATATTATCGGTATAAGTACGGTTCAAAGCCTTGTCGCCCATCTGCTTGGAAACATCCATCATCATGGCGTAGAAATCGTCAGCGGTATCTTTGATGCCCTGCTCTTTCTGATGACGGGAGCCCCAGCCGCAAACGGAACCTAAGGCAAAAATAGCGTTGCCGTCAGGACGGTCGCGTTTTTCGAATACAACTACTTTCTTTGCACCAGCCTGCTTAGCAGCGATGGCAGTAACCAATCCGGCGGGACCGGCGCCAAGCACGATCACGTCATAAGTATTTTTATCATTCTGGGCGGGTGCCTTTGCTGCGGGTTCTGCTGCATGGGAAGCGCCCATGAAAGAAGCAAAACCGGCTGCCATAGAGCCAACTAAACCGCCTTTCAATACATTACGTCTGTTAAAGACCTTCATTTGGTACTCCAAGTCAAAATACATTCGAGTAAGAGGGGTTGTTATAAGTTTTCTCAGAATCATAGAGATCCAAGAACCTCTTGTTAGAAATTTTAACATTAAGTTTTCTTAAGAGATAGCTATGAGGAAGGTCACATCGCACCCTCCGATACAATAAGGAGGGAAATTACTAAAACCTTGAAAACCCCTATTATGCTGGATTTTATTTTGTGTACAGCCAATATTGGAAAAGTATTAACGATAAGCCATCACAATACAAAAATAAATTTCTTAAGAATCTTAAGATAAGTATTTTGAGAAGAAAAATGGAATGATTTTAATATCCCCTCAACTAATTTTTTTTTCTTAGTCTTCTCGCCTTACCTCGGGTAGTTTTTTTCCATTGGACCCAAAGGTAAAAAAACGGGACCTTTCGGTCCCAAATTTTTCTTAGATTAGAGTCTGTCCTGCCATTGTTCCCTAGGTGCTGCCGTGTAGATCGGAAGGAGCGGTTCCGAACCGCTCTCTAACCCGACCAGAGCCAAAGCAGTCAGCAGGCAAAGCTGCGGACCTTCGTAGGAGCACACAGGTTCAAACCATTCGGACAAGGAATGGTTGAATCCCTCTCTTCCGCCCCCGCCTAAGGTAGTCGAAGGAATTCCAAGAGACATCGGAACGTTTTGGTCCGTAGAAGCGCTGGTAAAGTCCGTCAGCTTAATGCCCAAGGCCATTTGGGCAGCCCTAGCAGCTTGAAGCACCGGGCTGTCGGGTTTGGATACCGCAGCCGGGCGGTGACCGATCGGCGTCACCTTGCATCTAACTTGCAGGGCCGGATCCGTAACGTTCCAACGCTGATTTTCTAATTGGGCGCCGAACGCAAACAAAGGCAGGACTTCCTGAACAAGTCCATCGAGCATCTGTGCGTCTTCGCTTCGCAGGTCGACCTCGCACTCGGCATGCTCTGCGATGGCATTAACGGAAGAGCCGCCGTTTAAAGTCGCTAAAGTAAAAGTCGTTCTCGGTTCCGCCGGAACCTGAAGATTCGCAAGAAGCGCTCCTGCTCGGCAAAGCGCCTGTGTAGCGCTCGGGTACTGACCGAAATTCAGATAGCTGTGACCGCCGGGACCGCTGTACTCAACCTTGTAGCGTTTAGATCCCACGGATCCATAAAGCAGTCTCCCCGGATCAGCACCGTCTAACACCAAGACGCCGTCGACATGAATTCCGGAGCTATAGAAAATACGTTTTACGCCACGAAGATCGCCTTCAGCCTCCTGCCCTACTGTGGCAATGAACAGCAGCGTTCCTTTTGTCTTGATGTCGTTGTTGACGACCATACGAATGACTTGAAGCATGCAGGCCAATGCTCGGGATGCATCGGAAATACCGGGCGCAAACAGTCTGCCGTTTTGGCGGCGAACAGTAGTGTCGGTTCCTTCCCTAAAACTATTGTCCATATGCGCGCTGATAACGCAGACAGGGCCATCCGGGTCTGTTCCCTTGCGGCAGGCAATTACGTTGCCGACCGGATCAATAGATGATTCCAGACCGTAACTGTTGATCTTCTCAGCAATCATTGCGGCTCTGGTCTGCTCCTTCATAGGCGGAGCAGGAACTTCACAAATTTCGATCTGTTCCTCGATCGTAAAAATTTCCTGAGGAACGGCCTGGTCAAGGGCCTTTTTGACAATCGGGTCGTTGAAGACGCTCTCCATTACAGCGGCGGTTCGTTCTTCAAGGAAGGGTGCATCTTTGACGGGCGTAGTCATGGGAGTTCCTTAGCTGTAGGTTTGTGACGTTATTCTTCTTTACGCTGCATCACTATATTAATAATGCCGTCCTCGTCAGAAGAGGAAAGGAGCTTGTTGCCGGTCTGATCGGCAAACTGGCTCAAATCTCGTAAGGCGTGGGGATCGGTTGCCTGAACCAGTAGTTTTTCTCCCGGCTGCATCTTAGCCAGTGCTTTCTTCGTTCTAAGCATCGGCATCGGGCACTTCAACCCTTTGACATCTAATATTTGCTGAAAATCTGAATCGGACAAGGTTGGCTCCGCAAAAATTTTCCGACAAAGCCAAAGAAGTTGCAGGAACCAAAGAAAAAATTGCCAAAGGAACGACCATCGGTTATG
>ENA-UEOJ01002237-UEOJ01002237.1-human-gut-metagenome-genome-assembly--contig:-NODE-2237-length-11908-cov-9.800778_pt1 | contig 11908 bp, 9 predicted proteins | sample MGYA00242885_ERZ507886 | MGnify/ENA primary metagenome ERZ507886 (study PRJEB26167, sample SAMN06115505) | human gut metagenome | host: Homo sapiens | place: China:Anhui | collected 2015-08-07 | study... | reverse complement strand
GAAGAAATGGGACGAAAACCAGGTTTTCGCCAAGAGTATGACAGAACGTGATGGCTGTCCTTCGTTCGTTTTTTTTGAAGGACCTCCCTCGGCTAATGGTATGCCGGGTATTCACCATGTAATGGCCCGTACGATTAAGGATATTTTCTGCCGTTACAAAACGATGAAAGGGTATCAGGTAAAGCGTAAAGCCGGATGGGATACGCATGGACTGCCTGTAGAATTGGGTGTAGAAAAGGCGTTGGGTATCACAAAGGAGGACATCGGCAAGAAAATCTCCGTAGCCGAATATAATGCTGCTTGTCGCAAGGATGTGATGAAGTTTACTAAAGAATGGGAGGACTTGACTCACAAGATGGGATATTGGGTGGATATGAAACATCCCTATATCACGTATGACAACCGTTATATTGAAACCCTTTGGTGGCTGTTAAAGCAATTATATAAGAAAGGATTGTTGTATAAAGGGTATACCATCCAGCCGTATTCTCCGGCAGCAGGAACGGGACTGAGCTCTCATGAGCTGAACCAGCCGGGATGTTACCGGGATGTGAAGGATACGACGATGGTTGCCCAATTCAAGATAAAGAACCCGAAACCGGAAATGACCGGATGGGGAACTCCTTATTTCCTTGCTTGGACCACCACTCCATGGACATTGCCTTCAAACACGGCACTCTGTGTCGGCCCGAAATTTGATTATGTGGTTGTACAGTCATACAATACATATAATGGAGAACCGATTACGGTTGTTTTGGCTAAGGCGTTGTTAAATACTCACTTTAATCCGAAAGCTGCGGACCTGAATCTGGAAGATTACAAACCGGGAGATAAGCTGGTTCCGTTCAAGGTAGTGGCCGAATATAAAGGTACGGAACTGGTGGGCATGGAATATGAACAACTCATTCCTTGGGTGAAACCGATAGAGGTTTCCGAAGATGGAATGTGGAAAGTCAGCGATAAAGGCTTCCGGGTTATTCAAGGGGATTATGTGACGACAGAAGACGGTACGGGTATCGTGCACATTGCACCGACTTTTGGTGCGGATGATGCGAATGTGGCACGTGCGGCAGGTATTCCGTCATTGTTCATGATAAATAAGAAAGGTGAAACCCGCCCGATGGTAGATCTTACCGGTAAGTTCTATTTGTTGGATGAACTGGATGAAAGATTCGTCAAGGAATGCGTGGATGTAGATGAATATAAGGAATATCAAGGCGCATGGGTGAAGAATGCTTATGACCCGCAGTTTACGGTGGACGGAAAATATGATGAGAAGGCTGCTCAGGCTGCCGAATCTTTGGATATTGCTCTTTGCATGATGATGAAGGCTGGTAAGCAAGCTTTCAAAATAGAAAAGCACGTCCATAACTATCCGCACTGTTGGCGTACAGACAAACCAGTACTTTATTATCCGTTGGATAGCTGGTTTATCCGTTCTACAGCTTGCAAGGAGCGTATGATGGAGTTGAACAAGACTATCAACTGGAAACCGGAGTCTACCGGAACAGGACGCTTCGGTAAATGGCTGGAGAACTTGAATGACTGGAACTTAAGCCGTTCGCGTTATTGGGGAACTCCGCTTCCTATCTGGCGCACGGAAGATAATACGGACGAAAAGTGTATTGAATCCGTAGAGGAACTTTATAATGAAATAGAGAAATCGGTGGCTGCCGGATTCATGCAGTCGAACCCGTATAAGGATAAGGGATTTGTTCCGGGTGAATATACGGAGCAGAACTATGACAAGATTGACCTTCACCGCCCGTACGTGGATGACATTATTCTGGTTTCTAAAGACGGTAAGCCGATGAAGCGTGAAATGGACTTGATAGATGTTTGGTTCGATTCTGGTTCAATGCCATACGCACAGATCCATTATCCGTTTGAAAACAAGGAACTGTTGGATAGCCGTCAGGTATATCCTGCCGATTTCATTGCAGAAGGAGTGGATCAGACACGCGGATGGTTCTTCACATTGCATGCGATTGCCACTATGGTATTCGACAGTGTATCTTATAAAGCGGTAATTTCTAACGGATTAGTGTTGGATAAGAACGGTAACAAGATGTCCAAACGTTTGGGTAATGCTGTCGATCCGTTTAGTACAATTGAGAAATATGGTTCTGACCCGTTGCGCTGGTATATGATTACCAACTCGTCTCCGTGGGATAACTTGAAATTCGATGTAGATGGAATAGAAGAAGTCCGCCGTAAATTCTTCGGTACTTTATATAATACCTATTCGTTCTTTGCGCTTTATGCCAATGTTGACGGATTTGAATATAAGGAAGCGGATGTGCCGATGGCGGAACGTCCGGAAATCGACCGTTGGATTCTGTCTGTGTTGAACACGTTGATAAAAGAGGTAGATACCTGTTATAATGAATATGAGCCGACAAAGGCTGGACGTTTGATTTCCGACTTTGTGAATGATAATTTGTCCAATTGGTACGTTCGTCTGAATCGTAAACGTTTCTGGGGTGGTGAATTTACACAAGATAAACTGTCTGCATACCAGACATTGTATATATGTCTTGAGACAGTGGCTAAATTGATGTCGCCGATAGCTCCGTTCTATGCCGACAGGTTGTACACAGACTTGATTACAGCGACAGGACGTGATAATGTTGTGTCTGTCCATTTGGCTAAATTCCCGGAATACCAGGAAAATAGCATAGATAAAGAACTGGAAGCCCGTATGAAAATGGCGCAGGATGTAACGTCTATGGTATTGGCATTACGTCGTAAAGTGAATATCAAAGTGCGCCAACCTCTGCAATGTATCATGGTTCCGGTGGTAGATGAAGAACAGAAAGCCCATATCGAAGCGGTGAAGAACTTGATAATGAATGAAGTTAATGTCAAGGAAGTTAAATTTGTAGATGGTGCTGCTGGTGTATTGGTAAAGAAGGTGAAATGCGACTTTAAGAAATTGGGTCCGAAGTTTGGAAAACAAATGAAAGCAGTGGCTGCTGCTGTTGCCGGAATGTCGCAGGAAGCTATCGCCGAGCTGGAAAAGAATGGAAAATATGTGCTGAACCTGGATGGAGCGGAAGCTGTTATTGAAGCAGCGGATGTGGAAATCTTCAGTGAGGATATTCCGGGATGGCTGGTTGCCAATGAAGGTAAGCTGACCGTTGCGCTTGAAGTAACCGTTACCGAAGAGTTGCGCCGGGAGGGCATTGCCCGTGAATTGGTAAATCGTATTCAAAATATACGAAAATCAAGCGGTTTTGAGATTACAGACAAAATAAAAATAACAATCTCGAAAAATACGCAAACAGATGATGCGGTAAAAGAATATAATACTTATATTTGTAACCAAGTTTTAGGCACATCTTTAGGACTTGTAGATGAAGTGAAAGACGGTACAGAGCTTAACTTTGACGATTTTTCACTGTTCGTGAATGTGATAAAAGACTACTAATACTATATTGATTAACCTTTTAAAATTGTAAGATTATGGCAGAAAAGACTAGATACTCAGATGCGGAACTCGAAGAATTCCGTGCCATTATTATGGAGAAACTGGAACTAGCACAACGTGACTATGAACAGTTGAAGAAGAGTTTGATGGGATTGGACGGTAATGATACCGATGATACGTCTCCTACCTATAAAGTGTTGGAAGAAGGTGCGAATACGCTATCCAAAGAAGAAACAACCCGTCTGGCACAGCGCCAGTTGAAGTTCATACAAGGATTGCAGGCAGCTTTGGTACGTATTGAGAATAAGACGTATGGTATCTGTCGTGAAACAGGAAAGTTGATTCCGGCAGAACGTCTGCGTGCTGTTCCTCATGCTACATTAAGCATTGAAGCAAAAAACAGCGGTAAAAAATAATAGATAGCTACACAAGCTACGAGTGACGAGCTACAAGTAGCTGCGCAAAGTTTACGCACGGCACTTGTAGCTCGTTATGTTTAATTTATAATGAACACATGAAGAAACTATTCACGAAAGGGAGAATCGCTCTGCTCGTTATCTTTTCCGTATTGATTATTGACCAGATCATTAAAATCTGGATTAAAACTCATATGTATTGGCATGAAAGCATACGTGTGACGGATTGGTTTTATATCTATTTCACCGAAAACAATGGAATGGCTTTCGGTATGGAGATTTTTGGGAAGTTGTTCCTGACCACTTTCCGTATTGTTGCGGTAGCGTTGATAGGGTGGTATCTCTACAAGATAATAAAAAAAGGATTCAAAACAGGCTATATTGTTTGTGTGGCTTTGATTTTGACCGGTGCTTTGGGTAATATTATAGATAGTGTCTTTTATGGAGTGATCTTCAATGAAAGCACACATTCGCAGATTGCGAGCTTTATGCCCGAAGGAGGAGGATATTCTACCTGGTTCTACGGTAAAGTTGTGGATATGTTCTACTTCCCGATTATAGATACGAACTGGCCTGCTTGGATGCCGTTTGTGGGTGGCGAGCATTTTATATTCTTTAGTCCGATCTTTAATTTTGCTGATGCTGCTATTAGCTGTGGTATCATTGCTTTATTGCTTTTTTATAGTAAATATCTGAATGAGTCATATCATTCGTTGGATAAGGAAGAAAAGAAAAGTGTGAATCATGAATAATAAGTTTCGGTTTCATCTGTGTCTTGTCTGCATAGTGGTTTTTGCGGTAGCCGGGTGTAAAGTGAAAAGACCCGGTGGGGTAATCCCTGAATCAGAGATGGAGAATTTGTTATACGATTACCATCTGGCAAAGTCTATGGGGGATAACCTTCCTTATAGCGAGAACTATAAGAAAGCGTTGTATCTTGATGCCGTCTTTCGGAAACACGGAACTACGCAGGCTGTGTTTGATTCGTCTATGGTGTGGTACACACGTAACACAGAAGTGTTGTCGAAAGTTTATGAGAAGGTAAAGGTACGTTTGAAAAGTGAGCAGGAACTTGTTGGCGATCTGATAGCCAAGCGTGATAAGAAACCGAAAACAACCAAACAAGGAGACAGTATTGATGTATGGCCGTGGCAGCGTATGGTGCGCCTCACAGGTGAGATGATGAACAATCAATATGTGTTTACCTTGCCGACTGACTCTAACTATAAAGATCGGGATACGTTGGTGTGGAAAGTGCGGTATCGTTTTCTGGAACCGATGTTGGCCGATTCTTTAAGAACTGTCACTATGGCAATGCAGGTGATTTACGAGAAAGATACAGTTAGTCATTGGACAATAGTGACCGAACCCGGTGTTCAGAAAATCCGTCTTTTTGCAGATACATTGGGACAGATGAAAGAGATAAAAGGCTTCATTTATTATCCGTTGGAAAGACAGGAAAAAGCAGGGGCATTGTTGGCCGATTGCTTTAGCATGACCCGTTATCATTGTACGGATACACTTGCTTTTGCTGTCCGTGATTCACTGAATAAGATAAAAGCTTTGGAAGCTGATTCTTTGAAGAAACTCTCCGATCATAAGGCTGATTCTTTGAAGAAAGTAGTGGAGAAGGAGAAGGGTAAAGAAGATGTTCAACGATTGACACCGGAAGAAATGAACCGCCGCCGTACGGGAACACATCGTGAGAAGAAGCCGGAGCAGATCGAAGTGGAACAACATATCCAGCAGGAAAGAATGGAACAGCGCAAGGAACGCCAGATGAATCAACGTAGGCGTCAGCAGCAAAGACGTCAAACACGTTAGTTATGATGAAACGTTTTGCTTCTCATTATTTACTGATACCCGGTGTCGGATTCGTAAAGCAACAGGTAGTGGAGATAAGCGACGAAGGAGTTGCTCAAAATATATTTCCACTGAATGAAGAAGTGGAGTCCGTTGAATGGCTGCCGGGACTAATTGTTTTGTTGTCTGTACATCAGATGGAAGAAATAAAAAATACCGGGATGGTTGTTAAAAACATCCCGGTATTTCAACAGAATCTTCCTGTCCTTATAGTTGCGTCTTCTTGTACTTTGAACGACTTTCTTGATACATCCCGGAAGAATGGAGAAATATTGTTTCCTTATTTGTTTTATCCCTTTGATTTTACTTCCATGCGGCCTGTCGACGGAACTCGGCACAGATTACTGCGGTAGCAATGGCTACATTGAGCGACTCGGATGTTTCCTGGCCTTGTGGATAATTGGGAATATACAGTTTTCTATTGATTAACGCTTCCACTTCTTTCCCTATGCCGTTTCCTTCATTTCCCATCACAATCAATCCATTAGCGGCTAATGGTTGTTCATACATATTTTGTCCATCCAAAAAAGTACCGAACACGGGTATCTCTTTGCCTTGTGAACGGATAAAATCCGGAAGAGAAGTGTAATGTACCCTTACTCGGGCAATTCCACCCATAGTGGCTTGTACTGTCTTGGGGTTATAAACGTCTACTGTGTTCTGTGAGCAAATAATGTCTTCAATCCCGAACCAATCGGCCAAACGAATAATCGTTCCCAGATTTCCGGGATCCTGAACATCGTCTAATGCTAGACAAAGGGAGTGACGGGCAATATCCGGAGTTAGCGTATATTGCGGTTGCTCCAAGATTGCAAGTACCTGTTGGGGTGTTTTTAAAAGACTTGCCCGTGAGAGTTCCTCTTGAGAGACTTCTGCTATCTCGCCCGCATATATATTCGGATGACTCTGAAGCCATAATGAGGTTGCGGCTAGAAAACGGCAAGGAAAATATTCGAGTAAATCGCCTACCAGCTTTGGGCCCTCAGCTAGAAATACTCGTTCTTCTTTACGTATTTTCTTTTGTTCCAGCGAGTGTATATACTTTATTTTATTCTTACTAAGTGGTGCCATAGATTTGATATTCTTTTGCAAAGCTATAAAGATATTTCCAATCTGCCTTTACTTTCCTCTCTTTTTCTTAAATTATTTTCCCTATCGGAAAATATAATTTATCTTTGTAATCACTTTTTTTATGCTATCGATTAAGAACCGTATGAGGAGAGATTTTCTTTGTTTGTTTGCTTCTGTCGCTGTCTTGTCATTTGCTTCGTGCACTGCCACCAAGTTTGTGCCGGATGGTTCATATCTGTTGGATGAAGTCAAAATTCGTACGGATGAGAAAAGTATCCGCCCTTCTTCATTGAAAATGTATGTTCGTCAGAATCCTAATGCCAAGTGGTTTAGTCTGATAAAGACCCAACTTTACGTTTACAATCTTTCCGGACGTGATTCTACTAAGTGGGGAAATAAGTTTTTACGGAGAATAGGTGATGCTCCCGTGATATATAATGAGGATGAAGCATTGCGTTCTGAAGAGGAAATCACGAAGGCTGTGCATAATATGGGATATATGGCAGCTACTGTGAAACGTTCGACAAAGATAAAAAAGAAGAAGATAAAATTATACTATGACGTGACTGCGGGAAAGCCGTATGTTGTTCAGTCCATTAAATATAATATATCCGATCCTAAAATAGAAGCGCTTCTCAAGCAGGATTCTGCCAGGAGTCTGTTGAAACAAGGAATGTATTTTGATGTAAATGTATTGGATGCGGACAGGCAACGTATCACGGATAAATTGTTGCAAAACGGTTATTATAAATTTAATAAGGACTATATAGGCTATACTGCCGATACTGTCCGTAATACCTATAAGGTCGATTTGACTCAGTTTTTGCGGTCTTACAAGGCTCATACGAATGATTCGGCACGAGCACATCAACAATATTGGATCAATAAGATTAATTTTATCACTGATTATGATGTCCTGCAATCTTCGGCATTGAGCAGTGTGGAAATCAACGACTCTATTCATTATAAAGGATATCCTATTTTCTATAAAGATAAACTTTATTTGCGTCCCAAAGTGTTGACGGATAACCTTCGTTTTAGTCCCGGAGATTTGTATAATGAACGCGATGTGCAGCAAACATACTCCAGCTTTGGGCGTTTGTCGGCGTTGAAATATACTAATATCCGTTTCTTTGAGACTCAGTTAGGAGATTCGACAATGCTCGATTGCTATGTAATGCTGACAAAAAGCAAGCATAAGTCTGTGTCTTTTGAGGTGGAAGGAACGAATTCCGCCGGAGACTTGGGGGCGGCTGCTTCAGTCGCTTTTCAGAATAGGAATCTATTTCGTGGTTCGGAGACTTTTATGATAAAGTTTCGTGGGGCATACGAGGTGATCTCCGGACTTCAGGCAGGCTATTCGAATAACAACTATACCGAATACGGGGTAGAGACGAGCATTAATTTTCCTAACTTCTTGTTTCCCTTTCTTTCTTCTGACTTTAAACGTAGAATCAGGGCTACCACTGAGTTCGGGTTGCAGTATAATTATCAGTTACGGCCGGAGTTTCTGCGGACGATGGCATCTGCCAACTGGAGTTACAAATGGACACAACGCCAGAAAATTCAACATCGTATCGATTTGATTAATATTGGTTTTCTCTATTTGCCGCGTATTTCAGACAGATTCAGAGAAGATTATATCAATAAAGGGCAAAATCATATATTCCAATATAATTATCAAGACCGCTTGATTGTAAATATGGGATATAGTTACAATTATAATAGTGTAGGTGGGTCTATCGTCAATAATACTATTGCTTCTAATTCATATTCTATCCGCTTTAATTTTGAGTCTGCGGGAAATATATTGTATGCCTTGTCCAAAGTTGCCAATATCCGGAAGAATGATAATGGTGAGTATGCCATTCTAGGAATTCCCTATGCCCAATATCTGAAAGGTGAATTTGATTTCGCAAAGAATATACGGATTGACCACCGTAACTCATTCGCGTTTCACGCCGGTTTGGGAATTGCAGTACCCTATGGGAATGCAAAAACGATTCCGTTTGAGAAACAATATTTTTCCGGAGGGGCTAATAGCGTACGTGGATGGGCCGTGCGTGATTTAGGACCGGGTTCTTTCTCCGGAAATGGAAACCTGTTGGACCAATCGGGAGATATTAAACTGGATGCGAGTATTGAATATCGGAGTAAACTGTTTTGGAAATTTCAAGGAGCCGTATTTGTGGATGCAGGTAATATCTGGACGATCCGTAACTATGCAAATCAGCCCGGGGGTGTTTTTAAGTTCGACAAATTCTATAAGCAAATAGCGGTTGCTTATGGTTTAGGTTTACGGCTTGACCTGGATTTCTTTATTCTTCGTTTTGACGGAGGTATGAAAGCGGTTAATCCTGCTTTTGAAACAAAGAAAGAGCGTTTCCCTATTATTCATCCTAAGTTTAGTCGTGATTTCGCTTTCCATTTTGCCGTGGGATATCCATTCTGATTAGCCATTTATTGCGTTCCCTCATTAGTTCAAGTGTGTCTCGCAGAACACTTATTTGTTGCATTTCCCCACTGATGGGACTTATGATATGCGCATTTTTTATTTCGCAAACGACCGTTGCCCTTTCGGAATTAGCATCTATTTCGCTGGAAACGACAGATATTTTGGCTGCTCCCTGTGCTTTTAATTGTTCTATATGCTTCTGCTGTATATTGGAGGCTAAAAAGCTAAGATAGGATAGGGAAGAAGGAGTGCTCCACTCTTCGGCAACTGGATAATTGAAGTTATAAAAGGCTTCGCAAAAGTCTACGGCTGCTTGCTCTATTTGGTTTTGGGGTGTTTGTTGCTGACAAGATAAGCAGATGAATGAGAATATGGATAGGATGTGTATGTGCAGTTTATTCATAACATTAAATTTATATGATTGGAGATAATATTATAGTGGTAATGAGGATGAAAAAAGGAGATGAAACAAAGTCGAGTTCAGTTCCATCTCCTTTATTATATATTCTTGGGTTGTTATGTTAACGGGCTGCAAACATGAGATTGCTTGTAGTAGCTTGGCGAGCTGCCATCATACCTTGAGCATCCAGAGTTACATTCATTTTCTCACCGTTCGGCAAGAACAAGTCAGCAGTACCGTCATTATTCATTTTTACAAGTTCAGCACTTTCACCGTTTGCAACAACGTTCCATGTATTGGCTTCTTTGTCGTAAATCAGATCCATAGAAGCAGTTTCTCCTTCTTTAGTGATAGAGTAGCCGTTCTCCAGCGTTTTTACCATATAGTTACCGTTTTCTCCTTTAACTTTCTTTACGTCACCTACATTAGCCATAGGATTGGAACCACTCCAGAATTCAATAGAGTTGATTACTAAAGCATCGGCAAGGTAAGCTACACCATAGACCGGTACAATGTTGAAGGCTAAAAATACAAGTTCATTTACAAATTTGTTACCAAGAGACTGATTCCAAGTTGTCAGGCGGTTAAATAAGCCGAATGAACCTACACAGGAACTGAAAAGAAAAGCACCGCATACCATTACAGTTGCAGCCAATTTCAAATTGAACTTTTTCATAATAACTTTCTTTTATTTTACTGTATTTTATTGAGATAAAATCTCAATATTTATATATACTAGTGCAAATATAACCATTTTTATAACATAGACATTAAAAAAGCTGCAAAAAAACAGTATTCTGTAAAATAAAAGAGCCTTATTTATTTCTATTTGCGAGAAAGAGATTGGGAAATCCAGCGGTCTACGGCAAATTTTCCCGGTCCTATAATATACATCAATACAAATACCACCAAATAAACAAATGCAAGTTCTTTTACCGCAAACGGATCATTGCCATGAACAATGAAGAATGCCACACACATCGTAAATATCATAGGAATCATTGCCAATCTGTATAAGAAGCCTATGATGAATGCCATTGAGCATGCCAGTTCGCCAAAGATGGCCAATCCCAGAGAAAGGGGACTGCCGATGCCGAGAGGATCGGGGAACACCGTAGAAAGTTCCTGATAGTTTGCCCATTTATCAATACCGTGATTCATCATCAGAATACCGAATACAATTCTGACTACTAATAATATAACAGATATAAAAACGCCATTCGGATTGGTAGGAAATAAAAATCGTTTTAACATAATCATTCGTTTTTTTAAGTTGATATATGTTCTTAACAAATAAGAATGAATAAATGTTTATTTCCGTTTTAATGGTGTGGTGATTATCCGTAATGACAGATCGTAGGTAAAGTAACTCCACATCCAGGCTGCAAATATAAACAAACGCTTCTTTACGCCCACAATACTTTAAGGAAATAACAGACATTAAATAGGAAGAAACGGAAACAAAAAGCCCCGTAACATTGTTGTAACATGAACTATTTACAACTAACTTTGTTTCGAGGTTTTCTTAATAATAGAGAATGAACACAAAATTAAAAGGATGTCTGTTATCTTTAATCTTGTTGGTGGCTGTAACTGCTGTGCATGCACAAACACGTTTGGCAGAAGCAAATACTTCGGCAGACATGGATTCTGCCGTCATTCTTGATTCTGTTCCTGTAAAGCGGAACTTTTTCAGAAAATTTCTGAATTATTTTAACGATGCCAATAAAGAAAAGAAAAATAAGAAATTCGATTTTAGCATTATCGGCGGACCGCACTACTCCAGCGATACCAAATTAGGGTTGGGACTGGTGGCTGCGGGGCTTTACCGTTCCGACCGGAACGATACGATTCTGCCGCCTTCCAATGTATCATTGTATGGAGATGTTTCTACGGTAGGCTTCTATCTGTTGGGAGTACGTGGAACGCATTTGTTTCCTCATGATAAGTATCGTTTGAACTACAATCTGTATTTCTATTCTTTTCCCAGTCTGTATTGGGGTGCAGGATACGACAATGGTGCCAACAGTAACAATGAGAGCGATTATGACCGCTTTCAAGCACAGATGAAAATGGACTTTATGTTCCGGTTGGCACGTAATTTCTACGTAGGTCCCATGGCTGTATTCGATTATGTATACGGACATGGTTTTGAAAAACCGGAACTGTGGGAAGGCATGAGCACGCGTACTACGAATCTAAGTGTAGGTTTATCGTTGCTTTATGATTCGCGCGACTTCCTGACAAATGCGTATAAAGGATACTATTTGAGG
>ENA-UEOJ01002235-UEOJ01002235.1-human-gut-metagenome-genome-assembly--contig:-NODE-2235-length-11910-cov-3.067100_pt1 | contig 11910 bp, 10 predicted proteins | sample MGYA00242885_ERZ507886 | MGnify/ENA primary metagenome ERZ507886 (study PRJEB26167, sample SAMN06115505) | human gut metagenome | host: Homo sapiens | place: China:Anhui | collected 2015-08-07... | reverse complement strand
AATCCTGCCGAAATTTTAAAAATAAACGCAGGACATATTAAAGTAGGAGCAACAGCCGACCTTGCGCTTGTTGATTTAAACCAAGAGTGGGTTGTTGATGTAAACAAACTGCATGGCAAAAGCAAAAATACTCCTTTCAAGGGCAAAACGCTCTGCGGAAAGGTGAAATATACAATTTTGGGTGGAAAAACCGTATTTGAAGATAAATAATCGGCAATGCCCAAGGATTAAAGGAGAATCAGTAAAATGGCACAAAAAGGTGATTTATCAGTAAGAGAAGATATACGAGTTGTTGACGCAACAATTCGTGACGGCGGACTTTGCAATAATTTTGAGTTTCCCGACGAATTTGTTAAGGCTTTATATAACGCAAATGTAAAAGCAGGCGTTGACTATATGGAGTTCGGCTACAAGGCATCTAAAGAGCTTTTTAACGAAAAAGAATTTGGCAAGTGGAAATTCTGCAACGATGACGACATAAGAGAAGTTGTTGGCGAAAACAATACAGACCTTAAGATTGCAGTTATGGCTGATGTTGGCAGAACAGATTTTAAGAATGACATTCTTCCAAAGAACGAAAGTCCGATTGACCTTGTAAGAATTGCAACATATATCAACACAATTCCTGCGGCAGTAGAAATGATTGAGGACTGCGCAAAGAAAGGTTACGAAACAACTATCAATATTATGGCTGTTTCAAAGGCAAGAACAGAGGATATTATTACAGCTCTTGATATTCTCGGAAAAAGCCCTGTTGACGCTTTCTACATTGTAGACAGCTACGGCGCTTTATATCCCGAAGAATCAAGAAAACTCGCAGAGTTATATTGTTCATACGGTGAGAAGTACGGTAAGTCAGTTGGTATTCACGCTCACAATAACCAGCAGCTTGCTTTTGCAAATACTATTGAGGCTATGACACAGGGTGTCAGCTACCTTGACGCTACCGTTGACGGTATGGGCAGAGGTGCAGGTAACTGCGCACTTGAGCTTATTTTAGGTTTCCTCAAAAATCCTAAGTACAAGGTTGACCCGATTCTCAAGATGCTTGAGTATACACAGCAGTTCAGAGAAAGCGGAGTTAAGTGGGGATACGATGTTCCTTATATGCTTACAGGTCAGTATAACACTCACCCTCGTCCGGCTATTTCGTTTGTTAAAGATGACAGAAAAGATTATACAAACTTTGCTCACGAGCTTTTTGACATTATCAACAGCTGATGACGCATATAATGAGATTAAATCCCTTGCCGTTCAAAATGATAGCAAGCGGAGAAAAAACCATTGAGTTAAGGCTTAATGATGAAAAACGCAGAAAACTAAACCGCAAGGATTTGATTACTTTTGTAAATACAGAAGACAGCCTTAAAACCATTACGGCTGAGGTTATTGATATTTATAAATATAAATCTTTTAAGGAATTATACGCTGATCTTCCTTTACTTAAATGCGGATATACTAAGGAAGATATTTCAAATGCAAAACCCGAGGATATGATAGAGTATTATTCAGAGGAGCAGCAGAAGAAATACGGCGTATTGGGAATAGAAATAAGAGTAATACCGTTACAAAATAAAGGAGAGTAAAAAATGGCATTCGACAGACTTATTGATAAAATTGTAGAAATGCAGAACCCGACAGTTGCAGGTCTTGACCCAAAGCTCGACTATGTACCACAGTACATTAAAGACGAGTGCTTTGCTAAGTACGGCAAAACTCTTGAGGGTGCGGCTGCCGCTTTGTTTGAGTTTAACAAGGCGCTTATTGACGCCCTTTATGAGGTAGTTCCTGCAATTAAGCCGCAGGCAGCTTACTATGAAATGTACGGCTGGCAGGGTGTAAAGGCACTTGCCGACACTATTGCATATGCAAAGTCAAAGGGTATGTTTGTTATCACAGACGGCAAGCGTAATGATATTGGCACAACTATGGAGGCTTATGCTGCCGCTCACCTCGGTTCAACCGCTGTTGCAGGCGAAGAACTTGAGGCTTTCGGCGCAGACGCACTTACAGTAAACGGCTACCTCGGCACAGATGGTATAAAGCCGCTTGTTAATATTTGCAAAAGCGGTGACAAGGGAATTTTTGTACTTGTAAAAACATCAAACCCAAGCTCAGGCGAATTACAGGATAAAAAGCTTGAGGACGGCACAACAGTTTATGAGCAGATGGGCAAAATGTGTGAAGAGTGGGGAACAGAGCTTGAGGGCAAGTATGGCTATTCGGGCGTTGGCGCAGTAGTAGGCGCAACATATCCTGAGCAGCTTGCTGAAATGAGAGCTAAATGTCCGCACACATTCTTCCTCGTACCGGGTTACGGTGCTCAGGGTGGCGGAGCAAGTGATGTTAAGAATGCTTTTGACGAAAACGGTCTTGGCGCAATCATCAATTCAAGTCGTGGCATTATGTGCGCATGGAAAAAGCAGGGACTTACCGAAAACGATTTTGCAAAGGCAGCTTACAACGAGGCTGTTCGTATGCGTGACGAAATTATCGGCTGCATAGGCGAAATTAAGAAATAATGCAATAATTGTTGTTTATATGTATTAAATACCAAATATTGTTGACTTTACTAAAAGTTGGCGGTATAATTTAATAGTCAGTATTAGTTAAAACTATAAATAATATTTCAAGGGAGATTTTTAATATGGCAAGAGTATATAACTTTTCTGCCGGTCCTTCAATGCTTCCGGAGGCAGTATTAAAGACAGCAGCAGATGAAATGCTTGATTATCAGGGCAGCGGACAGAGCGTAATGGAAATGTCACACCGCAGCAAAACTTATGATAAGATCATTAAGGACGCTGAGGCTTTACTTCGTGAGATTATGAATATTCCTGATAACTACAAGGTTATGTTCCTTCAGGGCGGCGGTTCTACTCAGTTTGCAATGGTAGCGCTAAACTTTATGAACAAGAACAACAAGGCAGACTACATAATTACAGGTCAGTGGGCTAAAAAGGCTTACAAAGAGGCTGCTCGTTATGGCGATGCTAAGGCTGTTGCTTCTTCAGAGGATAAAACTTTCTCTTATATTCCTAAGACAGATAAGTCAATGTTCAGAGAGGACGCTGACTATGTGTATATTTGTATGAACAATACTATTTACGGTACTGTTTATCATGAGCTTCCGGATACAGGCGATATTCCGCTTATTGCAGATATTTCATCTTGTATTCTTTCAGAGCCTATCGATGTAACAAAGTTCGGCGCACTTTTTGCAGGTGCACAGAAGAATATGGCTCCGGCAGGTCTTACAATCGCTATTGTTCGTGAGGACCTTATCGGCAATGCTATGGATATTTGTCCTACAATGCTCAACTACAAAACTCACGCTGACGCCGATTCACTTTTCAACACACCACCTTGCTACACAATTTATATTGCAAAGCTCGTTCTTGAGTGGATTAAGAACGAAATCGGCGGTCTTGACAAGATGAAAGAGCTTAACGAAAAGAAAGCTAAACTTCTCTATGATTTCCTTGACAATTCAGAGCTCTTTAAGGGTACTGTTGTTCCTGAGGATCGTTCACTTATGAATGTTCCGTTTGTAACAGGCAATGCAGATCTTGACGCTAAGTTTGTTAAAGAGGCAACAGAGGCAGGTCTTGTTAATATTAAGGGTCACCGTACAGTTGGCGGTATGAGAGCATCTATCTACAATGCTATGCCATATGAGGGTGTAGTTGCTCTTGTTGACTTTATGAAGAAATTTGAGGCAGAAAACAAGTAATTCTGCTCTAAATAAATTAAAGAGGATGAATACAATGTTTAATATACTTACTCTCAATAAAATCGCAGCCGTTGGCACAAGCCGTCTTGGCGACAATTACGCTTACGGTGACGATGTTCAGAATCCTGATGCAGTGCTCGTAAGAAGTGCCGCAATGCACGATATGCAGTTTGCCGACAACCTCCTTGCTATTGCAAGAGCAGGCGCAGGCACAAACAACATTCCTAAGGATGTTTGCTCTGAAAAGGGTATTGTAGTTTTCAATACTCCCGGTGCTAACGCAAATGCCGTTAAGGAGCTTGTTATTGCAGGTCTTTTACTCTCTTCAAGAAGAGTAATGGAGGGCGCTGACTGGGCAAAGACACTCAAAGGTAACGGTGACGCAGTAGGTAAGATGGTAGAAAAAGGCAAGAGCCAGTTTGTAGGTCCTGAAATTAAGGGCAAAACTCTCGGTGTTATCGGCCTTGGCGCTATAGGTATTCTTGTTGCCAACTGTGCTGTTGCACTCGGTATGGATGTAATCGGTTTTGATCCGTTTATGTCTGTAACAAACGCATTAAAGCTCAATCCTGCCGTTAAGCTTATGAAGAGCGGCGAAGATGTAATGGTAAACTGTGATTACCTTACAATCCATGTTCCTCTTACAGCTGACACTAAGGATATGGTTGATGCAGATATGATTGCTAAGATGAAAGACGGCGTTCGTATTCTCAACTTCAGCCGTGACGGTCTTGTAAATTCAACAGCTGTTCTTGAGGCTGTTAAGAGCGGTAAGGTTGCTAAGTATGTAACAGACTTTGCAACAGATGATATTATCGGCGAAGAGAATATCATTTGTCTTCCACATCTCGGTGCATCAACTCCCGAAAGTGAAGATAACTGTGCAGTTATGGCTTGCGATGAACTTAAAGAGTACCTCGAAAACGGTAACATCGTAAATTCTGTAAACTATCCTGCACTTTCACTTGCAAGAACAAATACAGAGAATGTTCGTTTCTGCGTAATGCACAAGAATGTACCTGAACTTCTTAAGAAGGTACTTTCTGAGGTAAACGGCAATGTAGAAAATATGCTTTCAAAGAGCCGTGGAGACTACGCTTATGCAATTATTGATGTTGCAGACGGTAATCCTGATAACGCTGCCGCTATTGCAGCTATTGAAGGTGTAATCCGTGTTCGTGCTATCTAAAAGCATAATATAATGAAGTCATAGGGCGGCAGAGCTATTCTGTCGCCCTTTTAAAGTTTTGTTTTAATGTTTCCTAAATGTTTGGGTAACATTAATAAATTATGGTTTAACACACAAGTTGCGAAATAATTTTTAAATTTAGGTCAAGCCTTTTTAAAGGCTTGCGGATATGGGCAGCGCCCATAATATTTTCCTATATTACAATTTATCGGGCGCAAACAGCGAAGCTGTTTGCGTGCATGCACCGAATTTGTTAAAACAGGCGACAGCACTTTATAAAAGAAATAATAAATTTTTAAATTGTATAATGAATATTTTTCCTTGTTGCTGTCGCATTTAAAGGCTAATGCCCTTGTGTTCAAGCAGCCAAACAGTCTGCTGTTTGGCTATCGTCAGATTGCGTAAGCGGAAAGTATTTGTGGGCTTTGCCCACCCCCACAACCTTTGAAAAGGTTGACCAAACTTTTATAATTGTTTAACTCGTGCGCTAAACCATACTTTCCCACAATTGTTGATAAAGAATTTTTTTGAATTGAGGAATGAAAATGAGAGGAATAAAAAAATTATCTGCAATTACGCTGACTGCCGTGCTTGCATTTTCTTCTACAGTTACTGCATTTGGCGCAGAAGTAACAGAATCGGTTTCTTACACCAAATGGGGCAGTAAAACCGTATGCGAAGCATTGGGAATAGATACTGCCGAATACTACAAATGGATTGTAAATCACGATAATGATTCAAGCAATGATTATCAGACTTACACTGTTTCTAAAAATTATGATTCATCTGTAGGTAGTGATTATTATCTCGGTACAAAATATACATCGGGCGACCATCGTACACCAAAAGGAGATACCAAAGGGTACTTTAATACAGATTTATATTCACCAAACAGCGGATATTACTGTGTAGGTTACGGCAGACAAGATGAGCTTAACGGTTCATCGTACAAGCCGCAGATGAACTGCACAGGATTTGTATGGCATATACTTTACAAGTCGCTTGCAAATACCAAGGCACAAAAGGGTCAGTCGGTAAGCTATGCATACGCAAACACTCATATTCCGAGTTATTCGTATGCGGCTTATGATACGGGTCAGGATACATGGATTAATTGGGCGAGCAATAACAATATCAGGACATATTATTTTGACGGTACAAGTGCCATTAATAATGCATTGAACAGCGGAGTGCTTGAAAAAGGCGATATTATTTTTATGCTCGGTACGGCTGACGCTCATGTCGGTATTTTTTACGGCAATAATTCAAAAAATAACAAGTTCTGGCATTCTCAATATAAAAATGTAAATACAATTACAAATATTGAACCGAGGGGTACTTGCTACGGATTGTATGTATATAAAACAGGTTGTTCAAACGGTATTGATCTTAATATTCAGCTTAACAGCACACAAAGCGGATTAAAGGGTACTTCATACGATTATTCACAGTTTGAATACACGGTTTATGCTGACTCGGCTTGTAGAAAGCCTGTCGGAAAAATTGTACCGCAGTCTGACGGATTCGGTGCATTTGGTCTGACAAGCAGTCAACAATATTCATCATCAAGTGCAGTTGCGAGGGGTGTGCCTGTTGCAAATACTTCTTATTGGTGCAAAGAAACAAAAACACCGAACGGGTATGTTGCAGACAACACGGTATATAAATTTGAAAAGTCTACATTGACATGGGGCGGTACGGAAAGATACTATGCAGGTGTAGCTGTAAATGAAAATAACCATAAATTAAGCAAAATAAACAAGACGCCTAAAATAGCACTCCGTATTCAGAATGTGTCATCTTATTCCGAATTGACCGATAATAATGAAAATTATTCACTTAGCGGTGCGGTTTATGAAGTCTATAATTCAGATAACACTTTTTGCGGTTATATGAAAACAGGCGAAGACGGCTGGGTATGCGCAACTTCAAAAGAAAAGACCGACGATGTAAATAATATTAAATGGAATGAAAGTGCGTTCGATTCAGCTCTTTATATGCCGTACGGTAATTATTACGCAAAGCAGGTTGTTGCTCCGAAAGGCTTTGAATTATTCTCTGACAGAATAATTCTAGACAATGTTTATCAATATACATGGAGCGGTCTTACAGTTTATTATGCTCAAGCTGAAAATACACCGATAAAGTTGGATACTTCGACAGTAAGAGTAAATCTTACAAATGAGTTTAAAGTCCCGATAAACTGTGCGGAGTTTGAATTGTTTTCAGATTTGGAATGTCAAAATCTTATTGATACGGCAATAACAGACAATAACGGTATAGCCGAATTTGCTAAGCCGTTACAGGTTGGCACTTATTATATAAAGCAGAAAAAATCCGCTGTCGGTTATTTTTACGATTCAGCGGTAACGGAAGTTGTTGTTAAAGAAGAAAATATCGGCAGTAATACTGACATATCGTTATTTGCAAAAAGCAAGGGCGATGTAAATAAAGACGACAATATTGATATTACAGACATCACGGTAATTCAGCTGTTTGTCGCAGGCAAAAAAGCAGAGGACGGTTCGGATTTTGTTGATATAAATGATACCGTCAGCTTTGATAATGCCGATATTGACGGCAACGGAATAATAAATATCAACGATATTACTAATCTTCAGATAATAATTTCAAAGAATGCAAAGCAAAAAGAGAATTGACGACAGTATAAAATTCGGCACGATTTACACAACCGTAATAATGTTTTTCGGATTGATTGCAATAGAAATCATAGCAAATCCGCTTTCGAGCGGATTCGGACTGTCGGGAGAAACTCAGTCGCTTTGTATAGGCGCAATGAGAATAGTATCGGCAAGTTTTGTGTTTGCAGGTATTAATATAGCTTTTCAAGGAATGTTTCAGGCTATTAACGGCGGAATGCAGTCGCTGATAGTTTCGGTTTGCAGACAACTTGTGTTTGTATTGCCTCTTGCGTGGATATTTACTGTGCTTGTCAATAAATCAATTTGCGGCGAATGGATAATTTGGCTCGCCGTACCTGTCGCAGAAATATTATCGGCTGTAATCTCTGTTGTACTTATGAAAAAACTTTATAAAAAACAAATAAACGGTTTAACGGCATAAAAATTCCCCTGCATATTTTCGTTATGCAGGGGATAAGTTTTATTATTGCTCTTTCATAAATGTAAATGAGGTTGTGTTATCGTATGAATAGGTGAGAGTTTGCCTTGCCGACTCGTAGCTCAGCTTTTCGCTGTTGCCGTTTAGTGTAGCGTCAACGCTTGTGCCGCTGAAAACATAGCTGCCTTTGTATTCAATTCCCGCAAGAGTGGCTGTGCAGCTGCCGTTTCCTTTAAAATTGAACTCAAAATATCCGTTTTTAAGATCAAGCTCGCTGTACTGTACGGTTTCACCGTTTATTACGGCTGAAATCGGTACCCATTTACCCTTGAGCACTTCGTTTTCGCTTTTATCTCCGCAGCCGCTTAAAAGAAAAATTACAGCAAAAAGCGATAGGAAAACAAGTGAAGTGCGCTTTATAATACATTTCATTATAACACATCCCGATATTGATATAATATATATTATTTTATCATTTTTTGTGTTTTTAGTCAATTTGCGGAATGTAAAGTATTTCTAACATATTAATGATATGAATGTGCAAATTGTAAGAATTTATATGAATTACCGGTGACCTTTAAGTTTTGACACCGCTTTTTTCAGTTCCTGCGGTATATCGTCGGCACTTAGTGTATCGTGAATTTTGCAAGTGCCTGCTTTTTGTGCGGTTTCGTAATACCAGCATTTGTAGTCTAAAACCCCGAGGGTTTCGCTCAGCTTTTCCATTTGTGCAAGTACGGCATCTCTCTGCTTTCTTATTAGCTCAAGGCGCTTGTCGATTGATGAATCACCCTCAAGCGTCCAGTCTATGAAAACCTTTATATCCTTTAGCGACATACCCGTTCTTTTAAGACATTCTATAAGCGTTAATAATTCATAGTCGGAATCGTCAAAAATGCGGATACCGCCGTTTGTACGCTTTACATTCGGCATAAGTCCTTCTTTGTCATAATATCTAAGAGTTGACGGCTGCATATCAAGTCTTTTTGAAATTTCACCTATAGTATATTGCATAAGAACACCTCGTTTAAGTTAAAGTAAGCTATAAGTATTTTATCACCATAGATTTTTGCTGTCAATAAAGTTTTGCATATGAAATTTACAGCAGAGTGCAATTAGTATGATTTTTTATCTCTGTATAATTGACAAATTGCAAGCAAAATGCGATAATATAAGGGTATATTTGTCGGGCAATATGCCCGAATAAATTGTAAGGAGATATGATTATGGCAAAGGAGCTTGCTAAATCCTACAAACCGTCTGAGTTTGAGGACAGAATTTATGATTTCTGGATGAAGGGCAACTACTTCCATGCAGAAGTTGACAAAGATAAAAAACCATACACAATCGTTATGCCGCCGCCAAACATTACAGGTCAGCTGCATATCGGTCACGCACTTGACCTTACGCTTCAGGATACTCTCATTCGTTGGAGAAGAATGCAGGGCTATGCTGCACTTTGGCTTCCGGGTACAGACCATGCGTCTATTGCAACAGAGGCTAAAATCGTTGAGGCTATGCGCAAAGAGGGCGTTACCAAAGATGATTTAGGCAGAGAGGGTTTCCTCAAGCGTGCCTGGGAGTGGAAAGAAGAGTACGGCGGAAGAATTACCCGTCAGTTCCGTAAACTCGGTTCAAGCTGTGACTGGCAGCGTGAGCGCTTTACCATGGACGAGGGCTGCTCCAAGGCCGTGCGCGAGACGTTCTGCGAGCTCTACGATAAGGGCCTGATCTACAAGGGCAGCCGCATCATCAACTGGTGCCCGCACTGCCTGACGGCGCTCTCCGACGCGGAGGTCGAGTATGTCGACAAGCCGGGCCACCTCTGGTATATCCGCTACCCGCTCTCCGACGGCAGCGGCGATATCGTCGTCGCCACCACCCGTCCTGAGACGATGATGGGAGATACGGGCGTTGCGGTCAACCCTGAGGACGAGAAGTTCAAGCACCTGATCGGCAAGACCTGCATCCTGCCCATTATGAACCGCGAAATTCCCATCGTGGGCGACGAATACTGCGAGATCGGCTTCGGCACGGGCGCTGTTAAGATGACCCCTGCACACGACCCCAACGACTTTGAGGTCGGCCTTCGCCACAATCTCGAGGTCATCCGCGTCATCGCCGACGACGGTACGATCAACGAAAACGGCGGCAAGTACAACGGCATGGACCGCTATGAGTGCCGCAAGGCCATCGTCAAGGATTTAGAAGAGCAGGGCTACCTCATCAAGACCGAGCCCTACTCCCACAACGTCGGCACGTGCTATCGCTGCCACAACGACGTCGAGCCCCTCATCTCCGCGCAGTGGTTCGTCAAGATGGAGCCGCTTGCCAACGAGGCCATTCGCGTCGTGAACGACGGCACGATCAAGTTCGTGCCTGAGCGCTTCACCAAGACCTATATCAATTGGATGGAGAACGTGCATGATTGGTGCATTTCCCGCCAGCTGTGGTGGGGTCACCAGATCCCCGCGTGGTACTGCGACGAGTGCGGCCATATCAACGTCAAGCGCGAAGACCCGACGGAATGCGAAAAGTGCGGCTGCAAGCACCTGACGCGCGAGGAGGATGTGCTCGATACATGGTTCTCCTCCGCGCTCTGGCCGTTCTCCACGATGGGCTGGCCCGACCTCGATTCTCCCGACCTCAAGTACTGGTATCCCACGTCCGTCATGGTCACGGGCTACGATATTATCTTCTTCTGGGTCGCGCGCATGATCTTCTCCGGCATGGAGCAGATGAAGAAGGAGCCGTTCAAGACCGTCTTCATCCACGGCCTCGTCCGCGACGACAAGGGCCGCAAGATGTCCAAGTCGCTCGGCAACGGCATCGACCCGCTGGAGATGGCCGAGAAGTACGGCGCGGACGCGCTGCGCTTCAACCTCATCACCGGCAACTCCCCGGGCAACGACATGCGCTTCTACGTCGAAAAGTGCGAGGCGATGCGCAACTTCTGCAACAAGATCTGGAACGCGAGCCGCTTCGTGATGATGAACCTGACGATCGACCACGTGGAGCTGCCCAAAAAGCTCGAGCTCGAGGACAAGTGGATCCTCTCGAAGCTCAATACGCTCATCCGCGAGGTCACGGACAATATGGACGCCTTCGAGCTCGGCGTCGCGTCCGCAAAAATTTATGACTTCATCTGGGACAACTACTGCGACTGGTTCATCGAGCTGACGAAGAACCGCCTCAACAGCGACGATCAGACCACGCGCGAGAACGCACAGAACGTCCTCTGCTATGTCCTCATCGAGACGCTCAAGCTCCTGCACCCGTTCATGCCGTTCATCACCGAGGAGATCTGGCAGGCGCTTCCGCACGAGGGCGAGTTCCTGATGCTCTCCAAGTGGCCGGAGTACAACGAAAAGTTCAGCTTCCCAGCCGAGGAGGAGGCGATGCAGACCGTCATCGAGGCCATCACCGCCATCCGTGCCCGCCGCAACGAGATGAACGTTGCGCCGTCGAAGAAGGTGCACTACACCGTCGCCACCGCGCACGCCGATACATTCAGCGCCGGTATCCCGTTCTTCACGCGTCTGGCCTCTGCCAGCGATGTGACGATCGTGCCCGCCGATGCCGCCATCGACGCCGACGGCAAGGTCGAGGTCGACACCCACGCCGCGCGTATCTTCATGCCGCTCGCCGAACTCGTCGACTTTGAAAAGGAGCTCGCACGCATTGCCAAGGAGAAGGCAAACGCCGAAAAGCAGCTCGCCGGTATCGAGAACAAGCTGAAAAACGAGGGCTTCCTCGCCAAAGCGCCGGAGGCGGTCGTCAACGGCGCCCGCGCCGATGCGGAAAAGCTCAAGGCGCTCATTGAGAAGCTCGATGCTTCCGCTGCGGCGATGAAAAAATAATTACTTTCCTTTAGGAAACGGATTTGGTTGCCTGTGCCGCGCAGGGG
>ENA-UEOJ01002225-UEOJ01002225.1-human-gut-metagenome-genome-assembly--contig:-NODE-2225-length-11944-cov-3.927867_pt1 | contig 11944 bp, 9 predicted proteins | sample MGYA00242885_ERZ507886 | MGnify/ENA primary metagenome ERZ507886 (study PRJEB26167, sample SAMN06115505) | human gut metagenome | host: Homo sapiens | place: China:Anhui | collected 2015-08-07 | study... | reverse complement strand
GACCTCTTCACGATGTTCCTGTTCTACGAGGTGGCGCTGATCCCGATGTACCTGCTGATCGGCGTCTGGGGCAGCGGCCGCAAGGAGTACGCCGCCATGAAGCTGACGCTGATGCTCATGGGCGGTTCGGCGCTGCTGCTGATCGGCATTCTGGGCATCTATTTCGGCGCCGGGGCGACGACGATGAATATTCTGGAAATCGCGCAGTTGCACAGCATTCCGCTCGCGCAGCAGTATGTCTGGTTTCCGCTGGTCTTCGTCGGGTTCGGCGTGCTGGGCGCGCTGTTCCCGTTCCATACGTGGAGCCCCGACGGCCATGCCTCGGCTCCGACGGCGGTGTCGATGCTCCATGCCGGGGTGCTGATGAAGCTGGGCGGTTACGGCTGTTTCCGCGTGGCGATGTACCTGATGCCTGAGGCGGCGCACGAACTGAGTTGGATATTCATCGTCCTGACGACGATCTCGGTCGTCTACGGGGCTTTGGCGGCCTGCGTGCAGACCGACCTCAAATACATCAACGCCTATTCGTCGGTGTCGCACTGCGGGCTGGTGCTCTTCGCCATTCTGATGATGAACACCACGGCCGGAACGGGAGCGATTCTGCAGATGCTGAGCCACGGCCTGATGACGGCCCTCTTCTTCGCCCTGATCGGCATGATTTACGGCCGTACGCATACGCGCGACATCCGCGAGCTGAGCGGCCTGATGAAGGTCATGCCCTTCCTTGCGGTGGGGTACGTCATCGCGGGTCTTGCGAACCTCGGACTGCCGGGGCTGAGCGGCTTCGTGGCCGAGATGACCATCTTCAACGGCGCGTTCATGAACGACGACACGTTCCACCGCGTCGTGACGATCATCGCCTGCACGAGCATCGTGATTACGGCGGTTTACATTCTGCGGGTGGTGGGGAAAATTATTTACGGCACCTGCACCGACGAACACCACCTCAAACTGACGGACGCCACGTGGGACGAGCGGCTGTCGGTCGTCTGTCTCGTCGCCGCCATCGCCGGCATGGGTCTCGCGCCGCTGTGGGTGAGTGACATGATCCGGGAGAGCGTGACGGGCATCATTGCACAATTAATGAGTTAAGCGATTATGGATTACAGCAACATATTTACCTCTATGCAGGCCGAAGTGACGCTCATCGCGGTGATCGTCCTGCTGTTTCTCTATGACCTGATCGCGGGGGAGCGGGGACGCCGCCGGTTTTCGGCCGTCGCCTGCGGACTGCTCGCGCTGCAGGTCGCGGTCAATGTCGTTCCGGGGACTCCGGGCGAAGTGTTCGGGGGCATGTTCCAGTACGTGCCGATGCACTCCATCGTCAAGAGCGTGCTGACCGTCGGGACGCTGATCGTCTTCCTGCAGGCCGATGCGTGGCTGCGCCGCGGGGATACGGCCCACAAGCAGGGCGAGTTCTACATCCTGACCCTCTCGACGCTGCTGGGCATGTATCTGATGGTCGGCGCTGGCAACTTCCTGCTTTTCTTTATCGGCATGGAGCTGGCTTCAGTGCCGATGGCCTGTCTGGTGGCGTTCGACAAGTACAAGCGTTATTCGGCCGAGGCGGGGGCGAAGTACATCCTCTGCGCCCTCTTCGCCAGCGGGCTGATGCTCTATGGAATCTCGTTCTTTTACGGGACGACCGGGACGCTCTATTTTGACGACATGGCGGCGCGCATTACGGGTTCGCCGCTGCAGATCATGGCCATGGTCTTCTTCTTCGCGGGGCTGGGGTTCAAGATTTCGCTGGTCCCGTTCCACCTCTGGACCGCCGACACCTATCAGGGCGCACCGACGACGGTGACCTCCTACCTTTCGGTGGTGTCGAAAGGCTCGGCGGCGTTCGTGCTGATGACCGTGCTGATGAAGGTCTTCGGGCCGATGATCGGGCAGTGGCAGACGCTGCTCTGTGCCGTGACGGTGCTGTCGATCACGGTGGCGAACCTCTTCGCCATCCGGCAGAAGGACCTGAAACGCTTCCTTGCCTTCTCGTCCATCTCGCAGGCCGGTTACATCATGCTGGCCGTGATCGGCGGGAGCGCCTTCGGCATGACTTCGCTGGTCTTCTACGTGCTGGTTTACATGGCCGCGAACCTCGCGGTTTTCGGTGTCGTTTCGACGGTCGAGCAGCATAGCGGCGGCAAGGTCGGGATCGAAGATTACAACGGGCTGTACCGCACCAATCCCAAGCTGGCGCTGATGATGACCCTGGCGCTCTTCTCGCTGGCGGGCATCCCGCCTTTTGCCGGGTTCTTTTCGAAGTTCTTCGTCTTTGCCGCGGCATTCAAGGGCGGTTTCCACCTGCTGGTGTTCATCGCGCTGATCAATACGGTCGTCTCGCTCTATTACTACCTGCTGGTGGTCAAGGCGATGTATATCACTCCGAACGATGCGCCCGTCGCGCCGTTCCGCAGCGACCGCTATACCCGCATCAGTCTTGCGCTCTGCATGGCGGGCGTCCTGCTGCTGGGAGTCGTCAGCGCGGTTTACGACGGCATAAACGCTTTCGCGTTCGGGCTTTGACGGGGTGAATGGAAAAAGAGGGCGGCATCTTCTGCGGATGCCGCCCTCTTTTCGTGCGGATGAGTTTTTTTGCTTGCGTGGTTCCGGCGGGCCTGCCGCTGTTTCCGTTGCCCGGCTGATGTCGTCTCGCGCGCGTTTGGAAATCGGGCACCTGCCGTTGTCTGGGGCCGTCGCGCCGTCAGTCTTCGTGGGCTTTTTCGAGATTCAGCAGGTGGGTTTTCACGCCCAGACCTCCGGCATAGCCGACCAGTGCGCCCGTGCTGCCGACCACGCGGTGGCAGGGGACGACGATGGCGATCGGGTTGCGGTTGTTGGCCATGCCTACCGCGCGGCAGGCCGTCGGGCGGCCGATCTGCGCCGCGATCTGGCCGTAGGTGCGGGTCTCGCCATAAGGGATCGTCCTCAGGGCCTCCCACACGGCTTGCTGGAACGGAGTGCCGGCGGGCGCCAGCGGGAGGGTGAACTCGCGGCGCGTTCCTGCGAAGTATTCGGCCAGCTCGGCCGCCGCCTGCAGGAGCAGGGGACCGGCCGTCTCCGGCGTACACGTCTCCGGGGCGTTGCGCGGTCTGCGCCGGTTGCGGTATTCGCGGCTGAAGAAGATGCGGGTGACGGCTTCGTCCGAAGCCGTGATGCCGAGCTTTCCGACGGGTGTTTCGATGAAGAGCATCCGTTCCATATCGTCTCGTTTTAAAGGTTGTCCAGCGTGTAGCGGATCATTTTCTGCCGTACGTTCGACGTGTCGTGGGGCTGCATCGAGTGGTTCTGGTCGGGGTAGACCATCATGTCGTACTGCTTGCCGCAGCGGTTCAGGGCGCGGGTCATCTCGACGGTGTTCTGGAAGTGGACGTTGTCGTCGGCCGTGCCGTGGATGATCAGCAGGCGGGTCTTGGTGTCGTCGAGCATCCGGGCGAAGTTGAGCGGCGAGTTGTCGTCGTAACCCGAAGCGTTGTACTGCGGCAGGTTGTTGTAGATTTCGGTGTAGATCGAGTCGTAGTAGCGCCACGAAGTGACGGGCGCCACGGCGATTGCCATTTTGAACAGTCCGTGCCCTTTGAGCGCGCAGCTCAGGGCCATGAATCCGCCGTAGGACCAGCCGTAGATGCCGATACGCGCCGGGTCGGTATAAGGCTGCGCCGCCATGTAGCGGGCCAGCGAGAGCTGATCCTCGACTTCGAGCGCGCCCAGCCGTCCGTAGGTCTGTTTCTTGAATTTCTCGCCCCGGAAACCCGTGCCGCGTCCGTCGGCGCAGACCACGATATAGCCCTTGTCGGCCAGCGCGTCCTCCCAGTCGAGCGACCAGCGGTCGCGCACCGATTGCGAGCCGGGACCCGAATACTGCGTCAGCAGGACGGGGTAGCGGTGCGAAGGGTCGAAGCCGCGGGGTTTGACGATGTAGGCGTTGAGCGTGTCGCCGCGTTCGGTGGCGAAGGTGAAGAACTCCTTTTGCGGGCGGTTCGCGGCGGCCAGCTCATCGCGCAGGGCCTTGCTGTCGGCCAGCAGGCGGACCGGGTTGCCCTCGCTGTCGCAGATCTCGACCCGGTTGGGGGTCGCGGCGTTGGAGAAGGTCGAAATGTAGTATTTCATGCCGGCGCTCGGTGCGATCGTATAGAAGCCTTCGCTCGTGGTCAGGCGGCGTTTCTGCGTGCCGTCGAGCCGTACGCTGTAGAGGTTGCGGCGCAGGGGGGAGGTCTCAGTCGAGAGGTACCACACGCGCTTGCCGTCGGTGCCCGCGACGTCGGTCACCTCCCAGTCGCCCTTGGTCACCTGCGCGAGGAAACCCCGGCGGATGCTGTAGAGGTAGAGGTGCATGTATCCCGTGTGGCTCTCCTGCCGTACGAGGAAGCGGTCTTTGTCCACGAACGTGAGCGAGGAGTCGTCCACGCGCTCGACGTACTGCTGCGAACGTTCGTCGTAGATCGTCCGCTGGGCGCCGTTAGGCTCGCAGAGAATCACCTCGAAGGTGTTCTGGCGGCGGTTGAGCCGGAAGAAGTAGAGCCGCCCGTCGGGGGTCCAGCCGATGCGGGGGATGTACTGGTCGGTTTCGCGGCCCGTGTCGATGCGCTCTTTGGCGCCGGTCGCGAGGTCGCAGACCCACACTTCGACCGTCGAATTGCGTTCGCCGGCCTTGGGGTATTTGAACGAGTAGGCCTGATTGTAGAGCTTGCCGTCGAAGCGCATCATCTCCATCAGTGGCACCTGAGATTCGTCGAAGCGCAGGTAGGCGATGCGGCGGCTGTCGGGCGAAAAGGCATAGGCTTTCGTGAAGCCGAACTCCTCCTCGTAAACCCAGTCGGTCGTGCCGTTGATGACCGAATTCCACGCACCGTCGTCGGTGATGCGGCGCGTCTGCCGGGCGGCGGTGTCGTAAACGTAAAGGTCGTTGCGGTCCGAATAGGCGATCAGTCTGCTGTCGGGCGAGAACGAAGCGTCGCGCGGGGCTTCGGCCTCCCGGAGTACGGGCGTCAGGCTGTTGCCCGCAGCCAGAAAATAGCTGGTCGTATAGGAGTGGCGGTAGATCGGCTTCGACCCCGAAGCGATCAGTATCTGCCGCTCGTCGGGCGAGAAGGAGTAGTCGGTGATCGTCAGGTTGGCCGCGGACGAAGGGAGCATCCGCTCGCCCGGTCCCGCCGCGGCGTAGCTGTGGCGGATGATGTTGCTGCCTTCGAGCGTGGTGTAGTGCTCGCCGTCGGCCATCGAGCGGATGCCGCGGACGGTCTGGTTCATGCCCCGCAGTCGGGCGATTTCGGCGTATTCGTTCTGGGCCTGTACGATGCCCGCTCCGAGCAGTGCGGCCGCAAGGAGCGTAATTAACGATGCTTTCAATGTAAATTCCGTTTTAAATGTCCTCCACTTCGAAATCGTAGCCGAGCCGCTTGCCCGTGACGAATTTCGAGTTGTCCATCTTGGTGTTGAACTGATCGACCGTCACGCGCTTGTTGTCCTCGTAAGGCGGCATCAGCAGGTCGAAGTTCAGGGCGAACCAGATCGCCTCTTCGAGGATGGCGATGAGCGCGTCATGGCCGATTTCGCTTTTGCCGAACTCCGCGGCCCGCATCGAGGTCTGCTGTTTGCCCTCGACGAAGTAGCGGCGTTCGCGGTTGATGAAGATGCGGCCGATGAGGTAGCCTTCGTCGGCGTTGCGGTTGAACTTGAACGAGTCGGAGAGGAAGTTGTAGATGTTGATCAGGCCGCAGTAGGAGTTTTCGCGGTCGCCCTGCACATAGGGATTCTGCCAGATCGGGTGGTCGGCGGCGAATTCGAAGATGTCGGTGTGCATCTGGAATATCAGGATGTCGTTGGCCACCTGCAGCTGGGCTTCGAACTTGCCGCGGTCGCGGTATTCGAGCCGCACGCGGCGGTCGAGTTTGCCGTCCAGCTCGTCGTCCAGCTCCGAGGCCATTTCGAGCAGCGTCTCCTTCAGCTCGTTGAAGGCCGAGAAGGTGTTGTCGAAAATCCGTTGCTTGAGCGTCGATTTGCGGATGATCGTATCGAGGATCTTGCTTCTTAGCGGTGTGGTTTCCATGCTGTATCGTGTGTTTTACTTTATGCGTATCTGGCGGCCCTGTTCGAGCGTGTCGCCCGGCCTGAGCTTGTTGAGCTTCTCGATCGAGCGGGTGCGGATGGCGTACGACTGCCCCACGGCGTAGGCCGTTTCGCCCTGACGGCAGGTGTGGGTGTGGGCGTTGCCCTCCCAGCGTTTTTTCTTGCGCTCGATGTAGACCACCTCGTGGGGCATCGGCTGGGCCTTCTTGTCCTTCAGATCGTTGAACTTGCGCAGATTGCGTGCCGAAATGCGGAATTTCTTCCCGATGTTCTCGAACGTGTCGCCCTCCTTGGCCAGCACGTAGTGCACGCCGTTGGTCGCATAGACGTTGTAGCCGTTGTGGGCGTTGATCGTCACGCGGTAGTTGTCCGGATCGACGGCCGACGATCCGTCGGCCGGGCGCTCCATGCTGGTCTGGTCGGTGAACCAGCCTTCGGGATCGGTGATCTTGCGCCCCGAACGCGAAGCGTAGAGCCGCTCGCCGTCGGGCTGGTCCAGCAGGAAGAGCTGGGCCTCCTCGATGATGCGGCAGAGCCGCTGCGCATAGTCGGGCGCCGTGGCGTAGCCGGCGGCCTTCAGTCCCCGCGCCCAGCTTTTGTAGTCGGTCGGGGAGTAGGCGAACAGCGAGTCGTAGCGGGGCTGCGAGTCAAGGAATTCGGCATGGTCTTGGTACGAGGCTTCGACCGTGGGATAGCTGCGGAAGCACTCGCCTTTGGCATCGTCGTCGTGGTAGACTTTTTCGCCCGTCCAGTTGCGTTTGCACTTGATGCCGAAGTGGTTGTTGGACATCAGCGAGAGACGGCTGTTGCCGCAGTCGGATTCGAGGATGCCCTGTGCCATGGTGATGCTGGCCGGGATGCCGTAACGTTCCATATGGGCCACGGCGATGGATTTATAACGGTCGATATACTCCTCGCGGGTCTGGCGGACCTGCGCCCGCAGGCTTCCGAATGCCGTCAGGAGGATTCCAGCGAGCAGTATTGCATTTTTGGAAAAATTCATTATCTTTGTTTAATCTTATACGGACAAAGGTATAATTTTCCCACGAAAATTACAATTAAAATATATTGCTGAACTATGTTTACCGAAAACGCAAACCGCATTTTCAACCGGGTTATCGAAGAGTATCACCGCTGGGACGATGTGGACCGCCCCGTCGAGAATCCCTATGAGCCGGGAACGATCGATCACCTGCTCTATCACAAGAACCGGATCGACACCGTGCAGTGGCATCTTGAGGATATCATCCGTGATCCGCAGATCGACCCTGTGGCCGCGCTGGCCATCAAACGGCGCATCGACAAGTCCAATCAGGAGCGTACGGACATGGTGGAGTACGTCGATTCGTACCTGCTCGACAAATACAGGGAGATAGAACCCCTGCCCGGCGCTCGGCTCAATACCGAGACCCCGGCGTGGGCCATCGACCGGCTGTCGATTCTGGCGCTCAAGATTTACCACATGGCCTGCGAGACGGAGCGTACCGATGTGGACGACGCCCACCGCGCGGCGTGCCGGAAGAAGCTCGACGTGCTGCTGGCGCAGCAGGCGGATCTTTCGAAAGCGATCGAAGAGCTGATCGAGGACATCGAGGCGGGCCGCAAGTACATGAAGACCTACAAACAGATGAAAATGTATAATGATCCGGCGTTGAACCCGGTTCTTTATGGTCAGAAAAAGTAAGAAGCTTCCGCGTCATCTGATCGTGTACCGGACCTCGGCGATGGGGGACGTGGCGATGCTCGCGCATGCGCTGCGGGCCTTGAAGCGGGCATATCCCGATCTGCAGGTCACGGTTGCCACGCGACCGCTGTTCCGGGCCTTTTTCACGGACCTCGACGTCGGTTTTCTGGACGTCGATGTCAAGGGCGCCCACCATTCGCTGTGCGGCATATGGCGGCTGGCCGCCCAAGCGCGGCGGCTGGGGGCGGATGCCGTGGCCGACGTGCACGGCGTGCTGCGTTCGGTGACGTTCCGCACGGCTTTGCGGCTGCACGGTATTCCCTTCGCGGCCATCGGGAAGGGCCGGGACGAGAAGGGTGAATTTATCCGGCGCGGCGGCCGGGGTGTCAAACCTGCGAAACATACAGTCGTCCGCTATTGCGACGTATTCCGGAAGCTGGGATTCGTGTTCGACGATCCGAAGCCGGCCGTGCGGCGCGAGCATCCCAGTCCGATGGGTGAAAAGACGGGGACGTGGATCGGTTTCGCCCCTTTCTCGGCGCAGCAGGGCAAGACCTATCCCGAACCGCTGGCCCGCGAGACGGTGCGCCTGCTTGCCGGGCGTTATGACCGGGTTTTCATCCATAGCGGCGGGGGTGCCGAGGCGGAATTCGCGCAGGAGATGGAGCGCCTTCATCCTAATGTCACGGCGCTGTTCGGACGGGTTAAGATGGCGGGCGAGATCGACCTGATCGCCAATCTGGATTGCGTGGTGTCGATGGATTCGCTGGTCATGCATTTGGCTTCACTCGTGGCGACGCCCGTGGTGTCGGTATGGGGTGCGACGCATCCCGGTCTGGGATTCTTCGGGTACGGCTGCGATCCGCGCGGCATCGTGCAGGCCGATATGGAGTGCCGCCCGTGCTCGGTCTTCGGAAATAAACCGTGCCGTTACGGAGATTACCGTTGTCTGCATGCCGTGACGCCCGCCATGATCGTGGAGCGGGTTGAGGAGATCGTCGGCAAATGACAATAGGACTGAATATGAAAAGCCCCGGAAATTCCGGGGCTTTTTTCGTATCCGGGCGTGTGCCGCGGCGGAGCCGGCGGGCTTTGTCGCGTGGACACGTTTTTTATCGGCTGTTTGGACCGGCTGTTTTTCCGGCTTTTGAGACCGGCTGTTTGGACCGGTTCGGGTCTTTTTACCGGCTTTGTCCGGTTTGTGTTTCCGGCACTGCGTTTCCCGCCGGAGGGGCGGTGGTTTCCCGGCGCTATTTGTTGCGGCGGATCACGATGCAGTTGGGAACGCCGCGCTCGCCTTCGTGGTCGAAACGTTTGTTGTCGTAGGGGTGGTTGAGGATGCCTTCCTGCGCTGTCCAGAGCGTCGAGGAACCGCCGCCGTCGAGGTTCAGCGCATCGACGAGCCCCAGCTGACGGGCGATGTAGGCTGTTTCGGCGATGGTTGCGCCGTCGGCTTCGCCCTTGAAGCGGCCGTCGATGACGGCCATGACGACCGTGCCGTCGGCCCGTTTGCCGATCAGCGTGCGGGGATGGCGGCGGGCGTAGAAGCTGTCTTCGGAGTCGTATTCGACGCTCCGGCCGTCGCGGACCAGCATCGGACCTGCGGCCAGCGCCGAGCGGTAACGGCGGGCGATGCGGGAGTATTGGGTCGTGTCGCAGCGGAGAATGTCCATTTTGCGGCCGCGTTTGTCGCGCAAAGCGATGACGCCGTTGGTGCGCATCGTCTCACCGGGAGTCGTCCGGCCCAGAATCTGCTTGTCGATCAGTACGAAGGTTACGGGGGCGAGCGTCTTCATGTTGAAGTAGCTGCCGTTCAGGGCGGCGTCGGCTCCGGCGGCTTTGCCCAGCTCGCTCGTGGGGGATGCTTTGCCGTCGAGCTGTATGATTTCCGTCGTGAAATTTTTTAATGATTCGGCGACCACCGAGACGGTCTGCCGCGAATCGAACATGTCGATCTGGGCGCGGCGGCATTCGGCGCCCGCCGCGAGGGGCGTGATCTGCCAGCGGGCGCCGGCGAAAGCGACCGAGTCTTCGGGTGTCTGGGCCGCGGCCGCAAAAGAAAAGAGGAGCAGGAAGGCTCCCGCAAGTAATTTAGTCATGGCTTAGGTAGAATTGGCGGATACAAATTTAAGAATTTAAATCGGTTCGCCAAATTGCGGCCGCCGTCGGGACGCGTGAAAAATCCCCGGCCTTTTCGGGACCGGGGATATGCTTTGGCTGCGTAAAGCGGCCTTGCTATTTGGTCGCTTTGGTGTAAACCGTCTTGTTGCCCTCGATGGTCAGCGTGTATACGCCGTCGGCGTCCTTGGCGATGATACCCGTCTCGGTGAAGTCGATGGTCTGGCCGTTGCCGACGCTTTGGCCTTTGAGCAGGATTTTGCCGGCTTCGCCCTGCAGCTCCCACGAGGTGTAGCGCAGCGTGGCCATGTTGATCGACTGGGCCTGACCTTCGATCAGGATGTCGATGCCCATTACGCCTTCGGGGTCGATGGGGTCGGGCATGGTCCACTTGCCGACGGCTTCGGCATAGGTCGGGTCGGTGGCGACTTTAGCGGCTGCGGCGCCGTCCTCCAGCTTGCCTTTGTAGTCCACGACGACCGGGGCGCCGAGCAGCAGGCCGTTTGCTTCGCTCTTGTCGGCGTCCATAGTCGAGAAGGTGAAGGTCCCTTCGGCGTTCTCGACGGTTACGGTGTTCATCGATGCGTCGGTGATGAAGCCGGTAAAGGTTTTGGGCGTGTTGTCGCCGCAGGCTGTCATGCCGCACAAAGCGATGGCGGCGGCCATGATCTTGATGCTTTTCATTGCTTGTGAGATATTTATAGGTTTAACGCTTTCTGATGTATTCGTCGATGGCTCGTGCCGCCGTGCGGCCTGCGCCCATGGCGAGGATGACGGTCGCAGCGCCGGTTACGGCGTCGCCGCCCGCGAAGACCCCTTCGCGCGACGTGGCGCCCTGCCCGTCGGCCGTGATGCAGCCGCGGCGGTCGGTCTCCAGTCCTGCGGTCGTGGCGGCCAGCAGGGGATTGGGCGAGGTGCCCAGCGCCATGATGACCACGTCGCAGGCGATGTCGAACTCCGAGCCGGGCTTCACTACGGGCGAGCGGCGGCCGCTCTGGTCGGGTTCGCCCAGCTCCATCTCCACGCACCGGATGCCGGTGACCCAGCCGCGCTCGTCGCCGAGGACCTCCGCGGGGTTGGTGAGCATGCGGAAGCAGATGCCCTCCTGCTTGGCGTGATGGACCTCCTCGACACGTGCCGGAAGCTCCTTTTCGCTGCGGCGGTAGACGATCGTCGCCTCGGCGCCCAGCCGTTTGGCCGTGCGCACGGCGTCCATCGCCACGTTGCCGCCGCCGACCACGACCACACGCTTGCCGACGTAGATCGGGGTGTCGTACGTGTCGTCGTAGGCGCGCATCAGGTTGGCGCGCGTCAGGAATTCGTTGGCCGAAACCACGCCGTTGAGGTTCTCGCCCGGAATGCCCATGAAGCGGGGAAGTCCCGCGCCGGAGCCGATGAATACGGCGTCGTACCCCTCCTCGCCGAGCAGCGAATCGACGGTGACGGTGCGGCCCACGATGACATCGGTTTCGATCTCCACGCCGAGCCGCTCGACTTCGGCGATCTCGCGCGCCACGATGCGCTGTTTGGGCAGACGGAATTCGGGAATGCCGTAGACCAGTACGCCTCCCACCTTGTGCAGGGCTTCGAATATCTTGACTCCGTAACCCATTTTCGCAAGGTCGCTGGCGCAGGCCAGTCCTGCCGGGCCGCTGCCGATCACGGCGACTCTGCGGCCGTTGCGCGGTGCGGTGCGGGACGCCGCGGCGCCGTGTTCGAGTTTCCAGTCGCCTACGAAACGTTCGAGTTCGCTCTTGATGCCCAGAATGCAGGAGCCTTCGCACTGCGATTCCTGCGGGCAGACGCGGCCGCAGATCGAAGGCAACGAACTGTCTTCGGCGATGATGTCGGCCGCTTGCTGCAGCTCGCCCCGGTGCAAGGCTCCGATAAAGTCCGGGATGCGGATATTGACCGGACAGGCCGCTACGCAGCGGGGATTTTTGCATTGCAGGCAGCGCGACGCTTCGAGCGCCGCCTCTTCGAGGTCGTAGCCGTAGCAGACCTCCTCGAAGTTGGTCGCACGTACTTTCGGGTCTTGTTCGCGCACGGGGACGCGCGGTATCTTGTTTGCCA
>ENA-UEOJ01002223-UEOJ01002223.1-human-gut-metagenome-genome-assembly--contig:-NODE-2223-length-11954-cov-4.561337_pt1 | contig 11954 bp, 9 predicted proteins | sample MGYA00242885_ERZ507886 | MGnify/ENA primary metagenome ERZ507886 (study PRJEB26167, sample SAMN06115505) | human gut metagenome | host: Homo sapiens | place: China:Anhui | collected 2015-08-07 | study... | reverse complement strand
CGCTATCGAATAAAATTGAGCCTTTATCATAGCGACCGTCAAACAGTAAATCGAATTTACTATTTAAAATTAATTAGTACGACAAATTTATGCAAAAAAATCACATCGGCGGTATTCATATCGCTAAAAAAATCGCGTTGTGCATATTCTTGGTATCCGCGACGCTAAGTGCTTTGCCAGAGAGTACTTTCGGGGCCACATCCAGTGTGTTTCAGGTCATCCAGAAGAAAGTAACGGTTTCGATGAAAAATGCCACGCTGGAAACAATCCTTGCCGAAATCAATCGGCAGGCAGGACTTGATTACGGTTTCCAAAGCAACGGGGCGGTAGATAAAAACCGGAGATTCACCTTAGAAGTAACGGATGTTACCGTGGAAGAAGCTCTTAATACATTATTGAAAGATAGTCCGTATGACTATGTCTTAGAGAAAAACCGGATCGTGATCATCATGCGGGAAAAGAAACCTGTGCAATTGATTGCTGTGACCGGACGAGTCAAAAGACCAACGAATACAAGAGCCGGAGCTGTTGCAAATGATGGAATTGCAAGGAAAATAGGATAAAGCGGAATTGCGATAATGAAGAGAACACCTGAGGTCAAAGCTGTAAGACCTGTTCTGCCGCCCTCTGCAACACCTGTGGTTGACTCAACATAAGAAGTTACAGTTGAAGTACCAAGGCAAGCACCTACGCAAGTACCTACGGCGTCAGCCATCAAAGCCCTGCCAACTCGTGGGAGTTCGCCTTTTTCGTTAAGAAGGTTGCCCTGCTGAGCAACACCGATGAGTGTACCTACTGTATCGAAAAGATCTACAAAGAGGAATGCAAATACGATAACAGCGAAGTTTACTACATTCTGAGCCACATAAGCAAAGTCAAACCTAAATAAAGTTTCTGTTGCCATATTCTGAACAGGAGCGAACGCCATATAATTTGAGAAATCAGGAAGAAGTGATGTGCCCTGATACCAGCCGCAAAGCTGAGCAATAATACCTAAAATATAAGTAACGATGATGCCGATAAGGATTGAGCCCTTAACCTTGAAGTGCCACAAAGCGGCAACTACAAGAATACCTACAATAGCAAGTACAACATTTGCAGAGCCTAAATCGCCAAGAGTTACGAGTGTAGATGACTGAACAGCTGTACCGTCATAGTAAGCGTCTGAAACGATAACGCCTGCGCCCTTTAAACCAACAATTGTAATGAAAAGACCGATACCGGCAGAGATACCGAGCTTTAAGTTCTTTGGAACTTTGTTTACAAGTGTTTCACGAAACTTAAAGAGTGAAAGGATAATAAAGATAATACCCTCAACAAGGATTGCGGTAAGAGCAACCTGCCATGGATTTGTAATACCCTGTGCTGCAAGCTGTGGAACTACTGTGTATGCAAAGTAAGCATTAAGTCCCATACCTGATGCAAGAGCGACAGGATAGTTAGCAAAAAATGCCATAATAAGTGTTGCAAATGCTGCCGACACCGCTGTTGCGGCAAAGACCGCACTTGAGTCCATTCCTGCGGCACTGAGCATACTTGGGTTTACGGCAAGTATGTAAGCCATTGCAAGGAAGGTGGTAATACCGGCAACAACTTCTGTTTTTACCGTAGTACCGTTTTCTTTGAGTTTAAATAGTTTTTCCAATTAGAAAACCCCTTCATTAAATTTTTTATACAAAAGCCAAAGGCTATTGTTTACCGCATTAATACTAAAAGTATGACATCTTTCGAGCAAAAAGTCAATGCTTTTGCGGCTGGAAAAATATTTTTGTAAGATACTATAAAATATTCCGTTAATTTTTTAACATTAATACAATAACATATTAATATGATAATTTGCTGAGAGATTAAACTAAAGAATTTTATTATAAATGTTTCACTTTTTCTTGCTTTTGCCGTTAATTTTACTCTGAAATCTGCCGATTATTTTAACGGTTTCAACTCAACAGCAGGACAGGTCAACTGAGATGTTAGCTTTTTATAAAAATACGGCAGATTGTTCTTGATATTAATTCCTGTAACAATAACGGTTATGCCGCCATTTAAAGTTTTTGCCAAAGCATTTGCGGCCTCTTCCTGTGTAGCTTCTTTTCCTACAAGATCAACATCAACATCTTCAACTACCAAGCATTTAGAATTACCAAGGTAATTAATCAGCTGATTTTCGTCTGTCAAACTGTTGCTTATGTAATGCAAAAGTATTTCTATTACCATCTCGCACGACATTACATTAACTGTCCCCTCGGGTTCAGAACTCAATAACTCTCTGATAGCGTGCGTTTTTCCAAAGCCCGTAGGTGCATCTAAAATAATAAACTCGGCAGCTTTTTTATCCAATTCCATATGTTTTAAATAATTCTTTGCCCTTTTTCTCCACATTGCCCTCTTTAAAATAATTTTTATATTTGATTTCTCGCTGCAGGCATTATTTAAGTATAACATATAACTATCCCTCCATTACATAAAATTATTTCTTACTCACTCTGATAAACCTATATAAAAAGCAGATAAAATTTAATGGCAAATAATCTGTGCTCTTATAGCAAAAGACTTTCCGTTAAAGAGTAAAAAATTCCGACCTTTTTAAGATCGGAATTTTTATTTTAGCTGATTTTCAAAAATTATAAATCCTTACCGCAGCACTTCTTGTACTTTTTGCCGCTGCCGCATGGGCACGGATCATTTCTGCCAACCTTTTTGCCTTTACGGATTGTCTTATTGGCAGTGTCTGTACCGTCACCGGAAGTTTCTACCGGCTGAGCAACCTGCTCACGCTTTAAAGCAACTTCAATAGGGCTTTCCTGCGGCTCTTCGTCCTCGCCGTTATTAAGTACAACCTGATGTGCAGCCTGAGCCTGCTTTAATGCCATACGCTTGGCAGCCTCGATAGCGTCCTGACGCTTTTTAACCTCATATACTTTTTTAGGCATAATAAGCATCATCTTTACTGTATCTTCTCTGATGCTCTCGATCATCTCGTCAAACATATCAAAGCCTTCAATACGGTACTCAACAACAGGGTCGTGCTGACCGTATGAACGGAGTCTGATACCTGACTTGAGCTGATCCATATTATCAATGTGATCCATCCAGTGAGTATCTACATTCTTGAGGAGATATACTCGCTCCATTTCACGAATTGTTTCGGCAGGTAAAAGCTCCTCGTTCTCTTTATAGATAGCTGTTGCATCTTCAATAAGCATATTCTTGATGTCTTCAGGCTCCATATCTTCGAGGTCTTCCAGATCGAAGTCATAGCGGCTCTCATCCCTGATAAGCCAATCCTTGTAGTAGTCCTTAAGGCTCTGGAGATTCCAATGTTCACGAGGTCCTTCAGGAAGATACTGCTTAACGCTTGTTGCGATTGTATCTTCAATCATCTTATAGATAGTATCGTGTAAGTCCTCGCCGTTAAGCACCTGATCACGCTGACCGTAAATAATTTCTCTCTGCTTGTTGAGAACATCATCGTACTGGAGTACATCTTTACGGATACCAAAGTTACGGAGTTCGATTTTCTCCTGCGAGCTGTCTATGATATTTGAAATCAACTTAGCATCAATCGGAGTGTCCTCTTCAACATTAAGTCGTTCCATAACCATCTTCATTCTGTCACCGCCGAACAAACGCATAAGATCGTCCTCGGTAGAAAGGAAGAACTTACTTACACCAGGGTCACCCTGACGGCCTGCACGACCCTTAAGCTGATTATCAATTCGTCTTGATTCGTGGCGCTCTGTACCGATAATGTAAAGACCGCCTACTTCTCTTACCTTTTCAGCCTCTTCCTTGATTTCTTCTTTATATTTTGAGTTAAGCTCATCAAATGTCTTTCTTGCGTTGAGGATTTCCTCGTTGTCTGTTTCAGCATGACCTGTTGATTCCTCAATAAGCTCATCTGTAAAGCCCTGCTTACGCATAGATGCCTTAGCCATAAACTCAGCGTTACCGCCAAGGATAATATCGGTACCACGACCTGCCATATTTGTTGCGATTGTAACTGCACCGAGCTTACCTGCCTGAGCTACAATTTCAGCCTCTTTTTCGTGCTGTTTTGCGTTGAGCACATTGTGCTTGATGCCACGCTTTTTAAGCATTCTTGAAAGCTCTTCCGACTTTTCGATAGAAATTGTACCAACGAGTACAGGCTGACCCTTTTCGTGAGCCTCCACAACCTGATCGATTACATTCTTAAACTTGCCCTTTTCTGTCTTAAATACTGCATCAGGGAGATCTTTTCTCTGAACAGGCTTGTTTGTAGGAATTTCCACAACATCAAGCTTGTAGATTTCCTGGAACTCCTCAGCCTCTGTCTGAGCTGTACCTGTCATACCCGAAAGCTTTTTGTAAAGACGGAAGTAGTTTTGGAATGTGATTGTAGCAAGAGTTTTGCTCTCGTTCTGAATCTTAACGCCCTCTTTTGCCTCGATTGCCTGATGCAAGCCCTCGTTAAAGCGTCTGCCGTACATAAAACGACCTGTAAATTCATCAACGATGATAACCTCGCCGTCCTTAACAACATAGTCAACATCGAGCTTCATAATGCCATGAGCCTTGATAGCCTGATTAACATGGTGCTGAATTGTAAGGTTTTCAGGGTCTGTAAGGTTTTCAATGCCAAAAAATTCCTCGGCTTTCTTAACACCGTTCTGTGTAAGTGTTGCGGTTTTCTGCTTTTCGTCTACTACATAGTCAATGTTGTTTTCCTTGTAGTAATCCTCCATATCCTCTTTGGAGTCAAGCTCCTCAAAGCGCTGAACCTTTAATGTTCTTGCAAACTTGTCAGCCTTTGCATATAAATCGGTAGACTTGTCGCCCTTACCTGAAATAATAAGCGGTGTTCTCGCCTCATCAATGAGGATTGAGTCAACCTCATCGACAATAGCGTAAGCGTGACCACGCTGTACCTTCTGCTCCTTGTAAACAACCATATTGTCACGAAGGTAGTCAAATCCAAGTTCGTTGTTTGTACCGTATGTAATGTCAGCGGCATAAGCCTTTTTTCTGCCGTCATTGTCAAGTGAGTGAACGATAAGACCTGTGCTGAGTCCGAGGTATCTGTAAAGTTTGCCCATCCATTCGGAGTCACGACGAGCAAGGTAATCGTTGACTGTTACGATGTGTACGCCCTCGCCTGTAAGACCGTTGAGGTAAGCAGGAAGTGTAGCCACCAAAGTTTTACCTTCACCTGTTTTCATCTCGGCGATTCTGCCCTGATGAAGTACAATACCACCGATAATCTGAACAGGATAATGTTTCATACCAAGCACACGCCATGCGCCCTCTCGGCATACAGCAAACGCATCGGGTAAGATGTCATCTGTGGTTTCGCCGTTTGCAAGACGCTCTTTGAGAACAGCAGTCTGATTTTTGAGTTCGCTTTCGCTCATAGCCGCATACTTGTCCTCAAGTGCAAGCACCTTATCGCAAATCGGCTGAATTCGCTTTAATTCTTTTTTACTGTAATTGCCAAACAAGGCTTTGAGAATATTCATATATTAATGTCCTTTCGGTATAAATTCTATTTTACTGAACAGCGGCTGCGCCAAGTGACTTTGCCGCCTGTATCATTGCCGCCTCAACAACCGGGCCTGCATAGGTAAAGCCAAAGCCGGAATCCTCTACAACGCAGGCAAACGCAAGCGGACAATCCTCGTCCTTTGCATAGCCTACCATCCAGCCGTTAGGGCCTTTATCCTCGCCTACCTCGGCAGTACCTGTCTTTGCGCACACTGTAAGTCCGCCAAACAGGTCATCGCCATAGTAATCGGTCATTGTAAAACGCATCATATCGTCGAGTGCCGCCGCTGTACTGCCGCTGAAAAGCTCGTTTGTGCTGTCTGAGCCGCCAAGTCCGAGCACTCCAAGAATTGAACCGTCCTTTATCATATACGGTTCTTTTGTTTTGCCGCCGTTTGCGATAGCTCCGCAAATAACAGCCATTTGCATTGGGTTTACCTTGTCATTGTACTGACCGACGCCCGACCAACCGAGTTGGTTGGTGTTCGCATCGCTTACATCGTAATTTCCCTTTGCGGTTTCGTTGTCATCCACCTTAAAGCTGCTGTTTATGCCTGCTTTGTTGGCAGTGGCAGTCATTTTTTCCTTGCCAAGTTCAACCGCAAGCTCTGCATATACAATGTTGCACGAATGTGACATTGCCTCTTTAAAATTGATTGTACCATGCGCTTCAACACAGGTTACATCACTTCCGCCGATATCTTCTTTTCCCGAGCAATACCATGTGCGGTCATAAATATCGGGAAGATTTTCGATAGCACAGGCTGAAGTAATTATCTTAAAAATTGAACCGGGCGCATAGGTTGAAGAAATTGTGTTGTCAAGATACACACCATCGTAGTCTTTTTCGTTTTCCTCGGTAATTTCGGGAGGCGCTTCCGGATCGTAAGCCTTTGTACTTACGGAACAGATTACCTCACCCGTTTTGTAGTTATATACAACGCAAGCACCGTTTTTGCCATAGCCTGAAAGTACATCATAGGCCGCTGCGCAGGTGTCTGCATCTACCGTAAGATTAATGTCATTGCCCTTTCTGAGCGAATCGGGCATATTAAGTCCCCAAATAAGATTATATCCGATAAGCTGGGAACGGTATCTGCTCTGTAAAGCAGTAGAAATATTAGAAGAATTGTCGCCTATTGTGTGCAAAAGCGAAGTTCTGACGCTTTGGTTTTCATTATAAACTCTTTTTCCGTCAACACTTTGAGCAAGAATATTGCCGTTGCGGTCATAAATTGTACCTGCCTTTGCAAGTCCGTCGGTTCCTGCGATGTGGTAGTTATAGTGCTGATCTACCCAATCGCCCGAATTTGCAACGAGCTTGTAGGCAAAAAAGCCCATACCGCCGATAAAGGCTACCGTAACCGCAAATATAAGCGTACTTCTCCGTAATACTCTTTTCATTCAAACACCGTCCTTTCTCTGATTTATTCAGAGGGTACTGCAAAGCAATACCTCATTCGGTTTTGTAAGATTATTTTTTCACCGCATATGTTCTTTCGTCTGCCGCCTTGATAAATGCAATAAGTCCCCAACAGGAAAGCACACTTGAACCGCCACAGCTGATGAACGGGAATGTTACACCTGTAAGCGGAAGAATATCGGTTGCGCCAAAAACATTGAGTGAAAGCTGTATTACAAGCAAACCCGCAGCACAGCAGGCAGAAATAGAATAGAATGTACTTCTGCTTCTTGTTGTGATTGCTCTTGCATATATAACAAGGCAAGCTACCGCAACGGCGAGAGTAATTGCAACAATTACACCCATTTCTTCAGAAACCAAGCCAAAGACGAGGTCACTCTCCGATGCTCCGACGCCCTTTAAAAAGCCGTTGCCTATGCCGACGCCGAAAAGTCCGCCGCTTGCTATATATGTAAGCACATGAGTTTGCTGATAACCTAAGTCATTTGCGTATTCCCACGCATGTCCCCAAGCCTTAAAACGGTCGAGAACATAAGATTTAAAGCGCAACACAATAGACACACCGAATACAGCCGCCGCAATGGCAAGAATTACTGTTTTAAAGTCGCCCGAACGCATAAATGAGATTAACAGGAAAGTCATAAAGAATATGAGCGCTGTACCAAAGTCACCCATTAATGCAAGCAATCCTACACAAACAGCCGAGAATATAATAAACTCAAGCAAATTCTTTTTGGTCTGCAATCTGTCAAGTGTGTTTGCACCTATAAATATGTATATAATTTTTACGATTTCCGACGGCTGAATTGAAATACCGCCAATTTTGATCCAGTTAGCCGCACCGTAAGTAATTTTACCGAACACAATGCTTACGCCGAGCAGTCCTACTGCGGCAATCATAAGTCCGTATCGCAACTTTGTAGATGAGGTTCTGTCGGGATCTTCAATAAACTTTATAATAACGCAAAACAGTGCCATTCCCACAACTGCGGCTATAAGCTGAACATAAGCCGAGCGTTCCACCTGCCGCACAAGCAGCATTACGCCCACGCCCGTCAAAAACAGCGCAAGGCTTTCAAGTTCAAAGCTAACTCGCTTGAGCACCTTTGTGGAAACGAAGAAAAATGTCCACTCTGCCACTGCAAGACAGCCAAAAAGCACAAACGGCGAATATTTATTAGTGCCGTCCTGCCAAAAAACCGCCTCAACGCTCATAAAGAAATGGAAAAGCGTAATTAAAAGCATAAGTTTCCAAGACTTCATTGCAGGCTTGTCGTTTACCTTTTTAAAGAACCAGCTGTAACGGAGATTTTCGTCATAATCTTCGCCACGCAAAAACTGAAACTGCGAATTGCCGACATTGATAACATCATCAATAAGCACTCTGGTTCTGCCCTCGGCAGCCTCACCGTTTACATAAGTACCGCCTTTAGAGCCTGTATCACAAATATACCAACCGCTTGCTCTTCTCAAAAGAACGCAATGGTTTCTTGAAACGGCAGGATCGTCCACAACAATGTCGCTCGACTTACTTCTGCCGATGGAATTTTCCCAAAAAATAACAGGAAGTTTTTGTCCTGTAACTGTATTGTAAAGTGTAACAAGAGGCTTTTCGGGCCTTCTGCGACGACGCATTGCCGCATAGCACTGATATACAATTATAATAGCGTATACAGGCATTAACACTCTCAGCGCAACAATGGCTAAATCGTAAATTACCGTCATATCAAGCACAGGCATCCTCCTTGTAATCATAGCTAAAGTTATACATTTATCATAATACCGCATTTTGGTAAAAAAGTCAATAAAAATTACGGATATTTAGCGGTGCAACGCAATATATCAGTTGCTAATCAGCAATATATTTTTACATTTTAAGTTGATAATTATTTATAAGTTTATAAAAAATCAGTACATATTTGATAATATAACGCAAAGCAAAGCAGGCACAATAAAAATATCGTACCTGCTTTTGCTTACTATTTTTCAGAGATTAAGTTTTGAAAGTTCCTTTGCGGTAGCGTCAACAAGCTGTTCACACTTTTTAGCATTACCACCAAGCATTGAGCCAAAACCGAAAATTCCGTTTGTTAAGGAATCAAGAGCCATATTCTTAGCTGTGTTGCCAAGCCCTGCCTCCTCCGATTTTTGTATGGAAAACTTTTGAGATTCCTTTGAAAATCCGCTTTTCATTATCCAAACCTGATTTTGACTGTCAAGTGCCGGAAATGTAATAATAGTGGCAGCTCCGTGCTTAGTTAATGACGGTTTGCCCGCCGTAAACTCTACATCTTTGATAGCCTCGTAAAGACTCTCAATAGTATAGGAATTATTAGTTTTAATGTTTTTGATTTTTACTCCTAAAGCCATCGGTAACTCCTTTCAGCTATGTATAAAATCAGTTTGTACCCCAAACATTGCCGTTTTTGTCGGTATATTTGCCCATAATAACCATTATAAAGTCAATAAGCCAGCCGATACCGCAAACGCCGCCTGTAAGCAGCCAAATTATGCCTGTACCGATTTTGCCTGTTAAAAATCTGTGAACACCTAAACCGCCAAGGAAAAATGTGATTAAAATTGCTCCTGCTTTACTCATAAATAAATACCTCATTTCTTGAATTTTGATTACAGTTAATATAATACATACTAAAAGCAATAAATGCAACAATTTGGCAAAAAGGTCGATTTTCGGGCAAGAATGGCATAAATCTGATATTATTTCAAATATCGACAATCGTAACTTATGTAATATATAATTTTTTATATATATAACGATAAGTGATGTTTATTATGAGAATTGCATTGGCACAAATGGCTATGAGCAAAAATATTGACAGCAACCTTCAAAAGTAGCTTGATTTTTGCGACAAGGCAAAGGATTGCGATTTGCTGTTTTTCCCCGAAATTCAGCTTTCGCCGTTTTTCCGCAATACGAAAAATCGGATGTAACAGAATATGCAATGAATACAAATTTCTATGAAATTATAAAGCTTGCCGAAAAAGCCAAGGGAAACAGCTTTTATCTCTCGCCTAACATTTATCTTGAACAGGACGGAAAGTTTAGCTTTTTCTTTACTTTGTTACCCGACCGAGAGAGTGTTAAACCATAAATTAATGCTCACCTGTTAACAAAAAGTTTTTTAAAATAAACAGCAAAAAGCGGTATCGAAAAACGATACCGCTAAATTTATGCAATAAATATAAATTACTCAATGCCGAGGAGCTTTTTAGATGCCTCTACAAGGCTGTCTTTAATGCTTTCTGCATCGTCATAGCTCTTGCCAACTGCTGTGATGTAAGCCTTAATCTTTGGCTCTGTACCACTTGGACGGATAATAACGCCGTTGTCGCCCTCAAGACCAAATGAAATTACATTTGAAGTAGGGAGGTCGATAGCTGTCTTTTCGCCTGTTACAGTGTCAAGCTCATACTTGAGGAGATAATCGGAAACCTTAACAACCTTTTTGCCGTCAATTTCAGTAGGAATGTTCTCTCTGATTTCAGCCATAATGTTGTTCATCTTTTCCATACCTGCCGCACCCTCAAATTCAAATGCTGAAGTATGGTTGAGATAGTAGCCGTATTCCTCGTAAAGTGAGTCAATAACCTGAGCAAGCGATTTGCCCTGCTTTTTGTAGAATGCTGCCATTTCACAAACAAGCATAGATGCAACTACTGCATCTTTATCACGAACATAGCTGCCTGCAAGGTAGCCGTAGCTCTCTTCAAAGCCAAATACATATCTGTTCTCTTCACCTTTCTTTTCAAGGTTTAAGATAACTTCGCCAATGTACTTAAAGCCTGTAAGAACATTCTTAAGCTCACAGCCATACTTTTCACAGAGCTTGTTGATGAGCTTTGTTGTAACGATTGTCTTAACTAAAACCGGCTTTTCGGGAAGCGTGCCGTTTGCCTTGCGTGAAGAAAGGATATAGTCTGTAAGCATAATGCCGTTTTCATTGCCTGAAATAAGTCGGTAGCTGCCGTCATAATCCTTAACTGCAATACCAACTCTGTCTGCATCAGGGTCAGTGGCAAGGAGAAGGTCAGGCTGTACTTTTTCGCAAAGCTCAATACCCTTTTGAAGAGCCTCTTTGATTTCAGGGTTCGGGTATGGGCAAGTTGTAAAGTTACCGTCCGGGAGCTCCTGCTCTGGAACTACTGTAATTTCCTCAACGCCGATTTTCTTAAGAACTTTTCTTACAAGCTTGTTGCCTGTGCCGTTGAGTGGGGTATAAACTACCTTTAAGCCTGCACCCTTGCAAATGCCGGGGTTTACCTGCTGTTCCATAACCTTTTCAAGGTAGCTGTCATATACATCTTCGGAAACATATTCAATAAGACCGCTCTTAACAGCCTCGTCAAGGTCAGCAATCTTAACATCTTTGAACATATCGAGCTTGCTGATTTCGTCATATACAATGCCAGCGGCAACATCTGTCATCTGACAGCCGTCCTCACCGTATGCCTTATAGCCGTTGTACTTTGCAGGGTTGTGGCTTGCTGTTACCATAATACCTGCCTGACACTTGAAGTAACGAACAAGGTAAGAAAGTACAGGTGTAGGCTGTAATTCTGAAGTGATATAAACCTTGATTCCGTTGCCTGCAAGAACTCTTGCAGCCTCAATCATAAAGAGGTCAGCCTTGATTCTGCTGTCATGAGAAATTGCAACAGAACCCTTACCGTACTTCTGAATAATGTAGTTTGCAAGTCCCTGAGTAGCCTGACGAACTACATAAATGTTCATTCTGTTAGTACCTGCTCCGATTACGCCTCTAAGACCTGCTGTACCAAAGGTGAGAGCCTTGTAAAAGCGATCATAAATCTCGTCCTCGTTGCCCTTTATGCTTTCAAGCTCAGCAATAAGGTCAGCGTCTTCGGTAGCGCTTTCTAACCATTCATTGTAAAGTTTCATAAAATCCATAAATAACCCCCGAGATATACTTTCACCGCAGAAAAATGCGTGTGAAAATGGTATTAATTTATTTATTTAAAAAAATTTCAC
>ENA-UEOJ01002220-UEOJ01002220.1-human-gut-metagenome-genome-assembly--contig:-NODE-2220-length-11972-cov-6.660025_pt1 | contig 11972 bp, 7 predicted proteins | sample MGYA00242885_ERZ507886 | MGnify/ENA primary metagenome ERZ507886 (study PRJEB26167, sample SAMN06115505) | human gut metagenome | host: Homo sapiens | place: China:Anhui | collected 2015-08-07 | study... | reverse complement strand
GGTCATGGACACACGGTCCACGCTTACCAGGGTTAAAAGCTCCTGCATCTGGTCTGTCATATGTAATCCCGGAAATACTTCCAAAAATGCTTTCATGTATTACAACTTCCCCTGTTCCTTCGCAAGTGCCACAAGCTCTGCGTGAAGGGCTGAAAGGAGCTCATCCTCCGGCAGTTTGCGGATAACCTCGCCCTTCCGGATCAGAAGGCCTTCTCCGCAGCCGCCCGCGATGCCAAGATCTGCTTCTTTTGCCTCACCCGGTCCGTTGACCACACAGCCCATAACGGCAACTTTGATGTCTAACGGGATATCGGCAACCATATTTTCGACCTGGTTTGCAAGTCCGATCAGATCGATCCTGGTTCTTCCACAGGTCGGACAGGATACAACCTCAATACCGCCCTTGCGCAGTCCTAATGTCTTTAAGATCAGCTTTGCGGATTTGATTTCCTCTAACGGATCTCCGGTCAGTGAAACGCGGATCGTATCACCGATGCCCTGATGCAAAATCAGTCCAAGTCCGATTGCGGATTTGATATTTCCACTGCTGATCGTTCCGGCTTCGGTGATGCCTACATGCAGCGGGTGATCAGTTTTTTCTGCAATCAGCTCATGTGCTTTCACACACATCATAACGTCCGAGGATTTGATGCTGATAACAAGGTTATCGTATCCCATATCCTCAATCATTTTTACTTTATCTAGCGCACTCTCAACGATTCCTTCTGCTGTCACGCCATGGTATTTTTCTACCAGATCTTTTTCTAAAGAACCACTGTTGACACCGACACGAATCGGGATCTGCCGCTCTTTTGCCGCATCCACGACCGCCTGTACGCGCTCTCTGCTTCCGATGTTTCCCGGATTGATACGGATCTTATCTGCACCGTGCTCGATTGCTGCGATCGCCAGACGGTAATCAGTAATACATTCGTATCCGTTAATGCGGATAATGGAATCTCTTTGTTCACCGAAGCCATCTCTGCATCCGATGGCTGGGCTGGAAATACCGGTTGCAAATTAGCATATAGGAACGAAGAAAAGAATAACTGCTGGTAGGGATAAAGGTTCAGACGTTTTGCGATAATATTGTAATCAATGGGCTTGATATCCTGCGGACATTTGGTCACAATGACGATTTGTGCACGGTTTTTGCCGCCGACAGGCTCACGTAACCTACCTGCGGGAAGTAATGTGTCATCACAAAATAAGCGATGATAATCTGTTAATAGAATGCTCAGTCCCGGCTTGACATAACGGTGCTGGAAAGCGTCATCCAGCAGAATGATATCTATTGAAGGCTTTTCCAATGCAAGCAACTCCTCTATGCCATGACAACGTTTTTCATCGACCGCTACTGTGACAGATGGAAACTTCTGATGTATCTGGTAAGGCTCATCACCGATACTTTCTGCTGTACTTTCCGGAATGGCAAGCACATAACCTTTCGTGTGCCGTTTATATCCCCGACTCAATACAGCTACATTATATTGATTACAAAGAAGCTTTATCAGATATTCGGTGTGGGGAGTTTTTCCTGTTCCTCCTACGGCTAGATTACCTACACTGATGACAGGTATATCGAAATTCTTTGATTGGAAAAAATTCCAGTCAAAAAGCTTGTTTCTCACCCTTACCGCCATTCCATAGAGCCAGGAGGCAGGATAAAGCCATTTGTGTATCTTGATAAAGTGATCGTCCATGTTTGCGTTTTATTTAATATTCAGTTCAAACGGAACACGTGCCTGAATCATAGATTGTTCTTTCAGGTTCGTTAGCAGACCGAATTGCCGGTAATATTCGCCTAACTTACTTTTCAGTAATTGTGATTCTACGTAATTAGTCGGCTTCGTATCAAGCAGAGAAGACAATACGTCTTTTTTCTCCGGATAAGACACAATGGTGTATCCTCCGACTCTGGCTTTGGCAACAGCAATATCCAATGCTTTATCGATTCCCCCCAATTCATCTACTAATCCCAGTTCTTTGGCGGCCTCACCTGTCCATACACGACCTTCGGCGATCTTTTCTATTGCCTCTTTGGTTGTATGGCGTCCTTCGGCACATCGGGTTATGAAAGTGTCGTATCCTTCGGCTACCATCATTTGGAGCAATGCTTTTTCACCTTCACTGAACGGACGCATGATATTGCCGAAATCCGCATATTTATTCGTTTTTACTACATCATAGCTTAAACCGATTTTATCGGTCAATTCTTTTACATTGGGAACCATACCGAAGATTCCGATGGAACCGGTCAGCGTTGTTGGCTCTGCTACGATTGTGTCGGCACCACAAGAAATGTAATAGCCTCCTGATGCGGCATAGTCACTCATAGAAACAATTACCGGTTTCTTTGTTTTCAGTTCTTTCACCGCATACCAGATTTGCTCGGAAGCAAAAGCACTGCCACCCGGTGAATTGACGCGGAGAACAACGGCTTTCACATCATCATTATCTTTCAGCTTGCGAAGGTCGCGAATGACTTTGGAGCCGACAATACCCTCTTCTGAAGTTGTAGAGCCCGGATAATCTGTAATTTCACCACTGGCATAATAAACTGCTATAATATTCCCGCTTTTATCTTTCGGCACATTTTTCCTTACGTTTATCATGTCACCCAATCCTAACAAAGAAAGATTGTCGTCTTCGTCTATATCTACCAATCTTTTAAGGTAATCGCGTACATCATTGCGATAAACCAACGTATCGGCCAATCCACATCTGACGCTCTCTTCCGCCGGATAGAACATTAACATACGGTCGGCATAGGCTTTTAATGAATCTACGGGAATATTTCGGGAAGCGGAAACGCCTTTGGTAACCTGGCTCCAGATAGAACTGATAAATGCCGTGACCTGTTCACGGTTAGCCGGACTCATCTCTGTAGCGGTGAACGGCTCTACGGCGGATTTGTATGTCCCTACCTTGAATACTTGCATTTCTACTCCAATTTTCTGCAATAAGTCTTTGTAGAACAAAGGGGTGGAGGCAATCCCCCGCCATTCAATCATTCCTTTAGGATTTAGCAGAACCTTGTCGGCTGCACTGGAAAGATAATAAAGCCCTTGAGTGTAAGAGTCGGCATAAGCGATGACAAATTTGCCACTTTCCTTGAAGTCGAGCAGCGCATTGCGAATCTCTTGTAGAGAAGCGTATGATGTCCCCAACGAATTTGCCTGCAGATAAATCCCTTTGATATCCTCATTTTCTTTAGCTTTCTTGATAGACGAAAGAATGTCGTCCAGTCCATACGTGTTGGAATCGTCGTTGAACAACTGTGATAAAATACCTAGTGGATCTTCTTGCGTGCGTTCCACCAACGTTCCGTTCAGGTCGAGTATCATAACGGAGTTCTTTTTGACTATCGTTTCCGTATCCGAAGCAGCCATGATACCAAACAGCGTTACCATGCCGATTATAAATAATACAATACTTGACAAAATGATACCTGTCACTGTGGCAAGTGTAAATTTCAAGAAATCTTTCATTATACTAATAATTTTTTATCAGCTAGTTATTAAGCTAACAAAGATAAATAATTGAGTTGATATTTATTCAATAAGTCGTGCGAATTTTTGTTTTATCACAATGAATCTGTATAAATCGGGTTTTTATCGTTTGAGATTTAAGTATATTTGTCTGTGGTCGGCCTTCCTAAATAGAAAGAATTCTTTATTTTTGCAACGTAACTTTTAATGCGGCATCAACTTTAATATCATATTTACCATGAAAAGAAAATCCCCCTTTATGGCTATGGCTTTAATTAGCTTGTTTTTGTATTCTTGTACTCCAACGGAAAAGCAGGAAATCAAGGATTATACTCAGTACGTTAATACTTTTATTGGTGCTGCCGATAATGGGCATACCTTTCCCGGAGCCTGTTGCCCTTTCGGAATGATACAGACTAGCCCCGTGACGGGAGCAGTCGGTTGGCGGTACTGTTCGGAATATGTTTATGAAGATTCTCTGGCATGGGGATTTACACAGACACATCTGAATGGAACCGGATGTATGGACTTGGGAGACATTCTCGTCATGCCAGTAACGGGTACACGTACTCGTGCATGGAATGCTTATCGTAGCCGCTTCTCTAAAGATAAGGAAGCTGCTACTCCGGGTTATTATACAGTTGAACTTTCCGATCCTCAAGTGAAAGCGGAACTGACCGCTTCTATCCATGCAGCCCTTCACCGTTATACTTATCATAAAGCCGATTCCGCTTCTGTTCTGATAGACTTGCAGCATGGTCCTGCATGGAGAGAAGAACAATATCATTCACAGGTCAACAGTTGTGAAGTAAACTGGGAAGATGCGCAGACACTGACCGGGCACGTCAATAACACAGTATGGGTGGATCAGGATTATTTCTTTATCATGAAATTTAATCGTCCGGTAGTCGATTCGCTTTACCTGCCGATGGGCAAGACTGAAAAAGGAAAACGCATCATTGCGACTTTCGATATGCAACCGGGAGATGAGTTGATGATGAAAGTAGCCCTTTCCACTACCGGTATAGAAGGTGCCAGAAAAAATTTGGAGGCGGAAATTCCCGCTTGGGATTTTGAGGGAGTGAAAACTGCCGCTCATGATGAATGGAATAATTATTTGAGTCGTATTGACATAGACGGTACGGATGATGAAAAGACAAATTTCTACACCTGTTTCTATCATGCATTGATTCAGCCTAACCAGATTTCGGATGTAGACGGTATGTATCGCAACGCTGCCGATTCAATAGTAAAAGCGGGAACGGGTGTTTTCTATTCTACCTTCTCTTTGTGGGATACCTATCGTGCTGCCCATCCATTCTATACATTAGTGATCCCCGAACGTGTGGATGGTTTTGTCAATTCGTTGATCGAACAAGGTGAAGTGCAGGGTTTCTTGCCTATTTGGGGATTATGGGGTAAAGAGAATTTCTGTATGATTGGTAATCACGGTGTATCAGTCATTGCCGAAGCTTATCGTAAAGGATTCCGTGGCTTTGATGCTGAACGTGCTTTCAATATAATAAAGAAGACGCAGACGGTGTCTCATCCGTTGAAATCCAATTGGGAAGTTTATACAAAATATGGCTATTTCCCGACAGATCTGATAAAAGCTGAATCTGTATCTTCTACTTTAGAGTCGGTATATGATGATTATGCAGCTGCCGATATGGCACATCGTATGGGTAAAGAGGAAGATGCGGCATATTTTGCAAAGCGTGCTGATTATTATAAAAATCTGTTCGATCCGCAGACGAAGTTCATACGTCCGCGTAAGGCTGACGGAACCTGGAAGGCTCCATTTAATCCAAGTGCGTTAGGACATTCTGAAAGTATCGGTGGAGATTATACAGAAGGAAATGCATGGCAATATACTTGGCATGTACAACATGATGTACCGGGACTGATCAGTTTGTTTGGTGGTGAAGTGCCTTTCCTGAATAAGTTAGATTCTTTGTTTACCGTTAAGTTGGAGGGCGAAAGTCTGTCAGATGTAACCGGACTGATCGGTCAGTATGCTCATGGTAATGAGCCTAGTCATCATGTAACTTATTTATATGCACTGGCAGGTCGTCCGGAACGTACACAAGAACTGGTTCGTGAAATATTCGATACTCAATACAAGAATAAACCTGATGGACTTTGTGGAAACGATGATTGCGGACAGATGTCTGCCTGGTATATGCTTAGTGCGATGGGATTCTATCCGGTAGATCCGGTAAGTGCGGAATATGTATTCGGTGCCCCACAGTTGCCGAAGATGACCTTGCATCTGGCCGATGGAAAGACTTTCACGATTATTGCGGAGAATTTGTCGAAAGAACATAAATATGTAGATAGTATTACATTGAATGGCGAACCATATACAAAGAAAACGATTTCGCATGAAGATATTGTAAAAGGAGGAACGCTGGTTTATAAGATGAAGTAATCAAAAGAGATAATGCAAAGCTTGCAAAATACATCTCTTTTAAAACGAGTTATTCAAGTTTTAATTAAATAATTTGTTTATTTTATTTTTGCATCATTCTTCTTATAATTTGATAACTACTATAATTAAAACCATGAAAAAACTGAAGATTTTATTATTCTTGTGTGTTGTCGCATGTACGCTTACGGTACAGGCGCAAAAACAATTTACTTTGAACTCTCCGGATGGAAAGCTTCAAACGACGATTACCGTAGGTGATAAGCTGACTTATGACATCCACTGTAACGGACGGCAGATCCTTGCTCCTTCTCCGATTTCGATGACATTGGATAACGGAGAAGTCTGGGGAGAGAAAGCAAAGTTGTCTGGCACTTCCGGGAAAAAAGTAGATCAGATGATTCCTTCTCCTTTCTATCGTGCCAGTGAATTGAGAGACCACTATAATGAACTGACTCTTCGGTTTAAAAAAGACTGGAATGTCGAGTTTCGTGCGTACAATGATGGTATTGCTTACCGCTTTGTCAGCCGTGCGAAGAAACCTTTCAACGTGGTAGATGAAACAGTAGATTATCATTTTCCATCCGATATGGTAGCTTCTGTACCTTATGTAAAAACAGGAAAGGACGGTGATTATAACTCTCAATATTTCAATTCATTCGAAAATACTTATACTACCGATCCATTATCGAAGCTGAATAAAAAACGTTTGATGTTTTTGCCATTAGTCGTGGATGCCGGTGAAGGCGTTAAGGTTTGTATCACAGAATCCGATTTGGAGAATTATCCCGGCCTCTATTTGTCTGCTATTGAAGGAGAAAATCGGTTGACGGGACGTTTCGCTCCATACCCCAAGAAGATGGTGCAGGGCGGACACAATCAACTTCAAATGTTGGTGAAAGAACATGAAGCTTACATTGCCAAAGTAGATAAACCCCGGAATTTCCCGTGGCGCATGAGCATTGTTACCACTTCTGATAAGGATTTGGCAGCAAGCAACTTGAGCTATTTGTTGGCTGCTCCTTCCCGTCTGACGGATATTTCATGGATCAAACCCGGTAAAGTGGCATGGGATTGGTGGAATAACTGGAACTTGGATGGCGTTGATTTTGTGACCGGAGTAAATAATCCGACTTATAAAGCCTACATTGATTTTGCTTCTGCAAACGGTATTGAATATGTGATACTTGATGAAGGCTGGGCGGTAAATCTGCAAGCGGATTTGATGCAAGTGGTGAAAGAGATTAATCTGAAAGAATTGGTAGATTATGCAGCCTCCAAAAATGTAGGCATCATTCTTTGGGCCGGTTATTATGCTTTCGAGCGTGATATGGAGAACGTTTGCCGTCATTATGCCGACATGGGAGTAAAAGGTTTTAAGGTCGATTTTATGGATCGTGACGATCAGCTTATGACTGCGTTCAATTATCGGGCTGCCGAAATGTGTGCTAAATACAAACTGATCCTCGACTTGCACGGAACGCACAAACCGGCCGGTTTGAATCGTACTTACCCGAATGTATTGAACTTTGAAGGTGTCAATGGTCTGGAACAGATGAAATGGAGCCCGGCTTCGGTGGACCAGGTGAAGTATGACGTGATGATTCCTTTCACTCGTCAAGTATCCGGTCCGATGGACTACACTCAAGGGGCGATGCGCAATGCTTCGAAAGGTAACTATTATCCTTGCAATTCAGAACCGATGAGTCAGGGAACTCGTTGCCGTCAACTTGCTCTGTATGTTGTATTTGAATCTCCTTTCAATATGTTGTGTGATACGCCGAGCAACTATATGCGCGAACCGGAATCAACAGAATTTATTGCTGATGTTCCGACAGTGTGGGATGAAAGTATCGTGCTTGATGGTAAGATGGGAGAGTATATCGTAACAGCACGCCGGAGTGGAAATGTCTGGTATGTAGGTGGAATCACCGATTGGACGGCACGTGACATCGAAGTGGATTGCTCTTTCCTGGGTGGTAAGACGTATGACGCTACATTGTTTAAAGACGGAGCAAATGCTCACCGGATCGGGCGTGATTATAAATGTGAATCCATCCGGATAAAAAATGACAGTAAGTTGAAGATTCATTTGGCACCCGGAGGTGGTTTTGCTTTGAAGATTAAGTAAACAACCACTTTACACACTACATTGTATATTAAATCTTGAAATAGATTTGATATATCTGCAATAGGTTAGATAAGGGTGCGTGCAAATCTTTATAAACGAAGAATAACCCTCGTTACAACTATCTGTAGCGAGGGCTATTACATTAAAAAGAGAGTTCTGGCACATTCCTGTCAGATTCTTATAAGCAAGTCGATTGGGAGGATCACCCTGTAATGACGATGATAGGCAGGGAGGTGTCAGGATAAAGCCGCAATACCTGTCCCTATCAAATTGGCATTATTCATGCTTTTGATATCGACCTCTACATCTTCCAAACCAAACAAACTGAAAAGCTCCCGTAATTTTTCCATGACAATCATGTTATAGTTCTTGTCTTTTCTGTTCTTGCTCCAAAAAAGGCTACCTTCGGCAACCAGGCAAATTTTTCGTATATTCTTGTTGTATGACTTCAACAACATGATAAGCCCTGTCAGTGAAGCTGCAACTAACTGTGCTGATCTACTATATATCCACTGTGCTACTTCTACATACACCTCCTTATAAATATCGGGATAGTTCATAATAGAGGTGAGCTTTTGTGCATCAAACTTTTCTTCGAACTCCTCCAATGGGAAAGTGGCTTTTAGAATATCTCCCAGGTACATACCGGATACAGCTTTTTCGAAACGTTGTTTTCCCGGATTCCCGGAGATTCCATCTACTGTATTATCCACTGCAGTGAGGAACGGTGGGTGAAAATTTCCGGATTCCAGATTGACGGGAATCAATCCATCTACTTTATGTGACGGATTTAATTTTTTAATTTTGTCAGCCGGAATAAAAGTTGCCATATTGGTGCCTGTTCCTACAATCAGACCTATATACGCATCGTAACTACTGTCGGTAAGTCCGGCAAATAAACTGGCAACAGTGTCATTGAGCACTTTTATGTTCGTAAACTTGATTTTATTTCTTTCATTCAGATAGTCGAGCAAAGGACCGGAAATCTTATTCAAGTATTTCTGCACTTGTCCGGGACTGCATACACACGCTTTGGTCGGGTGATTGTAATAACCACACGGGCAAGGGTTCATGGAGGCTACCAATGTGAAGCTGGCAGGATAATCTATACTGCTTTTTACGCGGGAAATGGTGATGCGCCTATCTTCCAACGGTTGTCGTAGTACTTCGAGTACGTTTCTACTAAATTCTGGCAATTCGTCAAGAAATAAGATCCCGTTGTGCGCTAAGCTTATCTCTCCGGGCTGGGGAAAACTCCCTCCTCCTACCATGGCGGTTTGTGAGATGGTGTGGTGTGGATCTCGAAAGGGGCGCTGGGTTATTAGTGATGAATTGCGGTTTAGCTTTCCAGCTACGGAGTGTATTTTGGTTGTTTCGAGACTTTCTCCTAAAGAAAGTGGAGGAAGGATGGAGGGTAATCTTTTTGCCATCATTGACTTTCCACTTCCAGGTGCACCTACCATAATCAAGTTGTGACCACCGGCTGCTGCCACTTCGAGGGCTCTTTTCACATTCTCTTGTCCTTTTACATCGGCAAAGTCAAATTCAAAGTTACTTTGTTGGGCATAGAACTCTTCCCGAGTATTGACTATGGTTGGCGCTAATTCTCGCTCATTATTGAAAAATTGGATGACTTCTTTAATATTGCTGACGCCATAAACTTTCAATTGATTGACTACGGCAGCTTCTCGGGCATTTTGTTGGGGAATGATTAATCCTTCGAAGCCATCTTCACGAGCTTTAATCGCAATAGGAAGAGCTCCTTTGATGGGCTGTATGCTTCCATCAAGACTCAGTTCTCCCATTAGCAAGTAGCGAGGGAATTTTTCGGAAGATATAGTCCCGTTGGCTCCCAGAAGGCCGATGGCAAGGGGTAAATCGTAGGCTGAACCTTCTTTGCGAATATCTGCCGGTGCCATGTTGACTATCAGGTTACTGGTCGGTATCTTATAACCGTTAACTTGAAGAGCGGAGATTATGCGTTGATGGCTTTCTTTGACCGCAGAATCCGGAAGGCCGACCAGATAGAACATACAGCCACGCGAGCTGTTTACTTCGATTGTGATGAGTGTTGCATCAATTCCTTGAACAGCCGCTCCGAATACTTTGATTAACACGTTTGGTTACTGATTATTTTTTCTTTTTGTTGTCTTTTTTATCTTTCTCTTCTGCTGCGGAAACGACTTCTTCGATTTTCTTCTTCAAATCTTCTCCACTGAGATTTTTAGCCAGGATTTTTCCGTCTGCCGACAGAAGAATGTTTGCGGGAATTTGCTTGATGGTATATTGTTTGGCAATCTCTGAATTAAGTCCGCTGAAATCACAAACTTGCTCCCAATCTAACGTGTCACGTTTTATTGCGTCTTTCCATTCTTTTTTGTCTACGTCGAAAGAGATACCGAGCATACCTATATATTTACTCTTTTTGTATTTCTTATAAAGTTCCTTTAGTTCATTGTTGTTGCGACGGTTGGATATACTATCTCCCCAAGAAGCCCAGAAGTTGATTAAAAGGTTTTTCTTTTTGAAGTCTTCTGATGTGCGGGTAATTTTTTCTCCTTTGGCATTAGGCAAACTAAAGAAGGGGGCATATTTCCCTATTTCGGTTTTTTCGGCTTGGGATATGGTTTCGTTCAACTTTTCAATATATAATTTATCTTGCAGTATTCCTGTCATGACTTCAATTAGTTTTTTTATCTTATTGAAGTCCGGAGATTCTTTTTGGACAAAATATTTAGTTTGAAAAGAAACTTCTGATTTTGCATACCCTATACATACCACTCTCCCGGTAAATCCGACTTCATTGACGGCCATAACATAGGTTGCAGGACTGCCGACAGCTTCAATGACTACATCAGGACCGAGTCCTTCCGTAATCTTTGTCAGGCATTCATGTACATTTTCTGTCATGGAATTGATGGTATGGTGAGCACCTATCCGTTTGGCAAGTTCCAATTTCTCGTCGTCCAGGTCTACAGCGATAACGGTAGCTCCGCGAAGAGCTGAACGTACAATAGCTCCCATACCGATCATTCCGCAACCAATGACCATCACTATATCAATATCTGTAACTTGTGCCCTGGAAACCGCATGAAAGCCTACGCTCATCGGTTCGATCAGTGCACAGTCACGAGGAGGAATTCGATGGGCCGGGATTATTTTACTCCAAGGCAATGCGATATATTCACACATGGCTCCGTTGCGCTGAACCCCTAAAGTTTCATTATGTTCACAGGCATTTACTCTGCCGTTACGACAGGAAGCACATTTACCGCAATTGGTATAGGGATTAACTGTAACGCTCATGCCGGGTTTTAAAGAATCCGGCACATCCTTGCCCACAGCTTCTATGACAGCTCCTACTTCATGTCCAGGAATAACGGGCAACTTTACCATTGGGTTACGGCCTAAGAATGTATTCAAGTCCGAGCCGCAAAAACCGACGTATTTAATTTTCACAAGAACTTCTCCCGGTTCCAAGACCGGTTTCTCGATGTCTACTACCTTCATTTCGGAAGGAGCGGTAATTTGAATTGCTTTCATTTTTTATTTATTTTTAATCAGTTTAATCAATCACTTTGTATCCTTTCCAGCCATAATAGGCGCAAAACAGGAAACAAATCATAGGAATAGTATAGGCTATATGATAGATATGTTCGTTCAGATGCATCATATAAGCTGTGAGTTGGGGTAAGCAAGCATTTCCAACGATGGCCATAACTAGAAATGCCGAGCCACTTTTGGTGTTGTTGCCTAAATCAGTCAAAGCGAGCGAGAACTGAGTGGGATACATGATAGACATGAAAAAAGAGATGCCCAGCATGGCATAAAGACCTGTCCAACCGCCAAAACAAACCACAACAATACATAGCAAGACATTAATCAGCGCATATACCAATAGCATGTCTTGTGGACGGAATTT
>ENA-UEOJ01002217-UEOJ01002217.1-human-gut-metagenome-genome-assembly--contig:-NODE-2217-length-11980-cov-3.958498_pt1 | contig 11980 bp, 9 predicted proteins | sample MGYA00242885_ERZ507886 | MGnify/ENA primary metagenome ERZ507886 (study PRJEB26167, sample SAMN06115505) | human gut metagenome | host: Homo sapiens | place: China:Anhui | collected 2015-08-07 | study... | reverse complement strand
TATACATCTTGACCTTGTTCACATCGGCCACGGTGACAAAGCTGTTCAGCTGCACGTCCAGATGCTCCGCCACGCCCTCCACGGCGCGGGTCACATCACTCAGCTTGCCAACGCCCGACGGCTCGATAACGATGCGGTCGGGGTGGTACTGCTCCACCACCTGCTGCAGAGCGGTGCGGAAATCGCCCACCAGAGAGCAGCAGATGCAGCCTGCGTTCAGCTCGTTGATCTGAATGCCGCTTTCCTTCAGGAAACCGCCGTCAATGCCGATCTCGCCGAACTCGTTCTCGATCAGCACCACCTGCTGGCCTGCAAAGGCCTCGGTGATCAGCTTTTTGATCAGAGTGGTTTTGCCGGCGCCAAGGAAGCCGGAGAAGATATCAATTTTAGTCATGTTCCAAATGCCTCTTTCTTTTTATCGCAATATTCGCAATTGTTAGCGCAAAGGGCCGCAGAGTGCTGACCCAAAAATACTACACCTCTATTATAACAAGGCTGTCAATGGAAAACCGGCCTTTTTCAAGAAAAAATTGTAACTTTTTTTGCAAATTGACGGCGTTTTGGGGGGAGTTTTGCCCCCGCATTGCATTCTTCCCCGCAGAATGATACAATAGCAGCAGCAAACCATCGCCGCCGGACGTTTTTCCGGCAAATGACAGAAAGAGGGCTTTTGTTATGAGTATGAACACAGTTCCCGAGCGTCTGGCCGCGCTGCGTGCCGCTATGCAGGCAAACGGCGTGGACGTCTATCTGATCCCAGTGGGCGACCCGCATTCCAGCGAGTATCTGCCCGACCACTACACCTCCCTGACCTACTTCTCCGGTTTCCACGGTGAGAACTCCAACTTTGTAGTCACCATGACCGAGAGCGCCGTCTGGGCAGACGGCCGGTACTTTGTACAGGCAGAAAAGGAGATCGCCGGCACCGAGATCCAGCTGATGCGCATGGGCGAGCCGGGCGTGCCCACCGCCGAGGAATACTGCGGCAAGGTGCTGCCCGAGGGCGGCACGCTGGGTCTGTGCGGTCTGACCGCCAACTGTGCACTGGTCAACAACCTGAAAAAAGCGCTGGAGCCCAAGCACGGCAGCATCAAGACCCTGTTCTTGGAGGATGAGCTGTGGGTGGAGGGCCGCCCCGCCCGCCCAGCTACCCCGGCATGGATCCTGCCCAAGGAATACGCTGGCTTCTCCCCGGCAGAAAAACTGGAGCAGCTGCGCGGCAAACTGAAGGAGCAGGGCTGCACCGCCCAGCTGGTGGGCAAGCTGGATAATCTGGCTTGGCTTTTGAACCTGCGCGCCATGGATATCGAGTGCACCCCCTACGCCATGGCCTACTGCTACGTTACCCCCAGCCGCGCCGTGCTGTTCATTGATCAGGCGCGGGTCACCCCGGAGGCTAAGGCAGAGCTGGAAGCCAACGGCGTAACGCTGGCCGACTACGACAGCATTCTGGACGGGATGGCCGCCGAGACTGAGCCGCAGACTGTGCTGGCCGAGAGCGCTACCGTGAACTACGCCGTGTATCAGGTGCTGGAAAACAACCCCGCCCTGACCGTGAAGGACGCCGCCGACCCGTTGCTGGCCATGAAGGGCGTGAAGAACGAGGTGGAGCTGGCACACCTGCGCGAGTCCCATCTGCGGGACGCCGTGGCTATGGTGCGGTTCCAGATCGAACTGGAGAACCGTCTGGCTTCCGGCGAACAGCTGACCGAGCTGACCGTGGACGAGATCCTGCACAAGTACCGCAGCGCAGACGATAAGTTCCTTGTGGAAAGCTTTGGCACCATTGCAGCCTACGGCGGCAACGCAGCCATGATGCACTACCACGCCACCCCGGAGGATCACGCCGTTCTGCAGCGCAAGGGCTTTTTGCTGGTGGACAGCGGCGCCACCTATCTGGACGGCACCACTGACATCACCCGCACCTATCCGCTGGGCGAGCTGACCGAGGACGAGCGGCTGTTCTATACCTGGACGCTGCAGTGCCACATCGACATCGCCAAGGCCGTCTGGCTGGATTACTGCGACTGCCACATGCTGGACACCATCGCCCGCGAGCCGCTGTGGCGTCACCTCATCAACTACCGCTGCGGCACCGGCCACAGCGTCAGCTTTGTGGGCAACGTCCATGAGGGCCCCCACGCTTTGAACGGCCGCAACACCACCCTGATGCGCCCGGGCATGATCGTCACCGACGAGCCCGGCGTGTACGAGGCCGGCGAGGTGGGCATCCGCATCGAGAACGAGATCGAGTGCTACCACAAGGCCGACAACCAGTACGGTACCTTCCTTGCCTTCCGTCCCCTCACCTTTGTGCCCATCGCTACCTCTCCCATCGTGCCCGGCGTGCTGGACAAGGAGCAGGTCGCTTGGCTGAACGATTACCACCGCAAGGTGTTCGAGCAGCTGGCACCCCGCCTGACCGAGGACGAGCGCGCATGGCTGGCCGAGAAGTGCGCCGCCATCGGCTGCTAATGCTAAAAAGAGCAAAAGTCAGCTGCCGCTTGCCGTCCTGACTCTTGCCGTAAAAAATGCAATTCCGGGCAGACCGCAGTCTGCCCGGAATTGCTTGATTTAAGATGATTTTTCCGCTGATGATGGCCAGAGCAACGCGGAGGCCATTCCAAATCGTCTACCCTGCAAAGGAAACCAAACCATGATCTTTCACATTGCGATCTGCAGCCCGGACGGTGCGCTGCGCAGCAGGCTGGAGCACCAGTGCATGGAGTTCTTCGCCCGGCGGGAGGACGCCTGCATCGTGGAGCAGCTGCAAAGCCCGGAAGCGCTTTTGCAGCAGGATGCCGCCGGGCTGCGGTACGAGCTGTACCTCATCGAGCTTGCGGCGGTAGCCCGGCCCGAAGGGCTTACGGCGGCGGCAGAGCTGCGCCGCCGGGGCCGCCGCGCTCCGCTGGCCTTTGTGGCCCGCACCCCGGCCCATGCATACAGCGCCTACCGGGTGGACGCCATGCAGTATCTGCTGCAGCCGGTGCACCAGCCGGAAGTTTCTGCCCTGCTCAAGCGGGCGGTGGAGCCAGAATACGGCCCCACCCTTACCGTGACCACCGCGGACGGCGTGCGGGCGCTGACCTATGCCGAAATTGAATATCTGGAATGCACCCACCACATCGTGCACTTCCATCTGACCACCGGAGAGGATGTGGCCTCCCTCTCGCTGCGGGTGCCCTTTTCTGCTGTGGCACAGCCGCTATTGGCGGACGGCCGCTTTGTGCAGCCGCACCGCTCCTATGTGGTCAATCTGGAAGCAGTACAGCTGCTGGCACCCGGCGAGGTACGGATGCGCAGCGGGGCGCGCATTCCCATCCCCCGCGGACGGGAAGCCGCCGTCCGGGAGGCCTTCTGCGCCCGGGTAGGGTAAAAAGTAAAAAGTCGCTGCACATTCGTGCAGCGACTTTTTACTTAATGATTTATTCTTCCTTATGCCGGGGCTTTTTGCGGCGGGCGTGCTTTTGGGGCTTGCGGCGGGGCTTTTTGCGGGAGGGCTCGGGCTGGACAGAGGCATCGTTCAGGCGGGACATCGCATCCAGCAAAGCGCCCTGCAGGCTGTCCGAGGGTACCCCGCTCTCCGAAAAGGCGAACAGGAATTTATAGATCTGGGGCTGCAGCTCCTCGTACAGCCCAAGGCGGGTGTACACCTCCTTGAACAGCTGAAAAATCTGTGTCTTGTTCTCTACGATGCCGCGCAGGTCGATCTGGGTATGACAGAGGCTTTTGGGGTTCTGGATATAATGATATCCGGCCTCGGGGATGGAAACGAACACCTGTGCGTGTTCAAGATACCCCATGTTGAAGATCAGATCCTCGGCCCAGTGCACATCGGGCGCAAAGGCAAGCTGATTTTGTGCAATGATCTCCCGGCGGTAGAGCTTGTTCCACAGCACGCCGTAGTAAAAGGAGGCGGGCTGCTGCATCAGGCGGCGGGCGTAGCCCTCCCGGCTGTAAACGCCCTGCGGCAGAAAGCCGTACTTGTGCACCTCGGTCTTGGGGGCTTCCGGCTCGATGCCAAGGGAGGTCTGCAGCGTTTCCAGCGCGTGCCCGGTCTTGCTGGAGTTGGAAGGGATCACCATCCAGTACGGAGCGATCACCAGGTCGGCGTTGTGCTGCAAGGCGGCCTGTACAAGGTTCTGGGTGTAATCAGGGTCCAGTGCGTCATCACTGTCCGCAAACTGGATATAGTCGCCCTGCGCAAGGGTAAGCCCGGCATTCCGCGTGCGGGAAACACCCTCGTTCTCCTTATCCACCACCACGATGCGGGGGTCCTTGGCACGGAACTGCTCACAGATGGCAAGGCTGTCATCCGTAGAGCCATCATTCAGCACGATGATCTCCAACTCCTGATAGGTCTGGCTGCAAATGCTTTCCAGACAGCGGGAAAGCCCCTTTTGGGCGTTGTACACGGGCACAATGATGCTGACGAGGGGGTTCGTCATGGCAGGGCCTCCTTTTTGACGACAGAATTTGAGTATTATTATTATCATACTCCTGCGGCGCCCGGATTACAAGAGCGCCGCACTGTGGCAGTTTTGTGAAACCTTACGCCTGCGCCCAGTCCAGTGCAGTCCAGTCCGGCAGGAACTGGTCGCAGATGCGGCGCAAAGCGGGGGCATCGGCGGCGCTGGTGGTGTCCTGAATGCCCACCAGATAGAAGCCGGCGTCATGGGCGGTCTGGGCAGCGTAGAGCGCGTCCTCGCACACGGCGCACCCGGCGGGGTCTGTGCCGCCAAGGCGGTGCAGCGCCTCCATAAAGGGGGCGGAGCTGCTCTTGCTCATAGCACCCCGCGCCTCGATGTAGAAATCAAAGTATTCGTCGATGCCAAGGCGGGTCAGCACGGTGCGGCACTGGCTGCTCCATGTGTTGGAGCAAATGCACATCCGTGCGCCCTCGGCCCGCAGCCGGGCAAGGGTGTCCCGCACGCCGGGCTTCAGTTCCACCTTCTCGTACAATTGGGCGATCACCTCGCGCATCACGTCCAGATAGCCGTTCCTGTCCAGCGGCAGCGCATACTCCCGGATGAGGTACTGTGCGCCGTCCTCCATGCCCATGGTCAGCAGGGTCTCGTGCAGGTCTGCCTTCGGGGTGCGGCCAAAGCGCGCCAGCAGCGCCTCCGGGGCGCCCTCCCATACCACCACCATGCTGTCGGTCAGGGTGCCGTCCATATCAAAGATCCATTGTTTGCAGTGCATACGTTCCTCCTGTTGTGCGCCCTCCGGGCCGCCTTTATACTCATCTCCGGCTAGTATAGCACGAAACTTTCACAGGAAAAAGGCATGATCTCTGAAAAATCGGGAGAATTTTACCTGAAAGTATGGTATAATTATAACAATTTTAGAAAATACCGGGAACGTGCACGGGAGGGCTTGATATGGAACGCAGAGAACCCACGCAAAAGGCGCTGGTGCTGGCAGGCGGCGGTGCGCGCGGCAGCTATCAGGTAGGCGTCTGGCGGGCTTTGATGGAGCTGGACTGGCACCCGCAGATCATTACCGGCACCAGCGTGGGCGGGCTGAACGGTGCCATGTTCGTGTTGGACCTGTACGAGACCGCCCGGGATATGTGGCTGACCATCCGCAGTCGGGATGTGATGGAGTTGCCGGAGGAAAACGCCGACCTTTCCGCCCTGCACCAGTTTCTGCGCCGGGTGGTAAAGGAAGGCGGCATGGACGTGACCCCGCTGGAGGAGATCGTGGAGCGGGTGCTGGACGAGGATGCGCTGCGGGCAGCGCCCATCCGGTTCGGCCTCGTGACGGTGGAGCAGCGCGGGCTGCGTCCCCGGGAGCTGACGCTGGAGGATATCCCCGCCGGGCAGGTGCGGGACTACCTGATGGCTTCGGCGGCCTGCTTCCCCGCATTGCGGGCGCGGCAGATCGACGGGGTAAAGTTTCTGGACGGCGGGTACAGCGATAATATGCCCACCGGCCTTGCCAAGACCATGGGCGCAGAGGAGCTGGTCTGTGTGGACCTTGAGGGCGTGGGCATCACCCGCCCCAACCTGACCGGCCTGCCCACCACCATGATCCGCAGCTACTGGGAACTGGGCGATATCCTGCACTTCGACCCCGACACCGCCAAGCGCAACATGGAGTTGGGCTACTACGACACCCTGCGCGCCTTTGGGCGCATCCGGGGCTGTGCCTACGCGGTGGACAGCGGTGCGGACAGCAGCGCCGATGCCGAAGCCTTCCGCGCAGCCTTTGACGCAGTGCAGAAGGAGGTGCGGGAGAAGTACCCTGTCACCCTTACCGCCGATGCCGCTTTGCTGCTGGCACGGATGAAGGACGCTCAGCTTGCCCCGCTGGAAGCCGCCGCCGAGGACGCCGGGGTAGACCCCACCCATTTCTACACCACCCGGACGCTGGCCGAGGCGTTTCTGGCGGCGTGCGATAAGGACCGTATGGAAAGCTTTGCCCCGCTGTTTACGGGCAGCAGCACCGCCGGACAGGCGGCGCTGGCCGCTTTGCTGCCCAATACATTCTTACAGGCGCTGGTGTGGCGCACTTTGACCGCACCGGCTTTGCCGGAGGTGACAGAAGATGAAGGTTTATAAAGGCGTATCCGCTTCCCCTGGGTTGGTGCTGGGACAGGTGAGCCGACTGGAACATCATGTGGAGACCTTCAGCCACGGCCCTTTCAACCCGGAGCGGGAACTGCGGCTGCTGGCAAATGCCGTGCACACGGCGCAGAATGAACTGGACTCCATGGCGGAGCGCGCCGCCCCCACCGAGCAGGCCATCTTTTTGTTCCAGAGCATGATGCTAGACGACGAGGGCATGATGAACGAGGTGCGCTTTTGCATCAATGCGGGCATCAGCGCCTCGGCGGCGATGCATCAGGTGGGGCAGCGCTACGCCGACCAGCTTGCCAACATGAAGGATAACCCCTATATGCAGCTGCGCAGCGTGGATATTCTGGACGCCACCCGCCGGGTGATCAACATCCTGACCAACCGCCCCCGGGTGTGGCTGGCGCTGGATCATCCGGTGATCCTTGCCGCCGACCGGCTGATGCCCACTGATCTGTTCAGTGTGCCCTCCGGCATGATCTTAGGCGTCATCACCGCCGAGGGCAGCGGCCAGAGCCATGCCGCCATCATTGCCCGGGCAATGAACATCCCGGGCATCGTGCAGGTGGGCAAGGATTTTCTGGACGACTGCGACGGACGCACCGTCATTCTGGACGCAACCAACGGCAACTGCATCCTTGACCCGGATGCCGTCGCCCGCCAGCAGGCGGAGGCCAGCATCTGCCAGCTCCAGCGCGAGGACGCGGAGATGAAGCAGCTGCACAGCCTGCCGGACGAAACGCGGGACGGCGAACCCTTTGAGCTGCTGGCCAACTGCTTCGGCCCGGAGGATATCGACACCGCCATGCAGTCCGGTGCCAAGGGCGTTGGGCTGCTGCGCAGCGGCTACATGATGCTGCCCGGGCGCATTCTGGACGAACAGGAACAGTACTTTTTCTATTGCTCCTGTCTGGCGGCGGCAAACGGCTGCCCGGTGACCGTGCGCACCTTCGACTTTGGCTCCGACCGCACCGTGGCCGATGCCAATCAGGGGCCGCAGTCCTCCAAGCTTGGCCTGCGCGGCATCCGCAATAGCCTGCGCCAGCCCCAGCAGTTCCAGACCCAGATCTGCGCCTTGCTGCGCGCCGCCGCCCGGGGGCCGCTGCGGGTGATGTTCCCCATGGTGACCGATGTAGAGGACTGGGACGCCGCCATGAGCATTGTGGAACACTGCCGCCAGAGTCTGCGGGAGCGGGGCGTGCCCTTTAACGAGAACACCCAGTTTGGTGTGATGCTGAGCATCCCCGCCGCCTGCCTGACCGTGGAGGACTTTGTAGCCCACGGCTGCGATTTTCTGGTCATCGGCACCAACGACCTGACCCAGTACACCCACGCCGCCGACCGCGAGCTTGCCAGCGCGGAGCACTACTACCGCCCCGCCAGTCCGGCTATGAAAAAGCTGATCACCATGGTGATGGATGCCGCCAATGCGCACCACGTCCCGGTGACCATCTGCGGCCTTGCCGTGGGCAACCCCGCCAACACAGCGCAGTACCTGCACCTCGGTCTGCGCAGCTTCTCGGTAAGCCCCCAGAACCTGCTCAAGGTAAAACGGGCTCTGCTGGACACCGATGCCCACCCGGATGCAGGGGAAAATGCCTGAGAAAGATTTACGAAACGTAATATAACGCAAAATAATAAGAGGCTGTTGCACAAACCTTTGTGCAGCAGCCTCTTATTGCTTATTACTCCAGATTCCCGGTCAGGGTCATGACGGCGGAGAGCACCGCCAGCGGGGCGGTCTCGCAGCGGAGGATACGGGGGCCAAGGCCCACCGTTTTTGCCCCGGCCTTGGCGGCCATTTCGGCCTCCTCGGCGGCAAAGCCGCCCTCGGCACCGGTCACGATGGCAAGGCGCAGCTTTTGCCCGTCGGCGGGCTTTGCCTCGGCCAGCAGCTGACGCAGGGGTGCGCCGCCGCACTCGTAGCAGAACAGCACCAGGTCGTACTGGTCAAAGCTGCGGCACACCGCCCCAAAGTTCGGCAGCGGCAAGGCTACGTCCGGCAGAACGCCCCGGCCGCACTGCTTGGCGGCTTCCAGCGCAATGCGGTTGTAGCGCTCGTTCTTCTGCTCCTCTTTTTTGGGGGCGGCCACGCAGTAGCGGCTGAAGAAGGGTACGATGTGGGCAGCGCCCAGCTCCACCCCGTGCTTGATGATCTGTTCCAGCTTGTCCTGCTTGGGGTAGCCCGCCAGCAAAGTCACCTCCACGGTGGGCTCGGCGGCGCTGGGGTAGCCCGGCTCTACGGCAAAATCCACCCTGTCCTCCCCAAAGCCGGTGATGGTGGCGGTGTACTCTATGGCGTTGCCATCGCAGAGGATGACGGTATCCCCCGGCTTTGCCCGCATCACCCGGGCAAGGTGATGGGCGTCCGCACCCCGCAGGGTGGCGATGCCATCGGCAATTTCAGTGGTAAAGTAGCGGTGCGGCATACTGTGCGCTCCTTCTTACAATATTTGAATCTCAGGCCTTTTTGCAGACGATGCACTCCCAGCCGCGCTTTTCCTTGACTTCCACCACGGCGAGGCCGGCCTTTTCCAGTCCGGTGATCACCTCGTCCTTGCGGCTGTCGATGATGCCGCTGGCAATAAAGGTGGCACCCTCGGCCATCAGGCCGGGCACGGCGGGCGCAAGGCTGAGGATAGCGTTGGCCACAATGTTGGCAGTGATGATATCATAGGTGCCGCTGGCCTTGTCGGACAAATCGCCCACCAGCACGGTGAGCTTATCCTGCACGCCGTTCAGGGCTGCGTTCTCCCCGGCGGTGCGCACCGCCACGGGGTCGATGTCCACACCCTCGGCGCTGGCAGCGCCCAGCTTGAGGGCGGCAATGGCAAGGATGCCGCTGCCGGTGCCGATATCCAGCACCCGCTCGCCGCCGCGCACCTGCTCGTCCAGCGCTTCAAGGCAAAGGCTGGTGGTCTCGTGGCCGCCGGTGCCGAAGGCAAGGCCGGGGTCAAGGATCAGTTTTACCCGGTCGGTGTCGTACTGCTGCCACGAGGGCACCACAGCCAGACGGCTGCCGATCTCCATGGGGTGATAATATTTGCGCCAGCCGTTCTGCCAGTCCTCCTGCTCCACACCCTCGGTCTCCACGGTGTAGGGGATGCCGGCGGCTTCCATGCGGGCGGCGATGAGCGCCAGCGTCTCCACCTGAGAAGCACCCGGCTCCAGATACAGATGGATGATCACGGTATCCCGGGGCTTATCCAGCAGCTCCTGCTCGATCAGGTCCACATGGGCGATCTCGGCCACCTGCTGCTCGATGTCGCTGTAATCCTCGATGTAGATGCCGCCCTCGGCGATCAGGGTGGCAACGGCTTCGGCGTTTTCGGCATCAGCCTTGGCCACGGTCAGGCGGATATCGGTCCATTCCATAGTACAAGTCTCCTTTTATCTGCTTGCCCTTCCGGCAGCGCCGGAGGGAAAAAATTCTGTCACCTGTATAGTACCCGATTCTGCGCCCGGATGCAAGCCCCTTGGCAAAACCGGCGGCGCTACCGCCCGAAAGGGTGCACAGATTGACTTTCGGCAGAACATCCGGTATGCTATATGGGACAGGACAAAAAATGTGATGCTGCGCAAAGCGGCATCGGAAAGGGTTCTTTATCGTATGTGTACCAAAACCTTCACATGGCGGCTGCTCACCGGCCCTGAGCTGACCGAGGTGTATCTGAACGAGATGCGCCGGGACTTCCCCGCCGGGGAGCTGAAGCCCCTGAGCATGATCCTGACCAGCGAAGCGGAGGGCACCGCCCACACATGGGGCGTGTTTGACGGCGACACTCTGGCAGCTTATCTTTTAATGGTGCGGCCGGAGGGCTGCCGGGTGAGCCAGCTGGATTATTTTGCCGTAGTGCCCGCCTACCGCGCCCACGGCATCGGGGCGCAGCTGCTGGCACAGCTGCCCGCCCACGAGGGCGACGCCGAAGCGATTTTGATCGAGGCCGAGATGCCGGAAAAGGCCGAGGACGCCGCTATGGCGGTGCGGCGTCTGGGCTTCTACGCCCGCTGCGGCGCATGGGACACCCACTACACCGAGCATCTTTTTGACGCATGGTTCCTCATTCTGGTGCTGGACTGCCCGGGCTGCTCCTCCCTTGCCCCGGAGACTGTGGTAGAGGCACTGGCCGACTGCTACCGCCGCACCATCAGCCCCACCCAGTGGAAAAAGCACGTTCAGTTCTTTGCCCCGGACGGCAGCACATACTGCTGATCGCGCAGGAGACCACCTATAACAAAGCCCGCCCACCTGTGGAGACCCACGGTGGGCGGGCATTTTGCGTTTTATTGTTCGTGCCGCTGTAAAAGCGTTCAGAGGGCGGTGGGCTGGGGTACCAGCCGGAAGAGCATTACGGGCAGCGCGCTGTTTGCAAAATCCAGCGTATAGATGAGCTTTCCGCGCTCCGTTTCAAACGGCATCTCCGTCTGTGTGCCGTCCGGGGCAATGCGCACAAGCGTTTTGCCTTCCAGCAGTCCGGCGGGCAGCGCGAGCCTTACCCGGCCGGTGGGCTGCGTCAGGCTGCCTGCGGTTTCAAAGGCCACACTCAGGTATTCCCCGTTCGTCCGTGCGGTCACATCCTCCGCAGAAAGACTGCCGCTGTTAGCCCACGCCGTTGCGGCTTCGATCTTTTCCAGCTGCGCGGCGTTTTCTGCCTGCCCGCACACGGGGCAGAAGGTCAGAGCTTCGCCTTCCGCAGTGCGGAAAGTAAACTTCCGGCAATCCGTGCTGCCAGTGTGCGCACAGCCCTGCCGCAGACAACTGGCACTCTGAGAGCCGGTTCCGTTCGGGGACCATGCACCAAACTTGTGTCCCAGCTGATCGGTCGGGTCTGCGGTGTAGCTGTCTTTGCAGCGGGAGCAAGTAAAGATGGTATAGCCGTCTGTTTCACAGGTAGGCTCTACGGTAACAGCCTGATAATCATGGTTCAGCGCGGGCAGCTCTGTATAGGTGGTATGGTCGCAGCGGGAGCAGGTTTCGTAAGCATCCCAGCCCTTTTCCGTACAGGTGGGGGCTTGCGCTTTATGCTGCACCAGAGCATGATTCAGTGCGGGCAGCTCTTTGCGGGTAGTATAGTCGCAGCGAGAGCAGGCTTCGTAAGCATCCCAGCCGATTTCCGTACAGGTAGGGGCTTTTGCTGCGTATTGCTTCAAATCATGATTCAGTGCGGGCAGCTCTTTGCGGGTGGTATAGTTGCAGCCGGAGCGGGAGCAGGTATCGTAAGCCCAGCCCTTTTCTGTGCAGGTGGGGGCTTGCGCTACGTGACGCACCAAATCATGGTTCAGTGCGGGCAGCTCTTTGCGGGTGGTATAGTCGCAGCGGGAGCAGGCTTCGTAAGCATCCCAGCCGATTTCCGTACAGCTGGGGGCTTTTGCATCGTGATGCACCAAATCATGATTATTTG
>ENA-UEOJ01002210-UEOJ01002210.1-human-gut-metagenome-genome-assembly--contig:-NODE-2210-length-12011-cov-3.595693_pt1 | contig 12011 bp, 5 predicted proteins | sample MGYA00242885_ERZ507886 | MGnify/ENA primary metagenome ERZ507886 (study PRJEB26167, sample SAMN06115505) | human gut metagenome | host: Homo sapiens | place: China:Anhui | collected 2015-08-07 | study... | reverse complement strand
AAAAAAGGCCCCTCGAAAGGGGCCTTTTTTATGAATGACGGAGGAAGCCTACAACTGGGCGATTCCAATGATTCCTTTATCCGATTTCTCGATGAAGTCGATGATGTACTGTATCTCGGGACTCATCGGGATGGTCTCCTTGATTTGGATCAGCGCGTTTTCGAGGCTGGTTCCGGATTGGTAGATCTGGGGGTAAGCCTTTGCGATGTAGTCGATGATATTTTCCTGAATTTCGCCGACTTTAGACAACAGTACGGCGTTCACTCCATAATAAACGATCGGGTTGTGCGCGGCTACGATGAAGGGCGGTACGTCCTTGTTGGCCCGGCATCCGTCCTTTACCAAGGCCCAAGTCCCGATACGGCATCCATGTTTCACGATTACGCCACCACCTAAAATTGCGTAGTCGTCGATAATACAATTTCCGGCTGTCTTGGTTGCATTTCCCAGTACACAGTTGTTACCGAGATGGGTGTCGTGTGCTAGATGCACGCTTTCCAGCAAAAAGTTTCCATCACCGACAATCGTGCAATCCGTCGTGTTAGTTCCCCGGTTAATAATAACCTTCTCCCGGATCGTGTTGTTATTCCCGATTTTTAAGAGGGTATCTTCCCCCTTGAACTTGAAATCTTGCGGGGTCGCCCCGATAATGGCTCCCTGGTAGACCGTGTTGTTCGTTCCCATACGGGTACCGCTCAGGATACTGGCGTACGGCATGATCGTGCAGTTATCTCCGATTTCGACGTTCTTGTCGATATATGCGAAAGGATGGATAGTTACATCCTTTCCTATTTTTGCATCGGGATTAACGTAAGCTAGTGGACTTATCATGATAATTTGTATTTAAAGGTTATTTGGTTCGTCCACCACCTAGGGCATGATACAGGTTGACAACGGCTTGTATGCGTTGGAACTCGTCGGATACTCCGGAGAGTTGCGCATTAAGCAAGGACTGTTGTGCCGTGAGTACTTCCAGGTAAGTGGATGTTCCTAAAGTTAGTAATTCTTGCGTGTATTCCACGGATTTTTCTAAAGAAAATATCTGCTTTTCACGTTGTTCGATTTTATCTTGTGCCGTTTGGTACTGCGCTAAAGCATTGCTAACTTCACTTCCTGCGTTTAATATTGCTTGTTCGAAACTAATCAAGGCCTCTTCTTGTTGTGCCTTGGCAACTCTTAATCGGGCGGTGAGGGCTCCCCGGTTGAAGATCGGTTGTGTCAGTGATCCCACGGCAGAGGCTATCATCTTACCGGGATTCACGATATATGAGCCGGAACTGTTCGTCCATCCGAGTGTTCCGCTGATCGAGATTTGCGGGTAGAATGCCGAACGGGCTTGGTTCGTGTTATAAAACGTGCTGGCCAATGCCATTTCGGCGGATTTCACATCCGGACGATTCGATAACAATTGAATAGGTATACCTACATTCAGCAGGGTAGGAAGGGATTGGTCTTCCAGTTTTCCCCGTTCGATACGTTGCGGGGCTTGTTTCAATAACAGGGAAAGTGAGTTTTCCGTTTCCCGGATGCTTTTTTTCAAGTCGGGAATGGAGGCGGCAATCATGTAACTGTTAGCCTCGCTTTGTGCGATAGCAGCCTCGTTTACCATCCCGGCCTCTTTCATCGCTTTCATGGTTTCCACGCTTTTTTGCCATAATACGGCTGTCTCTTCCGTGATGGCCAGTTGCTTGTCCAGCATGAGTAGCGTGTAGTAGGTGTTGGCAATAGTCGCAATAACTTGTGTTTGAACGGCTTGTTTGTATGCCTCGCTTTGTAGTAAGATCGCTTTTGCTCCGCGTTTGGCATTCGTTAATTTGCCGAACAGGTCAAGTTCCCAACTGGAAACGACCGGGAGCGAGTAAATCTGCGTGGCGGCAGCCTTGTCAAAACTACTTACTGTTCCCTGGGGAGATAATCCCAGGGAAGGTAGGTATGCCAAGCGGGAGGACATTAACCCAGCCTCTGCCTCTTTCACTTTCAAGATAGCAGTTTGCAGATCACTGTTTTGTTCCAGTCCCTGACGAATTAATTTCTGTAATTGGGGATCCGTGAATACCTCTTCCCAGGGTAAATTACCCATGTTCGTGGTATCCGATACCAGTGTGTCATTTACAGAAACCGGGTCCCGGTACAGGCCTTCCATATCCATGTCCAGGCGGTTGTATTTCTTGTAAATGTTACAGCTGCTTAACAGGGCACCCATGCATATCGTGTATATAACAACTTGTTTCATCTTGCTTTATTTTGTGTATTGTTCTATTTCAGATTCAAGTTCCGTGTTGTCTGTGTCATGCCATTCAATTGGTTTAATCTTCTCTTGCAAGTACTGGAATGCAACGAACATGGCAGGTACCGTGAAAATCTGGCAAATCATACCGATTAACATACCACCGATAGAAGCAGTACCTAGTGTACGGTTACCGTGAGCACCTACTCCGAAGGCGAACATTAACGGAAGTAATCCGACTACCATCGCCAATGATGTCATTAAGATAGGACGGAGACGGGCACCGGCACCTAATACGGCTGCCCAGGTAATGCTCATACCCATCTTACGACGGTCGAGGGCAAATTCTACAATCAAGATCGCATTCTTTGCCAACAGACCCATCAACATGATCAAAGCGATCTGCATATAGATGTTGTTGGACATGGTACCGAGTATCATCTTCAACGATGATATACTACCGATAGCACTCATTCCGTTGACGAACAGGAAGCTGCCCAACAAACCGAACGGAATAGACAGCAATACGGCAAGCGGAAGGATGTAACTTTCGTACTGTGCACTCAGCAGCAGATAGACGAACACGAAGCAAAGGATAAAAATCAAACCTGTGGTACTGCCGCTGCTCTGTGCTTCTTCACGCGCCATACCTCCCAGCTCATAAGTATAACCTGCAGGAAGATTTTCCTGTGCTACTTCTGCCAGAGCAGCCAGTGCCTGACCGGAAGTATATCCGGAAGCCGGAGCAACCATCACCTTCATGGAAGTATACAAGTTGAAACGGCTGATGATATCAGGTCCGTATACTTTCTCTACAGAGATAAACTGAGCGATTGGAGCCATCTCACCCTGGTTATTACGAACCTTGACATTCTTCAATGATTCCAGGTTCTTACGTGATAACGGGTCTGACTGGATCATTACACGGTACATCTTACCGAAACGGTTGAAGTTGGATGCATACAGACCTCCGTAGTATCCCTGCATGGTGCTTAGGATATCACTCGGACTGATACCTGCTTTCTTACATGCTGCCGCGTCAATATCAATCATGTATTGCGGGAAGTTCGGGTTGAAAGATGTTTTTGCCGAGTTGATTTCCGGACGTGCTTCCAGTGCTTGTGTATAGTCGTTGACTACATCAAAGAACTTGTTCAACTCACCACCGGTTTTATCCTGCATGTTCACCTCGATATCCGTAGATGCCGAATAACCCGGAATCATAGGAGGAGCGAAGAACAGCACCTGTGCTTCTTTGATGATTTTTTGTGCACGCATATATAAGGATGCGACAACGATATCGGAATTCTGTACGGCAGAACGTTCGTCCCAGTCTTTCAGCTTGATGATGAATGAACCGTAAGAAGGTCCCTGACCACCGATGAAGCTAAATCCGGAGATCATAGTACGTGAGGAAACGGCAGGATCGGCAGCGATCAAACTGTCTACACGAGCCAGAATCTGTTCCGAACGGTCTTGTGATGTTCCCGGAGGTAATGTTACTGCTCCCATCAGTGTACCGGTATCTTCATTAGGCACCATACCTGTCGGAGTGGTATTCATGAAGAATATAAGCAACACGATAGAAATGACCACTAATCCCATTGACAGCCATTTTTTCTGAATGAAGAACAATACACGTTTCTTATACTTTTTCAGGATAGAATCATAAGCTGCATTGAAAGAGGTGTGGAAGCGGTCCACCAAAGTCTGTTTCTTGTTTCCGTGATCGGTATTATGCGGCTTCAGGAAGATGGCGCACAGTGCCGGACTTAACGTAAGAGCGTTTAGTGCGGACAAACCGATCGCGATAGCCATTGTCATACCAAACTGACGGTAGAAAGTACCGGCTGTACCACCCATGAAGCTAACGGGAACAAACACAGCCATCATCACCAGCGTGATGGATACGATAGCACCACCCAACTCGTGCATTGCATCGATAGATGCCAGGCGGGCAGATGTGTATCCCTGGTCTAGCTTGGCATGCACACCCTCGACGACCACAATCGCATCATCGACCACAATCGCAATGGCAAGCACAAGGGCACATAGTGTCAGCAAGTTCAAACTGAACCCGATCAGAGACAATACAAAGAAGGTACCGATCAAGGCTACCGGAATGGCGATAGTCGGAATCAATGTAGAACGTAAATCCTGCAAGAAGATATATACTACGATAAATACCAGGATAAATGCTTCAATCAATGTCTTCAAGACTTCGTGGATAGAAGCGAACAAGAAGTCATTGGCATTCATTGAAATGTTAAGCTTCAATCCGGCTGGCAATGACGTTGAAGCTTCATTCAGTAAGTTTTCGATATCACTGATAGTCTGTGTCGCATTCGTTCCTGCCATCTGATAAACGATACAAGTTACTGCCTTGTGTCCGTTTACCCGGTTGGTAAAGTTGTATCCCAAACGGTCTAATTGAATTTCTGCAATATCATTCAGACGAAGCACTTCGCCGTTCGGCAAAGACTTGATGACGATATTCTCAAATTCTTCCGGTTGCTGCAAACGTCCTTTGTAGCGGATTGTATATTGGAAGGTCTGGTTGCTGCGTTCACCGAACTGTCCCGGAGCAGCTTCTATGTTCTGTTCAGCCAAGGCTGTCGATACGTCGCTCGGTATCAGTTTGTACTGTGCCATAACGTCTGGCTTCAGCCAGATACGCATAGAATAGTCCTGGCCCATCACATTGGCATCACCCACACCCTGTACACGTTGAACCTGAGGAATCAAGTTGATCTTTGCATAGTTTTCGATGAATGCGTCTGTATAGGTGTCGGTTTCGTCGTAAAGAGAGAATACGACCAGCATGGAAGTCTGGCGCTTCTGAGTCGTTACACCGACTTTGGTTACTTCGGCAGGCAGCAATCCCTGTGCCATGGAAACACGGTTCTGTACGTTGACGGCAGCCATGTCCGGGTCAGTTCCCTGCTTGAAGTAGATGGAGATATCACCGGAACCTGTATTGGATGCAGTTGAAGTCATATACATCATGTTCTCTACACCATTGATTTGCTCTTCCAGTGGGGCAATCACGGAGTTCAATACGGTTGATGCACTGGCACCCGTATATGTGGCTCTTACCGATACGGTAGGAGGCGCAATGTCCGGGTACTGGGTGATAGGCAGTGTTGCCAATCCGATAGCACCAAGGATGACTATCAGGATGGAAATAACCGTTGATAGTACCGGACGGTTAATAAAGTTATCTAATTTCATACGATTACCTAAGTTATTAGTTGAAAGCTGTAGCCAGATTTCCGTCGTGCTGGTCTTTCAAATGCTGTTGATAGTTCGCTTCTTTCTGGGCTGGTGTGATCGGTTGTATCTTCTGACCGTCTTTGAGAGTTTGCACACCTTCGACCACGATTTTGTCTCCTGCATTCAATCCGGAAGTAACAAGATATTCTTTTCCGTTATCCAGATTGAAAATGCTGATTTCTGTATATTTCACGGTGTTGTCCGGCTGTAGAACGTAGACGAACTTTTTGTCTTGAATTTCCTGAGTTGCAGCTTGTGGTATGCTGATCATGTTGTCCATGGTATAAGGGATCAGGACATTGGCTGTACCACCACTACGCAGGATGTGTTCTTTGTTCGGGAAGATAGCACGCATGCTTACAGAACCGGTTGACTGGTCGATCACTCCTGTGATAGCGTCTACTTTTCCTTCTACATCGTATGTTGTATCGTCGATCAATTGTAGTTTGATGGCCGGTATCTTGCTGATCTCTTCTTTGATGGTCCCTCCGGTTTTGGTCATAGCCAACAGTTCTTTTTCTGTCATAGAGAAATATACATATACCTCGTCTATTTCAGATACCGTAGTCATTGGCGTAGCCATAGAAGGGCTTACGAGTGCTCCCAGACGATAAGGAATATCGTTGATCACACCGTCCGAAGGACTCTTTACTTGTGTAAAGGAGTAATTCTGCTGTGCTGTAGTCAGCTGTGCTTTAGCCTGGGCAAGTTGCGCCTGAGCCTGTGCCAGTGAATTCTTTGCCATTGACAAGTCATAGTCGCTGATGATCTGTTTTTTGTTCAGCTCAATCTTATTGTCAACAGTCATCTGCTGAGTATTCACAGCTGCTTCTGCTGTTGCAACCGCTGCTTTTGCTGTACGTACTGCTGCTTCGTACTGAGTAGGATCTACGATGAATAAGAGCTGTCCTTTGCGAACGGTTGCTCCTTCATCTACGCATAGCTTTGTGATGAAGCCCGATACCTGCGGGCGAATTTCTACGTCTTGTCTACCTTTGATGGTAGCCGGATAAGCTTTCATTAGGTCTGCAGTTGTCTTCTGTAATTCCTGTACTGCATATTCTGGGACTTTTCCCGTGTCATTGCCCTTATTGCCACAACTAGACAAGAGGGCTAAGCAAAATGCAAATAAAACAATTCTACTTTTCATACTTTATATTTATCTGTTTTTTAAAATTGTGCGTTCGTCGCAGTGTGTATTCATTGTATGGATAGATGATCCAAGGAAGAAAAGCCGGAAACTTATTCTATGAAATAAGTTTCCGGCTGCAAAAGTACTTTAAATTCGGTATTCTTGTATTCTGATACCGTGTTTTTTAACTATGTTTTTTACTTTAGTTTATGATATATAGGATTCATAATAAAACTAAACTCGTAATCTTGATAGGGAAGACGGTATTTTTCTAAAGGAATAGCCCCCCAACTGTTGACACAGGCAAGCCCCGTTTGTGCTTTATCAATACAGAAGTTTGTGAAGTTGGCTTTTTCTACTTCCGGTGAATGGCGTTGGTCTTTGCCGGCACCGTCATCCAGTGATTCGATTGTATAGTTCAGTGCAGAAGCGGAAAACGGTGCATCAGCTACAAACTGCAATCCATTACCACTGATATTGAGCAGGTTCCACCAACGGACGTCTGTTTTCGTTCCGGTTTCCTGCGGGCGGATGTATGGATAGAATTGCTCTTCTACAGTTTGGCGATATTTGCCGATCATTGCACCATGGTTACGGTCTGCATAGTTTTCGCCCGGTCCGCGTCCATAATATTCTACTTCATTGAATGTGACAGGCATGCGAAGTTGCATTCCGAAACGGAACATTTCAGAGATTTTCTTGCTTTTGTCTGCTTCCATTTTCTGAGTAACTTTTACAGCTCCCTTATTATTAATGATGTATGTCAGGAATAACTTTCCTCCTATAGACTTCATATCATATTCTGCACGGATAACTGCTTGTTCATTTTCAATATCATGCTTCAGTGAGGTCAGTTTCAATTCCGGATGTTTCCAGGCGCCATATCTGTGTTGTAATCCTGCACCAAAGTCATTGTCGGTCGGAGCGCGCCAGAAGTTAGGAGTCAGGGCGGTTCCATCTTCCATTAGTTGTATACCATTGACATCATAGCGGCAGAGATAACCGTTGTGTTTGTTGAATTCGAGCGTAAAGTCTTCGCCGGAAACGATCAGGTAATTATAATCATTGGTCTGGAAGGTAGGTACTACTACTGCGATATTAGAGGACTGCTTGTTTTCCAGTTTGAGTTCCGGTGCTTTGTAATCGCGGATGCTCATTTGGTCATAAGCGATCGTCTCTCCTGCCGGGAGCAGTGTCTCAGCTGCTTTTAGTTTGTAGCTGACGTTCAGCAACAGTTCCTTGCAAGGACAAATATTCTTGGTGTCAAATGGCAACTGTAGCTTTACTGTTTGTTGCGGAGCTACGTTCAAGTCTGATACGATACCGTTTTGAACAACTTCTCCATTAGCCAGCAACTGCCATTCCAGATAGTATGTAGACAGATCGCGGAAGAAGTTCTCATTATAGATATTGATTTCACCTTTGGAAAGGTCGGCTGGTGTGGTCCAGATGTTCTGGTAGAAATATCCTACTTCATAAGCATGCGGATTGGGTACCCGGTCGGGGCTGATTAAGCCGTTGTCGTTGAAGTTATTGTCCGAAGCGTCGTATTTGTTGAAGTCGCCTCCATAACCATAGATGGCTATACCGTCTTTATTTTTCCAATGGCAAGACTGGTCAACAAAGTCCCAGATAAATCCACCTTGATATTTCGGATACTTACGGATGATGTCCCAGTATTCTTTGAATCCACCCATGGAGTTACCCATCGCATGCGCGTATTCGCATTGGATAAGCGGTTTGTCGATATTGCCTTCACAATATTTGATACATTGGTTATAATCATAGTACATCGGGCAGAAAATGTCGGTGAATTCACTCGTTCTTGCCTGCTCGTACTGTACGGCACGTGTCTTGTCTTCGTTCTTGATCCAAGTGTAGCAATGTTCGAAGTTCGGTCCCATACCTGCCTCATTTCCTAATGACCAGAAAATGATAGACGGGTGGTTATAACTGCGTTGCACATTACGCTGGTTGCGTTCCATGTGTGCTTTTGCATAAATCGGGTTTTTAGCCAGTGTTTTGTCACCATATCCCATTCCGTGAGATTCAACATTGGCTTCGGCTACTACATACAAACCGTATTCGTCGCAAAGATCATACCAGCGGTTGTCATCCGGGTAGTGGCAGGTACGTACCGCGTTGATATTAAGCTGTTTCATCACCTTGATGTCTTGTATCATACGTTCGAGGGAAACGACATAGCCACCGTCCGGGTCCATTTCATGACGATCGGCTCCTTTGAAGAGTACAGGCTGTCCGTTGACGAGTATTTGTCCGCCTTTCAGTTCGATTTTACGGAAACCTACCTTGATGGGAATCACTTCTGTAATGTTGTTCCCGTTTTTCAGAGTGGCGGTCAATGTGTAGAGGTTGGGTGTTTCAGCAGTCCATTTTGCGGGGTTGGCTATGTTGAAAGTTGTATTTAGTTTGCCGGAACCTTTCAGGTCGGCTGTTGCTACGCTCTTTCCTTGTGCATCTGTAAGATCGAGAGCTACTGTGCCACTGCCTTTCAGGTCGATGGCTATGTTTAGTGTACCGTCCTTATACTGGTTGTCCAGGTCGGGAGTAACACGGATATCTTGAATATGCTTTTTGTCACGTGCATACAGGTAGCAATCACGTCCCACACCGGAATAGCGGAAGAAGTCCTGATCTTCCAGATAACTGCCGTCGCACCAGCGGAATACTTGGAAGGCAATCAGGTTTTTCCCGGGTTTCAGGTAATTGGTCAGATTAAATTCGGCTTCCAGCTTGCTGTCTTCGCTATAACCTACATAACGGCCATTTACCCAGAGGTACATATTGGAAGTTACGGAGCCGAAGTGGGCAAAAATATCTTTCCCTTTCCAGTCGGCAGGAAGAATGATTTCTTTCCGGTAAGAACCTACGTGGTTGTTTTCTGTGGGTACGAGGGGAGGGTTGTGCTGGAATTGGTTTCTCCAGGCATAACCGACATTTACATAGATCGGATCACCATAACCATTCAGTTCCCATACAGCGGGCACTTTAATGTTGTCCCATCCTTTGTCGTTAAAACTAGTCTGATAGAAGTCAGTCGGGCGCGCGTCTGCATTTCTTACCCAGTTAAATTTCCAGAGACCGTTCAGAGTCATAAAATTCTTTGAGTCCTCTTTGCTGCCCGCTTTAGCTTCATCAGCCGATGCATAGGCAAAATAATTAGTGTGCATTGCGGAGCGGTTTACGGAATTCACTTCCGGGTCTTTCCACTCATTAAAGTTCTGTGCTTGGATGGCTGTTGTTAGTCCTAGTGCAGCCAAACAGCAGGAAAGTAGTTGTTTCTTCATGGGTTTTTTGTATTAGGTTTGAATTTCGGGAGTCAAAGATAGGGATTTATTAACAAGATAAGGACCAATAATCATTCATTTAAGGCTACTTTTTAATAAATTAGCTAGAAAGTGTAGTGTTTATTGGTGAAGAACGTTTATTTTTGCAGCATGTTACAATTTGAGAATCAAAAGATAAAACATATCGTGCGTAAAGCTTTTCCGGTAGTAGTACTGGCGGCTATACTGTACTCCTGTGCCAGCATTGGGCGACCGGAAGGCGGACCTAAGGATTATGATCCTCCGCGTTTCGTCGGCAGTACTCCTGTTGCAGGTGCTATTAATAATAAGAGAACGAAAGTTTCTCTCCAGTTTGATGAGTTTATTAAGCTAGAGAAAGCGACCGAGAAGGTGGTTGTTTCTCCTCCTCAGATACAACAACCGGAAATCAAGGCATCAGGAAAGAGAATACAGGTGAATCTGCTTGATTCGCTGAAGCCTAATACTACCTATACTATAGATTTCTCGGATGCTATCGTTGACAATAATGAAGGTAATCCTTTAGGTAATTTTGCATTTACTTTTTCTACCGGTGCACAGATTGATACTATGGAAGTATCAGGAACGGTACTTGACGCTTCCAATCTGGAGCCTATTAAAGGAATACTGGTCGGATTGCATGCTAACCTGAATGATACAGCTTTTACCAAACTCCCTTTCGACCGTGTGGCTCGTACTGACAGTCGTGGACGCTTTTCCATCCGTGGGGTAGCTCCCGGTAAGTATCGTATCTTTGGACTGATGGATTCTGACCAAAACTTTGCTTTTACTCAAAAAAGTGAAGTCATTGCTTTTAATGATTCATTGATCATTCCGCGTATGGAGGAAAGACTTCGTATGGATACAGCTTGGGTGGATTCTTTGACTTATGATACGATTGTTGAGAAGAAATACATGCATTATCTGCCCGATGATGTGATTCTCCGCGCTTTTAAAGAGTTAAACTATTCGCAGTACCTGATTAAGTCCGAGCGGTTGGTTCCTCAGAAATTCACACTCTATTTTGCAGGTAAAGCAGATACTTTGCCTGTGCTGAAAGGCTTGAACTTCGAAGATAAGGACGCTTTTATCATAGAAAAGAACCAACGGAACGATACGATTCATTACTGGGTGAAGGACTCTTTGCTTTATAAACAGGATACCCTTGCTCTTAGCCTTACCTATCTTTATACAGATACGTTGAATCAATTAATTCCTCGTACAGATACGTTGAAGTTGGTATCCAAACAAAAGACTTTGACTAAAGAAGATCCCGATTTTAAAGGAGAGATAGATGAATCCGTTACTTGGTCTAGTAGTAATGAAGAGCCCGAGAAGAAGAAAAAGAAGAAAAAGAAAGATGAAGAAGATGAGCCGATACCTACCAAATTCTTACCGGTGAATGTGAATGCACCTTCATCTATGGATGTGTATGGTTATATCTCTTTGAACTTTGAGGAACCGATTGCTAGTTTTGATACTGCGGCCATTCATTTGCGGCAAAAGGTGGATACGATTTGGAAGGATGTCCCTTTCGAATTCGAACAAGACTCATTGAATTTGCGGCGGTTTAATCTGTATCCTGGAAATGATTGGGAAGCTACAATGGAATATGAGTTCTCGGTGGTCTCCCCAGCTTTTCATGGCATTTATGGTTTGTTTACCGATAAGATAAAACAATCGTATAAAGTACGTAGTGAGGATGAATATTTTACTCTTCATTTCAATGTTACGGGAGCGGACCCGATGGCATTTGTAGAGTTGTTGGATGCTCAGGATAAAGTGGTACGTAAACGGAGGATTGACAAAGGAATGGCTGATTTTTATTTCCTGAATCCTGGAAAATATGGTGCCAGACTAATTAATGACACTAATGGAAACGGAGAGTGGGATACAGGTGATTATGCAAAAGGACAGCAGCCGGAAGCTGTCTACTATTACCCGAATATATTGGAGTATAAAGCTTTATGGGATACAACCCAAAATTGGGATATCCATGCAACTCCTGTAGACAAGCAGAAGCCGGATGAACTTAAAAAACAAAAACCAGATG
>ENA-UEOJ01002209-UEOJ01002209.1-human-gut-metagenome-genome-assembly--contig:-NODE-2209-length-12011-cov-4.598793_pt1 | contig 12011 bp, 9 predicted proteins | sample MGYA00242885_ERZ507886 | MGnify/ENA primary metagenome ERZ507886 (study PRJEB26167, sample SAMN06115505) | human gut metagenome | host: Homo sapiens | place: China:Anhui | collected 2015-08-07 | study... | reverse complement strand
TCTCTACCTCAAAAGCGAAAATCTGCCGAAAAAGGTAGAGAATCCCGCAGCCACCGTCCGAAAATCTCTACCCAAAAAGCGAAAATCGGCCGAAAAGGTAGAGAATCCTGTAGTCGCCGGTTGGAAATCTCTACCCAAAAAGCGGAAAACCCGGGAAAAAGGTAGAGAATCCTGTAGTCGCCGGTTGGAAATCTCTACCTCAAAAGCGAAAATCTGCCGAAAAAGGTAGAGAATCCCGCAGCCACCGTCCGAAAATCTCTACCCAAAAAGCGAAAATCGGCCGAAAAGGTAGAGAATCCTGTAGTCGCCGGTTGGAAATCTCTACCCAAAAAGCGGAAAACCCGGGAAAAAGGTAGAGAATCCTGTAGTCGCCGGTTGGAAATCTCTACCTCAAAAGCGAAAATCTGCCGAAAAAGGTAGAGAATCCCGCAGCCACCGTCCGAAAATCTCTACCCAAAAGGCGGAAATCCGGGAAAAAGGTAAAGAATCCAAGATCCACCATTTGCAAATCTCTACCCAAATAGCGGAAAAACGCCGGAGTTTTAACAAAATAAAAAAGCGGACCGGCAAGTCCGCTTTGATTGTAAAGAGGCAGAAGCCTGCCTCATATTTGGGGGGAAAAGGGTTATTTAAAAAACAAAAAATATGTAAAAAATCTACTGAACATTATACTGTTCAAGCATATTTTTAAAACCTTTATTAGCTGCCAGACATTTAACGATGATTCTGGCTCCTACAACATTTAACATACCAAGGATTGATGTACCATCAATTATGTATTTATATCCTTCCTTTGAGACAAGGACATCACAATCAGTTTCAGTTGCTACTTTTACAAAATTCTGTACGGCTTCAACGTCAGGTAATTTAATAACTGTTTCCATTAATGTATTCCTCCTAAGCGGTTTTCAACTAAGTCATAATGTTGATTAAAAGAATCGGTACTGGCAGTCTCATCCTGATTAACAAGATTGTCCAGTATACTTGTATGTAAAGATAAAAGTTTTTCTCTTATCATTTCATCGGCATTCTCAATTACATTGGACATTGATTTGATATATAACTCGGCTACAGGTCTTGAAACCGTGATTAGAAGAGGGTTTTCGGTACATTCTATGAGTCCGACATGAAATTCAAAATCCAATCTTACCAAGTCCTGGCCGTTTGCGGTTTTCATCTTATCAATAATTGAATATAATTGTTCTTTTCTTTTTTCAGAAATTCCCTTTTTCATTACGCAGTCAACAACAATATGGGAAAAATATCTTCTAAATTCCAGTAAATCATACTCTGAAACAGTTTTTAATGCTAACATCAGAGCTATCATACTTCTGATAGCAGCACCGGAATCCTTGGCAATGTAATTGCCGGAACCATGGCGGCTTTCAACCAGTCCCATACCGCGTAAAATGCTTATAGCTTCTCTTGTAGAATTTCTTCCAATACCAAGTGATTCGGATAAATCACGTTCGGACGGTATTTTACTGCCTACGATTAACTGACCATCTTTTACCATTTGGACAATATGATTAATGGCTTTCTGGTATTCCATATTTTCACTTTGTTTTGCCATGGTAATCTCCATTCTGTCAATATAATAAGTGGTAGCACCACTTGGTACTACCACTTATTATATTGATGTAAGGTGATATGTCAATGTTTTTTTAGAGATACAATTATAAAATCGGACTTACTTATTCTAAAAAAGTATATTATTTTGAAACGAATCAATAAAAACACCCGAAAAAAGTACAAAATCTTTCATTTTTTTACCATTCATGCAAACTTGGTTTACAAAAATATATATGGATGGTAAAATATTTGACAGGATTATAACAATTAAAGTTGCGAGGCCATATTACATATTCACATAAAAAGGAGGGATAGTATGAAGAAAAAACATATTATCATAATAATTCTTGCGGTATTAGTTTTAGCGGGTTTATTTACTATTTATAAACTTCCTGTCAAAGATTCTGAAGCTATCGATTTAGATTCAGATGTAACGATTATTATCAATTCAACAGGATTGAATTACATAGACGGAAAAGCATATCCCAAGATTGATACTAAGATGTACAGCGTGAAAAAGGACAGCGAACAACATAAAAAGATTAAAGAAATTATTGGAAATACAAAATTGTACCGGAAAAAAGAATCAAGTGTGAACAGAATATCACCGGGTGGTGCAAGTGTCTATATAAATCTGATGTTTGAAGGTGCAACGGTTACATTCAGGGAAGATGGATTTATTTTAATCGACGATAAATATTACGGAACAAGTAGGTTTGGTAAGAGTGATAACGATATATACACCACCCTGTCAGAGTATATACAGACACATTGTACAGCGTTATAAATACGATAATGTTCACCGGTATTATGCCTAATTAAAAAGAAATACGGCTTACCGATATGCATTAACAATTCTTAAGAAACTGCCGATAAAAAGAACAAAGTAGTTGTTAAAAAAATTGGCAGGTGATGGAAATGATTTCGGTTTCGGGTACATTTTTTAAAACGGGGTCCGATTCGGTATATTCAGGGAAAAGAACAGGCTCCCATAATAAAAATTTGGCCGGTAATAAAGAACTTAATACTAAATTAAGGATGCTTTCCAAAACGGAACTGAATTCCGATTTTAGGTGTGCGGACATGACGCAGACTGTTTCTGTGATTGACAGCACCCAGAGTTATGGTGAGCGGATAAGGATTCAGAGACAAAAAGCACAAGCTACCTCTCTTAAGTTAAAGAAACTTAAATACAGGTTTAAAAGCCTTTCCGCAAAAATAATAAGAAGTAAGACTTCTTATGCTGCAAAGCAGGCAGCAGGACAGGCGAGACGTGAGGCATTACGTCTAAAAAATGAAAAAAGAAAAACCGAAGGCGATACTACAGAAATTGATGCAGCAATAGCACACGCAAAAGCAATGGAGCGTGTTGCAAAGAAAAAAGCCAGACATCTTGAAGAGGAAGAACTTATAAAGGTATGCCAGAATGAAGATTTTGATAAAGTATACGAAGCCGGTAAAAATCCGGAAACAGAGTTAGATGAGGACTTTGCTGATGAAACAGAAACGGCGGATGATGAAGCAGAACTTACAATTGATGAGTTAGCGAAGCTTATGTATAAACTGGAACAAAAGATTAATTCTGAATACGATGATATGGGAATGGAAGAATTGACGGAAGCGATAATGCCCCCGGGCAAAGAAATGACATCTGAAGAGCATAAGCAGTTAAAAACTAAACATCGTAACAGTGAAATGCGTGAAATTGTAAGAGCTGACGCGGAATATTTAAAATCGTTATTTGAAAGTCTTGAAAAAGGAAAGGGTGACAGTAATGTTGTTGTCACTTCAAGTCCCGGTGTGGTTAACGTACAACCTGTATCAGTCTCTGTGGACACCGGAGGAGCAGGTGTGGCTGTTAATATGATGTTATAAAGAGGTACAAGAGAAGTGTTAGTCAGAAAATACGATAATAAAGACATAAATTCAATGGTGACAATATGCATCCTAATAACGTGGGAAGATGCGGACATATCTGCAATGCCAGTTATGCCGTGAATTCAAAATGCCGTGGTCTGCATATCGGTGAAAAACTGGTAACAGACTGTCTATTACAGGCAAAAGAACTGGGATTTAAGGTACTGCAGTTTAACGCCGTGGTGGAAAGTAACGTCCACGCAAGACACCTATATGAACGAGTCGGATTTAAGCAGCTTGGAACGATTCCTCATGGATTCAGAATGAAAGACGGTACATACGAGAATATATGTCCGTATTATAAGGAATTGTAGGATAGAAGTATTATGACCCGGAAAGAACTTGAAGAGTATATTTATAAAACATACAAAGTCAGACCTGATTATCCATGGAAACGTGACAGGGAAAACGGAGTGTTCCGCCATGCGGATAACAATAAATGGTTTGCTATTGCAATGAAAATTCCCCAAAACAGACTTGGGACAGATTCAGAAAAAATGATTGATATTGTGAATGTGAAAGCAGAACCGGTGCTGATATCCGGCTTATGGAACACACCGGGATTTTATCCTGCATATCATATGAATAAGACCAACTGGATTACAATAGCACTTGACGGAACGGCACCTGATGATATGGTTAAAATGCTGGTTGATATGAGTTTTGAGGAAACAAGGAAAAAAGCAATGTAATTTCTGAGACGGCTTCGGCCGTCTCTTTTTATGTAAAGAAAAAAGAAATCTACATAAGGACAGATTTGTGTCCCGGTAAAATTGACTTTTACCAGACCACAGTATATAATAAATGATACGAGGTGTCTCAAAATGGAAAAATTGATTAATATGCCAAAAAGGTTACAAAATGAAATTGAAAGAAAGCTGAAAATCATTGATACGGCTTTTAATATTTTTGTCGAGAAGAAAATTGAATCGGTCAGTATGGGTGAAATAGCGGAGGCTGCCGGAATGGGACGTGCAACCTTATTCCGCCACTATCCAAGCAAACTGGAACTTGTAATAGCAGTATGCGCCGCCAAATGGAAGGCATACTTTGATGAACTTGATGAGAAACGTCCGATTTCATCAATCGGTGATATACCTGCAATAGACAGGTTTGTTTTTACATTGGACAGCTATATAGACATGTATCACCATCATAAGGATTTGTTGCAATATAACGATAATTTTAATTATTATGTGACGCATGAAAATGCTTCGGAGGAACAACTGGAAGATTTCAGATTGTCCCTGGGCTCTGCCAATACCAGATTTCATCTGATGTATGAGAAGGCTAAGGAGGATAAATCGTTCCGCACAGATATTCCGGAAGATGTTTTTTTTCGAGTGACATTACATTCAATGATGGCAGCCTGTACCCATTACGCGGGAGATTTTATATGGGGAGCCAAGGAGAATAAGGATTATACAACAGAACTGGTTCTGTTAAAGAAAATGATAGTTGATTTTGCAAAGAGTTAGAGAGGACATTACAATATGAAAATGCAGAGATTGATGAAGAAAATGAGAAGGGCAACGGCATTAATTCTGGCCGGACTGATGATTGCCATGACTGTGGATATATCAGGCTTGAAAGTAAGAGCAGAGGAAAAGCAAAATAATGACACAGTTATTGCAGCATCAGACAGTGAGAAACTGGATGTCAGTAAGATGAATACCGAAAAAACAAGTTTCGGTGTAGTTTATTCTGACTATGTCGTCATTAATGAGGATAATGTTAATGAATTTAATGGGAAGACACTGACAGGAACCACCACAAACGGTATTTATATCAGCAATGGTGTGACGGTAGATCTGACAATCGAGAATCTTAATATTACTAAATCAGAGGATATCAGCTCCTGCATCAGCGTGGGTTATGGAGCAACCTTAAACCTTACCGTAAAGGGTGAGAATAACCTGAAGGCTACAGGCTGGGGTAGTGCAGGTATTGAGGTCATGGGACAGACAAAAGCCACCCTTCGTATTACTTCAGCCAGTACAGGTACACTTACCGCTGTTGGCGGCTATGGCAGCAAACAGTTTGGCAGTTATGGTGGTGCCGGAATCGGTGGAATGGCAAGGATTACCAGTGATATTACCAATATATACGTCGGCAATATCATTATTGAGGGAGGCACGATTAATGCTACCGGCGGCTATCAGGCGGCCGGTATTGGAGGTACGATTGGAGAAAGTGGTTCCGATATCAAGATCACAGGAGGTACAGTCACTGCTACAGGTGGTTCATATGGAGCCGGTATCGGTGGAGGATTCAATGGTAATGTTAACTCCATTACTATAAGTGGTGGTATGGTCACTGCGAATGCAGGGGAAAAGGCTGCTGCAATCGGTGTAGGCCGGGATCAGTCAATTCATCAGTATGCGGTACTTCCTTATAATACTATCCGTATAACCGGTGGAGATGTAACTGCCAACGGCAATATCGGTTATGGAAATGTTTATTTAGATGTTCCTGCCAAGCCGGGTAAGATTGAGATTTCTGAAGATGTCGCTCTTAACCTGAATGGTGAGATTACGTTAGGAAGCAATGATAACATCAGTTCCGGGAAATATACGCTTAATTTTACAATTTATGATGGCAGCTTAATAAAGGACACAACCGCAAAAATCACATATGGTGATGATAACAAAGTGATAACGGAAAGTACGAAGGTTTTTATTTCACATTACGGAAAAGCAGAAGGAAGTGTCAGCTTTGTTACCAGAAACAGCTTTGTAGGTGAACAGACCTTTGTTTTTACGATAGATGGTAAAGAATATCAAAAGACTGTATCAGTCAATAACAGTTCATCAAAAATCAATATTGAGGTCGGTATACCGCTTTATCCGGTGACGCTGGAGTTTTATGGTGCAGCAATCAGCAAGGATCTGGGCATTACTTCCATAACCGTAATGCAGGACAATAAAGAACTTTTAGCGGATAATGGGGAATTTTATGCTCCTTCAGCTATCAGTTATAACCGGTATGGCTATGGTACGATGCTCTGTTATCTTCCGGAAAACAGTGGCAATACAGAGATTTCCGTGACATCTACCGGTTTAAATGATGGGAAAGCAATGACCGTGACCGCTCAGACGGTTTCTGCAGACGGTGATAATATCATAACCATGCTTACAACAAAGGATACTCTGCTTGCGGTTACGGCAGAGGTGTATGGTGATTCTGCGATTATTCACGCGGAGACAAATAAAAAGGATGGTAAGCTTTGTTGTCATTATGTACGTAGTGACACGCCGATTACTAACGTAAACGGATTTAGAGATGCTTCTGGTAGAAAATTAGAAACTATCAGCAATGGTTCTGTGGATATCAGGATTGACAATTTAGAAGAAAACAAAACCCACGAGTATTACTTTATAGTGAGCACGGCAACTTTTTATAATAATGCGGGATCCAACATCGTCCATTTGACCCTCACAACGTCGGCGGTAGCAGAAGTGATAAAGGCTGATGGAACAAGTACACCATATGCCACCTTTGATGCTGCAGCCGAGGCAGCTGCAAAGGAGACAGGCTGTACTTTGAAACTGATAAAGGATGAAAAAACACTTGGCGGTGTGGTCTTAGATGGGGATTTTACACTTGATTTGAATGGAAAGACCCTTAGGTCGACTGCAACAACGGAAAAAGAATATACCCTTAAAATAAACGGAAATATAACCATCATAGACAGTGTCGGCGGAGGTAAAATTACAGGTTATACGTATGGTGGTCTGATACGCAGCCAAGAAGGTGCAAGCCTTACAATCCTTAGTGGAATCTATGAATATACTGGTACTTATTCATCAGCGGCCACGCTGTGCTGGGCCGATAAGGCTGATTTATCTGTGCAGGGAGGAATATTTAAAAGTACCACATATTCTATGGAAATATGGGGGCTGGAGAAGAATGAGTTAAGTGCCAGCAAAATTGGACTGTCAGGGGGACACTTTTGTAACGGTATATCACAACGGAACAAAGATGGCTATGCAACCACAAGCCAGCTATTGGCTTCCGGTTATGCTTATCAATATATGTCCGGTGACAACGCCGGAAAGCTGATAACCGGAGATATTGGTAAAAATGATGATGTTGAGATTGTACCGGCAAACCTGCAGGGAAGCCTGATTGTCACAGCGGATTCAGTTTCTGCCGGAAGCACATTGACTGCCAATTTTACAGTGGATACCGATAAATGGGTCAATGCAATCGGAAATTATACCTATACATGGTATCGTGTAGGCGAGAGCGCGGATACTGTCCTTCAGACAAAAACTGCTACAACTGATACAACCAATACTTATATGCTTACGGAAGATGATATTCACAGTCAGATATATTGTGTTGTAACAACAGAAAAGTGCAGTGAAGGTGTGAAATCCAATGAAATAACAGTGCCGGGACTAAATATTAAAGGTGCAAAGATTGTTATGCCTTCTGAAGAAACATATTCTTATAATGGCAAAGCGCAGACACCGGATGTCACTGTAACATTGAATGACAAAGAATTAGAAAAAAATACCGATTATAAGATTGACTATGTTAATAATCAGAATGCCGGAACTGCCACAATAAATATTACAGGAATGGGCAGATATGAGGGTTCGGTTTCAAAGAACTTTAACATTACCAAAAAAGCTGTAACTGTTTCAGGCATTACAGCACAGGGAAAAATATATGATGGAACTGTGAAAAACATTCTGAATTTTAACAAAGTGGAAATAAATGGATTGTTAGAGGGTGATTCACTGACTGTTAATGCCACGGGCACATTTACTGATGCCAAAGCAGGTGATAATAAGACAGTTACAATTACCGGACTGACACTTGGCGGCAAGGATAAAGAGAATTACACACTGGCAGACAATGGACAACAGACCTCTGCCACAGCATCAATTGGTAAACTTCCTGTTAAATTGCAATGGAATGAAAAAACTGATTTTATTTACAATGGTCAGAAACAAAGTGTAACTGCCAAAGTCAGCAATGCGGTTAAGGATGATATTTTTACACTTTCTTATGAGAATAATACAGCGGTAAGTACCGGTGTTTACACCGCAAGAGTCATTACACTCGGTAATGATAATTATACTCTTGAAGGAGCTGATAACATTTCCAAAAAATGGTCTGTCAGCTATGCGGTGGCAGATGACGCTTCTCTTTCCGGAACAAAAGGAAATAATGGCTGGTATGTAGGGACAGTTACGCTGACACCACCGGAGGGCTATAAGATTTCAAACGATGGCAGCACCTGGAAGGATATAGTTACTTTAAATGAAGAAGGAAAGAATTATGTCAGATATTACCTGAGAGATAAAAATGGCGGCATTACGGATGGAAAAATGGTGAAAATAAGTATTGATACTGTTGCTCCGGCCGGAGAAATCAGGATAAAGGATAACAGCTTTACCGGACGTTTGCTGAATATCGTTAATTTCAGATATTTTTTCAGCCGGACTGTTAATGTTAACATCACAGGTGCAGACGATACCAGTGGTATTGATACTATTGAATATCAGAAGGCAGCGAGGACGGCTGATTATGATAAAGATGGAGTCTGGATAAAGGGCAGCAGTCTTACGGTAGATCCTGGTGAAAAATTTATCATCTATGCGAGAATTACCGATAATGCCGGACATCAGACAATTATTAATTCAGATGGCATTGTGGTTTATACTGATGTAGCAGCAGTTTCAGAAATGAATTTTATCAAATCATCCCGAAAAAATCAGGATGCAGGTCTTACGTTGAATGGTAATACGGTTGCTGAAATTATAAAAGACGGAAACAGACTTGAAGCAGGTAACTATTCTGTTATAAATGACAGACTTGTATTTAATGCAGATTATTTAGATTCACTCGAAGCAGGAAAACACAGGCTGATGGTTACTTATAATCCGCTTGGAGAGACTTTTACAACAGGAGAAAGCAAAGGCGATACACCACAGACTACTGCAATTATGCTGAATGTGAAAAAAGCATCTTTGAAGGTTTCTGCTGTTCCGGAAGTAACACCTGCCGCCTACAGTTCATTGGCAACATTGGGTAATGATTTTACCTTGACCGGTGGAGTTGTGAAGGCAGCAGTTGACGGACAGGAAATAGTAGTGGACGGAACATGGAGCTGGCAGGATGCCGATATAACTCCTACGGTGATAAACAGTGGATATACGGCGGTATTTACACCAACAGACAGCACAAGTTATGACAGTATTACGTCAGTCGTACCTGTAACAATCACAAAGGCTGTGCCGGTTATCAAAACCGTTCCAAAAACATCGGATATTACTTATGGACAGAAACTCTCTGAAAGTATATTATCCAATGGACTTGCAGATATTGACGGTAACTTTGCATGGGATGATGGTTATAAGCTGCCGACTGTTGTATCCGATAGTGAAAGAACAGAATATATAATTGTTTTTCATCCTGCAGATTCAGAAAATTATGAAAATGCCTACTGCAAGGCTACGGTAAAGGTAAATAAAGCCGGGGATGCTCCTTGTATGCCTTCAGACAGTATAATTACAGAACATAATGTAACAACTGTAGGTGAAGTTCCATTGCCGGAAGACTGGAAATGGAACAGTGATGATTGCAATGATATTATTAACGTCGGAGATTCTGTGAATGTGTCAGCTGTCTATAATGGAACAGATAAAGGAAATTATATAAATGAATCAGTTCAGATAAGAATTACAAGACCGGATCATATACTTAAATATATAGCCGGATTAAAGGCTTTATCTAAAGAAAATGATAATACGGAATGCTGGATATGTACAGAATGCGGAAGATGTTTTTCAGACAAAAACGGAACAAAAGAGATAGCAGATAACAGCGGGGCTGCTCCGGTTACTGTAATATTTGTGGAAGATGATATCAAAAATCTGACAGATATTCCATTAACAACTCCGGGATGGACATGGGCATCTCAGAAAAAATTACTTCCGGGAACCATTATCAATGCAACGGCTGTTTATAAAGTCACCGATGATTTTACCATAAAAGATACTATTCAGATACGAGTATCCTGCAAGGCATCAGATGTTACCTATAAGATTGGTGCCGATGGAACAGTTACTTTACGCTGTACGGGTGTATTGAGTTCATTCAAAGGCATCACTGTAGATGGAAAAGCTCTGATTCAGGGAAAAGATTATACAGCAGTATCCGGTTCTACAATTATTACATTCAATGCTGATTATCTCAAATCACTGTCTGTAGGAAAACATAAGGTTGTTATGAAATACGACTCCGGTGATGTGGAGGCAGGACTTACAGTCATTGACAAAGATCCTGACGCCTCAAATCCTGATTCTACAGCCCCTGACGCCTCAAACCCTGATGCCGGCGACAACAGCAGGCTGGTATTATGGCTTGCATTTATGGCAGCCTGTGTGTCAGGACTTACAGGAACCGCAGTTCATAATAAAAAGAAAAAAGCAATGTAATTTCTGAGACGGCTTCGGCCGTCTCTTTTTTATGCATCCGGATTATATTTTTCTTTATAAATTAAAAAAAATTTGATACCATTTGTAACATTAAAGCATTATGGGAGTTATATAAGTATAAGGACAGGAAAAGAGGGTCGGAAAGTGGATTTTGAAGAGATATACCGTCGTTATTTTCACTATATATATTGCTATATTTTTGGAATGTCGAAGAATTGTGACATTGCCGAGGAAGTGACGCAGGAAACTTTTTTCAAGGCATTAAAGGCTGTTAAAAAATATGATGACAGAGGAAATATAACTGCGTGGCTGTTTTCAATCGCCAGAAATACATATTTTACCCTGTGCAGAAAGAAACATATAAGCCTTAATGAAGACATTCTTTGTGAAAATGCAGATGAATCTGAAGATGTGCTTCAGAAGCTGATTGATGATGAAAATGTAGAAAAGATACAAAAGATACTTAATGAGACGGACGCACCTTACAAAGAAGTATTCAGGCTGAGGGTATTCGGTAATCTGCAATTCAAAGAAATCGGAAAGATGTCCGGAAAGAGTGAAAGCTGGGCAAGGGTAACTTTTTACCGTGCAAAATTGAAAATCAGGGAAAAGTTGGAGGAAGAATAAATGAATGAAGCAAATTGTAATGTAATACAGGATATTTTGCCATTATATCTTGATAATGCTGTTTCGGAAGATACCGCAAAAATGGTAGAGGAGCATCTGCATACCTGTAAAGAATGTATGGAATATAAGAAAAAAATGGAAGCTGATATTGTTGTAACCGAGAATAATGAAGGTAAAAAATTACTCCGTAAGATTAACGGCAGGATAAGAAAAAAGATTGTTATAAGTGTTGTTGCTGCAATAGCGATTCTTGCAGTCCTGATAGTTGGCGGAATTTATGCATATAAATGGATGCAGGTCAACAGACTTGTGAAACTTAAGACGGATGAGATGTCATTTAATTATATGGCAAGTCCCTATATTGCAGATGACCTTGAATATTTAAAAAGGAATGATATATGTGATATTTCAGACGTCTATATTACCGGCAATTCTGAGGAC
>ENA-UEOJ01002208-UEOJ01002208.1-human-gut-metagenome-genome-assembly--contig:-NODE-2208-length-12013-cov-3.284434_pt1 | contig 12013 bp, 4 predicted proteins | sample MGYA00242885_ERZ507886 | MGnify/ENA primary metagenome ERZ507886 (study PRJEB26167, sample SAMN06115505) | human gut metagenome | host: Homo sapiens | place: China:Anhui | collected 2015-08-07 | study... | reverse complement strand
GGATGGAGGACGACCGGGACAGGATCGGAATGCGGATTCGGGCGCGGGACGAGCTTCTCCGGGCAAGGGAGGAGGCGCGGAAGAAGAAGGCGGAGCAGGACGCGGAGGAAGCCCGCATTGAACGCGGCTATAATGATGTCATGTCCGGCATCGGCGGCTTGCCTTCCACGCTCTCTGTGGAAGAACGCAAGGCAAGGCTGGTGCGGCTTATGGCGGACATGGAGCCGAAGCTGCGGGCCGCCGTGCGCAGTCGCGGAGAAGCGGATATCGACGAGCGGGAGCTTGTGCGCAAGGCGGGGGTGGTGGAAGAACTGGGCATGGTGGACAGGATGCGCAAGGCCAACCCGCAGGCGTCCGGCAACGAAATGATCCGCATGATCCGGGAAAGCAGTCTTTCTGATGACGCCAAGGCGGCGGGCATCAGGGAACTTGAACGGGAGCGCGAAGGCGCGGGCGGCAGGGAATTGAGCGCGGCGGGGCTGCGGGAGTTCCGGGCCGTATATGACGCGCGCAACGGCGATATGTCCGAGACGGAAGCGCGTGCGCTTGTCTTTGATCTGAATCTGAACGCGAAGGACAGGGAATCCGCGCTGGCCTATTCCGGCAGGGGCATGGAGTATTCGCAGGCGCGGATCGACGGCCTGATCGGCAATGTGCTTGGCAGGGACACGGGCGATACGACGAAATCTGAAATCTACGCCGCGCTCATGAAGCGCATTCCCGCCGGGGAAAGCTGGGATGACAGGCGCATCAGGGCGGAAATCTACAATCTTGCGCAGCAGGAGCGCGGCCGGTTCGGCAGTCAGAGCCTTGCCGGTCGTGTTCTGGCCGGGGAAGGCGGACGCTTCCGCCCGGATATTCCCGAAGCCATGCGCGGCAGTCTGAATAGTGAACTGGAACGGAGTTATCCCTTCTTTTCCTCCCTGCCGGAAAAGGCCAGACAGCTCATGCGGCAGGGGATATGGCTGCGCAGGCAGTACGGCATCACGCCGGAATGGACGGAAGAGGAACGGAAGCTGCTGGAAGGCGCGGGAGACGAATAATGGCGAGTATGCGGGATTTTCTGGACAATATGGCCGCCCCTGTCCGCAGCCGCGGCGCGGTGCGGCTGGCGCTGCACAATCCGAACGCCCGGAGCGCGTCGGATATCGCGGGCGTGGAAAGAACGGCGCGGACGCTGGGCATGGGCTACGGGCTGGCCGACGCGGGCGGGCAGGATGCGGCTCTGGAAGCGCGGGCGCGGGAGATTGAACAGAATCCCGTGGCAGATGCGTGGACGGCGAAAGACGAGGAGAATATCGCCTTTCTGAACGAAGATCAGCAGGCGCTGGCGGACGTGTACGACTCGCTTGTGGCTTCCGGCATTCTGCATGAGGCCGACGCGGACAGGGAAACGGTGATCAACGCTTCGGGCGCGGGGGACGATGTGGCCGCAGCGTGGAAGCGCGGCGTCATCCTGAACCGCATTGCCGGGTATGGCCTGCAATTTCAGCGCGGCGAGTACGAAAATCTGGATGAACTGCGCGCGAACATCCTTGCGGCGCAGAAGGAACTGGAAGCCCTGCGGGGCAATGCGTCCGACGCCCTGGGCATCTACGGGGCAATAGAGCAGCTTCCGCGCATGATCGGCTATGACGCGCAATACGCGGGGGCCGGGGCGCTGGTGGGCGGGACCATCGGCTCGGCTGTGCCGGGCATCGGCACACTCGCCGGTGCAGGTGTCGGCGGCGCAATGGGCATGGCCTACACCGCCGCCAATTCCGAACAGGGGAGTTTTGCGGCGGATCTGCTGGTGCAGAAAGACGATGCGGGCAATTACCTTGACCCGGCGGCCGTTCAGAAGGCCGCCTCCCTGTATGGCCTGCTTTCCGGCGCGGTGGAAGTGGGCGGCGATGCGCTCATGTTCAAGCTGTTCAAGCCCGTGGGCGGAACAATCAGGGAGGCTTTCAGCAGGCGGGCGGCGCGTGACGCGATACGGGAAGCCGCCGCGAACAGGTCACTGTGGCCCGCCCTGCGTGCCTTCGCGGGAGGCGCGGGCAAGGCCGCCGCCGTTGAGGGCGCGCAGGAATTTGCGCAGGAAGGGATTTCCACGCAGATTGAAGCGACCGCGAAGAACCTGCTTTCCGACGCGGGGGCGAATTACTACCGCGAGCAGCAGGCCGGGGCGTTCTCCCGCGAGGGCTTGAGCCGGATGCTGGAAGCGGGCATGGCCGCCGCGAAAACCGGGCCGTGGTTCTACGCCATTCCCGGCGGGATAAGGCTGACGCTGGATACGCGCTCGGCGCTGCGCGCGCGTGAATTTGCGGAAGCGCACAAGGAACTCGCGGACAAGGTGGCCGCGACCAGAACACGGGAACTTTCCCCGGCGCGGATGGAGAGCTATCTGCAAACCGCCGGGCTGGATGGCGATGTGCTGATTCCGGCGGACGCCGCATGGGAATTGCAGCGGAAAGGCACGGATCTGGCCGGGCCGCTGGGCTGGGACGTGCGGGACATGGAGGAATCCGCCGCGCTGGGGCATGACCTCGTGATGCCCGCCGCCCGTTTGCAGGCGCTGCTTCCGCCGGAACAGATGAAGGCCGTGGCCGATATCATGCGGGAAAGCCCGCATGCCAAAAGCGCCCTTGAAGCCGCAAACCTCAATGAAGACCTGCCCGCCGACATGGACGGGCTGATCGAACAGGCGGAAGACGACGCGCTGGAACGCTCCGCCATTGAAGGGGAACTGGAGCGCCTGCGCGGGGAAATGACACAGGCGGTAGCATCCGCCCCGCATCTTGTGGGGCAGATTGCGTCCGGCGCGGACGCGGAAACGAGCGTGGGCCGGTATGTGGATGAGCATCTCGGCCTGATTGTGCGGCGGGCGCGGGATATTTCCCGCATGGGCATCCCCATGTCCGACACGCTTTCCCGCGTTTCCTTGCAGGGGCTGCTGAAGGACGAACAGGGGCGCACGGTCACGCCGGAGGAAGCTGATGCCCTTGCCGGGCGCAATGCGGAAGAGGAAGCCCTCGCCCCCTTCTGGGATGAAGTGTGGGGCAAGCTGGATGCGAACAGCCTGCGCACGGACTTCCCCAATGCCCCGCAGGAACTGGCCTATCTGCTTGGCCGGGGACTGTTTGCGAAAAAAGGCCAGGGGCTGAGTGTGGACGTGCTGGCCGAAGAATTGAAAACTCGCGGCCTGCTGAACGCGGACGCCGATTCCTCCACGCTGGTGGAAAAGCTCAAGGGGATGCGGAGACCTACGAGGAAGACGCGGGGGAAGGCTCTTTTCCAGCCTCTTAATGAAGGGGTGAATCTGGATCGCATGGTTTCCACCACAGTCATTCATCGAAAATATCCTGCCGCCACGCTGAAAGAGAAACGGAAGGCTGTGTCCAACGGAGAAAAAGCAAGAGTCCTTCAGGCGTTCAGGGAGGGCGTCCGTAACGAAGATACCGGATGGATTATAGGTATGAGCGGAACCGACTTTGACGAACATCTAAAGTCAGATGCCCGTTCACAATTCGTCATGGATCAGTATGAAGCCGTCTCCGCTTTACCGGAAATGATGAAAAGGGCTGTTCTGGTGGAGTCGCATGGCGACAGTCACGGCAGGGCGGAAGTCAAAAAGGTTCACCGCTTCTATGCTCCTCTGAGCATCGACGGAGATACATACTCTGTTGTGCTGACTGTCAAGGAATTTCAAAACGGGGTGCTGAGCGTTGATGCTGTATCCCCCATGAAGCTGTATCACCACAGGCTGGAAAAAAAGATGCTTCCCGCCGAACTTGGGGCCACAGCTTCACAGGGAAACCCCGACCCCCACACGGGAAGCACCTCTTCCTATAGTTTGCGTGAACTTCTCGAAGACGTCAAGGATAACGACGGCAACCCGTATCTTCAGTCCGCCTACCACGGCACGCTGCACCGTTTCGACGAGTTCAGCCTTGACGCCTATTATCAGGCGAAAGGCTATCAGACGCCCGATGAAGCCTTCGCCTCCGGCACGGAGGCAATGGAAAAAGTTATAGCCCAGCAGACGGATGTGTTGGACGCCATGTTCAGGCCGGATGTCGGGAGCATCAGCTTTTACTGGGGAACGCCAGGAAAGGGGCCGAGATTAAAAGGCGGCTCCGGCGTATCACATTTGATTGCCCGCAGGAATGCGGAAGGGCAGAATGGGGAAGCGGTTGCCCGTAAAATGGTAGAAGTTTTGGCCTACGGTCAAATGGGGCCGGAATACGGCCCGCCGGGAGGACAACATCGGAATGTCTCGCATGACGGCCATACCGCTGTATTGTCGCTGTACCGTTTCGGGAGCAGAGAAACATGGCTTTTAACGGGATGGAAAGACAACCCCGCTGGTGGAACCGGGACGGTTAACGCCCCTAGCCCTACGCAAACAAGCCCCTCTGGTATACAGGGCAAGCTGGGAGCAGCGGGATCGCCTTCTTCAAATATACAACCGCTCGGAGCGGACGGCAAGCCGCTCTTTCATGATGCAGGCCGCTCCTCCGCCCTCGGCTCCACCACGCCGGACGGAAACGGCCATTACGTCATCCGGCTGTTCGCGGGTGCGAATCTGTCCACCCTCTCCCACGAGACGGCGCACGTCTTCTTTCTGGAAATGGAGCGGCTGGAGCGCGAGGGGCTGGCCGATGAGCGGATGCTGACCGACCTCGCCGCCCTGCGGGACTGGACGGCGGCCATGGACGACGACGCGGCGCTGAAAGCGGAATACGACCGCTATCAGAAGCAGTCTGTCTACGGCGGCGCGGAATTTGAGAGCCTGTCCGATTTTCAGAAGGAAGACGCCCGGAACCGCGCCAAACAGGAAATGCTCGCGCGCGGTTTTGAACAGTACCTGCGGGAAGGCAAGGCTCCCTCGCCGCAACTCGAAGGCGTGTTTGCCCGCTTCCGCAAATGGCTCATGCGCGTGTACCGGGACGCGCTCGATCTGCATGTCGAACTGAGCGACGAAGTGCGGGACGTGTTCGACCGCATGCTCGCCCATGAAGAGGAAATGGAATTGCGGGCGGAAGCGGATTCCTCCCCTCTGATTCAACGGCCGAAGGGGATGCGGGAACGGCAGACCGTGTTTCAGACGGAGGAAAAAAACGCTGCGGGTGTGCCTCTGTCCAGAGTGACCAGAATAGAGGGAACGGTTACACGGGAAGAGCTGGACGCGGCGCTGTCCTCGCTGGCCGGACAGGATTTGCCCAACCTCATTGAAGGCGTCACTGCACAGGTCAATGCCAACCAGAAACGGAAGATGGCAAGCAAAGTCGCTGGCGACAAATCCATGGAAAATGGGTTCTCTCGTGAAGAACATCGCGGTGTCGCAGCACAGATAGCCAACGCCTGGAAATGGGCGGCAGAGGCCAGGCGTACCGGAGATGAAAAGAACAATATGCCGGATGTCGGCATACGGCGATATGTGTCAGCTCTGGAACTGAACGAAAAGGATGCGTTCGCCTGGCTTACGGTAAAAGAAACCCCCACGGGCCTGCGGATTTACTCCGTGGAACTTATGGATGAAAAAAAGCTCCGGGACATAGTAGGTAACGGAACCGCTGAAACGGCTACGACTACCCTCCACCGGAGCTTTGAAGAGATCATAGAGCGCCTTGCCAAGCCTGTCAACGAACAGAAGCAGTCGTTTCTCCAGACCGGCAATGACGAGGCGCCGCTTGTCCGTGAAGGCATGACGCGCAAGCCGGACAGCGCGGCGGCCAGGGTTGTAACGGTAGAAGGGAATATCGTTCCAGATTTTGAAGGCGGCAAGGGAAAACATAAAACGCGAAAGCTGGTGGAATGGCTGTATTCATATTTTGATGCGCCTGTTGATGTAACCATCGCATCGACCAGCCAGAAGGTCCGTATTAACAAGTCCGGCCTTGAAGCATCCGTAAAAAAGGAAAAGAAACCCGGACATAGAGAGGCTTACGGGCCACTGAAAGAGCTTATTGAAAAAGCAGAATATGATCGTTTTGAGCCTGCGGATGAACGGCATAGAAGCCGTGTGCAAGGACAGGATGTGTATCACTCCGCCCTCAGACTTGGAGAGCAGTTGTATAGTGTGCAACTGAAGTTTGATATCCCAAATGCGGCAGAGGTGGAAAGCAGAAAACGTGTCGGAGAGAAAAGCATTGAAGACAGCCGCTATAAGGATCATGAACTGCGTGAAATAGAAATAGCACCCGCAGAAGTTGACGGCGCTTTTACTCGCCCTTCCGCCGATGCTATCTCTAAAGTCAGTCTAGGAGTCCTGCGCGGTTCCGTCAAGCCTTCCGGCATTGACGGGGGAACGCTGTTTCAGGGCATTTCCGACGAAGTGCGGGACATGTTCGACCGCATGCTTGCCCATGAAGAGGCAATGGAATTGCGGGCGGAAGCCGCCGACGTGCGGGAGGAAACGGCGCGGCTGCTCGCTGCGCTGGAACTGCAGGGCGCAAGGCGGCAGGAAATCGAGGGGCTGATAACGGCGGCGAAGGACGAGGCGGCGGAAAGGCTGCGGCGCGCGCGGGACGCGGACAGGCTGGAGCAGCGCCGGGCATGGACAAGGGAAGCCCGGGAGCAGATGGAGCGCGAGCAGGTCTATGTCACGCGCAGGGCGATATGCCGGACGCCCATCGACCTTGCCGGCTTCAATGACGTGAACGGAGAGGAACTGGGCAGGGCTTTGGTCGGAAAGCTCCCCGGCGCGGCCGCATGGCGGGAAGGCGGCGTTGAACCGGAAGTGTTCGCGGCGGAACAGGGATACGGGAGCGCGGCGGCCATGGCGCGGGACATCATCGACAGCCCGACGCCGGAGGAAAGAGTCAGACAGCTTGTGGACAAGCGGCAGGCCGAACATGATGCCCTGTTCGATGCCGACGAGTACCTGTTCGGGCGGGAACAGCTTGCCGAACAGCGGGAGAGAATCGCGGAGGCGCTGGAAGCGAAGGTTCAGGCTGTCACGGCGGAACAGCGGCATCGCCGGGAAGCGGCGGGCAGAACCGTGAGCGGGGAAGAAGCCATCCCCGCGCCGGACGATTGTGCGGACTGCGGCTCCGCGGCCCGCCGTCTTGCGGGCCGTGATCGGCTTCGGGCGCGGGCGCGGGCCGTGCTGGACAAAAGGCCCATGGGAGAGGAGGTCATGCCCGAACAGTTCCGCCGGGCGGCAAGCCGCTGGATGCGGGAAGAACGCCGGGCCATTCTGAGGGGGGATTTCGGGAAGGCGCTGCAAGCCAATTGCCGGACCCGCATCAATATCGAGCTTGCCCGGCAGTCCGCCGAACGGCGCGGGATGCTCCGCACGCTGGAAAAGAAGGCGAAGGAATTTCTGGAGATGGACAGGGCGGACAGCGACGCCCGTTTCGCCGTGCTTGTGCTTTCGCAGAATATCGGGCTGTTCAATCCCACGCGCGGGATGCTTGCCGATGCCGGAGGCAAGGGCTGGGAAAACGTGGAAGCCTTTGCCGCCCGGATGCGGGAAGTCGGACTCATGGGCGCGGAAGACGCCCTTGACAGGGAACTGTTCATGACTTCCCGCGCATGGAAGGGCATGAAGTGGGGCGAGTTCCGGCCTTATGCCGAGACCATGCGCATGATCATGCACATGGAGCGGGAAAGCCGCACGGCGGAAACGGCGTCGGGGCGCGTGGCTCTGGAGGCGCGGGCGCGGGAAATCGCGGACAGCATTCATGAGAACAATACGCGCCGGGAACCGGAGGCGCGGACGGAACGGAATGAGGCGGTTGAACTGCTGAAAAAGTTCCATGCGGCGCATTTGAAGGCGGACACCGTCGCGCTGCTGGACGGCGATATCATGGGGGCGGCATGGAGAGCGATTGTCCGGCCCGTAAGTGACGCGGCAGGGAAGCGGGCGGAACGCCTGAGGCGGGAACGCGATGTGCTGAGAAAACTGTTCTCCGTGTACTCGCGGCGGGAACTGGAGGACATGAAAGGCAAGCGTTTTACCGTGCCGGGGATACCTGATGCCATAACGAAGGAGCAGGCTCTTTCCGTGCTGCTGAACAGCGGCAGCGCCGGAAACCTGCGGCGCCTCATGGCCGGGCGGAATCTTGCGGAGGAACAGATCCGGGCGATTGTCGACACGCTGGATGAACGGGATGTGCGCTTTGCGCAGGCCGTATGGGATTACTTCGAGACATTCGGGAAGGAGATTTCCGATCTTGAGGAAAGTCTGACCGGAGTAAGGCCGGAAGCGGTTGAGGCCCGGCCCGTTCAGACGCGCTTCGGTCTGCTGCGGGGCGGGTATTACCCTGTGGCCTGTGACAGGGAGCTTTCCGCCAGGCCTGTGGACACGGACAGACTCGGGACGCAAACCGGCGGCATGTTCCCTTCCCTGTCTCGCGGCCCGCTGAAACAGAGGCAGGCCGTGGGGCTGGGGACGCCGCTTTCCCTTTCGCTGGATGTGATTCCCCGGCATGTGGCCGAAACCGTCCACATGCTGACCTTCCGGCGGCCGGTGACGGAAGCGGCGAAGATATTGCGCCGCAGGGAAGTGAACGGCGCAATCCGGGAAACGGCGGGCGTGGCGGCGGCCGAAGCCCTTGACGGCTGGCTGCGCCATGTGGCCGGTGAGCGCCCCGCCCGCGGCGGATGGGACAGGGCGGCGTCCTGGGCGCGAAAGAATGCGGCGCTGTACACTATGGGTTTCAGGCTCTCCGCCATGCTTGCGCGGATGACGGGGCTGCTTTCCCCGGTTGCGGAAATCGGCCCGCGCTGGGCGCTGCGGGGCGTGGTTGACAGTTATGGCCGGGGCAGTCCGCTGGACGTGTGCCGCACTGTCATGGAACTTTCGCCCATGATGCGGGACAGGATCATGAGTGCTGACCGCGAAGTTTTCGAGGTATCGTCAAGGCTCATGGAGCCGGATTCGTCCAGCCGTGCGTCTGATCCCTTCGCACGGATGAAGTCGTTCATGGAAACGCGCGGTTCTGTGCCCATGGGGTGGGTGCGGATGTACTTTGCCGACCTGCCCATATGGAACGGAGCTTATGCCAGGGCGCTGAAGGAAAATGGCGGGGATATCGCGGAAGCTGTGCTGTATGCCGATGCCGTTGTGGAGCGCGCGCGGGCGGGCGGCGCGGCAAGGTCCCTTGCCGCCGTCCGGCCCGGGTGGGAACCGGGCAGGCTCATGACCATGTTCTATTCCTGCTTTTCCGCGCTCTATAACCTGAGCGCCCGGCGCGTCGCCATGCTCGACATGCGGCGGGATGCCGCCGCTGTCTACCGGCTGGCGACTCTTGCCCTGCCGACGTGGTTCGCGGAGCCTGCGCTCATGGGCGCATTGCCCGGGGGCGGCCCGGACGCCCGGAATGTCGGGGACAAAACGGACGCGGAAGACTGGATTGTCTGGGGAGCGAAGGAAGCCTTTTTCCACCCCGCCGGCATGGTGTTCGACATGCGGGAAGCCGCCTCGCCGGAGTCCTGCCCGGAGTCCTGCCAGGACTCCTGGCAGGACGCATTCGATTCCGCCATGCGCTTCGGCGCGCGGGCGGGCAAGGCGCTGCAGGACGGGGCAGACGGCAGGGAGCTTCTCTCCGGGCGGGAAACCACGGAACAGGACACGGGCTTCATCACCGCGCGGGAGCTTCAGCTTCTTGAAACCTTCCGGGACTGGCTGGACGGAACATCCCCGGAGCGGGAGCTGGGAAGCCTGATACGGAAGAAAAACAGGCAGGCGGAGAACGAATGACGCGCTGTTGCGGAATGGAGCTGAACATGCCCCTGACCGCCGGAGGCACGAGCGCAGCAAGCTTTGAGGCCGACCGGATGGCGGCCCCGCAGGCGGCATAGGCGCCGTTTTCCTGTGCCGCATCGTCCGCCTGCGCGGGCTGTGGCGGACACCGGGCAGGGCGCGGGTATCGGCTCGGAGACGAGTCGCGCCCTGTTCGACTCCGTGGAGCGGGCAGTTGGCAATTTGTTGGCACCGGACAGAAAAAGGCGGTCAGCCATATATGGCTGACCGCCTGAAATTCCTGTGGTGGAGATGAAGAGATTTGAACTCTCGACCCCTGCCTTGCGAAGGCAATGCTCTCCCAGCTGAGCTACATCCCCACGTCCGCAGCGTCTTGCGATGCGGCGAAAGGCACTTTAGGCGAACTGTCCGCCTCCTGTCAAGTATCGGAGACGGGCGGGGCCGAAAAAGTGTCCCCGCCCCGGCACACGCGTTTCGCGGACTACAGCCGGATATGGCCCCTGGCGAGCATGAATGCCGCAAACAGGGCGACCAGCGTCAGAATGATCAGCATGGCCTTTTCATAGCCGAGGAACACCGGTTTTCCGTCGTGCGCCTGCCTGCGGCTCCAGATGAACAGGGGGACGCCCGCCGCCACCAGAATCGTGGCCATGAGCAGGTAGTGCAGGCCCGCCGCATAGATGAGCCACAGGGCGTATATGGTTCCCAGAGCGCCGCAGGCTACCGCGGCGGAACGCCTGGTTGACGCGGCGGAGGGATATTCCCCGTCCATGCACAGCTTCCACAGGTACAGGGTGGAAATCAGATAGGCGGGCAGTACCATGACGCCGGTGATGCTCAGCATCATGCTCCATGCGTCCTTGGCGAAGTAGACCAGAATCATGGCGATCTGCATGAGCGCGCTGGTTACCCAGAGAGAGACGGAAGGGGAACCGGCGGCGTTTTCCCTGGCGAACTGCCGGGGGAAGGTGCCGTTTTTGGCTGCGGCAAAGGGCATTTCCGCGGTGATCAGGGTCCATGCCAGCCAACTGGCCAGCACGGCGACAAGCAGGCCGATATTCATGAGCCATGCGCCCCAGTGCCCTGCGGCCCGTTCCAGAATCCCGGCAGTGGACGGCGTGGCCACGCCCGAAAGTTCGGGCTGGGTCATGAAGCCGTAAGGCAGGATGGAAAGCAGCGCGTAGATGACCAGACAGCCCAGAAAGCCCATGACCGTGGATTTGCCCACATCCTTCGGGCTTTGGGCGCGGTCGGACAGAAACACCGCGCCTTCAATGCCGATGAAGGCCCACAGCGTGACCAGAATGGAGCTTTTTACCTGCGCCCCCAGACCGCCCAGGTGCTGTCCGTTGTCCACGGCCAGCCTGCCGAAGAAGTCGGAATCGAAGCGATCAAGGTTGAAGACGAAGATCATGACGATGATGAAGATGAAAAGGGGCACAAGTTTGCCCACAGTGCCGATGACGTTGAGCGCGGCCGCCTGTCTGGTGCCGCGCAGCACGATGAAATTGAACGCCCAGATCAGCGCGGAGCCGCCGATGATGGACCATATGGTATTGCCGCCCGCGAAATAGGGCGGAAAAAAGTAATTGAGGGCATCCATGGTGATGACGGCATAGCCCACATTGCCGAAAATCTGACAGAGCCAGTAGGCCCAGGCGATAAGGAAACCGGCAAAGGAGCCGAATCCCTCCTTTCCATACATGTAGATGCCCGCCGTCAGGTCGGGGCGCGCGTCGGAAAGGATGCGGAAGGTGTTGGCCAGAAAGAACATGCCAAGCCCGGTAATGACCCAGGCGATAATGACCGCGCCCACGGAGGCGGAAGCGGCCATGTTCTGGGGCAGGCTGTAAATGCCGCCGCCGACCATGGAACTGACCACCACGCTGGCGAGGGCCACAACGCCCAGTTTTTTCGCGTTGTTTTGCGCCATGTATTTCTCCCGGCGCGGAGATCGGCCGCGCGGTAATGCCTCCGTCCGGCCGGAGAGGCCGGACGGGGCGGTGGAGAAGGAAATGCCCGGAAGGCCGCGGCCTTCCGGACGCCGCCGCCTTACAGCTTGACCGGAGCGGCCAGCTTGAAGTTCAGGAAGCCCATGACGGTCAGGCAGTAGCCGTAGGGTTTGGTGATGTTGAGATAGTTGTGCCAGAACTGGAATTCGCTGTGCTTTTCCACTCCGCGCAGGCTCAGTTCATGGTTCAGGGACTTGTTGAGCCACATTTCGGCATGTGCCCTGGCGATGTCGTCGTCGATCCATGTGGGAAAATATTCCACATACTCGGCAGCCCACCCGCCGATGAGCTGTCCCTTTTTGTCCTTGCC
>ENA-UEOJ01002207-UEOJ01002207.1-human-gut-metagenome-genome-assembly--contig:-NODE-2207-length-12024-cov-4.027538_pt1 | contig 12024 bp, 12 predicted proteins | sample MGYA00242885_ERZ507886 | MGnify/ENA primary metagenome ERZ507886 (study PRJEB26167, sample SAMN06115505) | human gut metagenome | host: Homo sapiens | place: China:Anhui | collected 2015-08-07... | reverse complement strand
GATAGAGAAATATCGCCCGGAAGAGGACAAAAAGAAGTATGGCTATACGGCGTTTGTAAAGCCTATCCGTGACACCTGATACTCAAGGCGCCGCACCCAAGCCCGCTGTCGGCTTATAGAGGTTTCTTTGGGTGCAGGCATTTCAGCCAGGCAAATGAGTTCCTGAAGGCACATGGAGTGGAGCCTATTGATTGGCAGATTGAGAATATAAGATAATAAACCCATCAATAGATATAGTGCGTGGCTGTTTACAGACAAAGCGGTGTATTTATTTGATGAATAAATAGTCCCGGACGTTCAACGTATAATGGTATGGCATTCTGCTGAAACTGTCGTTAAATCGCAGGATTGTCATACCATTATTGTGTTGAACTGGGAATTATATGATATAATGAGCACAAGAGAGTCAATATGTATACACTAAGGAGGACTGGTGTGAAGGGCTGTATAATAAATTATGATAAGACCTCATTAATAGAGGTGTTTGGCTGCATGAATGATTTTGATAAATGTAATTGTCTTATAACCAATATTGCATGTTGTCCCGCAGACAGGGAAATATACGAAATCATGGATGCGGAATACTGCTGGATTGATGGGAAAGAGCTGTTGCGCTTATTGAAAAAAGAGGACTTCCAATGGATATGGGGGGTATTCTCTGTCTTTCCGAAAGCTGTAACATTGGATGAGGTGTTGAAATACGATTATCCGTATGCAGATGGATATACGGGGTTTTGGAAAAGTCCGATTAGCGTACAACATCCGCTGGCGGTTTCGGAAATCGTGGAATGGGATGGCATGTATATATTACTGATAGCTGAAAATGATGAAAGTGTGAATACATTTATGAAAAAAAATATATTCGCAGAGGAGTTGGAAGAGTATAATGGAGAATTAATATAATTAATATATTATCACGTTGAAGGGAGACCAACCATGAGCAGGGGGAAGATTCTGGTTGTTGAGGATGAGAGGGATATAAGGGAGGGCTTGTGCGAGCTTCTTGTAAGGGACGGATATGATGTAACTGCGTGCGGAAGCGTGCAGGAGGCTGAGAGAAGTATTGCCGGTGGCGGTGCCGATCTGTACCTGCTCGATGTCATGCTTCCCGATGGAAGCGGCTTCGGACTGTGTGAGCATATAAGGGATGAGCTTGGAAGCAATGTGCCGATTATCTTTTTGACGGCACTTGATGATGAGGACAGCGTTGTAAAAGGGCTTGAGATGGGCGGAAATGATTACCTTGGGAAGCCGTTCAGGAAGAGAGAGCTTATGGCGAGAGTCGGAGCGCATCTTAACAGATACCATAAGAACAATGAGACATACAGAGCCGGTGATTTGGTGTACGATAAGGCGGCGGGAAGAGTGTTTAAGTGTGGACAGGAGCTGGAGCTTAGAAGGAACGAGCTTAAGCTTCTCGGTTTTTTTACGGAAAATCCGGGTATTCTTATACCGCGTCAGAGACTTCTTGAGCTTATGTGGGATATTGACGGCGAATTCGTGGATGACAATACATTGTCGGTGGAGATAAGCCGCCTGCGAAAAAAGCTTGGCAGGATAGATGGTGCGGAGTACATAGACACGGTAAGAGGAATCGGGTACAGATGGAATGAGCGGGAGGACGGATGATGAGCGGAAGATACAGGCATTTTGATATTGCGGTAATAGGACTTGCATGCTGCATTGGAGCACTGGCTCTTGGCGGCATGCTTTTTATGTTGAAGTTTTACATGGGACAGATGCAGAACATGGTCGGAATTGTGTATGAGTACGATGAAAATGCGGCAAATGAGCTGCTTAGAGGTATGTTCACGGGACGTGATGAGAAGGCAGCGGGCGTGGAGGCTGCAAAAAGTCTTGGCTACACAGGAGAAGCCTTCCGTCTGTGGAACAGATTGAATGTATATGGGGCGGTTGCTGTGCTCGGATGCGCGGCAGCAGTTATTCTATGCGGAATCGTGTGTCTTGTGGTGATTAGGGGAAGGCATCAGGGGATGGCTGAGATGGAAAGTGAGCACACTATAAACAGGCTTACGGAGGATGCACGCGCAAAGGAAAAGTACTATGAGGACAGGCAGCAGGATATTCAGGTGTTTATGGAAAATGTGACGCACCAGCTTAAAACCCCGCTCGCGGCGGTGATGGTAAATCTCGAGCTGATGGATGGCTGGGATAGAGAGCATGATGAGAGACTTAGGGAGAAGTGCATTGACAACATAGAGCACATGAAGGAGCTCTTGATGATGCTGTTAAATTCCGCCAGGCTTCGTGTCGGAAAGCTTCATTTTAACAAGCGGAGGATGGATGTGGCGTCGCTGGTGAAGCGGCTTGAGCTTGAAAATGACGGCCTTATCGTTGAAAATATGCCGTCGTGCATGATAGATGCGGATGCGGAGTGGCTTTATCAGGCTGTGAATAATATCGTGTCCAACGGACTTGAGTACGGCAGGGTGGTGTTGCGGGGAGCATGCCAAAGTGACATGGTGAGTCTCGGGATAACGGACGAAGGTCCGGGGGTGAAGAAGGAAAAAATGTCAAAGCTGTTTGAGCGCTACTATGTGGGTGAGAACTCAAGGGAGGACAGCACGGGCATAGGCTTAAATCTCGCATATATGGTTGTAAAAGCGCACGGGGGCGATATTGTGGTGCACAGTGCCGATGGTGACACGGGCTGTGTGATAAGGATTATGCTTCCTATATATAATGTGAAGGAAAAAATAAAAATCGGTGAAGCTGTAAGAGTCCTGTAAGAAATGTGGTGTATGCTCTGAATATAAAGACAGGAAAGCTATTTTGCATAATGAGAGAGGAGCATGAGATATGGACTTAATCAGTGTCAGCAGACGGCGGAGGAGAAAAGAGCTTGTGAGGGTATCACTTATTGTATTTCTTGTGAGCTTTTTTCTTGCCGCTTTTTTGCTCTATCACAGTCAGATGGAGGAGTACGAAAATCAGAGGAATATAAGGCTGTGCGGGGGCTGGATACTCGAGCAGCCGGGATTTGTTACTACGTCTGAGGCATTGCATCCGTATGTAAAAAAGACGGGTGAGGTGCTCGGAGGCGTGCACGTTTACTTAAACGACGGCGGGGATGCGTTTTCAAATGATACGGGGCTGTATATCGGGACACTTCCCGACAATATGTCCGACATTGGGCGAGTGAGGATATTTGATGGGCGGATGCCTGAGAGCGAGGGAGAGATAGCGCTTACGCTCGGGGCACTTGAAAGGCTTGGGCTTTCATATGAACTCGGGCAGCGGATAGAGGTATGCTACGGAAAGTATTACGATTACAGTGAGCTACGCGAAAAAAACATGAATCAGGAGTATCACACAAAGCAGTATGTGGTCACGGGCATCCTCTACAATTATCTTGACCTGTGGTCGACGGGCTCGGGAATGCCGGGCATGATTGTGTCGGCGGAGGATTTTGCCGCGCTCGACGCACAGAAGATTCATTTTGGATTTTACAGTCTTAAAGACGAGTATGCGGATGTGAATCCTGAATTTGCAAGGACGCTCGCGGAGGGGGATGCCGCTATGTCCTACAATTCCAAGGTCTATGACGCGGTGCTGTGGGACAGCGAGGTTACGAATGTGTGGGTTTTAATATCCGTCATGGTGATTGGCTGCTGTGCGATGGTATACATAATCATTCAGGAAAACAGGCGGAGAAAGAGTGCGTATTATCTTATGAGGTGCATAGGCGCATCAAAGGGGCAGATAAGGGCGTTCTCGATTCAGGAGAGTGTGTTTACCATGCTCCCGGCGGCAGCGGCGGGTGTGCTTGGGGCGTACCTGATATGTGCCGTGGCTGTGGTCTTCGTGAGCAGGGCGGCGGATATAGAGTATTTTTTCGTCTTTGATGTCGGATTGCCGCTGCGGATTGTGGGAGTGGTATTTTTAACGATGCTTGTGGCTGTTCTGGCTTCGCAGACCACGCTTATGAGCAGGCGAATGGTACAGGGCGAGGGAAAAATAAGTGCGCGCAGGGCAAACCATCTGAGAAAAAAGATACACGGCGGCAGAAACGGAAGAATGATAACGCCAGCTTATGCGGCAAAGCGTCAGAACGCGCTTCACCCGGTGAGGACGATACTTTTGAGGGTGATAGGAATTGCCGTGTGCAGTGTGGTGCTCTACAGCTTCACCAAGATGTACACGGATATATCATATTATAAGGGCTTTAAGAGCTCTGTGAATGATTTCACAATTGATATGCCGTCGGGCTTTTACTATCAGATTGACTATGAGGATAAGGAGACGGGGATGGTGACGTCGACCAACGCCTCGTTCTATGACACGGATGGCGGTTTTTCAAAAACGGCGCTCAAGAGCATGGAGCTTGTCGAGGGAATCCGCGCGCTGAACTATAATGCGAGGGTGTCAACACATAAGCTTACATGGAACGGCATGGAGCAGTCGGAGTATTATAGGGAGGCTGTCAATGAAGTAACCAAAGTTCACGGGATGAATGGCGGCTATTGGCAGTACGATGACAAGTACGGGGAGATTTTTACGGAAATTTATTGCAGCAATTATGATGACATCTGGGAGGCGTTTGCAAAAAATATCAGGTGGGATGGCGCAGACCGCAAAAGGTTCGAGAGTGGTGAGCAGGTTTTGGTGCTGTTTAACACGGAGGAGACGGACTCATCGCTCACGGCAGGGACAGTAATACATATCCCGACAGCATCGGGAAATATAGATGTAGAGGTTGCGGTTGTCGGAACTTCGGCAAATGTGTCGGACGGTGTGCCTTATGGCGGAAAATATTACACAATATACGGCTCAGAAGCGCTCGGAGAGCGGATTGCGGCTGCCGACGGCAAGGAATTTAAGTATACGCAGGCGGAATTTATATTTGACAATTACAGGGATGCCGAATTTACCGCGCAGCAGTTGTCCATAATCGCCGTGAGAAATGGCGGAAGCTACACTTCAAGATATGGCGAACTGAAAAATCAATACAAATCCATAATGCACGAGTTTTTTATGTATGGATGCTTTGTGGCGGCGCTGTTTTTCATGTTTGCGGTCATAAGAATAGCAATCCTGAAGGATGATATTGCAGGACTGTGCGAGACGAGGGCAAAATACAAGCAGGAGGGTGTGGATGACGGCTTTCTCATAAAACAGTCGGCGTGCGATGCGGCAAAGGACGGCTTGTCGCTGCTTGCTTCGATTCCTGTTTTTGTGGCGATATACGGCTTTGTTTATGTAAATCAGATAAAAAAGGTTGCGATAACGGGCGGATGGCTGACATCGCACAGGCTTGGCAGGATATTCTCATTCTCAACGGCGGAGGAGGGAATGAGGCTGGTTCCGATACAGCTCTTAGACCTTCCGTATGAGTGGAACTTTGTGATTGTTGCGGTGATTATCATTGTATTTGTAATTGTGGGCACGGCGATGACGGTAAGAGAGCTAAGAGCGGGAAGGCTGTAAAATGCGAGGCATTCGGGAATGAAAGTTTGAAAGAAAAACTTTCAAACTACTTATTGGTGGCAGTACTGCAATCAATGCTTGCAGTATGCATGGGTATAAATATGACTTTGGGAAAGGACTGGTATTAATATGGGAAAGGATATTGTTTTAGAGGCGGTGAATGTGTCAAGGACTTATGAGGGCAGAGTCCCGGTCAGGGCACTTAGAAATTGCAGTGTTGCGTTTGAGAGAGGCGAATTTGCAGCGATAATCGGAAAGAGCGGTTCGGGAAAATCGACACTCTTAAGGATACTTGGAACGCTCGATGTTCCGGATGAGGGCACGGTAAAGATTGGCGGAGCGGACATATACGGCGGAGGCACGAAGCTTTCGGATAAGCAGCTCTCCGAGTTCAGGAGAAGAAATATAGGCTTCGTGTACCAGGACTACAACCTTTTCCCGGAGTACACGGCATACGAGAATATAGTTTTTCCGGTGCATCTCGACAAAAGGCGCGAGGATAAGGATGAAGTAATAGAGATTATGGAAAAGCTTGGCATTGAACATTGCAGGGACAAGTTTCCGTTCGAGATGTCCGGCGGTGAGAAGCAGAGAGTGTCGCTCGCGAGGGCGCTTGTCAACAATCCTGACGTGATTCTTGCCGATGAACCGACCGGAAATCTCGATGCCGAGACCTCATCCGAGGTCGCAGCACTTCTCCGCAATGCGTCCGACATGTTCGGGCAGACTATCGTGATGGTGACACATGACAGGCAGATGGCGGACTTTGCGGACAGGGTGCTGGTGATAAAGGACGGGGTGTTGCAGTAAGGCAGGCTTTTTCCTGAAGCAAAGACTGAAATTCGTTAAAATTATTCATAGCTGCACTACTTTAGGGAACTTTTATAAGATATTTTATAAGAAAAGTTCCCTAAAATTATATACATGATGTTGGGGTCAAAACATGCTAATTTAATGTACGAGTGTATAACGTATTATATTTATGCATATCAGCTCCGTTGTCCGAAGCAAGATGTTCTAAGAACTCTGATAAAGGTATTCTATATGTCCGCCACCGAAGCTGGCATACATCCGCGTATGCATTGCTTCTAAAGCAGCATCCGTGCTGCTTTTGGCTAGGGACTTAGCAGAGTTCTAAGAACATCTAAGCTTCTCCCAAAAGTCGTGATATGCATAAATATAATACGTTATACACGCTAAGTTTACAGCACATATTTTGCCCCCAACATCATATACATTTGATTATTAATATTATAGCCCCGATAAGTGCCGTTATGCCGCCCACAACCACGGTCAGTCAGCCGGATACTTCTCAAGCTTTTCTTTTATCGGTGTGAGATAAGGACGGTCGCCTTCTAACACCTTTATGTTGCGGTGCAGTTTTTATAAATCCATTTTTTCAATCCTACGAATACCAATGTGGCTAAATAAAATTCCCATACAAGTAGTATAAAAGAAAAAAATCATTGTGGAGAATGTGAACTGTAGGGTATTTGAGGAAACTGCAACAATATAGTGTAATGGTGATAGATACTTTATCCCGTCCATATAAGACATCAAATTCATTATGATATAGAGAATCATATAGGTGCCTACACATACAAGTAATTGCGGCTCAATCAAAATACCAAATTCTCGTATTGCCAACGGTTTTTCGATGATGTTTTCCCCTTTATATTGTACCTGTCCGGCACTGGGTTTAATATATCCGCAAATAATATTTAATAATGTTGTTTTTCCAGCACCGTTTCTTCCGATCAGACCATAGATCTTTCCTTTTTCCAGTGTGAAATCTATATTTTTTAAAACTTCTTTTTTCCCATAACTCTTATTGACATTGCTGCAGATGATTGCTTCCATCTTATTTTCCATTTTATCTTCCCCCTTATTGATCTGCTGACTGGATCAGTTTAATGACCTCATTTTTATCAAGTCCAATGCTTGCCGCTTCCTCTAACAATTTTTTGACATAGTGATCAAAAAATTCGTTCCGCCTGCGGTTTAAAATGTTTTCTTTTGCCCCTTCTGCTACAAACATGCCGATTCCCCTTTTCTTATATAAGATTCCTTCATCTACCAATATATTCACGCCTTTCGCCGCAGTCGCCGGGTTGATCGCATATAACTTTGCCAGCTCATTGGTACTCGGCACACGCTCTTCCTCCAGAAGAATATCCCTCAAAATATCTGTTTCGATCATTTCTGCGATCTGCAGATAAATGGATTTCTCCTGCGTTAAGATTTCATTCATGCATGGTGGCTCCTTTCTTTCAATTTCATTCCTGATAAGATTCCGTTGGCATTATGTGGTTGGTTTGTTATGTGGTTCATTACTTGTGTAACTAACCATAGCACTATGTTACGATATTGTCAACAAATTTATTCATAAAATTTAGAAAATTTCTATAACGCAAAAAAAGCAACACCATCACAACCCACCTGTCAAACAGGTCAGTCATGTGTGTTGCCTTGTCAAATAACCAAAACCGATTTATCTCATTTTTTCCATCTACGGCATCATGCTTCCTGCGTTCTGCCCCCAGCCATCCGCTCACGGATCTCCACTCCGGTCGGTGTTCCCGCAAGTCCGCCTTTTCCTGTTTCACGGATATCCTCGGACATGCTTCTTCCGATACTCCGCATCGCATCGATCACCTCATCCGGCGGAATCTTGCTGAAGATTCCCGCACTCGTCAGATCCGCCGATGTCAGTGCATTGACTGCGCCCATCACATTTCGTTTCACGCACGGCACCTCCACCAGACCGGCAACCGGATCACAGGCAAGTCCCAACAGATTTTTTAAAGCCAGTGCCGCTGCATTTGCGATCTCTTTTGCACTGCCGCCTGATAAATGCACAACTCCGCCCGCTGCCATCGCAGACGCAGAACCGATCTCTGCCTGACAGCCTCCCGCTGCACCTGCCAGAAAAGCACGCTCTGCGATCACTCCGCCGATCCCGGCTGCTACAAACAGTGCTTCCACCATTTTTTCCTCAGAATAGCCTTTTTCTTCCTGCAGACTCAAAAATACCGCCGGTACAACTCCGCACGAACCGGCAGTCGGTGCCGCGACAATACGCTTCATGCATGCATTTGACTCACTGGTCTTTAATGCCTTCTCCATGACTTTCCCGATAAAATCTCCACAGAGCAAAGTTCCCTCTGCCCTCGCCTCCATCATCTTTTTGCCTTCCGTACCGACAAGTCCGCTCTCGGATTTTAATTTTTCATCATAACGCGCATCCGCATCTTTCATCGCCTGATACATCGCGCGCATCTGCTCAAATGATCCTTCCTCCGTGATCCCCTGCTCCCTGCAGTCGTCCTCCTGCACGATCTTCCAGAACGGTTTCCCGGATTTTTCTTCTAATTCGCATAATTCCTGTAATGATCCATACATGAAATGTTCCTACTTTCTTATGATAAATTCTACTCTTCCACAAGACTGCAATATGTCACTTTTAATATGCCCTCTAACCGCTCCAGCCATGCAAGCGATTCTTTTGGCACTTCCTGATCGCACTCTATGACCATGACGGCGCTGCCACCCCTGCTTTTCCGGTAAAGCTGCATTGTTGCAATGTTGACACCCTTGTGTGCGAGCATGGAAGTCACTTCGGTGACATGTCCCGGCTGGTCGATGTTGTGCACGATCAGTGTCGGATAATCGCCGCTGAAATTGGCAGTGATCCCGTCAAGCTCACAGATCTGTATCCGCCCGCCTCCAATCGAAGCCGCAACCACTTCGAGTGTACGCCCGGAAACACCTGTCAGATTCATTTTCACTGAATTGGGATGCACATCACCAAGATCAATCCCCTCTAAGGAAAAATCCATTCCTCTTTCGCCTGCAATCCGAAAACTGTCCGGGATTGCCGGATCATCCACCTGCATGCCCAAAAGTCCGGCGATCAGCGCCTTATCCGTGCCATGTCCCTTTCCCGTTGCAAGGAAGGAACCGTGAAAATATATTTTTGCCTCTTTTACTTCTTCCGCAAGCAGCTTACGGCTGACTCTCCCGATCTTGACGGCTCCTGCCGTATGGGAGCTGGATGGACCGACCATCACAGGTCCGATGATGTCTAACAGGTTCATATCATATCTCCGTTTCTCTCATAAGTATTTACTTATGTTTTCTATAATTTTATCCTATTTGAAGTTATATCAAATCCATGATACATTTTAATTGCTATATACACACACACATTTATAGCATAGAAAAGGACAGCGTTTCCACCTCAGGAAACCTGTTCTTTTTATTTTACAGCAACAGCGTGTTCGTATCAGTCTGCCCGTGAAACATACCATCGGTTGTTTTCATCGCTCTAATCTCATCATGCCCATACCAGCGCACAATATCCATAAAATCACGGAGTGGATCATTCCATACCTTATGTGGATGATATACCAGATTTAAATTTCTTTCAAGACAAAGATCTTCCACTTTTATTTCCGCCAGACGGCCTTCTTTTAAATATTCCTCAATCAGACAATATGGCAGCACAGAAATACCAAAACCATCTTCCACCGCCTGCACAAGTACTTTCGTGCTCCGGCTCTCCCAGAGCGGATCGATCACGCAGTCTTTTGTCCTTAAAATGGCTTCAAAACAGTCACGTACCCCGGCTCCCTTTTCCCGCAGAAGAAAATTTTCTTTTTTCAGGTCCTCAAATCTGACATGCTCCTTCCCCGCCAGTGGATGATCCGGTGCCGCAACGATCAGTGTCCGGTCCTTTGCAAATGGCTCCTGGATATAGTCGGTCTCGCCAGGCAGATCTTCCATCAATCCCAGATCGATCTGATGCGTTTTTAAAAGTTCCATCAGCCGCACTGACCCGCTAACCGTTACTTTCACTTGGATATCTGGATACTTTTTTTCAAATGCACGGATAAATCCACGCAGCATTTTCACGCCGACAGAAAGGTTTGCACCGATACGGATTGTCCGCACCCCTTCCGTTTCTTTTAAATGCTGTTCCAAATCCTGATACAATCCAAGGATATGGCATGCATACTGATATAGAAGCCTGCCGCTCTCCGTCGGCACCACTTTACGGTTATAGCGCTCTAAAAAACAGACACCGCTCTCCTGCTCTAATTCCTTGATGGTCTGACTCACCGCAGGCTGTGTCATATATAGTTTTTCGGCCGCCTTTGTCATGCTTCCCTCTTCACACACTGTACGGAAAATAGTCAGTTGTCTGTTATTCATAGGCATTGTCCTTTAACAATAAAATGTCCTTTGCATGCACTGCCAGAGCCGGCGGGATCGGTCCTGGCGAATCTTCCTGTTCTGTTTTTGCTATTTTCCACTGAAGCCACCCGCTCTCTTTCGATGGCCGAAATGAAATATTACACTCAAACGGATCCTCAATGATACGGGATTCCTAAATTTTAAAAATATTTTCCTCCTGTACAGGGTTCCTATACTTTTTAAGGCCCGTTCCCTCCTGTATCACACTCACACGAGATTCATTTGCTGCACTCTCTTTGCCAGGTATCTGCTCTGCATTCACCGGATAAAACGAATGTGCCCGGATACCAACCGCCTTTGTTTCCTCCGGAATCTCCGAAACGCAAAGGGTTATCCCCCAGCCAAGCGCTTTTATATGGTTGTTATCCACAATTTCTGCTGCAGAAATGTTCTTACATCCGGATAACACTGCCGCCGTCTTTGTTTTCGGGTTATGGAAAAATTCTTTTGTTTTCTCTATGACCTCCATTTTTCCATGGTCGATGCAGCTTACCACGCTGCACAGACGATAAACCTCATCCTGCTCCAGCTCCCATTTCAGGTAACTGTCAAGCGCAGAAAATGGCTCATCCAAAAGCAGGATATCTGGCTCAGAAGCAATCATCCGCGCCATTGCCACACGCTGTTTCTGCCCGCCGGAAAGTTGTGCGGGGTAATGTTTTTCCAGCCCCTCTAAACGGAAACGGTTGATATAAGATCTTACTTTTTCTTCCTCCGGATGTTTTCCCATGCCGGCTTTGATATTCTGTTCGACCGTCATATTCGGAAACAGGGCATAGTCCTGAAACATATAACCGACACGCCGTTTCTGCGGGGTGAGATTGATCTTTTTTGCAGAGTCGTATAAAACTCTGCCATTTAATTCGATCCGTCCTTCGTCCGGCGTCTCAATTCCGGCTATACATTTTAGTGTCATGCTCTTTCCACATCCGGATGTCCATCTTCACCTGCGTGAGGATTTAAACACGCTCGGTCTCGAACGCGACGTCTAAATTAAAGTTCCCCAGCCTCTTTTTTATATTTACTTTCAGACTCATCACAGTCCTCCTGCCTCACCATCTGTCGCATATTTTATATGCTGCTTTCCTTTTTCCTCCTGACTGCTCTACCATCTGCTCACATGTTTCATATTTTTTGCCGTAATGATATTTAATAAAAATATGACCACAAATGCAATCACTAATATCACAATCACCCAGAATCCCGCTGTCGCATAGTCGCCGTCCTGGATGACCATTGCAATTTTCTGTGAGATCGTACTCGTTTTTTTCGGAATATTTCCCGCAAGCATTGAGGTTGCGCCATACTCACCGAGAGCCC
>ENA-UEOJ01002187-UEOJ01002187.1-human-gut-metagenome-genome-assembly--contig:-NODE-2187-length-12092-cov-5.249771_pt1 | contig 12092 bp, 6 predicted proteins | sample MGYA00242885_ERZ507886 | MGnify/ENA primary metagenome ERZ507886 (study PRJEB26167, sample SAMN06115505) | human gut metagenome | host: Homo sapiens | place: China:Anhui | collected 2015-08-07 | study... | reverse complement strand
TGAAGTCTTCTGTCAGATAGCTGACCACGCGCTGGTCAAAGTCTTCACCGCCCAGGAAAGCATAGCCGTTGGTAGATTTAACTTCAAACACGCCGTCGCCGATTTCCAAAATGGAAATATCGAACGTACCGCCGCCCAGGTCATAAACGGCAATTGTTCCGTTGGCTTTTTTATCCATGCCGTAAGCCAAAGCTGCCGCCGTCGGTTCGTTGATGATACGCAGAACATCAAGACCGGCAATTTTACCGGCGTCTTTAGTGGCCTGCCGCTGAGAGTCGTTAAAGTAAGCCGGAACGGTAATAACGGCTTTTTCAATCTTTTCGCCTAAATAACTTTCGGCATATTCTTTGATTTTCTGCAGAACGATTGCGGAAATCTGTGACGGAGCATATTTCTGGCCTTTGACTTCAACCCAGGCATCGCCGTTGTCGCCTTCAACGATTTTAAACGGAACAAGCTTCTTGTCTTTTTCGACTTCGGGAGAATTAAACCGGCGGCCGATCAAACGCTTAATTGCAAACAGGGTGTTTTCCGGGTTGGTAACAGCCTGACGTTTTGCCGGAAAGCCGACCAAACGTTCGGTATCGGTAAACGCGACCATGGACGGCGTGGTGCGGGCGCCTTCAGAGTTTTCAAGAACCTTGGCTTCGCCGCCTTCCATCACTGCAAAGCAGGAGTTGGTCGTACCTAAGTCAATACCAATTACTTTATTGCTCATATTTTTCATCCTTATTGTTGTATAAAAAACTTTCTCAAAATCTTTCTAACAACTTATATAGGAAGCCGTCTTCACATAAGCAAGACTTGAAATAACTTTTTTGAAAAATTTTTACCCTCGGAAAAAGAGCTTAATAATTGCTCTGCCGTCCGGAAATTTCGTAGCCGGTATAACCGTCCACTACCGAGTTGGCAAAAGCAAAATCGGTTGAGTTGCAGGAATGAATGCGGTAAAGGGTTTCACCCTGTTCCACCGGATCGCCCACTTTTTTGAGCAAATCCAGCCCGGCCCCCGGATATTGCCCGGCCCCGGCCCAAACGCCGATTTTGTTGATGCGGGAATTGTCAATTGCTTCCACCACGCCGCTTACGTTGGAGATGATGTCCCGGGTCAGATGTCCGAGCTGCGGCTGCGGAGCTTTTCCTTGAGCATGAATAATCCGGTTCATCACTTCCAGCGCGCGGCCGGAAGTCAGAATCTCTTTGGCAACGTGATATCCTTGTCCGCCGCGCAGTTTAGGGTCAAATTCCAGCAGGCGCCCGGCCAGAAAAAGAGATTTTTCCAGCAAATCCTGCGGCGCGTCTTCTTTGTTGCGCAGAACTTTCATTACGTCCCGCGCTTCCAGCACCGCCCCGACGCCGTTGCCGATCGGCTCGCTGCCGTCGGTAATCACCACGTCAATTTCCATTGACAGCATATCGCCCACATATTCAATCAGTTTCCGCAGGCGCATGGCTTCATTGGTACTCTTAATGCGTGATTTCGGGCCGACCGGAATGTCAATCAGCAGGTGGGTCACACCGGCTGCCAGCTTGATTGCCAAAATCGAGGAAGCGATATGCTCCTGCTGAATCAGGCCGATTTGCCGCTCAACCGAAGAAATCAGCTTGCTGGCTTCGGCGATGTTCAATCCGTCGTAACAGGCGATTGCCGCCCGGTTTTCTTTCACCAGGCTGCGAAAAGTCCGGTCGTCCAGATCAACGTTGGCCAGCACGCTCATCGTGTCGGCCACGCCGGCACAGGAGGTCAGCGAACGGGCGGATGTTTTGGGCATCGGCAGACCGTAAGCGCCGACAATCGCCGTAATGATAATATCGGTTTTGTTGCCGGGAACTCCGCCCAGACAATGGTGGTCAACCACAATTCCCTCATTGTCCCAGTGAAAGACGTTGTCGCCGACCAGAGCTTCCGTCAGAGCCAAAACTTCCGGCGCACTCATGAATGAGCCGCTGGCTACCAGAAAAGAAGCAATATCCATATTGGAATAGCGCCGTGCGGTAATATCGTTGATGATTGAACTGTATTCGCCGGAGCTTAAAATATTGCCGGCAATTTTACGTTTGACCGAGGCCAGGCTCGGCGGCGGAGTTGACAGTGAAATGGAGATATTGGCACCCTCCGGCAGGTTGATTTGTTCAAAAGCCTCGTTATTCAGGGCAATCTCGGTCGGTTTGACCAGCTTGGCGTCGTCAACCACCTGCAAAAAGGCATAAACGGTTTTAACCCCTCCGTGAATTTCTATTTTTGTCAGGGCATTGATGTCATCCACTTTGTAAGCGACACAGTCTTTGTGCAGATAAGCCAGATTTTCATTAAAAGAACTGACCGGAAGATGTTTTAAGCTCAGCATGCCATACCCTTTATTAAAAAACAGATTATTTTTTTAATATAAGGCCATTGTAGTTTATGTTTGGTTAAAACGCAAAAAAAAACCGGAGACAGAACCTCCGGTTTTTTCTTTATTTGTTGTGTCCGCCTTTAAAGCGTCCGATTATTTTTGAGAAAATGCCTTTAACCGGTTTTTTGCCGGGCTTGTTTTCGTAGTTCGGCCCGAATTCGACTGCCAGGGCATCTTTGGATGCTTCCGGATTGACACCGTCGATAACCGGTTCATAAATGCCGTTGCCGAGACGCTCGTCAAGAGATGTCGTCGGCGAAACCTGACCTTGCTGCGGCGGTACGGTCCGACCCGGTGTTTTGTCTTGCGGCGGCAAATCGGTTCCGCCCGGAACTTTACCCTGAGAAGGAAGTTTATCCTGCGGCGGAACAATTACTTTGTTCACCGTTGCCCAGAAATGGCCGCGGGCGCCGACGCGTTCGTTCAGTTTCAGCATCTGCGCCTGATACTGTTCGTCATAAGGAATAGCCGGAACAAACACGCCCGGTTCGGCAGGAATGGTCACTTCTTTGGTTTCCCAATGGCCGCTGCCGGCTTTTTCGTCAATAATGACGCCGTGCGGTTTGCCGGTATCGTAAGAATAAAGCTCTTCCGGTTTAATCCCGACGTCAACCAGGGCATGCCCCTGCGGGCTGGAGGCAAATTGCAGATTATGCAGCAGGCGGCCGTCGGTGGCGTTCATCGGCTCACCGGCCAGAACTTTGTCCAGCAGCTGCTGCGGATTAACCGAATAGTTGCCGTCCTTGCAGGTAAAGGCCTCGCCTACCGTGCGTCCCGAACCGTCATTGAGCGGATGATCCGGATTGGCATATTCACGGGTGAAAGAAGCCAGTTTTTTCAGCATAACTTCTTCGCTGCCTTCTTCCCAGCCCTGTTTGGTCATTTGCTCTCGGATAGAACGGGTTGCCGCTTCATGCTGTTCTTCGCTGTACCAGGCACGGTTTTCGTAATTGTCCGGATTGTTGTAATCGGCAACGGTATGTCCTTTGCCGACATATTCAAAATGGCGGCTGGGCGTTTCGTTGAATTTTTCGGCACTTTGAATGTCTTTCTCGCTGTAACTGAAAGATTTATGCGCTTCCTTATCCTGTACCCATTCGCCGGTTTCAATAGTGCGGCCGAACTGGTTATCCAGCCAAGAACCGAACCCGGTCGCCTGCAAAGCGTGGCTGGTAATCGAGGCGGCGGCGTAAGTCGTAACCGCGGTTACCGAAGCGGCCGCGGCGGCTTTCCCTGCCGCTTTCCAGAATTTGTCGCCTTCCTTGCGCTTTTCCATAAAGGTTTTCACGGCGGTGCGTCCGGCATTCAGTCCCATTGCCGCTTTGCCCAGCCAAGGCATGCCCAAAGCAGTTCCGGTTGCGGAAATGGCGGTAATGGCAACGTCGATGCCGTGTTTCTTCATAAAGCCCATAAAGCCGAATTTTTCACCCCGGGCTTTAGCCTCTTTGCTGGCTTTTCTGTAACTTTTGATCAGGCGGACTGCCGCATAGCCGGCACAAACGCCGGCCATCACCATGGCGCCGTAAGGCTGAACATGGGTCAGCGTCATACCCAACGCTGCCATCGGTGCCGAGCGCAAACAGTTGTTGCGCATAACTTTGGTTAATTTTTTCGTCTGGGAATAGGCCGGGTCAAAACGCTCGATACAGGCCTTATCAAATTTTTTCACCCGTTTATACATCTGTCCCAAAACCGGAGCGGTATTGCCGATTTTCTTAGCCAAACGATCCATATAGCCCATTGAGCTGTTGGTATATTCGGCGTTATAGCCGATAAAACCGTTGTTGGAAACCTGATATTTCTGACCGTTCAGCAGTCCGGTTAACGCAGCCTGTGCCTGAGCCTGATTTTGCGCCATGGCAAATTCGCTGCCCATAACCAAGGCGCCGATGCGCGTGGCGGCCACTTTGGCAACTTCGGCGCTGACCATGTCTTCGGTGATGTCGGCTTTGCTGCCCGCCAAATTACGGGCGGCTTCGGCTTTGATTGTTTCAACCAGCAGAGCCTGCTGGGCTTTTTGGTCTTTTTCCGGTTTGCCGTCGGCATCCATAAATTCCAAATTGCCCAATACGGTGGCGATATTGGGGTCTAACGGCAGTTTATCCGCCATTTTTGATGCTTTTTTGTAATTCAGCTCGACTTTGGCTAAATCTGCCGGTGTTAAGTCTTTCAGGCCGTGAGCCTCGTCATAAATGGCGATCTGCGGTTCCAGAATATCTCTGCGGATTCCGGCGGTAAGAGGTGTCGGCTGGCCGTTGGGTGCCTTTTTATCGGCATAATCAAGCATGAGATTGACACCGTCATAAACGTCGGCAATGTTGGTCTGGTCTATAACGATTTTGCCTGAAGCTATTTCATTGATGGTCAGAGCAATTTCTTCATTGACCATATTAAATTGAGAAGTCAGAGCCTGCTTGGTAGCGGCATTATCGGTCTGGCTGATAAGTTCTTCCAGTTTTTGTGCCGTGGCAACCAGTTTTTTGGGCGGAAAGTTTTCCAAAAGCTGTTTTTTGGCCTGATTGCTGAGCGTGAGAAACTGGCTGTTTTCTTCGGGAGTAAAGCTGTCTAAAATCGTATCTATGGTGTCCCGGCGTTTCTGCGGCGGCATTTTTGCCAGATTGGCCGGTGCTTTGTTCATGGCCGTCAAAACGTTCATGTTGATATTGTCAAGCGTCAGCTGCCATTCGTCGGAATTGCGTCCGCGGTTAAGCTGATTTAAGCGTTCAACGCGTGCCTGTTTAAAAAAGTTTTCTTCAAATTCTTTCTTTTCTGCCGGGGTCATTGCCGCATATCTCTGAGCAACCTCCTGATTGTCTTCCAGATATTTGGCAAATATTTCCATGTTCTTGGATGTTTTGTTCTCAGCCATCATTTTTCTCCCGAAAGGTTATTTTATAAAAAAATAACACATTTTTTGTCTCTTTGCAATATAATTTTGTCTAAAACAGGTGAAACATATTGTAATTGTAGGGAAAAATGTTTAATTTTTATTTACTGGCTTGTCAAAGGCTTGCTTTTTCTTTATAAAGCCTCTAAATAAGTAAAAAACATTACGTTCACAAAAAAACGGCAGAAGAAAAATGACCGAAAAAGACTATTACGAATTACTGGAAGTCAGCCGTGACGCCAACGGCGATGAAATTAAAAAATCATATCGCCGCCTGGCCATGAAATATCATCCTGACCGGAACCCGGGCAATAAGGAAGCTGAAGCCAAATTCAAGGAAATTAATGAAGCTTATGATGTTTTGAAAGACGAGCAGAAACGTGCGGCTTATGACCGGTACGGGCATCAGGCTTTTGCCTCCGGCATGGGCGGCGGCAATCCGTTCGGCGGCTTTGAGTTTAATTTCGGCAGCGGCGGTTTCTCCGATATTTTCTCTGATATTTTTTCCGAATTTATGGGCGGCGGTCAGCAGCGCGGCAGCAGTGGGTCTTATGCCCGGCACGGGGCGGATGTCCGCTATAATCTGGAAATCACGCTGGAAGAAGCTTTCAGCGGCGTCGAAAAAGAGATTTCCATCCCTTCGTCGGTTGTTTGCGAAGACTGCCGCGGTTTCGGTACGGCAGACGGCAAAGAACCGCCGGTATGCCCGACTTGCCACGGCCATGGCAAAGTGCAGATGCGCCAGGGCGGCTTTTTTATTGTTGAACAGACCTGCCCGAATTGCAAAGGCCGCGGTCGGATAGTTAAAGACAAATGCAAAAAATGCGGCGGCGAGGGTGTCCTGCATAAAGAAAAGGTTTTGAAAATCAAAATTCCCGCCGGCGTGGAAAGTGATACCCGGATGCGGATTGCCGGGGAAGGAGAGCCGGGACTTCATGGCGGACAAAACGGCGATTTGTATGTCTTTATTACCGTAAAACCGCATAAACTCTACAGCCGCGAAGGAGCCAATCTTTATACCCGGGTTCCGGTTTCTATGGCTTGTGCCGCCCTGGGCGGAAAAATAGAGATTCCGAGTATCGACGGTGAAAAAATCGAACTTGAAATCAAAGCCGGTACCCAGTCTGACCAGCAGATTAAAATTCAGGACGAAGGAATGACAATCCTGCGCTCCAAACGCCGCGGCGATTTGTTTGTCAAATTCCGGGTTGAGACGCCGGTTAATCTGTCAGCCCGCCAAAAGGAACTGCTGGAAGAATTCCGCGCCATCAGCAAAGACGATAGCTGCCAGCCGGAATCCAAAGGTTTTCTTGACCGGATTAAAGACCTGTTTAAATCCGTCGCCTGATTTTTAATCCTCAAACCCCGGCAATCCGGGGTTTAGATATTTAATAAACAAAAAAAACCGCCCTTCCGGACGGTTTTTTTAGCAATTACAAAGATTATTTGCTCAGCTGAGCAGCAACCTCGGCGGCAAAATCTTCTTCTTTTTTCTGCAGGCCTTCACCCAAACGGAAGCAGACAAATTCTTTCAGTTTGATGTCTGTGCCAAGCTCTTTGGCGGCTTCGGCAATAACGTCTTTAACTTTCTTGTCCGGATCCATAATATAAGCCTGTTCTTCCAGAACAACTTCGTCATAATATTTTTTAACACGGCCATCAACCATTTTTTCAATGATGTTTGCCGGTTTGCCGGAAGCTTTGGCCTGTTCGGCAAAGATTGATTTTTCATGTTCAACCGCTGCCGGATCAACACTGGCAATATCCAGAAATTGCGGAGCGGAAGCGGCAACATGCATGGCAATATGTTTGCCCAGTTCGGCCAGTTTGGTTTTGTCGCCCGTTGATTCCAACGCAACCAGAACACCGATTTTGCCGACATTCGGACGAGCCGCATTGTGAATATAAGATGCAACGACGCCGTCTTTGACTTCAATCATTTTAGCGCGGCGCAGATTCATATTTTCACCGATTTTGGCAATCATGTCGGTCAGACGTTCTTCAAAAGACTTGTGAACTTTCGGGCACTGGAAAGTTTTCATGTCGCAGACTTCGCCTTTATACATCAAAGCAACCTGAGCGGCATCTTCAACATATTCCTGAAAGATTTCGTTTTTGGCAACAAAGTCGGTTTCGGAGTTTACTTCGACAACCGCGCCCTTGTTTCCGTCAACCGCAACGGCAACCAAGCCTTCGGCAGCGATACGGCTGGCTTTTTTAGCTGCGCTGGCCAAACCTTTTTTACGCAGCCAGTCAATGGCCTGTTCCATATCCCCGTTAGTTTCGGTCAGGGCTTTTTTGCAGTCCAGCATGCCGGCGCTTGTTGTTTCTCTCAGTTCTTTGACCATAGCGGCAGTAATATTTGTCATTTAATTTTTCCTCTTGTGAAATTTTTAAACCAATGCGGCGATATCTTTACGAATAAAGTACCGCCGCGAAAGTTTGCTTGAAGCTAAGCTAAAAAAATTATTCGGCTACGGCTTCAACTTCCTCTTTAGCTTTTTTGGCAGTTCTTTTTTTAGCCGGTTTGGCTTCAATATTTTCAACAGCTTCTTCGACTTTAACGCCCTGAGCTGCAATTTCAGCCTGCATACCGTCCAAAACGGCGGAAGACACTAACTCGCAGTAGAATTGAATAGCGCGGATAGCGTCATCGTTGCCCGGAACCGGGAAGTCAACTTCATTGGGGTTAGCGTTGGTATCGCAGATGCCGATAACCGGGATACCCAGTTTTTTGGCTTCTTTGATGGCCAGATCTTCTTTCGGCGTATCAATAACGAACAGCATATCCGGCTGGCCGCCCATATTCATGATGCCGCCCAGTTCCTTATTTAATTTTTCCTGTTCTTTTTTGATGTTCTGCATTTCTTTTTTGGTGTAACCGTCAAATGCGTTTTTCTCAAACATCTCATTCAGTTTAACGAGACGGGAAATTGATTTGTAAACGGTTTTCCAGTTAGTCAGCATACCGCCTAACCAACGGTGATTTACATAATACTGGCCGCAGCGTTCGGCATTTTCCTTGATCAGGTCCTGAGCTTGTCTTTTGGTGCCGACAAACAGAATTTTACCGCCCTGAGCAGCAACTTCGCGCGCTGCATTCAAAGCAGTGTACAGCATCGGATAAGTTTTCTGCAGGTCGATAATGTGAATGTTGTCTTTTTTGCCGTAAATATACGGAGCCATGCTCGGATTCCAACGACGGGCGTGGTGACCGAAGTGAACGCCGGCTTCTACCATCTGGCGCAGTGTAAATGTAGGAAGAGTCATATTTTATATCCTTTTTCCGGTTAAACCTCCGCAGACTTATCGGTCTTCAAACTTAAAGACACCGGAGCGAAAAATCAGGCGATTCCCCGCCATGTCTGCGTGTGTGTTATTGTTAAAACATTGGAATTACCATTAATTCCATGCTTCTTTTAATCCCTGTTTCCCTAATTTGCAAGCATTTTTTTTCATTTTGGCCGCATTCGTCGGCTTTGCTTTTGGGCTGTGGAATTTCAGTCATGGTGATTTTTTGTGACAGATTCGCTTTTAAGGCTTGTAAATCTTGATGTTTTAGCTTATTTTACAGCATAAATTTTAGCTAAAAGGTAAGAAATGTCAGATTTATTTGAAAGCACAGCACCGAAACAGGAAACTTATTCGGCACAGGACATTCAGGTCTTGGAAGGGCTTGAGGCCGTTCGTGCCCGCCCCGGTATGTATATTGGCGGAACGGATGCTCAAGCACTTCACCATCTTGTTGCCGAAATTCTGGATAACTCCATGGATGAAGCCGTTGCCGGCTATGCCAACCGTATCGAAGTTAAGATGAATGCCGATTATTCCGTCACCATCACCGATAACGGCCGCGGTATCCCGGTTGACCCGCATCCGAAGTATCCCGACATGTCGGCGCTGGAAGTCATTCTGACCATGTTGCACTCCGGCGGCAAGTTCGGCGGCGGTGCTTACAAGGTTTCCGGCGGTTTGCACGGTGTCGGCCTGTCGGTCGTCAATGCTCTGTCTTCCTCTCTGGTGGTTGAAATCGCCCGCGATAAAAAGCTTTATCGCCAAACTTATGCCAAGGGCAAACCGACTTCTGCTTTGGAGTTGGTCGGCAATGCGCCCAACCGTCGCGGCACTTCGATTACTTTTCTGCCTGATCCGGAGATTTTCGGTTCCAATTCTCAGCTGAACCCTAACCGGGTTTACCGCATGGCCCGTTCCAAAGCTTTTCTGTTTAAGGGTATTTTTATTAATTGGAAATGTGCGCCGGAAGTGTTAAGCGAAGGCGAGCAAACGCCGCAGGAAGCCGAATTGCACTATCCCAACGGTCTGCTTGATTTCTTAAATTATCAGCTTGGTGCCCGTGCGACCGTCAATCGTATGCCTTTTTCCGGCGATGCCGATTTGGCCAATGACGAAGGACGGGTCGAATGGTCGATTACCTGGCCGGAAGATGAAAACGGCTTTTGTTATTCTTACTGCAACACGGTTATCACCCCTGAAGGCGGCACCCATGAGATGGGGTTCCGGGCGGCCTTGATTCGCAGTCTGAAAGAATACGGCGAAATGGCCAATGTCAAAAAAGCCGCTTCCGTTACTGCCGAAGATCTGTTGAGCGACGCCTGCGTTATGCTCTCGGTCTTTATCCGCGACCCGCAGTTTCAAGGGCAGACGAAAGATAAGCTGACCTCCGTCAAGGCGATTCGTTTGGTCGAACAGGCAGTCAAAGATTCTTTTGACCACTGGCTGAGCTCCGATAAGGAAAATGCGACCGCATTGCTGGAATATGTGATTGAACGCGCCGAAAGCCGCAAAAAGAAGAAAGAAGAAAAAATTCAAAACCGTAAAACCCCGACCAAAAAACTGCGTCTCCCCGGCAAGCTGGCCGACTGTTCGCAGGCTTCGGCGGAGAATACGGAAATCTTTATCGTCGAGGGCGATTCTGCCGGCGGCTCGGCCAAACAGGGGCGCGACCGTTTTACGCAGGCGATTCTCCCGCTGCGAGGCAAAATTTTGAACGTTGCCAGCGCTTCGCTGGATAAAATCACCCAGAACCAGGAAATCAAAGATATGATTGAAGCTCTGGGCTGCGGGATTAAAGATAATTATAAGGAAGAAAATCTCCGTTACGAAAAGATCATCATTATGACCGATGCGGATGTTGACGGTGCGCATATCGCTTCTCTGCTGATGACCTTTTTCTATCAGCAGATGCCGAAACTGATTGAAAACGGACATCTTTATATCGCTACTCCGCCGCTTTACAAAATCGTTGTCGGCAATAAAAACTTTTATGCGATTGACGATGAAGACAAAGACCGGATTCTCAAACGGGAAGTCAAAGGCAATACCCGTCCGGATATCAGCCGTTTCAAAGGATTGGGTGAAATGAGCGCGCTTCAGCTGAAGGAAACCACCATGGACAAGAATAAACGCACCCTTCTGCGCGTGGTTATTCCGACCCCGAATACCGAGGAGGGCAAAGAAGAGTGTTTTGAAACCCGCCGCCAGGTCGAGCGTTTGATGGGTAAAAACCCTGAAACCCGTTTTAAATTCATTATCGAACGCGCCAAGTTCGTTGATGATTTGGATATTTAAGCGCACCGCCTCTTCGGAGGCGGTTTTTTATCCGTGGCAAGGAAAAATTAACCGCTTTGCCGCTATTAATAAACCTCTTACAACTTTATTGGAAACGGATTTTTATGATACGTCGCCTGATTCCCTCGGATATCCCGGCTGTTTTGGAACTGTGGCTCCGCAGCACCAAACAGGCGCATCCGTTTATTGCTCCCGGCTATTGGGACGAAAATACCGGTTTGGTGAAAGATATGCTGACCCGGCAGGCGGAAACTTATGTCTTTGCTGACAAGCACCGGATTAAAGGTTTTGTCAGTCTGCTGCCGGAAAATTTTATCGGAGCCTTGTTTGTTGATGAAAAATTTCGCTCCCGCCGTATCGGTACCAAATTGCTGAACTATATTCTCCGCCGGCGTTCTGCGGCTTCGCTGCATGTTTATGCCGCCAATCGGCCGGCCGTTGATTTTTACCGCCGAAACGGTTTTAAAATCATTATGGAACAAACCGATATTTCCTCCGGTCAGCCGGAATTGCTGATGGCGCGAGCCTGCGGTTCCTTCCGGGGCATCAGCCGCCGTCCGGGAGAATCCTGATTTTGCAATCGGGTGGTTAATCGACAGATTTTGCTTGATTTGTTTGGTAATGATGATTAAATAATCCTCAATGAGCGATTATTAACCTGATTATTAACTTTTAAAACCCGAGTATTATGTTTTTGATAGCAGGGTTAGTTGTCGGCGGTTTCGCTTGGGGCATGTGCAAGCTTTGCGGCGTTGAAGGTCCCCACGATCCGGCAAACGACATCTATGACAACCCGTTCCAGCCGTAGTTTGAGATTGCCGAACTTTGTTTCCGCAGTCTGTTCTCAAGGCTTTTGCCTTTGCGTATTTTAAGTTAAAACCGTCGCCCGATTATCCCGGCCGACGGTTTTCTTTTTATCCCCCCTTGTCAAAAAGCAAAATCAATAATATACTGAATAATGTACAAAGTATTTTGTGCATTCGGATTAACAACTATGGAGTATTTATGTGTACTGCAACGCCGGTTATCGCGTCAGGTAACAGTAATGAAGGAGACCGATGTATGTCCTCTTCGTCAAAATATAATTATTCAAAATGTTTAACCACTGATTCTTCTTATACAGTTTTTTGTGAGGGCTTATCAGTTCTGAAGGAGGTGTAATTATGCTTTCCTTTAGAAACAAACTGGTAAAAACCGATCCTGAGGTCATTCGTCAAATC
>ENA-UEOJ01002183-UEOJ01002183.1-human-gut-metagenome-genome-assembly--contig:-NODE-2183-length-12111-cov-3.591740_pt1 | contig 12111 bp, 10 predicted proteins | sample MGYA00242885_ERZ507886 | MGnify/ENA primary metagenome ERZ507886 (study PRJEB26167, sample SAMN06115505) | human gut metagenome | host: Homo sapiens | place: China:Anhui | collected 2015-08-07... | reverse complement strand
TAACAATAGAGCGAGGAGAAAGGCGAAAGGTCATAAAAATAACCATTAAGCCAGATGCCTCTCAACAAGCCTTAGAGTTCGGAAGGTTCGATCTCGAAAACATGGACAGCTCCGAAATCAAAGATTTATTGTTGAAATCGGGCATTTTCGCCTTTATAAAACAGCGGCCCTACGATATCGTAGCAAATCCCGATACCGCTCCTCGCGACATATTCGTTACGGCATTCGACTCCGCTCCTTTGGCCCCCGATTATGCCTTCATTCTCAAAGAAGAAAAGCAACACTTCGAAACCGGATTAAAAGCGTTAAATAAACTCACAAGCGGAAAAGTTTACGTAGGCATATCACAAAGACAACCCATAGACGTAAAAAATGCTACGTCTGTTATATTCGACGGACCGCATCCTGCTGGAAACGTAGGTATACAAATCAATCATATCGCTCCAATCGATAAAGGAGACACAGTATGGACGATGAGCGCTCTCGACGTACTTTTCATAGGAAGACTATTCGACAAAGGCATCGCCGACTTTTCTCGCATAGTCGCCGTTACAGGCTCAGAAATAGACGACCCGCACTATGTACGCACCCGTATAGGCGCATCCATCGCTTCCATCACACAAGGTATGGTAAAAGCGGTCGAATACGAACAACGCTATATCAGCGGAAATGTATTGACGGGGGTTAAAACCAATGCAGACGGTTACATCGGAGCGACCCATTCTCAAATAACGGTAATCCCCGAAGGAAACAATTACGACGAATTTTTAGGTTGGGCTTCTCTCAATCCCCATAAATATAGCACGAGTCACTCTTATTTTTCTTGGCTATTGGGGAAAAAGAAAAAATACACCATCGATGCCAGAATAAGGGGCGGAGAACGAGCCATTATCATGTCGGACGAATACGACCGGGTTTTCCCGATGGACATCTACCCGGAGTATCTTATCAAAGCCATTTTAGCATTCGATATCGATAAAATGGAAAACTTGGGTATCTACGAAGTCGCCCCGGAAGATTTCGCGCTTTGCGAATTTGTCGATACGTCGAAGCTCGAATTACAAAAAATCGTGCGCGACGGTCTCGAAAGACTTATGAAGGAAATGAACTAATTCAGTAACAACATTAATACAAAACAACCTTGAAAGCTTTAAAGAATTATATAGACAAAATCAAGCCTCATTTTGAACCGGGAGGAAAATTGTCTATGTTCCAATCTGTGTTCGAAGGGTTTGAATCATTCCTTTTTGTTCCCAACACCACATCACGATCCGGTGTTCACATTCATGACAGTATAGACTCTAAACGAACGATGATTGTCGTTATCATCGCTTTATTGCCTGCAATGCTATTCGGCATGTATAACGTAGGCTATCAACATTACTTGTCGATAGGAGAATTGGCTAGCACCTCATTCTGGTCGATATTCTTCTTCGGCTTTTTGGCAGTTTTACCCAAAATCGTCGTAGCATACGTAGTTGGATTGGGAATAGAGTTTACCGCCGCCCAAATACGGCATCATGAAATACAAGAAGGATTCCTTGTTTCGGGCATGCTCATTCCCATGATCGTACCAGTAGATACACCCTTGTGGATGATCGCCGTCGCGACTGCCTTTGCCGTAATCTTCGCAAAAGAGGTATTCGGAGGTACGGGAATGAATATTTTCAATATAGCGTTGGTAACAAGGGCATTCCTCTTCTTCGCTTATCCATCAAAAATGTCCGGAGACGAAGTCTTTATCCGCACGAGCGATACATTCGGATTAGGAGCCGGTCAAATAGTAGAAGGTTTTTCGGGGGCTACCCCTCTCGGACAAGCCGCTACCCATTCAGGAGGGCCGCTCCAACTAACCGATATATTGGGAAATCCCCTTTCCTTGAATGACATGTTCCTCGGATTTATACCCGGTTCCATAGGAGAGACTTCGACATTAGCCATACTCATCGGTGGAGCCATACTGCTAATTACCGGGATAGCCAGTTGGAGAGTCATGCTCTCTGTTTTTGCAGGAGGCATTTTCATGAGCTACATTTGTAACTGGTTCGCCAACCCCGACATTTATCCGGCAGCACAGCTTTCGCCGGCCTGTCAAATATGTTTGGGAGGATTTGCATTCGCCGCCGTATTCATGGCTACCGACCCCGTAACCGGGTCAAGGACTAATACAGGGAAATATATATTCGGATTTTTAGTCGGCGTATTAGCGATTTTAATCCGGGTATTCAATACCGGATACCCCGAAGGCGCCATGCTGGCAGTCCTGCTCATGAACGCTTTTGCTCCTCTCATAGATTACTTCGTAGTCGAAGCCAACATTCGCCACAGACTCAAACGAGCAAAAAACTTGACAAAATAAAAACAGCTATGAACAAACAAGGTAATACATACACAATTATTTATACCTCGGTCATGGTTATTGCCGTAGCTTTTATTTTGGCCTTTGCAGCGATAGGACTAAAACCTGCACAGGAACGAAACATCGCTATTGACAAGATGAGCCAAATACTCAACTCGGTAAACATCGCATCGACTCCCGAGAACGCTCAGGAGTTATACGGAAAATATATCGACGATTCTTTTATAATCAATTCGAAAGGCGAATTGGCAAAAGGGGAATCTTTCTCGATAAACATTGCAGATCAACTGAAACTGCCTGAAAACCGACAAACCTTGCCCGTATTCATCTACACCGACAATAACAAGTCTCCCAAATACATTATCCCTCTTTCCGGTAGCGGGCTATGGGGACCCATTTGGGGATACATATCGGTAGAAAACGATGGCAATACGGTTTATGGTGCTTATTTCGCTCATCAAGGCGAAACCCCGGGTCTCGGAGCCGAAATAGAAAAACCTCAGTTTCAAGAACAGTTTCAAGGGAAACACTTTTTCATAGACGGCAATTTTACCTCCATCGCTGTTGAAAAAGCAGGACAAAAGCCCCAAAACGGAGCCGACTATGTCGATGCTGTTTCAGGAGGGACAATCACAAGTAAAGGAGTACAAACCATGCTTCAAAAATGTGTAAAGCCTTATGCCAAATTTTTAGAATCGCTTAATTCAAAGAATATATAACCATGTTGTCAAAAAAGAACAAAGAGATTCTCTTAGGCCCCCTTTCCAAGAATAACCCGGTTATCGTACAAATATTAGGTATTTGCTCGGCATTAGCCGTCACGGCTAAACTCGAACCGGCTCTTGTTATGGCAGTATCGGTTACCGCCGTGGTCGCATTTGCCAATGTCATCATCTCGTTACTGCGAAACACGATACCCAACAGTATCCGCATCATCGTTCAATTAGTCGTCGCCGCCGCACTGGTAATTATCGTAGACCAAATTCTCAAAGCCTATATGTACCAAGTGAGCAAACAGCTCTCGGTGTTCGTGGGACTTATCATTACCAACTGCATCCTCATGGGTCGTCTCGAAGCCTTCGCTCTGAGCCATAAACCGTGGGAGTCGTTCTTAGACGGTATAGGAAATGGAATAGGATACGGAATCATATTAGTCATAGTCGCCTTTTTCAGAGAACTGTTAGGTTCGGGTACGCTATTCGGATATCCGGTCATACCCCAACAATTATACGACTGGGGCTATCAGAACAACGGTTTAATGATACTTCCGCCTATGGCCCTTATTACCGTAGCTTGTATCATTTGGGTACACCGTTCTCGAAATAAAGATTTGCAACAATAAGAAACAGAGATAAGATAACTATATATGGAAAATTTAAATCTGTTCGTCAAGTCTATTTTTATAGACAATATGATATTTGCCTACTTCCTCGGTATGTGTTCCTATTTGGCCGTATCGAAGAATGTAAAAACAGCCTTTGGACTGGGTATCGCCGTGACCTTTGTACTAGCGATTACTTTGCCGGTCAATTATCTGTTAGAGACCTATGTTTTGAAAGCAGGCGCTTTGAAATGGTTGGGAGCCGAATACGCTCAACTCGATTTGAGCTTCCTGAGCCTAATCATGTTTATCGCTATTATTGCCTCGATGGTACAATTGGTCGAAATGTTCGTAGAAAAATATTCACCCTCCCTATACGCCTCCTTAGGAATATTCCTGCCGCTGATTGCTGTAAACTGCGCCATATTGGGAGGCTCGCTATTCATGCAACAACGCAACTTCCCCTCTGTTACGAGCGCGACCGTTTACGGGATAGGTTCTGGAATAGGCTGGATGCTCGCCATCGTATGCTTAGCGGCCATTCGAGAAAAATTAAGTTATTCAAACATACCGGCTCCATTGCGAGGTATAGGTATCACATTTATCATTACAGGACTAATGGGTATCGCCTTCATGAGCTTTTTAGGAATTAAACTTTAAAACGATGTTATTAGAAATAAGTTCAATGACAAGTACTATCATATCGAGTATCGTTTTATTCTTGGGTGTATCGATACTTTTAGTCGTGATACTGCTCGTTGCAAAAAAATATCTTGTCCCGTCGGGGAAAGCGACAATCACCATCAATAACGACAAGCAAATCGAAGTCGAAACAGGGAGCAGTTTACTAAGTACGCTATCTAACGAAAAAATATTCCTGCCGTCGGCCTGCGGAGGCGGAGGCTCATGTGCCCAATGCCGTTGTCAGGTATTGGAAGGCGGGGGAGAAATTTTACCGACAGAACAAGTACACTTCTCCCGGAAACAACAACTGAACCATTGGCGGCTGGGCTGTCAGGTGAAAGTAAAAAACGACATGAAAATAATCGTTCCCGAATCGGTATTAGGTGTAAAAGAATGGGAATGTGAAGTGATTTCAAATAAAAACGTAGCGACTTTCATCAAGGAATTTATCGTTGCCCTGCCACCCGGAGAACACATGAATTTTATTCCGGGCTCTTATGCTCAAATCAAAATTCCCGCCTACACGATGGACTACGACAAAGATATCGATAAAAGCCTCATCGGAGATGAATACTTGCCTTCATGGGAAAAATTCGGGTTATTCGGATTGAAATGTAAAAACACGGAACCTACGATTCGCGCCTATTCTATGGCAAACTATCCGGCAGAAGGAGATCGAATCATGTTGACGGTGCGTATCGCCACGCCACCGTTCAAACCGAAACCGCAGGTGGGCTTCCAAGATGTGATGCCCGGTATCGCCTCGTCATATATCTTTACGCTGAAACCGGGCGACAAAGTTATCATGAGCGGTCCTTACGGAGATTTCCACCCCATATTCGACTCCAAAAACGAAATGATGTGGATAGGCGGAGGTGCAGGTATGGCTCCATTGCGATCACAAATCATGCACATGACCAAGACGCTTCATACGACCGACCGGAAGATGTCTTATTTCTATGGAGCCCGAGCATTAAACGAAGTATTCTACCTACAAGATTTCTTGGATCTGGAAAAAGAGTTCCCCAACTTCTCTTTCCATTTGGCGCTCGACCGCCCTGATCCCGCAGCCGATGCGGCAGGAGTTAAATACACGCCGGGATTCGTTCATCAAGTTATATACAATACCTATCTGAAAGACCATGAGGCCCCGGAAGATATAGAATATTACATGTGTGGCCCGGGTCCGATGTCCAAAGCCGTAGAAAAAATGCTATGGGATTTGGGTGTACCGGAAGAAAATCTGATGTACGACAACTTCGGAGGGTAATAAATCACCCGACAGATATTAAAAAGCAGGCAGGAAAATCAATCGATTTTCCTGCCTGCTTTTTATCGTATAATCACCAGATAGACACATAAACGACCGACTCCTACCTTCTGCGCGGCTGGCATGAAAAACGAAGTCGGTAACAAAAAGGGAATTTACCCCCTACACCCCGATCAATCAAAATGTCATGGAAGCATACACCCCGAAAGAATTCCCATCGGTAAGAGGCGATATAACCAACCTATGGTTTTGAGCGAACGGACGAGTATAAATATATGCACAACCGGCTCCTATAACAGCTCCCGCCGCCACATCCCACCAATCGTGCTTCCGTCCATACACACGACTCCAACCCACATACGAAGCTAACACATAGGCGGGAGCACCCCATTTCCAACCATATCTGCGTTGAACAAAAGCAGCATTGGCAAACAGAAGAGAAGTATGGGCCGAAGGGAAAGAATATCGATTGCTATGATCGGGACGATCCTTCTTTACCGTAAATTTCAGCAAATAAGAAACACCGAGTGTCGTCACACCCGTAAAAAGCCCCTGCTTGGCCCCGGTCCAGTCCTTCATAGCCAAAACAGTGGCAACCGTAGCCACGGGCATAGCAGCCAACAATACATCGCCCGACACCTTAACAGCTTTTCGTTCCCGACTCAAACCCTCTGCCCCGGCAGGAAACACAAATAAAAGGAGCGAACATATATACACGACAATTCGACGAAACATACTCAATGAAAGAGAGATAATACCTTAGGAACAAAAATCAACAAACCTACAATCACCGACATGACAGCCAATATCAACACGGCCCCCGCCGCCAAGTCCTTCGTATGCTTGATAGCTTCGTCGTACTCGGGCGACACTTTATCGCATAATGCCTCGATAGCCGAATTGACACCCTCGGCTGCCAGCACGGCTCCGATACATAGAATTACAGCGATCCACTCGAAAGTTGAAAGCCCCAATAGCCCCCCGGCTACAATCACACACACGGTCACCGCACAGTGTATCCATGCATTATGTTCCCTGCTGACAAGCCGAACTACGCCCCGCCCCGCATACTTGAAACTATAAATCCTATCCTTGATACTGAATCTTTTATTTTCCATCGAATCACACCATTACATGTACAGACTATTGTCATACCTGAATACAAAGGTAAAACAAGTCTTTTATGTTTTAAACAGCAATAAATGAAAATGAATTAACTCAATGTGGGAAATTTGCAATAGGTTTAATATCCATTTTACAATCTAAGTCCTCTATTACCTTTACGCTCAACAAAGATAATTATTTATAGAAAAAATAGGAAGCAAGAACAATCAAATACCAAACGGAGACAATCTGAACTGAGTACTTGATGAGGGGATAATAAAAAACTTTTCTGTAAGAAAATGCGGTCATTACAACGAAAACTGACCATAAATAAAAAAGGAGCAAAGGAAGATAATTCTTTGTCAATCGGATAAATATGACTAAATTTGCAATGCGTATCCCAAAAGAGATACTATATCTTTACATATTTTAGCTCAATCGCTATCTGAATCACCACCTCGGAAATGTAACGAGCTATAATAATCAAATTGAGAATTGTGCCATATGGCGCAGACTTTCTCATATTTGATTATGGCTTGTGGTGAGCCAAGATAGCGTATGGCGAAAGTCTGCGCTTTTGTCTTATATGCGAGTGTGCAGACCAAGTCAAAACGACATACGGCAATATTGCACAACAACCAATAAAACCACAAGCACATGGAAAAAATCAAATGGTGGAAAAGTACAATATCAAGTGTATTGATAGTAGCACTGATATCATGTTTTCCGTTAGAATCGGTGGCACAATCGGCTGCCAACCGAAGTAAATTATTAGAAAATGGGACACAGTTAGTGCTCCGCATAAATGAGACATTTAAGGCGAACAACACAGCTGATACTGGCACCATATCTTCAATCGTAGAAACAGACGTTTACTCAGCCGATGGGGCGCAAGTGCTAATAAAAGCCGGAACTCCTGCCTTCATAGAGTTTACAGCAGATCCGAACGGTTCATGGGGTAAAGCTGGGAAAATCTGCTTAACCCATGCAACTACTAAAACTATTGATAACAAAAGAGTGTCTCTTCGCCTCAGTAGTTGTAAAAATGGGAGCAGTAAACTTGGTGGCGTAATCATTCTTTCTGTCTTATTTTTTCCTATTGGACTTATTAGCGGATGCATGAAAGGCAGCATGCCTAAAATTCAACAAGGAACAACACTTAATGCATCTACGATGCAAGATGTGATGGTAGAATAAATATGTAGCACATGAGCCGATAAAGGGGCTATGTCGCAGTCATTAATACGACATAGCCCCTTATACATAATGCTAAAAAATACACCCATATCGGGACTCAGCAAAAATTTAGGTTCAGTAGATAATTAATGGGGGATAAATTTGAATGTTAATGAATGAGAGGGTTTGGAAAGATTTCATAAGTTTTTTTTTGCGGTAAAGGTTATCCTATTCGCTATGAGTATACTTTCCCTCTATTTTCTTACATCTTCATCACCAAATAAAGGCGATGCATTTGGCCGTGAAGTTTTCGTTTGTATCAACCCCCTCGCCCTACTGGCACTCCCCCTATATTTTGCTACGCAAAACACAGGGGGAGAAGGTGAGATGTATATCCCTTTCTCCCTTCCCGTGTCCCGTAGCCTTACGGAAAACTGTGTTAGCCATATAGGGAAATATACACGAACAATCCCCGTTAATTATCGACTGAGCCAAAATTTAGTGGAAATTGTCTTTTAACTCTTGCTTTCGCAGGTAAGGAGGAAAAAGAATATTCGCAGTGACATTTTAATCCTCCTCCCTTCCCGTGTCCCATAGCATTACGGGGTGTTTCAATTCTCACTATCGGAGATATTTTAAAACTCCTCCTCTGTGTTTTGCACAGCAAAATATAGGGGAGGTGTCCGCAAGGACGGAGGGGTTAACCCTTACAATCAAAAATCCTATCCTATCTTTTCAACCCCTCTCCTCAAAAACTACCGTTTCGTCGGTATCTCACTTATTACTAACGCAACACAAGGGAGAAACAGAAATATAATCCATCGCATTCGTTAAAATTCAAATTTATCCCCCATGAATTTTCTACTGAACCGTACCCCACACGTTACAGGGTCATCTCTCCCTCATATAAAAAACTGTGCCCCGATTTGACAACCGGGGCACAAACATATAATTGAAAAAAATCAATTATTTCTTACGATTACCATAACGGCTCATGAACTTATCTACACGACCGGCCGTATCCACCAATTTCTGTTTACCGGTGAAGAACGGGTGTGAAGAACTGGTAATTTCAAGTTTTACCAAAGGATAAGTAACACCATCAATTTCGATAGTCTCTTTGGCTGCTACGGTTGAACGAGTGATAAAGATTTCTTCGTTCGACATGTCTTTGAAAACTACGGGACGGTAGTTATCAGGATGGATTCCTTTTTTCATTGTTATATCGTCTTTTTAATTATTATCAAATGTTCACGTTGGTAGCGTGATTTTTCGTAATGGCTTGCAAATGTAGGGATAACTTTTCATTTAGAAAAATATTTATTCCACTTTTTCATAAAAAAGCCGGTCGGCGACAAAGATGCGCCGACCGGACTATGTTTTAATTCTGCAATCTGCCGATTATTCGAACTCGATCAACGGTTCGTTAGTACCCACTACATCGTTTTCTTTTACCAGAATACGTTTCACGGTTCCTTCAAGGGTGGAGAGTATATCGTTCTCCATCTTCATGGCCTCGTACACCAGCACGACATCGTCTTTTTTCACTTTGTCTCCAACCTTCACTTTTATCTCGACAACCTTCCCTCCCATAGGAGCATCGATAGTCGGGCCCGTTATAGGTTCTACGGGAGCTGCTTCCTCTGCGGCCTCTTTCACCTCCTCTACAGCCGGTTTCTTAGCCTCATACTCAGCTGCCCGCACACCCTTCAAATAAGTGGTAGCAACGTTGGGGAAAAGTTCGAGCAGCAAATACTCCTGTTCGTTTTCGGCCAATTTCACATCGCCATACTCCGGCAACACAGGATTTTCGGGAGCCTTGTAAGAGTTCGTATCATACGGAGTCTCAATAGGGCTGCCGGTAATCTTTTCACGGAATTTAGGATCGACAGGAACCGGAGTCTTGCCATATTCTCCCTTCACCAAAGCCTTGAATTGGTTGGAAACCGTCGTATATTCCGGATTCCCTTTCAATTTATCCAAAGCACAACTTACGGCTTGGCTTCCTACAATCTGGCTGGTAGGCGTAACCAAAGGAACCAATCCTGCATCAGAACGAACCTTCGGGATCAATCGCATGGCATCATCGAGCACATGCTCGGCTTTAAGCTGCTTCAACTGAGCCACCATATTGGAATACATACCGCCGGGAACCTCCGCAGCCTTCACCAACTCATTCGGTTTCGGGAATCCGAAATAATCTTCGATGGCATGACAAGCATCCAGCAAAGCGGCTTCGTTATTCTGACGCGCGGCTTCGATAGCCGTATCGAACAACTTGTCGATATGATCGGGCAACTTATCGATCAACGGATCGAACGCAATGGGGAACGAGTCTTTCTTCAAGTCATATGCAGCCAGCTCGCGACGAATACCGAGCAACTCGGCACGTATTTTACTTACGGCTGCCATATTGACTTCCATCTCTACGCCCAATTTATTACAGAAAATATAGAGCAATTCTATGGCCGGAGCCGCCGAACCTCCGCCAAAATACCAAATATTAGTATCCAAAATATCCACACCGTGTATAACAGCCATCAACGACGATGCGAGGCCATACCCCGGTGTACAATGGGTATGAAAATCGACCGGCACTTTCAAAGCCTGTTTCAATTTAGGCATCAAAGAAGCGATTCGAGAAGGATTCACCAATCCGGCCATATCTTTGAGAGTAACCATCTTTGCACCCAACTTTTCAAAACCGAGTGCTTTTTCCACAAAATATTCATCGGTAAAGATAGGTTTCGGCAATTTTTTACCGAACAACGCCTTTACTCGATCCATAAACGTTATGGTATAATGCGGATCTACCGTGTAACATACGGCTCCATCGGAAATCGCCCCGACAGCATTTATCTTTTCCACAGAAGATTTTACATTGTTCAAATCGTTGAGTGCATCGAATATACGCATGATACCCAACCCGTTTGCCACGGCCTCGCGATAAAATCCGTCAAGAACCGTATCGGGATAAGGCGCATACCCGAACAAATTACGGCCACGAGAAAGTGCCGTTAAATAAGATGCCCCCCCAATAGCTTCACTGATTGTTTTAAGACGAGTCCACGGACTCTCGTTCAAATAACGCATCACCGAATCGGGCACAGCACCACCCCAAACTTCCATCGCAAAGAAACCGGCATCCTTGTAATAAGGTAAAACGCGGTTTATCTGTTCTTGGGTAAGACGAGTCGCAAACAAAGACTGTTGCCCGTCACGAAGAGTAAGATCTCGGATTTTCAATTTTCTTGACATAGCCATTTGATTTTATAGGTGTTACATCTATTCACATTACATGAATTTAAGAATACAAAAATAATATTCTTTAACTTATTATCAAAGGAAAAAGCGTACTTTTGTATCACAAATAAAATCTTTACGCCATTCAGATATGTTTAATTTCTTAAAAAAGAAAAACAATACTCCCAAACTACCCTATACGACAGAGGTTCACTGCCATGTATTACCGGGTATCGACGACGGGTCTCCCGATGTAGAACACTCCCTCGCCCTCATTCATCAAATGAAAGAATGGGGACTTGAACGAATCATAGCTACGCCTCATGTGACCGAGGCTTCATTCGAAAACACTCCACAAACCATCGGGTCGGCATACTCCCGGCTTTGCCAAGAGACCAATTTGGACGAACTGGGAATTAAACTCTGCTACTCCGCAGAATACCGAATGGACGATAACTTTTTGGGCATACTGCAAAGAGAAGAAATCATACCCATGCCCGGCAACCATATCCTTATCGAAAACTCTTTTCTACAACCGTTCTGGAACATCAAAAGTCTCGTCTTCGATTTACAAATCAAAGGACTTTCCCCCATTCTAGCCCACCCCGAACGATATGCTTATTATTACGATGACAAAAAAATCTACAAAGAACTGCATGAACAAGGGTGTGAATTTCAAGTCAATCTGCTTTCCCTCGCAGGGTATTACAACAAAAGAGCGAAAGAGGTGGCCGAATGGCTGATTTCCAAACAGATGGTAGACTATCTGGGAAGCGATTTGCACAACAGTTCCCATGTCCTGCACATCAACAAATATTTATCCGGGAAAGAATATCCCAAGCACATGAGAAATATCCACATAAAAAACAACCACTTGTAAAATAAACACATAGCGAAAAAGTAAATTTGGGTAAAACGTAGCGAATTAGCTGATACAGCGTTCGTTACGCTTTG
>ENA-UEOJ01002181-UEOJ01002181.1-human-gut-metagenome-genome-assembly--contig:-NODE-2181-length-12114-cov-44.605217_pt1 | contig 12114 bp, 13 predicted proteins | sample MGYA00242885_ERZ507886 | MGnify/ENA primary metagenome ERZ507886 (study PRJEB26167, sample SAMN06115505) | human gut metagenome | host: Homo sapiens | place: China:Anhui | collected 2015-08-07... | reverse complement strand
GTATATCGTTTATTGTATAGACTCCTCTAAGTTGCTCGATATCCAAACGATGCCATGCTCCTGCTTTGTCAAGAACACTTCCCGCTTCAGTGAATATTCCAGATTCACCAATTCATCCTTATTAAATTTCAAATAAGCCATAATAACGTCTTTATATCTATTTTATTTTTTCATTTTAAGGTTTTCCTCCTGCAATTGCAGGACAACAGCCGTACGGGAAGGAATATAGAGACTCAACCAGTTTCGTCCTTCCCGGTAAAGGGTAAAATGTTCCAGCCCGTCATCGATCCGGTTAAAACCGGAGAACAACTGATTGTCGGTATCCAATACCGGCAAATATTTTCCCGCTTCCACCTCGAACCGATAGTCGGAGAATGAACTTTGGGGATTAAAATTAAAAACAAACAGATAAGCGCCTCTCCGGAAAACCAATATCTGTCTCTCATTATCTCTTACGACAGGCAGTGGGATAGGTTTAAAAAAGCCGTCTTTCTTTGCTAAAGAAATCATCGCTTTATCGAATTCGTTCAGAAAACGGAAACGCAAATCCTTGTCGTCTACCAGACTCCACAGCCGGCGGGCATGTTCGTAGCTCCAATTATTTCCTTCCCGTGGAAAATCGATCCATTCGGGGTGGCCGAATTCATTCCCCATAAAATTCAGGTATCCGTCGCCGGCAGTGGCTATCGTCATCAGCCGGATCATTTTATGGAGCGCCATGCCCCGGTCGACCCGAAGGCTATGGTCGAAAACACTCATCGAAGTATAGATATCCTTGTCGACCAAACGGAAAAAAATGGTTTTATCCCCTACCATAGCCTGATCGTGACTTTCGGCATAACTGATGGTATGCTCTTCCGGACGTTTGTTGGTCAGTTCGTAAAACATATCCCCGACATGCCACTCCTCATCTTTTTTATCTTCGATCAATTTGATCCAATAATCCGGTACTCCCATGCTCATACGAAAATCGAAACCTAATCCTCCCTCGCCGACAGGCATCGCTAAACCCGGCATACCGCTCATATCTTCGGCAATCGTGATCACTTCCGGATTCACCTCATGGATCAACTTATTGGCTAAAGTCAGATAGGTAATCGCATCTTCATCCTGATTACCGTCGTAATAAAATTTGTATTCCGTAAAATCACGCCCTAAACCATGATCCCAATACAGCATACTGGTGATCCCATCGAAACGGAAGCCATCGAAATGAAATTCTTCCAGCCAATATTTACAATTCGACAACAAAAAACCGATCACTTCATTTTTTCCATAATCGAAGCAACGGGAATTCCACAATCGATGTTCACCCCGTTCACCAGGATAAAAATACTGGTTATAATCTCCGGCAAAACAACTCAATCCTTCGGCTTCATTCTTGACTGCATGAGAATGCACAAGATCCATGATCACACCGATACCGTATCCATGTGCCTCATCGATCAGACGTTTCAGGTCGTCGGGTGTTCCGAATCGGGAACTGACCGCATAAAAATTCGATACCTGATAGCCGAAAGAACCATAATAGGGATGTTCCTGAATCCCCATCAGCTGAATCATATTGTATCCCAGATCTACAATCCGGGGCAATACATAAGCCCGGAATTCATTAAACGTAGACACCCGGCGATTCTCCATGCTCATACCGATATGAGCTTCGTAGATCAAAGGATGCTCCCTTCTTCCTACGCCGGAATAACGCCACCGGTAGACTTGTTCGGGTTGCCAGACCTGCGCTGAAAAAATTTTAGTCAGATCGTCCTGTACAACCCGGTTTACATACCCGGGAATCCGTTCACCTCCTCCTTCGGGCCACTCTACCCAGAACTTGTAATCCATCCCATGCCAGAGGGCTTCTTCGGGTAATTCCAATTCCCAAACCCCTCCCTCCAGCCGGTGGAAGCTAAAATTCTCCCTTCGTTGCCAGTCATTCGATTCTCCGATCAGATAAATCGCCGTAGCATGAGGAGCCCATTCCCGGAATACCCAACCTTTTCCAGGAAGCCGGTGCAAACCAAAATAAAGATGATTATTAAAAATATCGGCGAGTTTCTTTTTCCGGTTGGTAAATTCCAGCTCTTTCAGCACACTGCGTTCATGGCGACGCCGGATAACAGGAAGAAAAGGTTCCAGCAAAGGATCGTTGACTGTGATATCAAATTTCATTTCATACCGTTTAAAATATTCCCCCGGTAAAATATTCACACCTATTCATCCATCACTTAATACTATCGCACCTCCACTCCACACATTCTATTCATTAACTTCCTTTCACATCTCTGAAAATCTTGACGAAAGTTTACGATAAAATATTATTATTTCAGCTATTTTACCGGATACAAACAAACATTATACGCTCTATCAGCGGAAATGTTCCGGTTAACGGAGGAAAAAAGCAATTATTTTTTCCGGTTCCGAAAAGAAATCCTCGATCAGACGTAGCTATGTTCAGTTCAATTCAGCATTCGAAAGATAGCAAGGAATCTGCATATTCACAAATTTTTATCAATATTTTAACGACAAAAATTTGCAAATTACACACTTGTTACTTTTAGATGACAATTTTTACACACTTCTGCTAAATTATTACGACAAATTGAGGAAAAATATACCAAACAGAGAAGTCAAAAAATATTTTACTATTTTTGCCTGTGCTCATTAAGCACATCTATTATGAACCCTTTTTTATTAACGACAGCTTATTTTCCACCGATAGCTTACTTCTCTTGTCTTAAAAAAGCAGAAGTAACGTATATCGAGCAATATGAAAACTTCGGAAAACAGAGTTACCGTAACCGTTGTGAAATCATGACCGCAAACGGCGTGATCGCATTGACCGTCCCGGTAGCCAAAGCCAACAGCAAAACCCTGATAAAAGACCTGAAAATCGTGTATCCGACTCCCTGGCAAAAATTACACTTCCGGGGTATCGAATCGGCTTACAAAAATTCTCCTTATTACGAATATTATATCGACGATTTAATGCCTTTTTTTGAAAAGCAGGAGACTTATCTTTTCGACCATAACCTGGCCATCTTAACGACTATACTGGATTTTCTGAAACTGAAACGGGATATCCGGCTTACAACGGATTATATCGCGATCGGGGATATCAATTACAGGGATCTGCGTAATGCTATCCACCCCAAAGTTTCCCATAGACAACCCGGTTGTGATTATATCCCGAAACCTTATCGCCAGACTTTCAGCGACCGTTTTCCATTTACCCCGAATCTGAGTATTCTGGATCTGCTTTTTTGTTGCGGACCGGAAGCGGGGGAAATGATTTGAAAAAAAGAGTTGTAAGAGTTACAGAGTTACAGAGTTAGAAGAGTTGTATGAGTTAAAAGGGTTCGACTTTATGGCCTTTTAATCGTTCAGGATTCGTTTGATGACTTTCAGGTTATGGGTATAACGTTTCAAGTCTTCGTTGAAAATTCCCTGATGGTCGATTTTGTCCACCCGTACCCTCCCGGAAGCATGGATGATCCGGTTTTGTTCCCAAATAATTCCGACATGAGTGATCGCTCCGGTCTCGTCTCCGAAGAAAGCCAGGTCACCGGGCATCGCTTCTTCGAGGAAGGAATAATTCTGTCCGAGCGTCACCTGCTGCGAAGCATCCCGCGGCAAATCGATTCCCGCCATCCGGTAAACAATCTGGGAAAGCCCCGAACAATCGATCCCATAGGGTGATCGTCCTCCCCAAAGATAAGGCGTATTGTAATACATCAAGGCATAACCGATAATCAGATCCCTCAGACTATCGATGCCGACATCTTTCATTTTACTGACCAAAGTATAGGTATCTCCTCCGATCTGCATCTTCTTGGTCGTGGCATCGAAAAAAGGAAATACACTACCCGAAACCACCAATGGCTTATTTCCCGTATTTTTCAATGTAAAAGTTACTTTCTGCTCTTTTTGCCAATTAAAGCGACCCAAAGAAATAGAAGTTTTATCTATAGTGACTTTAGTATTTATCACCTCAGTTCCCTTGTCTTTCTCTACTTTCTCTCCTTGAATTATTTTTAAATAAAGCTCTTTTACTTTAGGATTATGAATAGGATTACCAATAGCAAGAACTCTATTATCCTTATCCAACAAAAAAGTTTGAAACATCAAGTCTGATGGAAAATGATTTAACTTATTCAAGGAATCGTTTTCATCAATACAAACAGGATAATTGAAGTTGTCACGTTTCAAGATATAATTAAGTTCCTTCCTGTTTTTGGGATGTAAAAAGAATAAAACAGGTAAGTTTCCAATAGTATCCAACTGACTAATGAACTTTTTCCACCATTCTAATTTTAACTTACAACTCGTGCAACCAGCCGAGTCCACATAAGTAATAATCCGATATTCACTTTTGAATAAAAAGTTCGTGTCAGCACCTAATACCGTAAAATGCATTATATCAGGATAAACAATTTTTTTATTATTCCATTCTTTCACTAAATGGGATATATTTTCTTTCTTTGTTTCTTTACAAGAAAACAATGAAAATATGAAAAGTATGAAAACAAATCTTTTCATTACATTACTAAAATTATTTATAAAACAATCATCTATTTCTTAAATGAAAAAAGCAATAAAAATAAGATTATCATTTTTCATTGTTCCTTTTAATAACTGTATCAATCGGTTATCTTATTCTTGCAATTACTGTAAATATTACTACAACAAATAATACATTCAACATTTTTATATAATATTCATCAAGCTACATTCCTTATCAACTGTATTATTTCAGATGCAAAATACCAATAACCGGGTTCTCGTCCGGATTATCATTATTCATATAAGTTACGAACATATTATTATCACTGAAAGAGGTTGTCGTTCCGGTTCCTTTATCATCCAAATCATTCACCATAAACTTACCTATCCAATACTCACCTTTTTCTTTAGAATAGAGAAATGCTCGCGTATCATCAACAGACGACCAATAGCCAGCATAAATCCATTTCTCGCCTTCCAAATAAAAGGTACGAATAAAATCTTCAAAACGCTGTAAAGAAACTGTTTCTTTGTAGTCATGTTTCAGATCCGGTTTCATCCGAAAGGGATATTCTAAGGATAGTTGTTGATTTTCATAATGATAGACCGCATTATTGAAATTAGGAGCCATAAAACAAATTACATCCCCATAAGAACATAATTCCCAAAGAGGAGTAATATAAACTAAATGGTTGTTTTGCCTACCGACCAATAATTTTTCTTCTTTACCTTGGGCATTCACATAATAAATGCCGGCAGTCGTCTTATCAATTCCCGAATTCGATAGAATAAAACCTCCTTGAGGACATATCTTGAAATCTTTCATTTTAAGATTCAGTTCAATCGTATTTAAGTAATCACCATCAGGAGTATAAAACAACAGTTTACGTTCCCAAGAAGATAAAATAACTATCTGATTATTTCTTTGATCATATTCAAATTGATAAATTTGAGAGTACTCACCCGGACCGCTACCTTTCTTACATATTTTATTTATATATTTGCCTTCACGATTAAAAACCCATATAGTTTGTTGCGGTTCATCAAATACAAACAAACGATTATTATTTACTGCCATGTCAGTAATACTTCTAATCAAACAACTATCATTTGTTTCTAAATAAACATACTCAATAGAGTCCACAAACAAAGAATATCCAATACTGTCTACTGCTTCGTTTTGTAAATTCGGCTCCCATTTGGACGTAGTTTTAAGTTCTGTACAAGATATTATAAGCACAGCAAACAATAACATATTTAAAACTTTACAAACTCTCATGTTTACTATTTTTGTATAATAAAGATTGTATTGCTACATTTTCACAATACAATCTCTATATTAATTAACACTTACCCCAGCAACTACTATAAAGACAGTCTGCCTCTCTATCTTCCACTTGTACACAAGTAGCACCTATTACTCTGGGCGGATTACTTTTATCATAACAATTTTGCAACTGATAGCCATAAGCTTTATTAGGATCAATAGGGTCGGGGCCGGGATACTCATCCATTGCCAAGGCTTCTACATTAGCCAAAGCCAAATCAGACATTGCATCTGATGTTTGATTAGCATAAACTCCATATCCAGCAACTGCTACAAATGCTGCAACAAAAGCCAATTTTACTACTTTTTTCATTTTGTTTTTCATTTATGATTATCTATAAATTAATTTCTGCATCTATCATTTCAGCAGTAAAGCAAATAGCTTGCTACATTCAATTCTTAGTTATATCTTTGCCACGACCTCCTTTCTTTAGCGGGTTATGGAACGGATGGAATAGCTTGCTCCAACAAACATTCAAATCTGTTCCTTTTTCAGTTATATAATCTTTTTATAAAACCATTACATCTTAAATTCCACAATCGGTTCATCACTATTTACATCCGTAGCTGTAATAACGCCCCGCTCCTCATCTACTGAAATTCCATAGATATAACGATCTAAGACATATCTCATTAGAGGTTCTCCTTTTAGACTAAATACATAAATATATTGTCCGCCATCAATTTCTTTACCCCTGGGCTGCTGTGACAATTCCCTAAAGGTACGTCCGTGGAAAACCGTATAAATAGCTTGGTCAGTCACTTGTATATCACTAAAGCCCATTATACCGACAGGAATACCATACCCTTGGGAAACTTTGAACTCCGGTTCGTTATGCGGACCGATGCGTACCACCTGTGTACTGTCCTTCAAATTATAGATTTCAAGAACTTCCCCCAATTGAGTGGCAGTAGCCAACACACCATTTTTAGGATTATAATCAATAAAGCTACGCCATGCCTGCGCCAATGCAGGGCGAGAACGTTCCAAAGCCTCTTCTTTAGCTGTAGGGATATTACCGAACTTACGAAGCAGTTCCCCTTTACGATTGAAAAAACAGAAACGATTATTTCCCGAGTAATCAGGAATAATAAAGGTGGAATCATCGTACTGTACAAAATCCAAAGCACGAAGGATTTCTTTGTCCAGTGTCACCGCTTCCTTACGAAGCAGTGAGTCACCGGATTCAGAGAAAACAACCCCTGTTAATTCGCTTTTATTAGCATCCAACATCCACAATTTATGCCCATTCCATCGAAAGTTTTCGGCAGAGAGCATATCAACCGATGAATCACCACGCTTTCCATAAGAGGTAAGATAGTTCCCATCGGGATAAGTGAATATCTGAAAAAAATGATCTGTACCATGCAAATCAAGCACTACTGCCCTGCCACCTTGTATCCGTATGCGAAAAGGATAGCGGAAAACAGCCGTATCTAACAGGATTACCTGCCCCTCCAACTTAACCGTTTTCGGAAAATCAGAATAAGAGATACCTTTACCGGCAGGTACTGAAGTACATGCAGCCAGTAAAACAAATAGGAGTAATATGTTAATAGGATTCTTCAAGACTATAAGGCCCTCCTACAGCATAGACTTTTACATTAGCAATCGGACAATCCACAGAACCGGACCCAATACAACGAGGAGTTCCCCCCCATTCATCGGATGCCAAAGCATCTATATTCTCCAACATTAAACTCTGCAAATTTTCTTTTTCTGAACTAAATTGAAAAGATGCAACTACTGTTGCTACCAAAAATAAGCTGATAAGCAATACTTTCTTTTTCATGCTTGTTATGTTTTTCACGTTAATAAATTCTTTTTCTAAATGATGTGTTAAATGTAGCGGCAACAAAAGATAATTAGAAATTAATTGACTGACAAAGTCTGACAAACGTTCATTTTTATCATGTCAGATATTGTCAACCTACACACCAAGCTCTATTTCTCAAGCTTTTCTTCGATGGAATGGCAATTTTTTAATTGATAAGCAGAATTACCATTTTCTACTACCCAATCAATTTCAGACAAATATTTACGCAATCTTCTAATAGTAGTATGTACCCTTTCAGATGTACCTGTACCATCCGGCCACAATAACATCATAATTTCATTAATGGATAGTTTGTTATCTTGGGCGTCCAAAAAGCCTTGTAATAATGTGGCTGGCAGAGGAGTTAATTTCACATTAACAGCAGAGCTCTTTAAATTCATAGAGCCTGCGTCAAAGAAACAATCATCTTCCAACTGATAAATATGCGATTGACTTTTATCCATGGCAATCACAGGTATTTCTTTGATAAATAAACGGCGGTAAATCCGAATCATAAACTCCTGAACAAAGAATAACAAAAGAGAGGCAACGACCAAAGCACCTAATAAAATCTTATCTTTCAAGGTAAGAACCTTCCACCAAGCAGAATATGTAAATCCAGTCACACCAACCTCGCACCTATATCCTAAATAACAAGATACGAGACTATCCGATTTTGATAAATAGGATAAATCATTCGAGTATGCGTTAGTTTCATGTTCCCACCAGTCTGTTACAGATACACGCACTATTGTCTTGCCAGGAAATTTCACTTTTGCCAATAAATCGCTCCAAATCATATTCAAAGAATCAGCCTTCAAAGGATCTTTATATAACAAATATGTATATAACATTCTCTGATCTGAGGACCGAATTATATTATGGGTATGCTTTTCATAGGGAATAACAAAGTTCTTTTTACCATACTCAGTTTCCATAAAAACTGTTATTGGTTCTTTCTTCTTATCAACTGGCATATGAATATTTCCTTCTGTACAAAAAAACACTTCCATTCCACTTCGCTTCTGCATCTCTTCCGTCAAAGCCTCATCAAAAGTATCACGAGCCTGCACCTCCCAATATTCCTTTTTATTCTCATACAAGAAATATCCGGTAATACAAGCCGCTATGATACCTATAACCATACATATCAATAGTAGTTCTAAGTTCTCTCTTTCCTTCTTCATGTTGTGTTCAAATATGATCTATCAATAACAATAAATATCATACCAACTGCAAATGTAAATCGTTATAAAATATCAAGGCAATTATTATGTTACATATTCTTTTGTCTATATTACATAGCCGACACAAACATAAACAACGCAACTGTACCAGATTAAATGCCAAAGAAGAAACCGCAATAATTAAACATGTAACTGTATAAATCTTATTTCAATAACAATACCAAGTAAGGTTACAATATTTGGTTATAAGTACGAAAAGAAATGAATGCTCTAATTTCAAGTTTGAAGTTTAGCACCTCAATATATGATTAATTTATAGCTCTTTGAGAATATACAGGAACAAATATTTCCACTTTCGAACAAAAAACGTATTTTTGTACTGAAAGAAAGAAAATTGTACTATGGCAATACATAATGCTCTGGGAAAAGCCGGAGAAGATGCGGTTGCGGCTTATCTGGAACATAACGGATATGTGATACGCGACCGGAACTGGCGGAAAAACCGTTTGGAACTGGACATTGTTGCCACCAAGGACAACGGATTGATTATTGTAGAAGTAAAAACCCGAAGTAACACGGAATACATCAAGCCGCAAGATGCCGTCAACTGGCAGAAAATACGCCGCATTGTCATAGCAGCCGATGCTTACGTAAAACATTTCCGCATTGACGCCCCCGTGCGCTTCGACATCATTACAGCGGTGGGCGATGCCGGTGCTTTCGAGATAGAGCACATCAAAGAAGCATTTTACCCGCCTGTGTTTTAAAAGAACCCTAACCCCTGAATACAATGAATATAGAAACCGCCCGCGAATATTGCCTCAGTAAAAAGGCCGCAACCGAAGATACTCCTTTCGGTGAGGATTTCCTCGTTATCCGGGTAATGGGAAAGATGTTTTTATGCATCAATCTCAACACTCCCGACCGCATCACCATGAAATGCGACCCGGAATACGCGCTGGAATTGCGCGACCGCTACAATGCCGTTGAAGGAGCCTGGCACTTCAACAAGAAGTATTGGAACCAGGTGCTCCTGGACAGTGATGCAGATGACAAACTGATAAAGCATCTGATAGACCACTCCTACGAAGAAGTAATAAAGAAATTCACTAAAAAAATGCGCAATGAGTATGAAGCCCTGCCCTGAAACGTTTCCTTATCCGCTGATAGCGTTGGATGAAACCGACTCAACCAACCGGTACATCAGCCAGTTATGTAATGAGTTGCAAGAATCCGTTGCCGAACTGACTACAGTTACAGCCGAATTTCAAACAGCCGGCAAAGGCCAGCGCGGCAATACCTGGGAAGCGGAAAGAGGCAAGAACCTGCTTTTCAGCTTTGTCCTCTATCCTACTTTTCTGGAAGCGCGCCGCCAGTTTATCCTATCACAAATCGTGTCTCTTTCCATTAAGGAAGAGCTGGACAGATGGTCGGACGAAATTACGATAAAGTGGCCGAATGACATTTACTGGAGAGACAAGAAAATATGCGGCATACTGATAGAGAACGACCTATCCGGACACTTCATCGGACGCAGCATTTCCGGCATCGGAATCAATATCAATCAGAATGAGTTTCACAGTGATGCCCCCAATCCGGTATCGCTGAAACAAATTACCGGTCAGGAACACGACCGCTATGAGCTTCTATCGCACATACTGAAAAGGGTACAAATCTACTACAACGGTTTGCAAACGGAAGACAGCGGTACTTATACCGCTGAAATAACCGCCCGTTATGCCCGCTCCCTATTCCGCCGCAGAGGTTTTCACCCTTACGAAGATGCCGGCGGCAAATTCTCTGCCCGCCTGCTGCGTGTGGAACAAGACGGACGTTTTGTCCTGGAAGACGAGAACGGCAAGGAACGGGAATATTTATTTAAAGAGGTGCAATACATTATCTGATTAGACAAATTGGCAAACATTATCTTTGTAAAACATGTTTTGTATAAAATCAATCTATAAATTCATGAAGATACAAGTCTTAATTGCAGCCGTTATATCAAGTTTTATTTTATATGGTTGCGAAGATAATGAAACTAATTATTTGGAACTCTCCGAATCGTCATTCAGCAATGTCGATGGCGACGGAGCCACATCGACGGTTGCCGTAACAAGCGATGTGGAGTGGCAAATATCCAAAACGGCACAATGGTGCAACGTCACTCCAAGCAAAGGCTTCGGAAATCAGGCATTGACCCTGCAAATAGAAGCCAACCCCGACAGTAAAGAAAGAAAAGTTACAGTAACAGTCGCATCACCAGCCACCAAGATGAGCAGGAAAATAGAAATCACTCAAGCGGCTGGATATACACCCATAGAACAATATCACTATAATCTGCCGGTGATCTTTCATGTGCTTTACCAAGACAAGTCCGCCCCGCTACAGTATGTCAGCCCCAACCGCTTATCTGAAATATTGAACGCAGTAAACCGGCTTTATAAGAAGAGCATGCAAAGTGCAGACATGAACCTTACTTTTACACTCGCCACCGTAAATCCAGATGGAGAAAAGATGGACCAGCCGGGAGTGGAATACATTTCATGGCCGGGCAGCTATCCGATAGATTGCGATGTCTTTATGAATGATGATATAAACAAAACTACGGGAAAAGGGTATGTAAGATATGTATGGGACCCCAACAGATATATCAATATAATGGTCTACAACTTTGCCAATGAGCCCGGCAGCAATACAACGACATTAGGAATATCCCATCTGCCGTTTACCGCAAAAGGGGCGAACAGTCTGGCAGGCCTCAGTGAAATCAATGTATCCCGATTAGAACTGAAGGACTTGCCCTTTCCCTATTGTGTGTCCATCAACAGTCTGTTCATCAACGAAGAAAGTAAGGGAACCATATACAAACCAGCAGACATTACCGTTACGTTGGCTCATGAATTAGGGCATTATTTAGGATTACACCATGTATTCTCCGAAACAGAAAGAGGAAACAGTTGTGAAGATACCGACTATTGCACAGATACTCCCACCTACAATAAGGAAGAATATGATATGAATTACGCATATATCGCGGTGAATGAACCGGAAAACTTCACATTTGCCAATTTGGTGAACCGTGAGAACTGCCTGACAGGCGAAACCTTTGTCTCACACAACATCATGGATTACGCAATCAGCTATTCCGACCAATTTACTCCCGAGCAGCGGGCACGCATCCGGCATGTCTTGTTATACAGTCCTCTGATAGGGATATTCAGTAAATGTCCCTAAAAAATAAGATGGCATATGAAGATGATAGGACATGACCACTTCATATGCC